>Ga0315282_10008162_pt1 | contig 16987 bp, 13 predicted proteins | sample YL17G07_20_MG_FD_203693 | JGI IMG/M metagenome (GOLD analysis project Ga0315282, IMG submission 203693) | Sediment microbial communities from Yellowstone Lake, YNP, Wyoming, USA - YL17G07_20 | ecosystem: Environmental > Aquatic > Freshwater > Lake > Sediment | place: USA: Wyoming | collected...
CCGTCCTATAGAACCCGTCCCTCCGGTAACCAATACTTTCTTTCCTGTGTAAGCAGACCTCAAGCGGTCAGCCCCCGAGTCATGGAGTCCAGGAATCGCAGGTTCTCGCTCCCCGGCAACTCCCCGACGTAATCACATCTTTCCTCTCCTCGGGGTCCCGACGAAGCCTCCGTCGATAAGCGCCTGCAACATTCGTTGTAGTGACTTTATCCGAGATCTGTCCTCGTCTGTAAGCATATGTTGAGCATCAAGGAGCCTACTCAATTCCACAAGCAGCTCGAGGTAGAGCGGCATTATTGTTTCACGCCAGTAACCAGGAACCAGTTTGTAGTTGTAGGGGTTGGCCTCAACCGAGATGTCCAGTTCGGAGCTCCAGGCTGGGCTCCGCTTGACATGGATCCATCCGATGCCGATGGCAAGTGGAGTACCGACTATGGTCGTAATGATTGCAAACGGGATGAAGTGCCCAAAAAGGTTCTGGATGCTCGGCATCTGTTGAATCGCGAGGTACCAGACCACGACGAGAGTGTTGAGCGCACCCAGAATGAAAGTCAGGTATGTACTGTAGCCTAGCCTGAAGTAGTACCAAAGCCGTGTGGCAAAAGCCAGTTTGGTTGGCATGATTCTTCAAGGTCGTACACCTCAAGTCCTCCTTTTATGGAGTTCGTTGTTTTGAAGTCTAATGCGAATGCTCTGTTCGGGGTTTCGTCTGGACCAATCTATGGCTGATCCTTGAAGCGCCTCATGAATATGTAGTTCGCAACGCTACTCTTGCCATGTTGGTGCCTGCTGAGAACCTCGAAGCTTTCGTTACTGAGGAGATCGAAAATTCTTCCCGCCTCTGGGTTGTTTTCATCGATCTCTGCTAAAATTGTTCTCAGCTGGTTGCTACGCAGGATTTTCAGGGACCCCTTCAGTACGGAATACTCGGCTCCATCAACATCTAATTTTATGTGGTTTGGTGTCCTCAACCCAAATTGTTGAACAAAGTCATCAAGTCGATAGGTAATCACGTGGGTCCTAATTCGGTTGGAATGCGAGGCAGGCGGGCTCTGAACGAATCGTTGCGTTGCGAGATAGTTCATTGCATCACCCGGGACGGTGCTGACTGTGAAGGCTAGAATTTGAGTCCTGTCGGATAAGGCCACGTTGAAGGGTATGATTCTTTCGGAACATCCGTTTACTATGATGTTCTTGTTCAGCGCCGAGAAGTTTGGAAAACTCGGTTCGAAGGCATAAATCGCGCAATTGCCATTCGTCACATTGTAGGCAACGAAAGAATATGCACCGACGTTCGCCCCGATATCATAAAATACATCGCCCTCCTTGATCCAATTCTTGATCCATTGAACGGTCTCGGGTTCTTTCTCGCACGCGTTTAAACGGCTGGTTTGGCTTATCGAGTCGAGCGTCATCCAAACAGTGTCTTCAGCATAGTCAAGTTTTCCCAGATAGTGAGATTTCTCCTTGATTTGTACGGATAGGCGTAACGGCAGCAATCGCAGAACCCTCAGGAAAACTCCTACAATGATACTTCCGAACAATCGTCTTCTCGCATCGCTCTTGTAGAACAGGTGCTTAAGCACTACTGTTGCTTCCTCAATCACAGTATCGGTTGCATAAGCAACTGGTGAAGTTCAGGATCTAGACCGCAATTCGAATTGTGACTGGGCAACTGCCCGGTACGCAAGAAAATCGAAGCAAAATTCGTTGGCATCAGGTCGTATTCAGGAGGTTTTCTCACGAAACCTAATTGAAGATTAGTCGATTGTCTGTCGTCATGCAGAAGAGTTATTGGTTTCTCGCTCCAGATAGCCTTAAAGTCAGAAGAACTATTTCACGCGCATCCGAGGAATAATGCATCGTAGGTAGAATTTGGAGGTTGATGATGACGAGAGAGTTCGTAATCGACGGACGGCGTGTAAATGATGACGAGGATTGTTACGTTGTCGCTGAGATTGGGCACAACCATCAGGGCGAGTTGGAGAAGGCAAAACAGCTCTTTCACAGAGCCAAAGAATGTGGCGTGGACGCCGTCAAACTGCAAAAGCGAGACAACAGAACGTTGTACACCGAGGTCATGTACAATGGACCCTACGAGCACGAGAATAGCTTCGGCCGCACTTATGGTGAACATCGTGAATTCCTCGAGTTCGGGATGGACGAATATCGCGAGTTGAAACGCTATGCGCAGGAACTGGGCGTGACATTCTTTGCCACGGTCTTCGATTTCCCAAGCGCCGATTTCTTGGCCAAACTGGAGGTGCCTGGGTTCAAGATTGCTTCGGGCGACCTAAGAAACATCCCACTAATCAAGTATGTCGCCCGGTTCCAGAAGCCTATGTTCATCAGCACGGGGGGCGGTACGATGGACGATGTGCAGCGAGCATATGATGCCCTGAAACCTATCAACTCTCAATTCTGTTTTCTGCATTCTACTATGGCCTATCCGACGCCTCCAGACGAAATGAACTTGCTCGCTGTCGCAAAGCTGCGCGAGCGTTTTCCGGATGTGGTCATCGGCCTGTCAGATCACTACAACGGTATCGCGATGGCGGTGGTCGCCTACGTGCTCGGGGCCCGTATTATCGAAAAGCACTTCACACTCAATCACACGTGGAAAGGTACCGATCACGCGATGTCTCTCGAACCGATCGGCCTGCAGAAGATGGTTCGAGACCTACGCAGAGCAAGAATTGCGCTTGGAGATGGATTGAAGCGTGTTTACCCGAGCGAAGCCAACGCGATTTTGAAGATGGGCAAGAAACTGGTTGCTACGGGAGATATACCGGCAGGGCATCGCTTGACGGAAGCAGATATTGCGATTAAATCTCCAGGCGACGGTTTGCCGCCGTACGAGCTGGAGCGGATGGTAGGCAAATTGACGCGGCGCTCTCTTAGCAAGGACGACAACATCACATTTGAGATTCTCGAGGGGTCCATCAACTAGTTAACTCAGTTTTCTGGGTCAGCGAGGACAGATGAAGGGCTTCGTGTTCGGCGAAAACATCGAGAGGAACGAGACCTCTATTCGTTTTCTGGCAGGGCGCGCTTTCGAAGCTCTAGAAGCAAAATACGACCTAGTCTACGTTGTTGTCGGGACCGACCAGTCTCCAGGCAGGGCCAGCCTGGAAAATGAGTTTGCAGCAGAGCATCGGAAACTTGTTTGGGTTCCTTTCTACCCGGAACGATTCAGAAGATGGCAAACGCTGTTTGATGTTTCATGTATTCTCCACGATGACAAGAGTTCCTCCTTCGCTGTCCGTAACGAAGAGGGAGCTCGCGAGCAGCCCGCATATTATGCGCGGTTGAAGAAGCTGGCTCGTCAGGAGATCTACGATAAGCATCGAAGGAGTGTTGAAGAGAATATGGGCTTGCACCCCGATATTCTGGCTCCGGTTCTCCGTGAGCGGCCCGATTTCTTTATCTTGCCCTCGGCGTTGTTAGACCATGTCACTGATGATGTACTGCAGATCGCGGACGCACTAGCGATCCCGACCTTATTGCTGGTGGCCGGCTGGGATAACCTCTCTAGTAAAGGACTGTTGTACCACAAGCCGACCCTGGTGGGAGTTTGGGGCGAGCAAAGCAAGAACCATGCCGTTGAAGTACAAGGAATTGATGCAGACCGAGTTTTCTCGGTGGGTGCTCCTCACTACGAGCTCTTTCGCAATTCCGAGCATGTGGACCGAACTCCGCTCCGTCAAAAATTGGGCGCTCCCCAGAAAGGCAATCTCCTCCTATTCGCCGGCACATTGCGTTTGTTTGATGAAACACAGTTGCTGGAAGAGATGGATCGGGCAATCGAGTTGGGCACACTTCCTCCGATGCATGTCATCTATCGACCACACCCCTTACGCTCCGCCAGACTGCATGAGGGAGACTTCTTCAACCACGAATGGCATCATGTTACAATGGACCCACAAGTGGCGAATTCCTACCGGACGCGAACACAGGATGATTTCTTATCTCGCTTCAATCATTTGACGCATTTGTACCGGGCTGTCGACGCGGTGGTCAGTCCCATGTCTACTGTTTTGCTCGAAGGTATGCTGTTCGGCCTTCCAACTATGGCCGTGGCCTTTGGAGATGGTAAACACTCTTGGAGCGCCGATAAGGTCTCGCGTATGCTTCATTTCAAAGAACTATATGAGGTAGCTGAGCTACTTGTCTGCCGTGACCGCGCGGATTTCTTTCCCCTACTCCGCCAACTTGTTTCCAAGATTGGCGACAGTGCCTGGAGCGCTGCATTGCGTCAAAGCACAGCGTATTTTGTATACCAGGATGAGCAGAGCTATGCGGACCGAGTGTTATCGCTGGTTGAGACCATGCTATCGCGTGTCAATCAGCCGCCAATATACGATTCGGCCAGGGTTAAACCGGGCAAACGTTTTGTCGTCCGCAACTGGTGGCTCCGCAGCCGTATCCGGAAATATTGGAGGCGGGCGGTTCGTGAAATTGTCAAGTAGCGATGAGCTGAAAAAAGGCATGAATTTGTTTGACGTTGCCGACAAGGTTGCTATTGTCACCGGTGGCCTGGGACAGCTTGGGAGACGATTCAGCTTGGCGCTGGCCGATCACGGTGCGAAGGTTGTAGTGTTGGACGTGCGGGTGAATGATCAGATAGTGGCCGAACGCTTCGGAAAAGAGGCGAAGATGGGACGCTTCCTATTCTTGGCCGCCGACGTCACCTCTAAACCTTCGCTGGAACTCGCGAGGAAGAAAATAAACGCGGCTTGGGGAAAACCACATGTGTTGATCAACAACGCAGCAATTGACGCGCCGCCTAGTGCGCCAGCGACGGAGAACGGTCCCGTTGAATCCTACCCTGAAGAGTCTTGGAACAAGGTCCTTGATGTTAACTTGAAAGGCGTCTTTTTGTGTTGCCAGGTCTTCGGTGGTCAGATGGCTGACGCCGGGCGCGGCTCAATTATCAACATATGCTCCATTTATGGAATGGTGTCGCCTGATCAACGCATCTACGAGTATCGAAGCAAGGAAGGCACGCCCTTCTTCAAACCAATCGCCTACTCTGTCTCCAAGTCGGGAATGCTAAACCTGACGCGCTACTTTGCCACTCTGTGGGCTACGAAGGGTGTGCGTGTCAACACGCTAACGCTAGGCGGAGTCTGGAACAACCAGGACGAGACATTCTTGCGCAACTATTCTGCTCGAGTTCCACTGGGTCGGATGGCGCGGGAAGACGAATACAATGGCGCAGTAATCTTCCTAGCTTCAGAAGCATCATCCTACATGACAGGCTCGAATCTAATAATCGACGGAGGTTGGACGGCGTGGTAATCCACAAGGGTATAGCCGCCTCAATACCAGATCTCATACCCAACTGGATTGATGGGCAAGAGAAGGCCGCCCATGGCGGAGAAGTCTTCTCAAAACTCAATCCGGCTGACGGAGAATTATTGTTCAAGGTTGCTCGTTCTAGGGCGGTCGATATCGAGGAGGCGGTGCAGTCCGCGCGGAAAGCCCAGCCGCGTTGGGCTGATATGACTCCGGTGCAACGCGGCGACTTGTTGCGCGAGATTGCCCTTACTGTGCGGCAGCGTCAGAAGGAGGTCGCAGGGATTGTAGCATTGGAAACCGGGAAGTCTCGCAAAGATGCTTTCGGTGAAACCGGAGGTGCCATAGAGCTCGGCATGTTCATGGCTGGTGAGGGGCGCCGCTCTTATGGTCGTACCACAACCAGCGCCGTACCCAACAAGTCGACTATGACTATTCGCCAGCCTCTAGGTGTGGCTGGGCTGATCGTCCCAGCTAACACTCCAATCGCGAATGTTGCTTGGAAAGTCTTTCCCGCTCTCTTGTGCGGCAACGCGGCCGTGTTGAAATCTTCAGAGGACAGCCCTGCCACAGCTTGGATCGTTGGTCAAATTGCCCATCAAACGGGTTTGCCGCAAGGCGTGCTCAATGTGGTGCATGGTTACGGTGAAGAAGCGGGAGCTCCGCTTGTCGCCCATTCTCAAGTGGACATCATTAGCTTCACGGGTTCGTGCGAAGTGGGACGCATCATACAACGTGTTGCAGGAGGACGTCTGGCAAAGGTATGCTTGGAGATGGGTGGCAAGAACCCACTTGTTGTATGCGACGATGCAAACCTCGAAAATGCAGCCGAGTGGGTGTTACTCTCAGCGTTCAGCAACGCCGGCCAACGATGCTCCTCAGGCAGCCGCATCATCATCTTTGATGCCATCTACGATTCGTTTCGCCAGATGCTAATTGAGCGCACCCGGAAACTGAAAGTAGGACCCGGCGACAATGATGATTTCGGTCCCGTGATCAACGAAACACAGCTCACGAATATGCTGAAGGCAGTGGAGCAGGCGCGTGCAGCTGGGGCCGTCATCCTAGCAGGTGGTCACCGGCTGACTGACAATGAACATCGAGATGGCTTCTATATGGAACCGACACTGATCGAAAACCTATCGCCAGACGATGAAATTTCTCGCAGCGAACTGTTCGGTCCAATTACATGCCTCTACCGCGTAAAGAACTTTGAAGAAGCGCTGGCGGTCGCCAACAATTCACCTTTCGGCTTGACCGCCTCCATTCATACGCGGAGCATTCACCGCGCGATGCGGTTTGTCGAGAAAGTTCAAGCCGGTGTAGTTGTAGTTAACGGTGGGACGTATGGAAGCGAACCACACGTGCCCTTCGGAGGCGTGAAGAATTCGGGAACTGGTTGGCGTGAGCCGGGGACGGAAGCGTTGGATGTGTACTCGGACCTGAAGACGGTCTACATCAACCATGACCCGGCGGCGGTTTAGAATCTCGATGCCACAGAAGCCAACCGTCATAGCTCTCATTCCGGCTCGCGCGGGCTCGAAGAGGGTTCCCGCCAAGAACATCCGCTCTCTGGCCGGCCACCCGTTGATTGCGTACACGATTGCCGCAGCTCAGGCAAGCGAAGTCTTCGCCTCTATTGTTGTCTCCACGGACTCAGAGCAGACGGCAGAAATCGCGCGACACTACGGCGCTGAAGTACCATTCCCTCGTCCTGCGGAGCTCGCGCGCGACCTCTCGCCCGACATGGAATGGGTCGAGTATACCATGAAGCGACTTCGAGCTCTCGGCCGAGAGTATGATTGTTTCAGTATCCTGCGTCCCACAAGCCCTTTCCGTCAGCCTGAAACGATCCGACGCGCCTGGCAAGAGTTTCAGGCTGAGACGGGGGTGGATTCGTTGCGCGCGGTGGAGAAATGCCGGCAGCATCCCGGCAAAATGTGGGTTGTGCGGGGGAAGCGAATGATTCCTTTGCTGCCGTTGACGCCCCCAGACCAGCCTTGGCACAGCAGCCAATATCCTTCGCTGCCCGAGGTCTACGTTCAAAACGGCAGTCTAGAAATCGCGTGGACACGGGTTGTATTCGATGGGCGCACAATTGCAGGGCAAGTGCTGATGCCCTTCCTCACCCAGGGGTACGAAGGTTTTGACATCAACGATTCGAACGATTGGAGATTAGCTGAAGAAATGATACGCACCAGTGAAGCGCGGCTGCCGAAAATCCAGCAGGAACCTTACCGATTAGAGTAGATGATCCTATGGTACCCTTGAACTTAATTCCCGAACTCGAGTTCAAACGTATCTGGGAATCACGGATTGACCGCTACGACAAACTTTCCCTCTTAGCGGACATGTGCCGAGCCAACGCACTCACGGCCGTCAAGCGAGCAGGCTCGGGTCATCTCGGGTCCAGTTTCAGCGCCATGGATATCGTGGTCTGGCTCTATTATGTTGAGATGAATACAACCAAGGTCGGTTTCGACAGCCCACATCGCGATATCTACTTCTCATCAAAGGGGCACGACGTGCCAGGTCTCTACTCAGTTCTGTTCTCCCTTGGTGTACTGTCTGAGGAGAAGATCCTCAAACTCCGCCGCCTGGGAGGCTTGGATGGTCATCCGGACGTTGGTGTCCGCGGGATCGAAGCCAACTCCGGTTCCCTTGGGATGGGCATCTCCAAGGCCAAGGGTATTGCCTGGGCAAAACAGAAGCTCGGCTACTCCGGGCGAGTGTTCGTCATGACGGGGGATGGTGAACTCCAGGAGGGGCAGTGCTTTGAAGCGTTTCAGACAGCTGTCCACCAGCGCGTCAATCGTCTGACAGTTATCGTTGACCACAATAAGGTGCAGTCGGACAAGCAGGTGCGCGAAATCGTGGACTTGGGAGACCTCGAAGATAAGTTTCGAGCCTTTGGCTGGCATGTGGCCCGATGTAACGGACATGACTTCAGGCAACTGGAGCGAACCTTCTCCCAACTCAAAGAAGTCAGCGGCAAGCCGAAGATACTGATTGCTGACACTATCAAGGGGCGAGGTGTCTCATTCATGGAACATCCGGTGGCACTACAAACCGGAGGCGGAAAATATCCATGGCATGCCGGAGCGCCAAATGATGACTCTTTCCACGCTGCTCATAGTGAATTGATTGGGCGAACGAACGAACATCTCAAGACGCTGGATCTGGCGCTACTCAATCTGAAGGAAATTGAACCTGACGACATGCGTTCGAACACTCTCAGACAGAGCGGGGACATGTTTGGTGAATCTGTCAGCCAAGCCGCAAAGACGATTTCATCTCCCGAGGCCTCAAGAGAGTACGTTGCCGAAGCCTACGGTCAGGCATTGGTAGAGATCGCTGCTACTAGGCCGGACCTGGTCGTGCTTGATGCCGACTTGGCTTCGGATTGCCGCATACGACGCTTCGAGGAGACGTATCCAAATCAATTCATAGAGAACGGCATAGCGGAACAGGATATGGTCTCGATGGCTGGAGGACTTGCCCGGCAAGGACTACTTCCCATTGTCAATTCGTTTGCCAATTTTCTTGTATCTCGCGCCAACGAACAGATTTACAATAACGCCAGCGAGCACACTAGAATAATCTATGCCTGTCATTATGCAGGTCTCATCCCTGCCGGGCCGGGGAAATCACATCAGAGCATTCGAGACATCTCTCTGTTGAACGCCCTTCCAGACTCTCTGATCATTCAGCCGTGCAATGCAGTGGAGACGAAGATGGCCCTAGAATACTGCGTCAATCAAGCGACCGAAAACTGTTTTCTGCGCCTTGCAATAGGTCCGTCCCCTCGCACGATAAAGCTCCCACCCGATTATCGTCTCACCGAAGGCCGAGGAGTCACACTTGTGGATGGACATGACGCAGTCTTGTTTGCATACGGCCCGGTCATGCTCCACGAAGCCCTAATCGCGACAGAGACATTGGCCAAGCAGAATTTCTCGCTTCGCGTAGTCAATCTGCCATGGCTCAACCGCGTCGACGCCAACTGGCTGACGGATACGGTGTCGGGGGCGCCATTGATATGTGTACTTGAGGACCATTCACCAATTGGCGGTCTTGGCGACCATCTGCTACCGATCCTTGTCGAGCAAATGGAGATATCACGACAGCAGTTCCGCAAATTCGGCGTTGAAGGTTACCCCGTTTGCGGAACGCCAGTCGAAGCCCTGCGCCATCACGGCCTAGATGGAGCCTCGTTGGCCCAAAGAATTCTTCGTTTGTCAGGTCGGGCGTGAAGACAGCCGTTCTTACACTGCTGTGACGAACGTTCCTCTCGCCAGTCAATAGTATGGTAGCATACTGTAGGCGTACTATTCAGAACGTGCTATGTTGAATTGGCGGCTGTTCTCGTTGCTCCATGCGCAATATCGTGTTATGATTGCATAATATATTCAGAATAGTCCGTCTATTGGGCGGTTCAATGCGTTTTCTCCAGAGTCCCCACGCTAGGCCGTTTGCGTCTACGCTTGTGGTCGTCCTATTGTTCGTGTTGCTTCTTGAGCAGCTAGTTTTCATCAACGCTGCCACCGACACGATTGGAGGGACCAGCCTCACCGACACATTGGGGGCTGGTTTGGTTGTAGCATCACCAGTAACCCTCTCCGCGTCTGGAACACTCAACAAGATCGGCGTAAACTGGGCTGGAAGCGGATCCGGCTTCGTTAGGGTCGCGTTCTATAGCGCCGGATCAGGGAAGCCTGCGAACCTTCTGACCCAAAGCTCAGATACAGCGATGAATCCGTCAGTAGGCTGGCAGGACATAGATGTCCCATCGGTTTCTGTAACGACGGGAACCACATATTGGGTTGCGTACCAGAACTCTGCTCGAAAAACCTTCTACTATTCGCTTGGCAGTCGCAGCTCCTACACAAAATCCTACGGCTCGTTCGATGCAACCTGGAGTGGTTCATCAACTCAGGATGCTAAGCAAATGATCAACATGCGCGTTATCTATTCGACGGGACCAGATTTCTCGATCTCCGCCATACCAACCTCGCAGAGCATCGGCGCCAGTGGCACCGCTTCGTTCACACTCAATTTGGCTAGTTCTGAAGGTTTCAGCAGCACGGTAAGCCTCAGTGTCACTTCAGGATGTCCGTCAGGTGTTACCTGTACCGTTTCACCAGGCTCAGTAAGCACGTTTCCCAGCACCTCCACGCTGACCGTTCCAACCCTAATCACTACTAGCGGAACATATTCCGTCGTCGTCACAGGCACGAGCACTTCTCCTGCGATCACACACACAGTGACTGTCACGGTAACCGTTGCCGCCCCGGCAAGGTACAGCTTCAACGTGAAGGCGGGGGCAACCCAAGTTGTGGTTACCGTTTCATGGACTGGGACAAGTTCGGCATCAGTTACCATTGCAGGTCCCGGCGACACGCCCACCCTTTCGGAGTCCGGAGCTATCGTCTACGATAGAATCTCATACCTAAGCGGATCCTCCACGCCAACCAACATCCACAGAGTCACTTTCACCATAACCGCTCCCTCATCCGCGCAAACGTGGATCTCTCTAATCTCTCTGTCAGGCAGCTACACGGTAACAATTGAAGTAAGCTAGAGACGTGCGTCATTTTGCGTGGATTTGGAACCTGGAGAGAACACAGCCATAGAGGTCAGGCGTCTAGGTGACAACTCCTATCAAGTCAACGGTTCTGCTAATTATCGTAGTACTGTCTTCCTCGGCACAGATATTCCCCGAAATCAACAGTGAGCTGTCATCTAGGGAATCATGGCAAGAAACCGTGAGTTCTTCTAAAGGGCCCGGAGTGCTTTCGCTTGCTGTTGGGCTACAACAGAACGATTCGATAACGATCCAGGGTCAGGTATTGGTGATTGCATGTAGGCTTGAAGCTTCCCTCATCTTCTCTTATGTCACGGTGCTCGTTACTCAGGTTGTCGTCGGCCCGACCGCTCTGCATGGAACGGAGATTGTGATCAAACACGTCGGGGGGGAAGTCAATGGAACACTGCTTTGGGTTTCCGATCAGCCTTACTTCTTCGTGGGTGAGAACTTCGAGATCAGCCTCCGCCAAGAAGGCAACGTCTATGTCCCCATCTCTCCGAAAGAGACTGTTGCAAAGCCTTTGGGTCCGTTAGCAACGACTGCTGGATATGTACTTGAATGGTACAAGCCCGCGGTAGGGTGGCAGACATCCACCACTCGACCAGGATTAGACTGGTACGGACCGTTCAAGTGGTCGAGCGGGACTTTCGACTATTGGATCAACACCAATGGCATTCCGTCCGGTTTGTCATCCTCGTCCTTCATTTCTTATGCGACGGCAGGCTTTCAGACATGGCAAGACGATCCCAATTCTGCGATTGCGTTCAATTATCGGGGAACTAGAACTGATGTGAATGCTGGATCTAGCGACGGCATCAACGTGGTGGGGTGGAGCTATCTAGGTGGGAGCACAATTGCCGAAGCTTACGGCTGGGCGCAGTACACTTTTGGGATTTATGATTCTCTTCGATTTACTGAGACTGATATGATATTTGACAATAGCAAGTTGTGGTCCGCGCAATCAACAGGGGTGACTGGCAGATTTGATGTCCAGAATATTGGTACTCATGAGGCGGGACATACATTCGGGCTAGGCGATTTGTATGACCCATCAGATTCAGAAGAGACAATGTATGGGTACGCGGCTCTTGGCGAGACAAAGAAGAGAACTTTGGAATGGGGTGACCTCGCTGGTGTGGCGGCTTTGTACCCCAACCCGATCGTTCAGATCACAGTCACATCCAGCCCGACCGGATCAAGCTTCGTAATTGTGGATTCTACGCCGATCAGTACACCTCAAACCTTCAGCTGGGTTATTGGTTCAACCCACACTTTGACAGCTACCATTTCGATGTTTGAACTCCCTGAAGGGATTGGATACGTCTGGACCTCTTGGAGCGATGGTGGCGCCGTATCTCATTCTATCGTCGCTTCACCGACGACCACGACCTACACAGCCAACTTCAAGACGCAATATCAGTTGACGATCTCTGTCAGTCCTTCAGGCGGAGGTTCTACGGATCCTGCTGTGGGTTCTTACTGGTATGATTCTGGCGCATCCGTATCGGTTTCAGAAACCGCGGGAGGTGGGTACTCTTTCTATTATTGGAGTTTGGATGGGACAAACGTAGGAACTAGTTCTTCATATTCTGTCCTAATGAACTCGGCTCATACTCTGACCGCATTCTTCCGAAGCACATCGTCACTCTCTCTTGGAGTATCCCCCGCCTCGATATCGCTAGGGTCGTCGGCTACCGTTTCTGGTGTGATAACACCTACGCAGCCATCGCCTGGAATTCAAGCTGGAACTTCGGTGCTGTTAGCTTACAGTTCAGATGGCGGGAACAATTGGAGCGTTTTTGTCATAACCCAAACTGATGGCTCGGGCACCTATTCCGTAGTCTGGTTTCCGCCATACTCAGGAACATATCAGCTGAAAGCAAGCTGGGCTGGCAACGAAAATTATGCAGGCGCAACAAGCACTGCTGCTACCTTAACCGTCACAGGCAGCCGACCACCACAGATTTCCTTGCTCGTCTCAGGACCACGGACGGCAACAAAAGGGACTTCAGTAACTTTTGATGTCCTAGTCGCTAACCCTGATGGTTCCGGTGTAACCACGACGCTTTACATCGAGGTCAGCGGCCCGGCTGGCTACTACTACTTCGACACGCTGCAAGTCACATTAGCCGCAGGGGCAACAGGAAGATTCCAACTTACTTGGCAGGTTCCTTCAGGTCTCCAGACTGGAGACTACCGAGTCGTAGTAGGACTGATTCCTCCCACGCCGGCATCCGTTGGTCAAACGCTGATAACCATCACTTAATCCACCAAGCATGAGAACCACATCCAGTTGCCCTGTTCAACCACATCAAGTCGTTCTCAAAGGAGCCTTCACCAATCATACTTGTCGCTGTCAAGCTGGACGTGGAGGGAGTTTGCGTAGAAAATGGTTTATAGTTTGTCGCAACCGTTACATCGACCGATGCGGGCGGATAGGAAGACTCGTTTTTGAAGCCTGTCATTTCTGTCGCGGGAGTAAGAAAGATCGGGCGTGTAGTTTCGTATTGGTTCTCCATTTTCGTGCGTAGTCGAACCGCATTCTTGGTCTTGATGATCGCCGCTGCATTGTTCAAGCTGCTGCTCAGTTCTCTTGCTCCCGCGAGCTTCAGCCTACGAGAAATAATTAGGTGGGTTGAAGTCTCTGTTTCCGTCGGTCCTTGGGTTACGCTTGATGCTCAAATCTACAGCTTCTGGCGCACAGTAACGCTGTCCAAAGCGACTGCGGTGGATTGGTGGTCGACCGCACCCACTGCCATGTCAAGCGACCTACGCTTGCTTTCCTTGCTTCTTCGTCTGCCCAGCTTCATTTTCGACGCGGCCATCGCGATCGCATTGTATTCTTTCGTCCTAGAATTTGCATCAAAACGCGGGGCTAGACTTGCCAGCTTGCTCTGGTTCTTGAATCCCTATACTCTCTTCGCCGTGGAGATGCTGGGTGTACCCGATGTGGCAACAGCATTTCTGAGTTTGCTTGCGGTCACATTCTTGTGCAAAAGGCGAATCATCCTTGCAAGTCTGTTTCTTGCAGGTGGGATCGCAATCAAGTTCTATCCTGTCCTACTTCTCCCGCCGATCCTACTCTACTGCAGGCGCATATTGAAGACTGAACGCGGGTCCGAACTTGCTCTCGTCTCTCTCTCATTGTTAGGGTTGGCTGCATATCTGACTTGGGATTTTCAATTCGGTTCTGCACTCGTAATCTACGTGCTGACAGAGTACACGTCGGTGACTCAACCTATGAGCGAGTTGTTTCAGTACATTGCGGCTACTCGTATCAGCCCAGCGGCGGTCGTTCTGATCGTGCTATACTTTGCCATCTGGCTGCTCGCAAAAACCGATCGAATTACTGATCTGATTTTGCCAGTTTTTCTGATTTATTACACTTTTTCAGACCCATACCCACAGTATTACGTCTGGGCTCTGCCTTTCTTGGTGCTTGATATTGTTCTACTCAAGCGGCGACATCTTGGTCTTCTGACGATGCTTCTTGCTTTCGTGTTCGGGTATTGGTTCATATCATCAAACGGTTTCTTGACGCCAAGCGGCTACAGCCTCCTTCTCCTTCCGCTTGACGGAAGCAGTTTGCCGTGGTACTCGCAGCTAATTCGTTCATTCCTGAAGAGTAGCTCAACTAGCTACCTGCTAGCGCCACTGCTCTATGCGGGACTGGGCGCTACAACTTTCATCTACGCACTTGAGATCATGCGCTTTTGGTTTAGACCGAAAGTCAAGGAATCCCGATCGCTTCGCTAAAGGTGCGGCAGATGCTGGGCTTTTCGTACAGGTCGATATTGTTGGTTATCGTGACTTGCGCAATCAAAGTTTCGGCGACAATTCTTGTTCCCTTCTATTCTCCCCAACCGTGGAGTGGCGATTTTTTCAACTGGGTTTCTGGTGCTCGATCGGTCTTGATCACGCTAGGAACTGGGAACCTGCCTTCTATCGCCAACATGGGCGCATATGTGGGGCTCGAAATCGTGCTCGCGCCGTTCTTCTGGCTTTGGTCGATTCTGCCGATTCCGCATCCAGCTCTGGCCGAGATGGCGGCGGGGCCTTCCGCTTCGGAGGTCCTCTTAGTCCTGATCATGAAGGTTCCAATCATTTTGTCTGATCTGTTGTCTGGAATTGTTACGTCGCTTCTAGTTCAGCGGGCAACGGGATCAGATAGGGCGGCGCAGAAGGCGTTCTTTGCTTGGTATCTTAATCCATTCACCTCGTTTTGGATGTACTATTTCGGAGGCTTCGATGTAGTTCCAACCTTCGTCCTACTTCTGGCGGTTCTATTCGGTAACAACAAACAGTGGTTTCGGAGCGGCTTCTGTTTGGCGGTGGCCAGTCTGCTTAGGCTTTTTCCTTTCTTGCTGTTGCCCTTTTTCCTCGTCTACTCCCTCAGAGACAGCTCGCGTTCGACTCTGAAGTTGCTCACATCATTTCTCGTGCCTGTTGCTACTGCGTTCCTCAGTCAACTGTACGTGACCGGGTCGCTCGGAACGCTCCTGACGGCCCTCGTGGAAATTCCACTGAGACAATTCTGGCTATTGAACTACCTCGGGTTTTCAATCACGGCTGAGCTGTTCGTGTTGCCTCCTTTTCTTCTCTTAGTTGAGTTGTACCTGGTGAACACATTCTGGAGGAATCAACTGACTTACTCGTTAGTGCATTTCTGCATGGCTCCCTTGCTGGCGCTTTTCGTCGGCTCATATCATTACCCGTATCATTTCGTATGGGTTTCACCATTCCTCAGTGCGTACTCCGCACTGGAGAAGAATGGACTACGATTGTACATCCTAATCTTTCTCTCCGCGTCTCTCTACGCATTCGGGTTTCTTGCGACTCAGCCACTTTGGTTCATGCAACCTCTCCTCGCAGGTGCCTTCTTTGGGTTCAAAGCTGTGTATCTGGTCAAGTTGAACTTTGGAGCAATGAAATCGAGAGTACAAGGTCTGCTCAGGTCCTACGAGCGCACCTTTTCACCGTGGTGGTTAACCACGAAATCAGAGTGAACTGCACTGTTGATTGAGCGTTGTCAGGCCACGGAAAAACACTCGTGCTGGAAAGAATTGAGCCAATTGGGTGTTGTCGTGATTTATCTCTAGAAGAGCGTCCCTTTGCGTTCTAGGAACGTTCGGACTTCCTCGAGGCTCTTGAAGGTTCCTATGTCGTAGTGGCGTTTCTCGGTCAAATAGGCGAAAACTGGTTTCCCATCCTGTAAGAGTCTGGGAATTACGTCCTGCGCGAGATCCGTGTTCGGCTGACAGTATGACAAAATGTCCTTTTCGAGAATGTCTATGCCTATGCTTATCGGATACTCCTTCAACACTGGCTTTTCCTCGAAGTAGGTTATCCTCCCATCCTCGGCCACTCGCGCCACACCGTAATCAATCGGGACTGACGTGCTCATGGCGATGGTGCAAACGGATTTTTTCTCAACGTGATAGTTAATCATAGCCTTGAGATTCATGTCCGTGAGTACGTCACCATAGTATACGAGGAACCTGTCGCCGAGAAGATCTGCCGCTGCGCCCACTGCCCCTGCGGTTCCAATTCTTTTTGCGGCGGAGTATTCCACGTTGACTCCGAAACGGCGACCATCCCCTATATGGTTCTGGAGGAGTTCAACTTCGCTGTCTGAAACGAGCATCACAATGTCGCGAATGCCATAGTGTTTGAGATAGTCGATTATGTACTCTATGACGTACTTGTTCCCTATCGGTATCAGTGCCTTCGGCACGTAGGCCGTGACGGGGTAGAGCCTTGTCCCAGCCCCCCCGGCTAAGATAGCAGCCTTCAAACACATCGACCCGCTAAATACGCCACATAGTGCTTTAAGCCTGAGCATCCTTCCCAAATATCGCGGCTCACTCTGACTGATTCAGGTCCTCGGACTTCATCGGAGAGTAGATATCACATCTGGCTGAAGGTCACTTGAACTCCAATGAAGACATTGCATATCGTGCGTGCTTGCCAGTCTTCGAGCCCAAGCTCGTGCTCTCATCCAGCCTGCCAATGGGGCAATGTCACTTCGTCATAGACACTGTGTTCTCAGGTCGCTCATGGGGTGGGTTCAGGGTCACCGAGAACCTGAGCCTAGACGAGGTC
>Ga0315282_10008163_pt1 | contig 16982 bp, 14 predicted proteins | sample YL17G07_20_MG_FD_203693 | JGI IMG/M metagenome (GOLD analysis project Ga0315282, IMG submission 203693) | Sediment microbial communities from Yellowstone Lake, YNP, Wyoming, USA - YL17G07_20 | ecosystem: Environmental > Aquatic > Freshwater > Lake > Sediment | place: USA: Wyoming | collected...
TCCCATCCGCGACGGCGTGATTTCCGAGTTCGATGCGACCGCCACGATGCTGGAGTACTTCATCCGCCGGGTGATCAATCAGAGCGTGGTGCCGGTGCCGCTCACCCGGGTGATCGTGGGGGTTCCCGTGGGAGCCACCAGCGTGGAACGCCGGGCGGTGGTGGACGCGGCCCAGTCGGCGGGGGCGCGCGAGGCGCTGCTGGTGGAGGAGCCGACGGCCTCGGCCCTCGGGGCGGGACTTCCCATCCGCGGAGTCCGCAGCACCATGCTGATGGACATCGGCGGCGGCACCACCGAAATCGCCGTCTTTTCCTCGCGCAAGATCCTGCTCTCGAACTCGATCCGCGTCGCCGGCGACGAGATGGACGAGAACGTCGTCAACTATCTGCGCGATAAATACAACCTGCTGGTGGGGCAGTCGATGGCGGAACTCGCCAAGAAAACGGTCGGCGCCGCCGCTCCGTTGGGCGAGGAGAAAGTGATGAACGTGCGCGGACGCAATCTGATCTCCGGCCTTCCGGAGGAGGTGGAAATCTCTTCGATCGAAATGCGCGAGGCGCTGGCTCCCTCCTTGAAAACGATTTCCCAAGCCTTGAAAGACCTGCTCGAGCAGGCGCCGCCGGAGATCATGGCCGACCTCCTGGATTCCGGTTTGTGCCTGGCGGGCGGCGGATCGCTGCTCAACGGCCTTCCGGAAAAACTCAGCGAGGAATTCCACATCCGGGTGTGGCGCGCGGACGACCCCCTGACCTGCGTCGTGCGCGGCGCGGCGGCCATTCTGGCCGGCGTCGACGAACACCGGGAATTCCTCACCTCCCCCGAGCGGGATCATCGCGGCCGAAAGTAGACACCCCGGCCGCTTTCCACCCATTTGCGAATTATGATTAACCCACGAAGACGTTTCCTCCTGCTTGGTCTTGCGTTGCTCCTGACTGCGGTCGGCCTGGTGATCCTCGGCCAGGTTGGCGTCATTGCTCCGGTGCAGGATCTCGCGCTGCGCGGGGTGACCGGCGCGCAGCACTCGCTCTCCACGGCTTTCTTCAACATCCGCGATTTTTTCACCGCCCCGCGCAACCTGCAGGAGCTGATCCAACGCAACAACCAGCTGGAAGCCCAGGTGGCCCAGCTGGAAGCCGAGGTGGTCACCCTCCAGGAACAGGCGTCGGAGGCGGACGCGCTGCGCGCCCTGCTCGGCGCCGCCCGGCAGCAACCCGAGAACAGCTACCTCGTGGCGCAGGTGATCGGCCGGGACACCAATCCCTTCCTGCATTATCTGATTCTCGACCAGGGATCCGACGCGGGAATCCGGCGCGGGATGCCGGTGGTCAACGAAAAAGGGCTGGTGGGGAGAATCACCGAGGTGAGCGCCACGGCTTCCAAAGTGCAGCTGATCATCGATCCGAACTCGGTCATCAACGCCCGCATCCAGGAAAGCCGGGCGGAGGGCATCCTCCAGGGCCAGTCGACGGGCACCCTGCAGATGATTTACATTCCGCAGGATGTCACCGTGACCGTGGGGGAGATCGTGGTCACCTCCGGCCTGGGGGGAGGCTTTCCGCCGGAAATTTTGGTCGGGCGCGTGATCAGCGTTCACCGTCGGGATTATGAACTGTACCAGACGGCCGTGATCGAACCGCGCAACGACTTCTCCCGCCTGGAGATGGTCCTGATCATCACCAACTTCGAACCGGTGCAGATCGGACCGTTGCAGGGAACCACGCCCTAGGCCGCCGCGATGATCTGGTTCTTGGCCGTACCGCTGCTTGCACTCCTGGCCCTTCTGCAGAGCACGATCTTCCGACAAATCCTCTTCCTGGATGGAAGCCTGGACCTCCTGCTCCTGGCGGTAATCTGCTGGAGCATGCTTCGTCCGGAAGAAGGTCTGGTGTGGGCGCTCCTCGCCGGACTGCTCGCCGACCTGTTTTCGGGCGGCCCTTTCGGAGTCACCGCGATCGCCTATCTCCTTGTGGCGATTGGCATCGGAGCGTTGCACGGCCGGCTGTGGACCCACAGCCCGATGGCGGTGATGGCGATCGCGCTGTTCGGGACGGTCATTGCCCACCTGGCCTCCATCGCCATGCTGATCCTGTTCGGCCATTCGCTCGAGGTTGGATACCTGCTCACCTATGTCACCCTGCCAACCGCGTTTCTTAACACCATCTGCTCGGTTCCGGTGTATCTCATCCTGCGCCGGCTGCACTTCATCGGGGCTCCGGTACTTACGGAGGAGGAAGCATGAAGAACGCCTTCACGGATAACCGGGTCAGCCCGCAACGGATCCACCTTTTCCTGGCGGTGATGATCGTCCTGTTCGTGGTGTTCGCCGCACGGCTCTTTTTCCTGCAGGTCATCCAGGGAAAATATTACCTGGTGCTGGCCAATACCAACCGCACCCAGGTGATCAGCATCCCCTCGTCACGCGGCGTGATCTACGATCGCAACGGGGTGATCCTGGCGCGCAACGTGTCCTCCTACAACATCACCATCACGCCCGCGGATCTTCCCGACGACCTGTCGGAAGTGCAGGCCATCTTCCGGACGCTCTCGGATCTGACCGGCGTCCCGCTCACCGTCCCGGGGTCGCACCCTTCGGAAGAATGCGCCCCCGGCCGCGGGATCCAGGACCTCTACAACGAGTGGTACGAACTGGCGCCGTACTACGCGGTGAAAATCCAGTGCGACGCCGACCCGACCGTGGCGAAGATCATCCAGGAAAGAGCCGCCGACATGCCGGGGGTGGGCGTATCCGTCTCTTCAGTGCGGGATTATCCCAACGGGCGGTTTACCGCGCACATCATCGGCTATATGGGTCGGGTGCCCTCCACCCTGGCGGAAAAATACAAAGCCCTCGGGTACAACCTGGATCAGGATAAGATCGGGTATGCCGGCATCGAGCTTTCCCGGCAGGACGACCTGGCGGGAACCTATGGCAGCGAGCTGGTCGAAGTGGATGCCGCCGGAAAGGTCATCCGGCTGCTCCAACCTCCGACCGAACCGGTGGCCGGCAAGAACATCCGGCTGACGATCGATTCCCGGCTCCAGGAATCGGCGACCATCATCCTCGAAAATAAAATCGCCGAAACGCGCGCCAACAAGCCGGACTTCCTGCGCAGCCCGATGATCACCGGCGTGGTGATCGCCATGAATCCGCAGACGGGGGAAATCCTCGCCATGGTGTCGGTGCCCACCTACGATAACGAGCAATTCGCGCGAACCATCCCGATCGATTATTACAACACGCTCGCCTCCGACATCAGCAAACCGATGCTCAACCACGCCATCTCCGGAACGTATTCCCCGGGTTCGATCTTCAAACTCTCCACGGCGATCGGGGCTCTGAACGAAAAAATCGTCACCCCCGACACCCAGATCATCTGCAATGGATCCATTTCCATCCTGCAAAAATTCTACCCCGGCGATCCGGGCACGCCGATGTTGTTCTACTGTTACTACCGCAAAGGCCACGGGGTGGTCAATTTTCTTTATGGTCTCTCCCAATCCTGCGACGTGTATTTCTACAACCTGGGCGGCGGCTACCCGGGCGGCCCGGTGCCAGAACCGGGACTGGGACCCACCAGAATCAAACGCTACGCCCAGGCACTGGGGTACGGCCAGACTCTGCTGGGGGGAGAACTTCCCGGGGAATTGGCCGGCCTGATCCCGGATCAGGATTGGAAACGGATCAACAAGGGGGAAAACTGGGCCACAGGGGATACGTACATCTCCACCATCGGCCAGGGGTATGTGGAAGTGACACCGCTGCAGGTGCTCGAATCCATCGCCACCGTCGGCAACGGCGGAAAAGTTGTCAAGCCCACCCTGCTCAAGGAATATCTCGACGGGGAAGGCAATATCGTTCAAACTTTCCCGGCGCAGATTCTCTACAACCTGGCCGACAATACGATCGATTCCCCGTATGACATCATCGTGCAGCCCTGGGTCATCCAGGAGGTGGAGATGGGCATGCGCTTGGTCGTCACGACCGGAACCGCCTCCCAATACGCGCAAATCGAAAATATTCCCTCCGCGGGAAAAACGGGGACGGCGGAATATTGCGACGACATCGCCCAATCGCGCAACCTGTGCAAACGCGAAGCCTGGCCGACGCACGCCTGGTATGGAGCGTACGCTCCGCCGGACAATCCGGAGATCGCCGTGGTGGCGTTCATTTACGACGGCGGGGAGGGCGCGGTGACGGCCGGTCCGGTTGTGCGCGACGTGCTGAAAGCGTATTATCAATTGAAAGCCAACGATGCGTTGAGGAGCGGATAGCGTCCGCATGCTATAATCATTGGAGGATCATTCCGGAATCCGACGGGTAGCCATGCCGGTTGAGGTCAGCGTTAAGGGTATCCACGAAGGCCTCCTGATCACCTTCGGGGAAGGGAGTTGGGAGGAAGCGTTCCCCTCCCTGTTGAACCATCTGGATTCCAAACCGGATTTTTTCCTCGGCGCCAATGCGATCGTGCAATTGGGGTCGTTCCCCCTGCAGGTGGTCGACCTGGCGAGGCTGCGCAGCGCCCTGGCCGACCGCGGGATGGGGCTGCGGACGGTGCTTTCGGAATCCCCGGCGACGGTGAACGCCGCAAAAAACCTGGGGCTGGAGACGTCGCTTCCCCCGCGGGAAGTGCCGGAGACACCGCTCTCCACCGAACTCACCGGATCCGAGGCGGTGCTTCTGGCCCAGACTCTCCGCTCCGGCAACAGCATCAACTTTCCCGGCCACGTGACGGTTCTGGGCGACGTCAACCCCGGGGCGGAAATCGTGGCTACCGGAAGCGTCATCGTATGGGGCCATTTGCGGGGGACGGTTCACGCGGGGGCGCAGGGAGACGAGAACGCCGTCGTTTGCGCGCTGGATCTCAGCCCGATGCAATTGCGGATCGCGGGATTCGCCGCTACCTCGCCGCCGCGCGGCCGGAGCAGCGGGCCGGAAATCGCCTCCTTGCGCGACGGCCAATTGGTGGCGGAAACCTGGAACCCCAAGGAAAAACCCCCGGCGCATGCCGGAGGATGAAGAAATTCGAGGAGCGACGGGCATGAAATCCGCTTTCAAGGAGCGGGAATGACGGCAAAGGTCCTGACGGTCACTTCGGGAAAAGGCGGCGTGGGCAAGACCACCGCCACGGCCAACATCGGAGTCGCCCTGGCGTTGCTGGGTCAGAAGGTGGTTTGCATCGACAGCGACATCGGATTGCGCAACCTCGACGTGGTCATGGGGCTGGAAAACCGTATCGTCTACGACCTGGTCGATGTGGTGGAAGGCCGCGCTAGATTGCGCCAGTCGATGATCAAGGACAAACGGCTGCCCGAACTCTACCTCATCCCCGCCGCGCAAACCCGCGATAAAACCGCGATCTCCCCCAGCGACATGGTGCGCATCTGCGACGAGTTGCGGGAGGAGACGGATTGGGTGTTGATCGACTCGCCGGCCGGGATCGAGCGCGGGTTCCGCAACGCCATCGCCGCATCGGATACGGCGATCATCGTGACCAACCCCGAGGTGTCCGCGGTGCGCGACGCCGACCGGATCATCGGCCTCTTGGAAGCCGAGGAGAAGGGACCCGGCAAACTGATCATCAACCGGATCAAACCGGAGCTGGTCGAGCGCGGCGACATGCTCGCCACCGCCGACATCCTGGAAATTCTGGCCGTGGATCTCCTCGGACTGGTCCCGGAGGACGAATCGGTTCTCATCTCCACCAACCGCGGCAATCCCGCCGCGCTGGATTCGAAAAGCAAAGCCGGCCAGGCGTACCGCGATATCGCCGGCCGGCTGATGGGAGAGCCGATCCCCTTCCCGTCGCTGGACGGCACCGACAATTTACGGAAGCGTCTGGCGCGGCTGATGCATCGCGGGGGCGGATCATGAGCGGCCTGTGGGATCGCCTGACCGGGCACGGCGAGCGTTCCAGCGCCAGGACCGCCAAAGATCGTTTGATCGTGGTCCTGAGCCACGACCGGAGCGAAATCGAGCCCGGCATCCTTGAGAAAATCAAGGACGAGATCATCCGCGTGATTTCGGAACACATCGACGTGGATCCTTCGACGGTCCAGATCCGTCTGTTCTCGGAAGGCCGCGAGCAGCACCTCCGAGCCGACGTTCCCCTGCGCCCCCCCTCGCGCCGAAGGCGCACCTTCTGAAAGATTCCCGTGTTTGACTGGCGACGTTGGCGACATTTTGATTTCTGGCTGCTGGGGAGCGCAGCCCTGTGTGTGATCTTCGGCATCGTGATGATCCGCTCGGCGGTGGCCGACAACGCCTCGCTGGCCGACACGGCCCAACGCCAGGCGATGTTCGCCGCAATCGGCCTGGTGATCCTGCTCCTCGCCACCGTCATCGATTACCACGTCTGGCGGGGGCTTTCGCGGATCCTTTTTCTCGGGATCATCCTGCTGCTGCTCTATGTGGAACTGGTCGGCGCCAAGACCTTCGGCGCGACGCGCTGGATCCGCGTCGGATCGTTCACGATCCAGCCGTCGGAAGTGGCCAAGGTGACGCTGATTCTGATTCTGGCCGACGACATCGCGCGCAACGAGGACCGGCTGCGATCCTGGAGCGGCATTCTCCGCACGCTGATCATCGCCGCCATCCCGGCGCTGGTAATCCTGCGGGAACCCGATCTAAGCACCGCCATCCTTGTCATGGTTCTGTGGGCGGCGATGGCCTTTGCCGCCGGAATGCCCCCGAAGTACATCCTGATGATCGGCGCGGCCGGAGTAATGGTGCCGCTCCTCGCGCTCTCCTTCAACCTGATGGCGGACTACCAGAAGCACCGGCTGGCGCTCTTCCTGTTCCCCGAGTCGGATCCCGGCGCCGCCTACAACATCCAACAGTCGCTGATCGCCATCGGATCCGGCGGCGTGCTCGGCCAGGGCTACGGGCTGAGCACCCAGGTCCAGCTGCGATTCCTCAAAGTCCGCCAGACCGATTTCATCTTCTCGGTCCTCTCGAGCGAATTCGGGATCGTCGGCGACGTAATTTTCTTCTGCGTCCTGGCCTTTGTGGTGTACCGCTGCCTGCAGGCGGCGCGCAACGCGCGCGATACCTACGGCGCGCTGATCGGATACGGCGTGGCGACGCTGATTTTCTATCAGGCGGCGTTCAACATCGGCATGAATTTAAACCTGCTGCCGGTCGCCGGAATCCCGCTGCCCTTTATCAGCTCCGGCGGAAGTTCGCTATGGGCGGTGCTCCTGGGCATCGGGCTGGTGGAAAGCACCGTTCTGTACCGGAAGGAAATGGAATTCTAAGATGACCGAACCGGTCTGCGTCCGGTTTGCCCCTTCGCCCACCGGGCCCATGCATATCGGCAGCGCCCGCACCGCGCTGTACGACTACCTCTTTGCGCGGCAACAACACGGCCGCTTCATTCTGCGCATCGAAGATACGGACCAAAAACGGTATGTACCCAGCGCGGAAGAGGAAATCATCGCCGGACTGCACTGGCTGGGGCTGGATTGGGACGAAGGGCCGGATAAGGGCGGCCCGCACGGGCCCTACCGCCAATCGCTCGCGAAGGAAATTTATCTCGAGCACGCGAATCAGCTGATCGAGAAGGATAAAGCTTACCCGTGTTTCTGCACCGCGGAACGGTTGGCCGCGCTGAGGGAATCCCGGCGCCGGCGGAAGGAAACGCCGTTATACGATGGCACCTGCCGGAGATTGGCGCCCGCGGAAGCCGCGCGCCGGGTGGCGGCGGGGGAGCCGCACGTCGTCCGGTTTAAAACCCCGCGCGAAGGGAGCACCGCGGCTGTCGACCTCCTGCGCGGGGAGATCCGGGTGGAGAATTCCACCCTGGACGATTTCATCCTGGTGAAAACCGACGGGCTGGCGGTGTACCACTTGGCGGCGATGGTGGACGACTACCGCATGGGGGTGACGCACGTCCTGCGCGGCGCGGAATGGCTTTCCACCCTGCCGCTGCACGCGCTGGTCGTGCGCGCCTTCGGATGGACCGATCCGGTCTGGTGCCACCTTTCGGTCTTCCTTAAGCCGTCGGGCAAGGGAAAGATGAGCAAACGCGACAGCGCGCAAGCGACGACCGAAGGCCACAGCATCTTCGTCCGCGACCTGATGGAGATGGGATACCTTCCCGAAGCGGTCGTCAACTGGATCGCGTTGATGGGCGCCTCGTTCGACGAGGCGGAGGATGTATTCACGCTGGAGGAAATGGTCCAGCGTTTCGACCTCAGGCATTTGAATCCCTCTCCGGCGGCGATCAGCTTCGAGAAGGCGGATCATTTCAACGGAACGCACATCCGCCGGCTGACGGTGGACGATCTCGCGGCGAGGTTGAAACCGGTCTTCGAAAAAGCGGGCTACCAGGTCGACGGGGAGAAACTGCTCAAGGTGGCGGCCGTGGTGCAAGTGCGCATCGTCACGCTCGACGACGCCGTTCCGATGGGCGGATTTTTCTTCCGCGACGAGGTCCATCCCGACCCGAGTCAATTGATCGGGAAGGGGTTTACCCCCGCCCAGTCGGCGGACGCGCTCCGGGCCGCGCGCGAAATCCTTGCCGCGCAGCCGGGGTTCAACCCGGCCAAGGCGGAGGAAGCCTTGCGCGTTTTGGCCGAAAAGTTGGGATGCAAACCGGGAGTCCTGTTTGGGATGATGCGCGCCGCGATCACCGGCCAGCCGGTCAGTCCGCCGCTCTTTGCGAGCATGGACATCGTCGGACGGCCGGCTTTCCTGGCGCGGCTGGAGAAGGCGGAAGCGACGCTGCGAAAGATGTGACCACGGATTACACGAAAGCGAATGGCTCGTCATGCCCGCGAGTCCTAAGCGGGCATCCACGAGCAGGTTATCTTTTTCCCAGAATGTCGGAATGGATTCCCGCCACGAACGCGCGGGAATGACGCCAGTCTATAAGATCGTCATGCCCGCGTGTCCTAAGCGGGCATCCAGGAGCAGCTGAAGTGCTTCCAGATTCGTATTAAATGAATCCCCGATAAGACCACCCCCGCTTCGCGAGGGCCGGCTCAGGGATGACGATCCGGTAGAGGGTTCAACGATGTTAATCCGGAAATTAGTGTAGAATCCTCATCAATTAATTCCGTCAGGGGGAGACGACGATGAGCCAAATTGTGACATCCTATCGAATCCAGGATTTACCCGCTGAGGAACGGCCGCGCGAACGCCTGACCGCGACCGGACCGCAGGCGCTGTCCACCGCCGAGCTGATCGCGGTGCTCTTGCGCACCGGCGGACGCGGCCACGGGGCGCTGCAAACCGCGCAAACCCTGCTCGGGCAAACGGGAGGGTTGCACGGGTTGCGCAAAGCGTCCTATGCCGACCTGTGCGCCGTGCCCTATATCGGTCCGTCCAAGGCGGCGCTGCTTCTTGCCGCCGTCGAACTCGGGCGCCGGCTGGCGGTGATCGAGGCCGAACAGGCACCGACGGTTTCTTCCCCGGCCGCAGCGGCGGGGCTGGTGCAATATGAGATGTCCGGATTGGACCAGGAGGAACTGCGCACGATCCTGCTGGACGCGCGCAACCGGTTGATCCGGGTGCACGCGGTATATCGCGGTTCGCTCACCACCTCGCTGATCCGCACCGGCGAAGTATTCCGCGAGGCGATCAAAGCCGGCGCCGCCGGGATGATTGTGGTGCACAACCACCCCAGCGGCGATCCCTCGCCCAGCCCGGAGGATCTGGCCGTCACCCGCAACCTCGTCGAAGCCGGTCGGCTGCTGGACATCCCAGTTTTAGATCACGTGGTAATCGGGCGCGGACGATTCGTTTCCATGCGCGAGCAGGGATTGGGGTTCGCGGAAAAATGAGTGGATTAGGTTACCATTTGAAAAACCACACGGATTGTTATGTTTTTATTAACCGGTATTTTCTACCGCACTCCGAACACCCGGAATTCCGATGTAGCCTCAAGCCATTCGGTGTCCACCCGGTCGACCGAGGAGGCCGAAGGTCCCACTTTGACGTCCGCCAGCAGGGATTCGAGCGCAGCGCGCGACCCCTCGGCGATAAGTTCCACGCTCCCGTCCATGCAGTTGCGCACCCACCCCGTGAGGCCGAGCATCATCCCGCGCCGCAGGACGAACGCGCGAAAACCCACCCCCTGCACATCGCCGTACACCTCCGCATGCAGCCGTACCTTTCCGTTCATTTTGTTTGGTTCCCCTCCAGCGATGAATGGCCCCTTCTGCGCCGGATCACCCAACCGGCGGCAAGCACGGCTGCCAGCAGAACTGCCGCCCCAAGGACCAATGACCAAGTGGTGATCATCCAACCCTGCTTCCCGCTGAGTTGCGCCCGCCATGAAGCTTCGAGAACATCCACGGATTTTCCGGTCGGACCGACCCAACCTTGAGGGCAAGTGGCGCCGGCCGCGTAACTCTCCATCGCCGCCCGGATCGCCGCCAGCCCGTAGGTTTGACGGAGGAAAGCCACGAACGACTTGCTTTCTGCGTACGCCAGAAGCGCCGGACGCGTGTCGGATGGGAAGGTCCGGCAAAGCGCCGCCATAGGGATCAGGTCTCCGCCTGCGGCGGCCTCCCGCAATGCCCGGTCCGCCTCCGGCCGGAGTTCCGTCTCATACCCGGCCGCCGTCCCTTCGACCAGCCACAGCGGCAGCAGCGCATAGGCGTCCTTCCACTTCGCGCCAAGCAGGATGTGCACTGTTTCATGCGGCAATAAAGTAGCCAGAGATTGTCTTCCTTCCGCTCCGGATGCCGCCGCCAGGAGGATAATTCCGGAAGCGGGATCCGAAAGCGCGCCTTCCCAGCCGGATATCAATTTTCCCAATCCGGAATGGAAATCGGCCAGACGCGGATAAATATACAATGAAACGTCGTCCGGGATCGGCGAGTCGAGGTCGGCGGAAATCGTTCCCAGATCCAAAAGAAGCAGATCGGCGGCGTCCTCCGCCGCGCGGGAATCCCCTTCCACCCATCCGACCGTGGCGCGCCCCTTCTTCAACGTCTGCCAGGAAAACCGGTCGTCGAGGTATTGCAGCGACTGGCGCGGGGAGACGATTATTTCCCCCGACGCGAACCGGACCTCCCACCAATATCCGATGGACGAAAACGGGAAGACAGGCTCGGCTTGCAAATCCCGGCGCGCCGTAAGGGAGTAACCGTCTCCCGCGATAACTTCCGCGGGGTAGGCGACGGACTTCGAAAAAGAATCCACGACCACCACAGTCGCGTCCAGGACGGGCTCGGCCGATTGCGCCGTCGCGGAAAAAACGATCTCTCTCCCGAACGCGACCTCGGCGGGATGGGAGATCACCGTCGGACCGTCCCGGTGCCGGAGGGACGAACCAAGCAACGCCGGGAATAGCAGGCAGCAGACCATCCACCTAGCAGGCTGCGGAAAAAGTCGGAATTTGTCATTGCGAGCCCCGCCCCGGCTTCGCCGTTGCGAGGCCGGGGGAGCGAAGCGACGAAGCCCGCCCCGGTAAGCCCACCGGGCGGACCGGGGCAATCTCGGGTTACCGACGAGAAAAACGAGATTGCCCCGCCCCGGCCCCCACTTTGCAAGAGTAGCAATCGCCGGGGCGAGGCCGGGGCTTCGCTCCCTTCGGTCGCCCCCGCTTCCCGCGCTTCGCGAGGGCAAGCGCGAGGGCAGGCTCGCAATGACATCAAACTTTTTTTTCCGCAGCCTGCTAGGCATCGGTTTTCACCGCATCCCGAAAATCAAAAGGCGCAGGGGGCAAATCATAAATTGGGGAAGGATGTCTTTAATTTCGTATGCGACGACGTAGAACCATGGCATGGGATGGATGAAAAGATATCAACGCAATCGCCTGCGGGAAAGCGGGCAGGCGCTACTCCCCATCCTCCTCATCATCCAGGGCCAGGAGCGGCAGATCGCCAAGCTCATCTTGAAACTCGGCATTCTCCAAGGCCTCTTCGATCCGGTCCCATTCGTCATCGACAGCCTGCTCCTTTAAAAGCTCCAAGGCCTGGCGCGCTTTTTCACCCCCGATTTCGCCCAACGCGTCGATCGCATTCCAGCGCGCGGTTTCATCCGGGTCTTCGAGCAGATCGATCAGCAGGGGAACGGCATTCCGCAGGCCGAGGCCGCCCGCGGCTCGCGCCGCTTCCGCCCGCAGCGCGGGCGAATTGTTGCCCAGTTCCTTTATGACCGTCGCGGACCAATCGGGATCGGCCGATCGGCCCATGGCGAAGAGCGCGCTGCTCTTCATCGGCTCCTCGACGTGGCGATAGGCATCTTCCAGAATCCCCCGCGCTGCCGGGTCGGATGAATACCCGATCGACTCCACGGCTCTCCGGCGCACTTCCAATTCGTCCGTTCCCCGGACCACCGAGATCAACCGTTCGAGAATCTTCCCGCCGATGGTCGCCGGGATCTTTTCCAATTCCGCCCGTTCCATAAACGCGCCCAACGCCGAGACGGCGGAGGAGCGGACCATCACGCTGGGATCGGTTTCCATCAGCCGCAGGAACCGGTCGATCAATTTGGGATCCTCGCATTCCCAGAGCGTCCGGATCGCGTGGGTCCGCACGTCCGCGTCGCTGTCATCCAGGGTGACCCGCGCGATGGCGTTGAAATCCAGCTCAAAATTATCGAGCGCCTCGTCCTCCATCCTAGTAATAAGATCCCGCCGGTATGTGGCGGGCAGTGTGCGCCAAACGGTCAGAAATTCCCGGACCTGGCGCGTGCCGAGGTCGGAAAGCCAATGCAGCGGGAAAGGGACCGCGGGACCCGCCTCCCCGGAAGATTTTGCGGCTTCCGCATTCAGGAGGACCATCGCCTCTTCGAATAATTTCTGCTCCGCCATGGCAACCGATCCCTCCGGCTATCGGGGCAAGACCGGAAAGAAGACGTCCAGGTAGGTGATAAACAGCATCAGAGCCAGGAGCGCCAGCAGGGAATAGGCGTGGACCATCCGTTCCTTGGTCGGGTCCACGCGCTTTCCGCGGATCGCTTCAAGCAAGACAAATACCAGCCGCCCGCCGTCAAGCGCCGGGATCGGCAGGATATTCCCGATCGCGAGCGCCAGATTGATCATCCCGACCCAGCCCAGGATAATCACCCAGCGGTTGGATTGCCGCGCCGTTCCCACGATCTGCTGGGTGACGTCCAGAATCCCGACCGGACCGACCGGCCGGTCGCTGGAGGCGTTGAAGCGCCCGCGTAAAATCGCCGCCGGCAATTGCAAGATGAGCTTGAGCTGGTCCCTCATGGTGGACAGCCCCATTTGAAGCGCCTCGATCCAGCTATGCCGGTTCGATGTGGCCATGGTGATGACCATCCCGGTCGGACCCTGGGCCTGCGGCCAGGTGGAGCGCGGAACGACGCGTATATCCAACTCGTTCCCTCCCCGCTGCAGGCGCAAGGTGATTTCCTTCCCGAGATGACCGTAGATGTATTGGATGACCTGTTGCGTGTTTTGAGCCGCCACCCCGTCGAGCGAGAGAATGCGGTCTCCGGCCATCAGGCCGGCCTGTTGCGCCGGAGTTTCGGCGACGACCGAGTCGACCGCCACGGCCTCCGGATAGGCGATCTTGAAGCCGATCGTATAGGCCAGGATGGCTGCCAGGAGGTTGGCCAGCACGCCGCCCGTCAGGACGGCGAACCGCACCCGTTTGCTGGCAGCGGCCAGGCCGCCTGCCACCGAAGGATCGTCCTCGCCGAGCGGGCGCACGAACGCGCCGAAGGGGATCCAGTTCAGAGTGATCTCGGTCCCCTGCCAGGTGAACAGTTTTTTCAGCCGCGGCGGGAATCCGAAACCGAACTCTTCCACTTTAACGCCGGTCAGACGGGCCATGATAAAGTGACCGGACTCGTGGATAAACAGCAGCAAGCCGAAAACAAAAATCGCTAACGCCCAATCCAAAATAGTGCCGAACAATCGCGTATCCTCGCCTTTCTGGAATGCAATCCGAGCGGATTATAACAGGCTGAAAGTTGGAAATAAGTGTACCGTGTCCGATATTAGAAAACCATATAACTGCCTGGCCGGATTAATATTAATAGCACCTGGAAATCAACGAAAATAACCGGAAAGCCCCGAGGGATTAATATAGAAAATAAAACACAAATTTTTCCGTGTCTTCCGTCGGGCTATCGGTGTATTCCGCGAAATATCTTAATCCCCCGCCTGGGCTGGAATCACTTCTGCCCCCGCCCCCGGCCGCGCATGCAGGATATTCAGCACACCGGGAGTTTCACGCAAACGGCGTTCCACCTCGGCGGCAGAATCTTGCGGACACAGGCAATGCACGTTCGGTCCCGCGTCGATGGTATAGGCAACGGGCAGGCCCTGATCGCGCCACCGGGGGATCAGCCGCATCAGCCGCAATGTGTCCGGCTCCAGGTAAAGGAGCGCGGGGCTGGAGGTCAGCATCACGGCGTGCATCAGCCGGGTGTCTTCTTCGATGATGCTCGCGAGCGCCGGGAAATCCCTCGCCAGGATCGCGCGGCGGCAGAGGTCCAGCCGCCGGGGGGTATCCGCAACGCGCGCCGCCTGCAGCGGGCTGTTCCGCGCCAGCCGGTTTCCCTCCGCCGAACCGATCTTTTTTGGATTGTCGTCGAGGATCGCGATCAGGTCCGCAAGCGCCCAGTAATCCGGCGCAGCGAAGGATCGCGCGAAGGATTCCTCGTCGCGGTTGGCCGAAGTCCATTCGACAAAACCATCCGGCACGGAACGGCAAGCCGAGCCGGACCCCCGCCGGGCCAAAATGGAAAGCTCCCGCTCCGAGAGTTTCAAACCCAGCGCGGCCGCGGCGGCCGCGGTCAACGCGGCGAAGGCCGAAGCCGAGGAAGCGATCCCCGCCCCGGTGGGGAAATTATTGGCACTCACGATCCGCGCCTTCCAGGCCAACCCGGCTTTATTGCGCAGCAGATTTAGATGGTCCGACACGCGCCGCGCCGGGGCTCCTTCCTGGAGCACGCCCTGCAGCGTGAACTCATCCTCCGCCCGCTGCGGATCGAATTCCACCGTGGTGCGCGTTTCCAATCCGGCCAGGTTCATCGAGATCGAGCCGTTGGCAGGAAGGCGCAGCGCGTCGTCCCGGTTACCCCAGTATTTAATGAAGGCGATGTTGGGATGCGCGACGGCGGAGACGATGGTCATGGTTTTTCTACGATTAAAAGAGTCTACCATGGCATTTCATTCTTTGGATTATTGGTTGAAACAATCGAAGGATACGATGCCCCGCAGGGGCATCGTTGGATAAGCACGGGGATTCATCCCCGCGCGAACAGACGGCAGGGAGGATGTACCGAATGAATTACGGTGGTTTTCCGCGCGGACAGACTGCAGGGAGGATGTACCGAATGAATTATGGTGATTTTCCGCGCGGACAAACGGTATGGCGGATATGCCGCGTTGAAAGTTGGTCTTTACCCACTCGGACAGGCGGTGGAGTGGATTTGCCGCGTTGAATTGTGTTCATTCCCCGCGCGGTCAGGTGGTGGGGAGATTGTGCCGCGTTGGCCGACGGGTTTTTCTCACGCCAACCTTGAAATGGATTTTTTTACCTATCCCCCTTTCGACCCCTTTTCGATCTTCGCCCAGGTATCCCGCAGCGTCACCGTCCGGTTGAACACCGGTTTTCCGGGCGCGCCGTCCGGGTCGGCGCAAAAGTATCCGTTGCGTTCGAATTGGAATTTTTCCCCCGGCCGGGCGTCCGCCAGCGACGGCTCGAGCCTGCAACCGGTCAGCACTTCCAGCGAATGGGGATTGACAATCTGATCGATGCCTTCCCCTTCGTCGGGTTGTTCGGCGGTGAACAGCTGTTCGTAAAGACGGACTTCCGCCTGCGCCGCGTGCCGGGCCGAGACCCAATGAATGGTCGATTTAACCTTGCGCCCGTCCGGCGCGTCGCCGCCGCGCGTAGCCGGGTCGTAGGTGCAATGCACCTCGGTCACCTCGCCGGTGGCGGGATCCTTGTTCACGCCGGTGCACCGCACGATGTAGGCGTATCGCAGCCGGACCTCGTTGCCCGGGAACAGGCGGAAGTATTTGGGCGGAGGAGCCTCGCGGAAGTCGTCCTGTTCCATATAGAGCACCTTCGAGAACGGGACGGAGCGCGTCCCGGCGGATGCGTCTTCGGGATTGTTAACGGCTTCCATCTGTTCCACCCGATCGTCGGGGAAGTTGTCAATGACCAGTTTAATCGGACGGAGCACGGACATGCGGCGCGGGGAACGCCGGTTCAGGTCGTCGCGGATGGCGGCCTCGAACAAAGCCATGTCGACCCAACTGTCGTTCTTGGTTTCTCCGACCATGCGGACGAACTCCAGGATCGCTTCCGGGTTTACGCCGCGCCGGCGCAACCCGCGCAGGGTGGTCAGCCGCGGGTCGTCCCAGCCGCGGACGACGCCCGTTTCCACCAGCTTGCGCACCTTGCGTTTGCTCATCATCGTGTGGGTGACGTTAAGGCGCGAGAATTCGATCTGGCGCGTCTTGAACTCGCCCAGCTGCTCCAGGAACCACTCGTAGAGCGGCCGGTGGATGATGTATTCCTGCGAACACAACGAGTGCGTGATCCCTTCCATCGAGTCGTTCTGCCCGTGCGACCAGTCGTACATCGGATAGATGTTCCACTGCTCGCCGGTGCGGTGGTGCGGCGCGCGGAGGATGCGGTACATGACCGGATCGCGCATCACGATGTTGGGATGGGCCATGTCGATCTTGGCGCGCAGGACGCGGCTGCCCTCGGCAAATTCGCCCTTCTTCATCCTCTCGAGCAGATCGAGGTTCTCTTCCACTGGACGGTCTCGATACGGGGAATTCTTGCCGGGTTCGGTCAGCGTACCGCGCTTGGCGCTCACCTCGTCCGGTGATTGATCGTCCACATACGCCAACCCCTTTTTAACAAGTCGAATCGCCCACTCGTACAGCCGATCGAAGTAATCCGAAGCGTAGGTTTCCTTAACCCACTGGATGCCCAGCCACCTTGTATCCTCCTTGATTGCCTCGACGAACTCGGTCTCCTCCTTGGCTGGATTGGTATCATCGAAACGCAGGTACAACTCTCCACCGAAGGTC
>Ga0315282_10008164_pt1 | contig 16980 bp, 11 predicted proteins | sample YL17G07_20_MG_FD_203693 | JGI IMG/M metagenome (GOLD analysis project Ga0315282, IMG submission 203693) | Sediment microbial communities from Yellowstone Lake, YNP, Wyoming, USA - YL17G07_20 | ecosystem: Environmental > Aquatic > Freshwater > Lake > Sediment | place: USA: Wyoming | collected...
TCCGTCCCTCCAATACCAGGTTCAATGTCTGTAGTCTCCCTTGCTCTTGCTGTGTCAATGTCAGTCCTCTCATGACTGACATTATCCCTTAACAGTTAGCTACTGACGTAATCGTATAACAACGACAGGGGATAAATATACGCTTCGGTTAAGGTATGCTGTTTTTGGGGCGTCGGCCTAATCCGATAAGGTGACTGAGGCGGCAATCCGTCAGTTGGGTATGGTAAATAGTCACCGACGGGGTATACCTCTGCATCATCTCCAGTGATTCCCAAAGTCAATGAACAAACTTATTATTGACTTGCAGGCGATAGCAAATCATAATCTGTGCGAAGTAATCGGCTGAAAGACGCCAAATCGCAAAATGAGAGTGTGATGACTATCGATGAACTCTGCATTAACACCATTCGCTTTCTGGCTGTAGACGCTGTGCAAAAGGCTAATTCGGGACATCCGGGCACGCCTCTCGGTGCAGCGCCGATGGCCTATGTGCTGTGGGACCGGTTTCTCAAGCATAACCCCGGTGAACCCAAATGGCCGGACCGCGACAGGTTCATCCTATCACCCGGACACGCCTCGGCTATGCTGTATGCCTTGCTACATCTCACGGGATATGACTTATCGCTGGACGAAATCAAACGATTCCGGCAGTGGGGAAGCAAGAGTCCGGGGCATCCGGAGTACGGGCTAACCCCAGGTGTTGAGACGACAACGGGACCGCTGGGACAGGGATTCGCCAACGGTGTAGGCATGGCTATAGCTGAGAGATGGCTGGCACAGAACTACAACCGGCCGGGATACGAGATAGTCAATCACCATACCTATGCCATCGTCTCCGACGGCGATATTCAGGAAGGCATTGCCTCTGAAGCTGCGTCGCTGGCCGGGACGCTGCGCCTGGGCAAAATTATCTATCTTTACGATGACAACGATATATCTATCGAGGGGAAAACCAATATTGCCTTCGCTGAGAATGTAGCCCAGCGCTTCCAGGCTTATGGCTGGCATGTTATCGGCCCTATCGATGGCATGGATACCTCTGTCGTGGAGTCAGCCATACGTATGGCTCAGGAAGAGACGATTCGTCCCAGCCTGATAATTTGCCGCACGATTATAGGCTACGGGAGCCCCAACAAGGCAGGCACCGCTGCTGCCCACGGCGAACCTCTGGGCGAGGAGGAGGTACGCCTGACCAAGGAGCGGCTAGGCTGGCCATATAAGGAGCCTTTTGCAGTACCAGCGGAGGCTCTGGCGCATCTCCGTCAGGCTCTGGAGCGAGGCAGGCTGTGGCAGGAGCGCTGGCAGGCCACAATGGATGCGTACCGGCGTGCTTACCCCGAAGAGGCGAAGCAATTGGAAATAGACCTGCGCGGCGAGCTGCCGAAGGGATGGGCTAGCAACCTTGCTAGTTTGTTCAACGCGGCTCAAAAACCTATTGCTACGCGAGAGGCCTCGGGGCAGGTGATGAATGCCATCGTACAAAGGGTTCATTCCTTTGTTGGCGGGTCAGCCGACCTGGCTCCTTCCACGAAAACGCTTTTGAAGGATCATGGACACTACGGTTTTGAAGAATACTCCGCTCACAACATACATTTTGGAGTTCGTGAACATGCTATGGGAGGCATAGCTAACGGGATGTCGCTTCACGGTGGCATCATTCCATACACGGGCACATTCCTAATTTTCTATGATTACATGCGGCCGCCGGTTCGTCTGGCTGCTATGATGGGCATCCGGGTGATATTTATATTCACACATGACTCGGTTGGGTTGGGTGAGGATGGGCCAACACATCAGCCTATTGAGCAACTGATGGGCCTGCGCGCTGTGCCTAACCTGGTGACGATACGTCCTGCGGATGCAACGGAGACAGTGGAGGCATGGAAGGTGGCTCTGGAGCGTAGCAATGGCCCAACGGCCCTGATATTGAGCCGCCAGAACCTGCCTGTGCTCGATCACGCTGCGCTTGCTCCGGCCAGCGGCCTGCAAAAGGGAGGCTATGTCCTGTGGGAGGCAAAATTGCCGCCGGACGTTATACTCATTGGCACGGGCTCCGAGGTTCATATAGCATTGGAGGCCGGCAAACTGTTGCAGAAGAAAGGTATCGGCGCTCGTGTTGTATCCTTGCCCTCGTGGGAGCTATTCGACGCTCAGCCAGGGGAATACCGCAACGAGGTCTTGCCCGTCAACATACGTGCCCGGGTTTCTATAGAGGCGGCTTCGCCGCTGGGCTGGGAGAGGTATGTGGGTCTTGAAGGGACTGCCATAGGCGTGCCTCACTTCGGGACTTCAGCTCCCGAGAAGGTGATCTACGAACAGTTCGGCCTCACTACGCAACGCGTGGCAGATGAGGCTTCAAAACTGCTGCACCGCTAACGCGATAAGGTCTTGAGAAGCTGCCCACTTAAATTATAACCAGATTGAACCTCTTCAGTCTCGTATGTCGAATTGACTCGGTCAAAGCTGAATGTTAGCATATTAAACCAGAGGTGTTTTAATTATGGAAGCGATGAAGAAACTCTCTGATCACTTGGCAACCAGACTAACCGAGTTGACGCGGCTACGAAAGAGCGGGACGAAACTCATCGGCTACGCCCCGGGGGGCTATATGCCTGAGGAGTTGGTTTATGCGTCCGGCGCTGTGCCAGTGGGTCTCATCCGAGGGGGAGACCCGGAGCCTGTAGCAGAGAGCGCTGCGTATGTTCCTCGATTCATAGACACATTCTGCAGGTCTCAGATTGGGTATAGAATGATGGGTGGGGACCCCCTCTATGAGATAATCGATCTTCTCGTCGTCCCCGTTACGGACCACAATATCAAGACCATAGCTGACTGCTTCAACTTTTTCACTAATACCAACGTGTTCAGGTTTGGTGTACCTCATCAGAAAGACGAACACGCCTTCGAGTACTATCTTGCAGGGCTGCATGCGTTTAAGGATAAGCTGGAGGAGTTCACTGGCAACAAGATTGATAACGGGAGACTAAGGGAAGCCATAGATTTGTGCAATAGAATGAGGGAGCTTCTGAAGGAAATAAGCATCCTGCGCCGTTCCGAGCGACCACCTATAACCGGCTACGATTTCGTGAAACTGAATCATGCTTCTTATATTGCTGATAAGCGAATCTTCATCGATGTGCTGGAGTCGGTTTATCAAGAGTTGAAAGGGAAACCTTCGTCAGGTCCAAAAGGGCCGAGGATACTCCTGACAGGCTCAACGCTGGCTATGGGTGATTATAAGGTTCTGGAAATGACAGAGAACGCCGGAGCAAATATAGTTGTTGAGGAATTCGCAGAGGGGATGAGGCACTACTGGCAAAATGTCCAGGTCAACGGTGACCTTATGCAGGCCTTAGCCGATAGGTACTTCAGGCGAAGGGAGCCTCCAGCGTGGTTCAGACCCTCCAGGGAAAGGCTGGATTATCTGATAGAGCTGGCCAGGGATTTCAAAGTTGATGGGATTATCTGGTACCAGCTCATGTACCGGAGCAGCTATGATATTCAGGCATTCTATTTCGAAAAGATGCTTAAAAAGGAACTCAATATACCGATGCTGAAGCTTGAATCAGATTACGATGTTTCCGAGAGGGGCCCTCTCAGGACAAGAGTCGAGACTTTTGTAGAAATCATCAAGGCGAGTGGAGGCAGATAGCCATGTACACCGAGCTTCTCAAGTTATGTAGCTTTGAACCGGACGAGATTAAAAGGGAAAGGCCAAGGATTGACAAGGCGTTCAAAATCCTCGGGATAGAGAAAGAGGACATCAAACGTGGCGAGCAGAGGCTGAAAGAGAATTTGGATATGGAGTTGCTGGGTGTACGTAGATTCCTCGGTATATGGATGAGGGAGCTTGTTAATCTCGTGCTGGCAAGAGAAGAACACGAGAAAATAGTTTACAGTGATTTCCCCATGGAACTCAGGCCATTGATGTCCATGATGCTGTCAACCGATGAAAAGAAAGTATATTTCGCCACTCCAGGGCAAATACTAAATATGACCATGGGCCAGATCTTCGATAAACTCACCCCCTTTCTTGTGGCGGGGGAAGAGAATGGCCTGCCGCCCGGAGCCGCCCACTGCGCTCTGTATCAGACCCGGTTGGGGGCGATGGTGAAGGGCATAATCCCCTTCCCCGACCTCTCCGTAATAGCATCCTATCACTGCGACCAGCCGGCCGAGGCAGAGCAATTGCTGCATGAGGTCTACGGTGTCCCTGTAGCATACCTCGATAGCTGCCCGGACCCGAACTGGGGCGATTGGCCCAAATACAATGACTACCGAGTGCGCTACTGCGGGTCACAGGCGCGCAAGCTCTTTCAGATGTTTGAGGAGGTGGTCGGCGCTAAAATGACGGATGAGGCCAAACGCACCGCCAATAGGGCTAACGCCATATTCCGTCTAAAATTCCAGCAGTTAGTGGAGCTCATTGGTCATGCAGACCCCCAGCCCATAAGTCAGACAAGTCTGGTGCATGCCTTTTTCCTGAACTCCATGCCAACAAGAGACATCGCAGGGAAGCAGGAGGCGCTGGAGATTCTGTGTGGTGAGGTAGAGGAGAGAGTGAACCAGGGCAAGGGAGTAGTGGAGAAAGGAGCCCCCGGTGTCTTCGTTACTGCTACGATAAGTGTGGATCCGAGCATAACGCGTATGATAGAGGAGTCAGGCATGGCCATTCGTATTCAGATACCGAATTGGCTCAGCCCCTGGGTAATGGCCAGACATCCGTACAGGGAGTGGGCAGATATGATAGGCGTAGGCCCCTGCCTGGACATACCTCACTCCTGTGAAGCCCATGTTGCTATCAACCTGGCGAACTGCAAGGCCTTTAACGTGGATGGAGCTATTAATTTCTATCCTTTCTCTTGCCGCGAATGGGTTCCCACCGTCATGATAACCAAGAGGACGATAGAGAAAGAGCTGGGCATACCGGTGCTGGTCCTGGAGGGGGACTGCTATGACACCCGTAACTACAGTGCTGGCCAGTTGAGAACGAGGGTCGAAACATTTGCGGAACTGCTGAGAGCAGCCAAGGCCGCCAAAGCGGCATAAGGGAAATGACGAAGGCCATTACCGCGGGAGTCGATGTTGGAGCGGCCACTGCCAAAACAGTCATTATGGCAGATGGCAAGATTCTATCCTACGCTGTTATACCGACCGGCGACAGTGTCGCTCGAGCAGCAGAAAGAGTAACGAGAGCAGCTTTGGAACAAGCTGCTCTCTCGATGTCTGACCTCGGCTTCGTCATCTCCACAGGTTATGGAAGGAACGGTGTTGCCTTTGCTAACAAAGCGGTAACTGAAATTATCTGCCATGCTAAAGGTGTCAACTTTTTAATTCCCGCAGCCAGAACGGTCATCGACATAGGCGGTCAGGACAGCAAGGTTATCGGAGTCCGTGAAGATGGCACTGTGAGCGACTTTGTCATGAATGATAAATGTGCTGCGGGAACAGGTAGATTCCTGGAAGTTATGGCGGTAGTTCTGGGCCTCGCCATCGAGGAAATGGGGCCGACATCCCTGACCAGCAAGGAGCCCTGCTCTATAAGCAGTACCTGCACCATATTCGCCGAAACTGAGATGGTCTCACTTCGCGCCGAGGGGAGAACCAGGGAGGACCTGGTTGCCGGGATTCATCGGGCTGTGGCTTCAAGAGTGGCAGTCATGGGGAGAACCGTCGGTTACAGGGAGCAGGTAGTATTTACCGGAGGCGTCGCCAAGAACATGGGGGTTAAGGATGCTCTGGAAGCCGCAATCGGGCTTCCCATCCTGATCTCGGAAGAGCCTCAGGTCGTCGGTGCCCTGGGAGCTGCGCTCCTTGCCAGACGTGAGTTGGGTAGTCTCCATTAGACGGAATTTGTGTCAGCGAGAGAGATATCGCCCGTCTTTAGGAAGGATGGGGTAATCGAGTAGGAAGGGGTCTTTCGGAGCTCTCTAATAAAGTGTGAGCGTTGACTTGCAAACGGTAGAGAAAGGGTATACATTAATTAGTGTAAGGTTCTAGGAACATTTAACTATCATGAGCAAAGAAACTGCAGAGACTTTTGACTATGTAGTTGTGGGGTCAGGGTTCGGCGGCAGCGTCTCGGCCATGCGTTTGACCGAGAAGGGCTATAACGTGCTTGTCCTGGAGCGCGGCAAGCGCTATCGTGACCAGGACTTCCCCTTCAGCAACTGGCTGGCATGGAAGTTCGTTTGGCTGCCCATCCTGCGCTGTTTCGGCATCTGGGAGTTCACCCCCATGGAGTGTGGACTCATTCTACATGGTGCAGGAGTGGGAGGCGGAAGCCTCTGCTACGCTGGCGTCCTGGAAGTACCGGACGATAAGCTGTTCGATAATCCATCCTGGCGAAACCTAGCTCATTGGAAGGATATCCTGAAACCGCATTACGAAACTGCCTCTCGCATGCTGGGCGTGGCTATAAATCCCAAGCTGTGGCCTGCCGACGATGTTCTAAAAGAAATCGCCGAGGAGATGGGGCAAGGTCACACGTTTCGTTCTACTTATACGGGCCGTTTCTTCGGTCCAGAGGGGGAGGAGGTGCCCGACCCCTACTTCGGCGGCGAGGGACCGACCAGGCGAGGATGCCAGCACTGCGGCGGGTGTATGGTAGGCTGCCGCAATAACGGCAAGAATAGCCTGGTAAAGAACTACCTTTACCTGGCCGAAAAAGGCGGCGCGAAGGTCAGACCTGAATCCGAGGTGACCGAGATTAAGCCTTTGCCCTCGGGTCAACCAGATGGCGCCCGGTATGAATTGACCTATTTTCACACTACCTCCTGGTTTGTTAAACCCAGGCGCAGGGTACGCGCGCGCAATGTGGTTCTCTCCGGCGGCGTGCTGGGAACCCTGAAGTTGCTCTTTCAATGCCGCGATGTTAAGCGGTCGCTCCCCAATATCTCGCAGCGTTTGGGGGACATGGTGCGCACCAACAGCGAGGCCCTGCTGGGTTCCGGTAGCCGCCGTGGAGGAAAAGTTGACTACTCTAAAGGCATAGCCATCAGTTCCATTTTCCATGGGGATGAGGTAACGTGCATCGAGCCTGTGCGGTTTCCTGATGGCTCGGGGTTCATTCTGCTCATAGCGGGGCCGTTGTTCGATAGGTCGCCGAGAGCGCTGGTGCGCCTGGCCAGATACGTAGGGATGATTTTGCGCCATCCTCTGGACTACATATGGTCTCATTGGCCGTTCGGCTGGGCCCGCCGAACTACTATCTTGCTTGTGATGCAGACTGTAGATAACCGCGTTCGGCTGCGTTTGGGACGCAGCCTGCTCACCTTTTTCCGGCGCGACCTGGTCTCAAAACCGGATGCAGAACAAACTGTGCCGCCCAGAATCAATATCGCGCATAACGTGACGCACGCTTTCGCCAACAAGACGAACGGGATTGCTGCCGGCTCGATAAGCGAGACCCTGCTCAATATGGAGACTTCTGCGCACATTCTGGGTGGCTGTCCCTTTGGCAAAGACGCCAAAGAAGGGGTGGTGGGACTGGATTGCCAGGTGCACAATTACCCGGGACTCTACGTCGTGGATGGGTCAATCGTCCCTGCGAACCCCGGTGTCAATCCGAGTCTCACGATTACTGCTCTGGCGGAATATGCCATGAGCCAGGTGCCCAAGAAGGTTTGAGATAATCTCTGCGTTTGGTCTAAGTATCCCCGGCTAGACTTTCAACCTCTCTCTGAATCCCTTGACCAGGGCTTTGTATTCCTGCAATCTCTGCGGCGACATCTCATCGGGCCACTCGGTGTCAACCTTATAAAAATTTTCAATCAAAGGCCCGCTCTTAGAAGCCAGCCCAATAATCCTTGCCCTCGACCCTTTATCCAGTTTTATTTTCCCGGTCATGAAAGACGAGACGAAACCCTGCTCCTTTTTGATGAGTTTTTTCCACATCTCGGGAGGAGCGCTGAGGATGAAGTCAGATTTCTTCTCAGCATCCTCTTTGCTTAAGAGCGCGCTATCGTCCTGCAAAGCTCCGTTCACGAGGTTGCTGCAGAAGTAAATATCCTTATCTATACCAAATTTTGGGTCTGCCAGAATAAGAAATGAGAGAAATATGGTCATGCCTTTGAAAGTCTTATTTTGATTATCGGGGTTGGCCTTATAATTCTTCCCCACCTCGGCTACCCATTCTGGACTTGCGTATGGAATCATGGTTCCTCCTTTTCTCGTTACTTCAGCACTCCCTGCTCTTTCATTTTCTTGATCTCTTCCTCTCTCAGGGCTCTTTTAAATATTTTCTCGGTTACGGTAAGCGGCATCTCGTCTCTAAATTCCACATATTTAGGTACAGCGATAGCAGGAAGCTTTTCCTTGCAATAGGAAATAATATCATCTGCATTTAGCTTGCCCCTGTATTCCTCCCTGGGTTTGATGAAGGCCTTTATCCTCTCACTTCCCGGTCGCTCGGGATCAGGGATTCCTACCGCCGCGGCCATAGCTACCCCAGGATATTTAAATAAGACTTCGTCAACGTCTGTGGTGTAGACCTTATATCCGGAGACATTAGCCATATCTTTAACTCTGTCTGTAAGGACGAAGTAGCCATTTACATCCATCTTACCGATATCACCGGTACGAAGCCAGCCGTTTTCCAGGCCGCTTCCGGGCGTAGGCCAGTATCCCTTCATGGTCTGGGGCCCGCGAATCCAAATTTCGCCGCTCTCTCCGGCTCCGAGCTCTTCCCCTGTTTCCAGGCTAACTATCTTCGCTTCCGTGTCGGGAACGGGCAGCCCTATGCCAAGTATCTCCTTAGGAACAAAGCCGGTGATCTTGGAGAAAGTGGACAGGTTTACATGAGACATGGGACCACACTCGGTCAGGCCGTAGCCCTCTGTGACTGGCATCATGATGTCAGCCTTGATAGCGTTAAAAACTCCCTCCGGGAGCGGCGCTGCGCCAGACATGAACATGACGGGCAATCTCCCTACTTTTCTCTCAGCTATCACCATAAGATGGGTGGGGACAACCCAAATGAGCATAGGCCGGTTTTCCTTCATCAGGTTTATGGTCTGGTCAATATCTCTGGGGTCGGAGACCAGGAGAATGCGCAACCCCAGGGCAATGCTGACATGCATCCCCAGATGACCGTAGGAGTGAAATAGAGGGACAACCAGTTCCGTGGCGGCCTTCCCCTTGAGTCCCGGCCACAAAGGTTCGAGCGTCCACAAGGCCTGCCTTACATTGCAAGCCCTGTTGTAGTGGGTTATCATCACGCCCTTGGGGACACCCGTGGCGCCGCCGGTGAAGGAAAGGTATGCCAGGTTCTCCTTGGGATCGATGTCAACATGGGGCGGATTTGGCTCATGCTGCGCTATGAGGTCTTTGAACTGATGAGCACCGGGCACCTGTTTCACCTCGGGCTCCTGTGCAGCGTAATCCATCGGTGAGGTGACAATTATGTTCCTGAGTTTTGTTTTTTCCTTCATCGTCATAACCAGCGCCAGGGCCGCATCAGAGCAGACCACAGTCTCTGCCCCAGATGTGCCTATCTCATACTCCAGGTCATGCACTTTGTGCAGCGTACTGCAAGGGACGAGGGCAGCACCCGTTTTTGATACAGCGAAATCGGTAATGATGAATTGCGGGCAATTCGGGAGGATTGTCGCGACTCTGTCGCCCTTCTTTACTCCTAACCCCACGAAAGCATTAGCCAGCCTGTCTACCTGATGCCTAAGCTCGTTATATCTTATCTTTTTTCCCAGATACTCTACGGCGACCTGGCCGGGGTAGGCCACGGCCGAGTCATCCAAGAACTTATAGATGGGCGTCTTAGGATATGGCTCCAGGGTCTTCTTTAGCTGATACGGCCCCAGCTTGTAACTCTTTAGCCAGGGCTTGTCGCTTCCTTTTATCTTATCTGTCATATGCTATCCTTTATTTGCCCCATATATCGGCGATATACTCCTCCAAACCCAGTTCCTTGAGCTTCTCAGGAGTAGGCTTGCCTGTAGCCTTGTCCCACCCACGAAGCTCGTAATATTTGTCCAGCATCGCAGGCAGGTTCTCGTTTACCTTGCCTGCTGCCGGGCCTTCGGTCAGCGGTTCTTCAAACAGACGCGGCGGCAGCGTGTCGTCGGCTCTAGTTACTCCTTCTCTGACGTTGAAGACTCGGGCAAGGTTATAAGCCCTCTCGCCAATCTTGACTAAATCGTTATAGGTGAATTTATGTCCCAGGCAGTGTTCCACCAGCTCAACCCATTCTTCTGAAGATACGCAGAATCCCATGAATTTACATGCTCCCAGCGTATCGAGGGCAGTCATGACGTTCTCCAGTTCCACCAAAACATGGACTTCGTTAGGATCGGCCACAAGTGGGTCCTTGATTTGACTATCTGGAATGCAGAGGAAAGGGATGTCAAGGAAGGTAGGCCCTTGAATATAGGCGGTAACGTGGTCACCGCCCCTGTTGGCGACGGCGTATGCCAGACCGGTTATCTGGACGGCTCTGGAATCATAAGCCGGAAGCTCCAAGCCCTTAACGTGCATGGCGAATTTCTCGGAACCCTTATCCAGTTTCTGTGCCATCCGCCTTGTTCCTTCAGCCAGGAGGTTGCCGATGCCTTCTCTTTTCGCTATTTTATGTATCAACTCGATTACAACATCAGCATCGCCGAACTTGAGTTCTAACCCGTCTGTATCCTTGTTGGTCAATATGCCTTTCTCGTAGCACTCCATGGAGAAAGCTATAGTGGCCCCGGTGGAGATGGTGTCCAAGCCGTAATCGTTGCAGAGGTAATGTGCCTTCGTAATCGCTTCAAGGTCCGAGACCTGGCACGCGCCACCCAGAGTCCCTACGCTTTCGTACTCCGGGCCTTCACCCTTGGCACCCTTATATTTCCCTCTCCTAATCTCACTTCCTCTGCCGCACTGCAAGGGGCAGGCGAAGCACCCTAACGGTTGTTCCAGAACTTTGTCACTGAGAGCTTGCGAATTTATTTCCTCTATGTCGGGAAATACACTAGTTTGCCAGTTTCTGGTAGGGAATCCTCCCCTGACATTTACCAAATCAATAACGACGTTAGTACCGAATGTCTGCAATGCTACCTTGAACATATGCTGGTCAAGCAGCTCAAACTGTTTCTTGGCCACCTCAGCGAAAGAGCCGGGATTCGCCAGTTTCACTGGCTTTTTCCCGAATACTGCGATAGCCTTCAATCTCTTCAAGCCCATCACGGCCCCGCCGCCGCATCTTCCAGCCGCCCGGTGCAGGTCATTCATAATGCTGGCATACCTGACCAGGTTCTCACCGGCTATGCCGATACAGTCAACGTTGAACTTCTCCCCCAGCTCTTTCTGTATCAACTCTGTGGTTTCGAAAACGCTTTTGCCCCACAGATGCGAAGCATCTCTAAGCTCGGCCTTGCCTTCTGTGATGACAAGATAGACGGGTTTTGGCGAGATACCTTGAAAGATGATTCCGTCGTAACCAGTTTTCTTGAAATCCACACCCCAGAAGCCGGCTGAATTCGATTGCGCCCAAATGCCCGTCAATGGGGATTTGAAAACCCAGTTGAATCTTCCCGTGCTGGGAGCGGTGGTTCCGGTCAATGCACCTGTCATAAGTATAAGCTCATTTTCAGGCCCAAGTGGGTCTGCCCCCTTGGGCACCTCGTGATAAAGGTAGTGGGTTGCCAGTCCAGCGCCAGTCAAAAACTTATCAAATAGGTTTTGGTGGATCTGTTCATGGGAAATGTGCCCCTTCGATAAATTGACCCTCAGGATTTTTCCATGTCCTCCGTACATCATGCCCCCTGAAGTGTTATTTGTTAGAAACGCTCCTTTTCTTTGGCTTCTCTGAGAGAGCGTTTACTAATCATCTTTTCAACCCCCCTGTTTCCCCATTAGTAAACGACCTACTTTGATTTGTTTGACTGCTTATGCCACAGTTGCATGTGTTTTTTGTGGGTATCGTTCAGCAGTTTATCGAGTCCATATCTATTATAAAACTTTTCCTCAAGATGGTGAACTTGAAGCCATTCGGGCATCACAATAGTATCGAAGGTAGCGGGGAATCTGCCATATGTGTCGAATACATAGTTGCAGTAATCTTTGACTATCTGGATGACCTTTTTGCTCGGCACCAGATACCCAGGCTGTACCTTCTTCCAGTTCTTACTAAAAGGCACTACCCCTTTGTAGTTGGGCGTATACATTCCGTTACTACCGAACTTTTTTTCAATAAAGGCATCTACGGCATCGTTCATGGTCTTGTAGTATGGCGGCTGGTAGCTTTGGAATATACCGTCGAGGCCCGCGGGATTCATGCCTAGCATGGCACCCGACCCTTCCTTTGCCATGTTGTAACGAAACCCCAAAGTTTGTAACATCAATATCCCTATGTATCCGGTCATAATAATTGAGCCAAGGCCCATAGCCTCAGCCACCAACTGCATGTTTTGTAACGCATGAAATGGAGGAGCGAGATTGCCCAGTAATATGGTATATTCGAAAGAAGAGATAGGAGCATCAGGACCCTTCAATGTCCCGTTGTCAATCCATTTCTTTATCCCTGCCGGGCCAGTCCCTTTTATGTCATCGAATACCTTGTAGCCTTCTCCCATGAACACGGCTATCACGGCATCGAGGTACTGTTCTGATATCTCCACTATGGGCATGAATACGGTGGTGCCTGGCTTATTAGTATTCCAGTGGACTATCCTTACCAGAGCATCGGGTATCATCGGGAATCTACCGTCGGAGACCTTGGTCGTATCTCGCTTGAAATACTTGGCAATCTTGTCCCAATCATTCTCCGTATCAATCTCCACGGTCTTTGTCGCTCCCTTGGGGTCATAGACGAAAAGGCCTTTATCGTTTGTGAAGAAGAGCTTCATATTATGGACATTGCATGAGTATGGAGTAGTCCTTCCTACCCAACTGGTAAACATGCTCCCCTGTACGTCGTTAGTGGGCATATCGGCTGCGATAAGCCCTGTTATCCCTGTGCCCGCCCAGCAGAGGATGGCAGTCTCTATATCATTCAACGGCACCGGCGGATTCTGGGAGGCATATTTAAGAGTCCCCTCCTCCATTTTGCAGCCCAGGGGGAACCTTCGGGTTCTCCTGTGAGCTATGGCTTTGAGAAGGGGGTATGAGAAGACCTCCCTCACTTCTTTCTTGTCTTTGAGCATCGTTCGCCTCCTTTTTGGAACTTGGTTTTACTCGAATCGTCTGTGATACCTCTCAATTTACCCTAAATAGGAAAGAGAATCAAGCAGATTAGGTTATCTCATCTCGCTGGGGACAACATCCACAAGGAGTTGGATATTATGTCATTGCAAGCGAAGCAATCTCAACGTTTTTACTAAACCATTCAAGAGATTGCTTCGTCGTCCTTCGGGGAAAGACTCCTCGCAATGACATGGTGAACCAAGCCTTTTCTAGAACATGCGCCCTTTCTCTTCCCAGGTCTTTCTTAGACCGTAACGTTGCGACATCCTCTTGTAGCAGTTATAGGCAGAGAAACCCAGACTCCCCGTGCCTCCAGTATGCTGGGAGCCCGAGGCCATCCAGAAGCCCTCTATCCCAGGGACCTGATACTGTGATAGCTCTGGGATCGGCCTGAAATTGCACCACTGGCTGGGATTTTGATTTGAAGTGTACATGCAACCATTCACCCAGTTAGGGTTTTTCAATGAATACTCATAGGGTGTAGGAATGTTTACAGCTATCACATTGTCCCACGTCATATTAGGTGCATATTTCTGCCATTCTGCTATGAAACGATTGCCCACCTCCTTTTTCACCTGCATCCACTCCTTTTCAGTCAAGTAGCTAGCGGGCGGCGGGTGGCCTTCCGCTACAAGGGCAACGTGTTTTCCGGGGGGACCGTAGCTGGTATCCCATTGTGTAGTGGTAAGTTCAGACATGTATACCTTCTCAGGCCAACGGCCTGGCTTCAGGGTATGCATCTGATATCCGTAATGGGTGTACATATATTCGACATCAGTATCTCCGAGGAATACCCAGCGAGCCTTGCCACAGTCGGGATTCCAGGATGCTGCTCTGTACTGTGCCAGTTCATGAAAGGCAATATGACCCCAGAAGAGCTGCGACCTATCGGTCATGATATTATCGACCCTCCTCCGAATCTCGGGGTCTATCTGTATATTGCGAAGATGTCTGCGAAGCGTCTGTTTAATTTCGGCAGTGTCTATTACCACCTTTTTAGCCTCGATCTCAGTGCCGTCGGCCAGCCTGATTCCGCAGGCACGGCCGTTCTTTACAAGGACTTCGTCGACATCGGCTCCCACGAAGAATTTACCGCCCTGCTCGCTTAGGGCTCTCTGAAGGGCGTGGGCGACGTTATGAAAACCACCTTCAGCCACGGCGAAGGCCTGGAGGCCAGCGAAGGACGGCATGGGCAGCAAAGCCTGCAAAGGCGGAGCAACATCTCCGGGCGCTATCCCATTCATGAGCTGCCACTGGAGGGCAAATGACCTCATTTCCGGGCTGTCATAAAGGTCGCAGACTATCTCGTACTCTGTCATAAACGGATACCTCGGGTCGATACCGCTTTCTGGGTCTTTGAGTAAATCGGCGACATAGTCTGGCTCTCCAGGAAGCGGAGGGGGGTTGAACAGGCACTGCCCGTGCGAATACATCCAGTTATACAGCTTCTTCTCCAGTGCCTTTGATACCCTCTCGGCATCCCTCGGCGATATCCGCTCCAGTTCTTTGAGATTCCTGTCAATCATTGCTTGATTTGGTATAGCTGTCCCCAGTTCCTCATTCCAATCCAAGGCTCGGTAGACGACTATACATTTGCCATTGGGAAATATCTTGGACATCATTACTTCGGGGAAGATGAACTTCAGGCCCTTTTCCCCGAGATTAAAATCGTAGTAGGCTGGACTCATCCAGAAGGCGCAGATCTCGGCGTGTGGATTGCCGCGGAAGCCTGCTGCAGGCGTCGGAACAGTGCAGGCGGCACCTCCCAGCTCGTTACCCTGCTCGAAGAGCCCTACGGTCATGCCGTTGAGAGCCAAGTAGCAGCCTATGACCAGCCCCTCTTTGCCGCCTCCGATTATCACAGCATCGAAGCTTGCGTCAGCCATTTGTCCCTCCTGATGTTCATATCATGTGCTTTGAACTCAAGAACGAAGGTATTTAATGATTCTTTCGCACAAAGGGAAGACCATCTGATAAATCTTGTCAGAGACCATACTGGTTACAGACCGAATCGTATCGCCTCCAAAATAGAGGCCACGTATGTTAGGCGACTGCATGTCAATTTCCGTGGGAACCGCAGCCCAGGAATATCTGCCCCAATTTAGCTGAAGGGTCATTCCTCTGAATTCAATGGCTTTGGCAAAACCTGGAAAAGCCTTTTCAACAGCCTTTTCCCATCTTCTATTAGCTTCTTTCACTGTTTCCATCGGGGAGGTGAGCCCAAAGTGGGTATCAGGGAGTCCGCCTGGGATATATGAGTAAATGAGTTGTTTACCCGGTGGCTCCACTGCATTGTAAAGCGATCCCACGCACCAGTCTCCTACGTAGGTGGGTAGGCCATAGTCAACGTCAAAGATGTGTACCCAGCCAGGGCCTTTCCTGAGGATAACCTCCTCTCGAAGAAGATAGAATCCGGTTAGGTCTTCGTAAGATAGTTTTGCGCATAACTCGATGGCTTTGGCCCAGTTTTTTGTCAGGAATTCAGACCTAAGTATGTTTCTTGCAACCGCTTCGAAGATAGGGATTGCGCATATAACAACCGGGGCGCTATATTCTTCTATGAAACCTGTTTTATTATTCTGAGCAACAACCCCTTTCACCCTTTTGTTTTCTATCAATATACTTCTGGCTCTTCTATTCGTCAGCACTCCTCCCCCGTGGTCTTTGTAATAATTGGTTAAAGGGGTTATGACCATATCCTCCATATTGCCCTTCTTGGGATACCAGAATAGAAGGGCTCCGACACGCGGGAAGGTGCCCATGACGTTGGCAAACGCTCCGTAATTAACGACTGTGGCAGGGGCACCCATAAGGGGGGCGGCCAGCTCGAGAACCGCCTTAGCAATTGGGTCATCAATATTTTTCTCTATCCAGCTAGCAAAAGTTACGTTTACCAGCTTACGGCATTCTTCTTCTGAGGTGTCTTCCATAATACGGAAGGCTTTCATAAGTGCCTGCCTCGATGGTTTCTCCATAGGTAGGCCGCTACCAAAAGCAAAGAAATCGAAGAAGTTCTCCACCCCCTTCTTGGGGTCCATGGAAAAATATTCAGGCTTGTTGGGGTTGTCTTTACTGACCTTCCCCATGGTCCAATCTACCACCTTGGCTTGGGGAGGGAATCCCATGTAAGACAGGAACTTATACATATAGGTTTCTCTGGGTGTGCGAACCAATGCCGTGGGCATACGAACACCGTTATCAGATCGGCAGCCATGGAAATTAACGGCACGGTATCTTCCACCGAGATTGGGTTCCCTCTCTATAATCGCTGAGGATATCCCTTCTTTGGCTAATAGGCTCCCTATGGAAAGGCCTCCGGGGCCGCCTCCTACGATGAGGACATCGAACCTGTTTTTCACGATACCTCCTTCTATTATGTCTGGATGAAGCAGAGCTACTTGCGATGAGCAGATTGTTCAATATATGAATAATCAGTATAACGCACGGTTGTTTATCACGAAGGTATGCCCTCTGGCTATGTCATAGCAAACATAGGTGGGCTTATTTAACCTTAAATGGAGTTTTGTGGGAATTAGGGTAACGTGCAGTTTCTTCTCAGTCAAGCAAAATCGCTTAACTTTTATATGATTTTTTGCCTGACTTTTGTAGGGTTTTGGAGAGACACTTGTTAGCCTACTGAAGGAAGGAGTTCGCGTTGAAGCCTTTGCCTTAGAAGCTGGGCTATTTTCTCGATTACCTCTGGCTCTACGGAGGCAAGCAGTTCCACCAACTCACCCAGGGAAAATACCTCGTTCACTTTGATAGCATTTTTCTTTATAGCCAATATAAAAGCTTGTTCTCTAT
>Ga0315282_10008165_pt1 | contig 16979 bp, 12 predicted proteins | sample YL17G07_20_MG_FD_203693 | JGI IMG/M metagenome (GOLD analysis project Ga0315282, IMG submission 203693) | Sediment microbial communities from Yellowstone Lake, YNP, Wyoming, USA - YL17G07_20 | ecosystem: Environmental > Aquatic > Freshwater > Lake > Sediment | place: USA: Wyoming | collected...
CTGTTCCCGTTGCCGGCCAAGTACTTCGCCATCCTGATGGCCGGCATCGAATTCTTCATGCAATGGGCGCAACCGGGCAGCGGTATCAGCCACATCGCTCACCTGGGCGGCATGCTGTTCGGCCTCCTTTACATCCGGCTTTGGTTGCCGCGCCGCGGCCACCGGTACCCTACGTCCTCCTGGGGTTCGGAACAACTGCCCTGGACGGCCCGGCTCAGGCAGGGTTACCGGCGCTGGCAACTCCGGCGAGCCCGCAGGAGATTCGACGTATACATGCGCGAGCAGGAACGCACCAAGGAAGAGCGCGGAAGAGAAGACCGCTGGGTGCACTAAGAACGGTCCAAGGTCCAAAGTCAAAAGTCGGATGGTGTCCCTGACCTTGGACTTTGGACCTTGGACTTTGGACCTACCTGGCACCTGGAAGGTGGCAGCCGTTGACGGCCTCGCATTCCTCGCATTCAAGCTGGACGGTGGCGTGGCGGATCCGGAAACGGCGTTCCAGCAGCGCGTTAACCTGGCGCAAGATCGCTTCACCATCGGCAAAGGGCAGCGGCGGAATGCGCACGTGGCAGGTAAGCGCCTGGGCGCCGACGCCCAGGCTCCAGATGTGCAGGTCGTGAACGTCCTGGACGCGCGGCACGCTGCGGATGGCCGCCTCCACCTGCTCCAATTCCAGCCCACGGGGCAAGCCTTCCAGCAGGATGTCGAGCGACTCCACCATGACATCCCACACCGTCCAGACCACCAGCCCGGCAATCAGCAGGCCCAGTAGCGGGTCCGCCGCGCGCAGGCCCCAGATGCGAATCAGCAGGGCGGCCAGGAGGATGCCCAGGCCGGCGAGCGCGTCCCCCGCCATGTGCAGGAACACGCGGGGCGGGCACTGCTCCCCGCGGGCCGCGCGCCGTAAGGCCACAGACACCACAGCGTTCAGGACCACTCCGGCCGCTCCCAGCGCCAGCATGATGCGGAAATCCGGTTGGCCGGGAGCCAGCAGGCGTTGCGCGCCGCGGTAGAAAAGCCACCCGGCGGGCCCCAGGACCAACAGCCCGGCGACGAAAGCGGCCAGCACGCCGGCACGATGGTAGCCGTAGGTCCTGTGCCGGCTGGGGGCCCTGGCCTGGGCCTGGAAGGCGAACCAGGTGACGAACAGCGCCAGGGCGTCGGAGAAGTTGTGCCAGGCGTCGCTGAGCAGGGCCAGGCTTCGCGCATAGTAGCCGCAGGCCAGCTCGGCTCCGAAGAAGGCCAGCGTTGCCAGCGCGGCAACCTTCACTACCCATCCCGTGTTGTGGTCGGCGCGCGCGTGGGCCGGCATAACCTCAGTTTGTAGCGGCGGTCTGTAGCGGCGGCCCCGCTTGGCGGGATCGCCGCTACAGCCTCTATCTGCGTCCCCGTTGTTCCAGGTCGAGCAAGAATTGCTTCCTGTCGAGGCCGCCGCCGTAACCGCCCAAGCCGCCGTCGGCCGCCACCACCCGATGGCAGGGCACCACAATCGCCATGGGGTTCCGATGGTTGGCCTGGCCCACGGCGCGGTACGCCCTGGGCCGGCCGATCTGCCGCGCGATATCGCCGTAGGAGCGCGTCCGGCCGTAGGGAATGGCCAACAGCGCCCTCCAGACCCGGCGTTGAAATGGCGTTCCACGCAGGTCCAGGGGAAGGGTGAAGCGCCGGCGCTGTCCGGCGAAATACTCGGCCAGCTCCGACGCCGCCGGCCGGGCTTTTTCTTCCGCACGCACCCAATCGAATTGCCGATCGGCGGGCCTGCGGCCCCGCAGGTCCAGCCGCAGCAGTCCTTTCTCGGTGCAGCAAATCGTGAGCCGACCCAGCGGCGAGGAAATGATCGAGTAGTACGCAGTCTCCATGTCCCCACTGTAGCACGCTGGAAGCACGTTGGACTTTGGACCTTGGACCTTGAACTTTGGACTTTGGACTTCAGACCGCCCGCAACCTCTGATAGAATTCGCCAACAAAGGAACGGGAGGCGGTACCCAGGAGAAATCCGTGAGACAGAAAGCAGCGGCAATCGTGCCGGTACTTGCGCTGCTGGCGCTGTCGGCGGCCGTCGCGGTGCAGGCAGCCATCCCGGCGCCCCGGCAGGTGCTGGGATTCGAGATGGGCGAAGATCGGAAACTGGCCGACTGGAACCAGGTGATCGGCTACTTCCAGAAGGCGGCGGCGGGCGATCCGGGGCGGGTCAAGTACGCGGAACTAGGGAAAACCACCGACGGACGGCCATTCGCGCTGGTCACGATTTCTTCGGCCGGCAACATGGTGCGCCTGGAGCACTACCGAGGTCTGCAGGCCCGCCTGGCCGATCCGCGCGGCCTTTCCGAGGAAGAAGCCAACCGGCTGATCCGCGAGGGGAAGGCCGTGGTCCTGATTACCTGCACGGTGCACTCCACCGAGGTGGCCTCCACGCTGGCCGCTATCGAGTATGTCTACCGGCTGCTGAGCGAAGATACTCCGCGCCATCGCCTGATCCTGGAAAACACCATCTTTCTGCTGGTTCCGTCGCTGAATCCCGACGGCCTGGATATGGTCGCCGACTGGTACCGCAAGTCGCTGGGCGCCCGCTGGGAGGGCTCGCCTCCGCCGTTCCTCTACCACCGCTATGTGGGCCATGACGACAACCGCGACTGGTACATGTTCACCCAGGCCGAGACGCGGCTGACGGTGGGCCAGGTGCACAACGCATGGCACCCGCACGTCGTCTACGACATGCACCAGATGGGCCTGTACGCAGCGCGCATGTTCACGCCCCCCTGGCTGGATCCGGTCGATCCCAATATCGATCCGCTGCTGGTCAGCGAAGTCAACATGCTGGGGACGGCCATGGCCGCCGACCTGGCCACGGCGGGCAAGAAGGGCGTGGTGGTCAACGCTATGTACGACTATTGGGGTCCGGCGCGCCACTACCAGAGTTATCACGGCGGATTGAGAATCCTCACCGAGGCCGCCTCCGCCCGGCTGGCCACCCCGGTGGACATCCGTTTCGAGCAACTGGACACCGGCGCCCTGGGCTACAACGCGCAGCAGGCCACCTGGAATCATCCCGACCCCTGGCCGGGCGGCGCCTGGCGGCTGCGGGACATCGTCGATTACGAGTTGATCGCCATGGAGGCCTGCCTGTTCTACACCGCGCAGAACCGGGAAATGTTCCTGCGAAATTTCTACCGCGTCGGCAAGAACGCGCTGGAGCCGCGGCCCGGAAAGCTGGCCGCCTTCCTGGTCCCGCCCGAGCAGAAAGACCCGGCCACCGCCGCCAAGATGCTCAACGTCCTGCGGTTCGGGATGGTCGAGGTGCAGCAGGCCAAGAAGCCGTTTACGGCCGACGGCGCCGAATACCCGGCCGGGACCTACATCATCTCGCTCGATCAGCCTTACAGCCCGTGGGCCAAGACCATGCTGGAGCGGCAGAAGTATCCCGACCTGCGCCAATATCCCGGCGGACCTCCCAAGCGCCCCTACGACGTCACGGCGCACACGCTCCCGTTGCTGATGGGCGTGAAGACCGTGGAGGTGCGCAACAAGTTCGAGGCCGAAGCCGAGCTGGTGCGCTCCGACCTGGTTCCGCCGCCGGGCGCGATCACGGGCGCCTCGGCCGCCGCCTTCCTGCTCCAGCCCACTTCCACCAGCGCCTTCCAGGCGGTCAACCGGCTCTTGAAGAAGCAGGTTCCGGTCAGCCGCGACAGCCGCGGCAACTTCGTGGTGCGGGCGCCAGCGGCCGCCATCAAGCCCCTAGCCGACGAGTTCGGGCTGCAGTTCCGGGCGCTGGAACGCGGTTCGCGCCGCGCGCGGCCGTTGCGACCGCCGCGCATCGGCGTCTACCAGAGTTACGTGCCGAGCATGGACGAGGGCTGGACCCGGTTCGTGCTCGAGCAGTTCGAATTCCCGTACCGCACCCTGTACGACAAAGACATCCGCGCGGGAAAGTTGAACGAGAGCTGCGACGTGATCCTGATCGCGGACATGAGCAGGCGGGTGATCGTCGAGGGGTACCCCAGCGCGGGCCAGCGGGGCCGGGACACCGGGCCGCTGCCCGCCGAGCCCCGCCCCGGCGAGCGCGAGCGGGGCGAGTTGCCGTTCTTCACCGGCCCCATGCCCGAGGAGTACGCCGGCGGACTGGGCGAAGCGGGCGTGCGCGCCCTGCACGAGTTCGTCCAGCAGGGCGGCGCCGTTGTCCTGCTCAACCGCGCCTGCGCCTTCGGCTCGGAACTCGGCGTGAGCATCAAGAACGTGTTGTCGGGGGCCGCCACGCGCGATTTCTACGCCCCCGGCTCGCTGCTCCGCATCCAGGTGGACACCCGCCACCCGCTGGGCTGGGGCATGGATGCGGAAGCCGCGGCCTGGTTCGAGCAAGGGCCGGCGTTTGAAATTCCGGCCAGCGCTGCCGATACCATCAAGCCGGTGGCCACCTTCCCGGAGACCAACCCGCTGCTGTCCGGCTGGCTGCTGGGCGACAACCTGCTCCACAAGCGGCCCGTGGTGGTGGATGCCCAGGTGGGCCGCGGACACGTGGTGCTGTTCGGCATCCGCCCCCAGTATCGCGCCCAGTCCCACGGCACTTACACGCTGCTGTTCAATTCCCTGTTCTATTTTTGATGAAGCTGCCAAGGCGCGGATGTGGATATAATTAAGCCAAGGAACTGCATGACCGCCAGGGAAGAGTTGCAACTGCTGATTGAGAAGCTGCCGGAGGGCGACGTGCCGGCCGCTCGCCGCTTCCTGGAGTTCCCTTGCGCCTCGGGCGACCAAGCGGTGGAACGCGCGCTTCAAAATGCGCCGGTAGACGACGAGCCGTTTACCGCTGAAGATGTTGCGGTCGTTGATGAGGCGATTCGCCAGCTCCAGGAAAGTGGGCCGGTGAGCTGGCAGCAAATGATGCGGCGGTTAGGCCATGAGCGTTGATTTCTCCCCCGCCGCGTAGTCAGGCCTGGACTAGGCCGCGCCCACCCTCTCCGTTGGAAGGAAGCTGAGATATTCCCGGACCTCTAGCTGCATGCGGTCAATCTCGGCCAGGAAGCTGGAAACCGCTGCCCGGTAATTCACAGGATTGGCCTCAGTCTTGCGCAGATGGGCCACTTGCTGTTGGAACCACGTGATGCGTTCTAAAGTCGTTTGGAGCTCCTGGTCGTTGGCAATCATGATCGCTCCGGTACAATCTCCACAATGCCGCGTTGGCCGCCGTCGCGGCGAGTCTGCCAGTATTCTACCATCGCCTGCTCACCACCCACAGCCCCGGAGCGGCGCGTCCAGAACACGCTCGCGCCAAAGCGGGCGCCCGCTTCCATGTGCTGAAACGGAAGGGCCGCCTCGCCCGTCACGGATGCCAAGTCGAACGTGTCCTCCATCAGCAGGACAATATCGACGTCGTTCGGTTCGGCCTTGGCAGTGACAAACGATCCGAAAACGACGAAACGCGCCAATTGGCCGGTCGAGGCCACGAGTTGATAGAGGCGGTTCAGCCGATCAGCCACGGCGCGACGCTGGACCGATCCTTGGCCGAAGCGTTCGAGAACCTCCGGCAGCGTAGCACGATGCACGCCGCGCGGAAGGTCTCCCTCTTCGTTGAAAGCCGGCAACGCCAACGGAACACCTCGGAATCTACACGAACAAAACCCTCTTCGGGCGCAGACCAATACTCTACCTTAGTATCGGATGATCCGCTTGAAAACGTCGCCAGCCACTATGCCCGAGGTGGTCTCATTAATCTTGTTCAATGTGTGCGCGGCTCGAGAACTCGGGGGGAAGCTTGCGGATGGTAGCTCACTGATTGGCTTGGGCGGCCAACTGCAGCTCTTCCCAGTCGCGGTAGAGGGCTTCGAGTTCCCGGTTCCGCTGGGTCATCAGCCGCAGAAGCTCTTCGGTTTGCGGGTAGGCGGTGGCCTGCGCCAGGCGTTCCTGCAGTTCGCCGATTTCCGATTCGAGCTTGCCGATCTCTTCTTCGATCTCCGCGGCGCGGCGGCGCATCTGCTCGAGCTTGATGGGGTTGATGCGGCGGGGCTGCTGCTCTTTGTCCTCAGCCGGTTGGCCGCCGCCGGATAGCCCGCTTGCTGACGCGCGCGGCTCGGTTGGAGCGAGCTGCGGCTGCGGCTGCTCACGGCCTTCCTTCTGGCGCAGGTAGTCTTCGTAATTGCCCGCGTAAATGGCGATGCCGCCGTTGCCGACCTCGAAGACGCGGGTCGCCAGCCCGTCGATGAAGTGGCGGTCGTGCGAGACGAACACCAGCGTGCCCGTGAACTCGCCGAGCGCCTCCAGCAGCACGTCCTTGGCGCGCAGGTCCAGGTGATTGGTGGGCTCGTCCAACAGCAGGAAGTTCGAGGGAACCAGCAGCACCCGCGCCATGGCGTAGCGATTGCGCTCGCCGCCGCTCAGCACGCCGATGGGCTTGAACACTTCCTGGTCGCGGAACAGGAAGCAGCCCAGCAGCGTCCGCAGCCAGGTCTGGGTGGCCGCGGGCGCCAGGCCGCCCAGGTCGTCGATCAGCGGGCGCGAGGGATCGAGCGCCTGGTATTGGTCCTGCGCGAAATACTCGCAAGCCACGTTGTGGCCGCGGCGGATCTGGCCGGCCGTCGGCGGCTCGCTGCCGGCCAGCATACGGATCAGCGTGGATTTGCCCGCCCCGTTGGGCCCCACCAGTGCCACCCGGTCGCCGCGCTCGATGGTGAAACTGACATCGCGGAACACTTCCCGGTCGCCGTAAGCCTTGGCCAGGTTCCGGCATTCCGCCACTATCCGGCCGCTGGCCTGCGGCTGCGGGAAACGGAAGGAGATGGTTTTTTCCTCCGGCGGCAGCTCGATGCGCTCCATCTTCTCCAGTTCCTTGATCCTGCTCTGCACCTGCGCGGCCTTGGTGGGCGTGTAGCGGAAGCGGCGGATGAAGGTCTCCAGGTGATGAACCCGCTCCTGCTGCTTGCGGTGCGCGGCGCGAAGCTGCTCGCGGCGCGCCTGGCGTTGCTTCAGGTAGCCGCTGTAGTTGCCGCTATACAGGTGGAGGCGCCGGTTCCACAGCTCGACCACCTTGCGCACGGTGACATCCAGAAAGAAACGGTCATGCGAGACGACGACGAAGGCGTAAGGATAGGCGTTCAGGTACTGCTCGAGCCAGTTGCGGGCCTCCAGGTCCAGGTGGTTGGTGGGCTCGTCCAGCAGCAGGACGTTGGGGCGGGCCAGCAGCAGGCGCGCCAGCGCGATGCGCATCTGCCAGCCGCCGCTAAACTGCTCGCAGGGCCGCCGCCAGTCTTCTTGCGAGAAGCCCAGGCCATGGAGCACCATGCCCACCTGGGCCTCCAGCGCGTACCCCTCCTTCACCTGGAACTCATGCTGGACGGCGGCGTAGCGGGCGGCGGCGGCCCGGTACTCGCCGCTGTCATGCCCCAGCGCCGCCAGCTTCTCGGCCAGCTCCCGCTGTTCGGCTTCCAGGGCCAGCAGGCCGGTAAACACCGAAAGGCATTCATCGAATACGGTCCGGCCGGAATAGGCCAACCCCTCCTGCGGCAGGTAGCCGATGGTAGCCCCTTTCATGCCGGCGATCTGGCCGTGGTCCGCCTCCTCCAGCCCGGCCAGCATGCGCAGCAGCGTGGTCTTGCCGGAGCCGTTGGGGCCCACCAGGCCGATGCGGTCCTCCGCAGTCAGCAGCCAGTCAGCCCCGGTGAACAGGACCTTTTCACCGAATTGTTTCGATACCCCTGCGAATTGAATCATCCAGCAAGCGCGTGAATCGCGTTTTCCGCCCAGAGCGATCTGGTTGCCGCGCGCCTTGAATCTTAGCATTTCCCATAGGTCCGCTTTGGTGGCTCATGGACGCGATAGGGAAAACTTTGCCTCTCCCTGACATTTCCATGACATCGACGGTTTGCGCGGGACTAGAATAACGGCGAGTTCTGTTCTTTCAGGCTGGTTGCGATGTATCCGCGCGGTCACAAGCGGCAGGTTCTTCTGTTCCTGATTACCGTGATCGTGCCCTGCCTGGTGCTGGTGGTCCTCGGGCTTCGCATCATCGGCCAGGAGCGGGAGCTGGCGGGCAAGCGTGCCGCCGAGGAGCGGCGCCGCCTGGCAAACGCCGTCCGCCAGGAACTTCTCACCGTTCTCGAGCGAATCAAGCTGCGGGAAGTGAGCGCCCTCGTGGGGCAGTCGGGCGCTGCCGTTTCGGCCGCCTCCGCGGATCCGGCCGTGGCGCTCGTCGGCTGGGTACAAGGCGACCGGCTGATGCTTCCCTGGGAGACTCTTCGCGCGGCTGCCGAGTTCCGCCAGCTCCTGAGTGAGGCCCCCTTTGCTCAGAAGATTCAGCAGGGAGAGCGCGAGGAATTCACCGGCAACCAATGCGGCAAAGCCGCTGCGAGCTACAGCGTGGCGATGGCCCTGGCTCGCCATCCGGCGCAGGGCGGGTACGCCCGGCTTCTACTGGCCCGCGCCTTGACGAAGTGCGGCCGGCGGGACGAGGCCCGGGCGCACGACTTGAAGCTCCTGACGCTGCCCTCCCAGCTCACCGATGAGCAGGGTGTTCCGCTGGCTCTCTACGCCGCAAAGCGCCTCCTCGACGCCGGCGTGGAGCACGCGGCAGTGGCAGCGCGCATACAAGAGGAGGCAGGAACCAAGGGCTGGCTGCCGCCGGCCGAGGCTCACATGCTCGGCGGGCTGGCGGGAAGGATCGCTCGGGAAGCCTCAGATGGAGCGTTGCGCCAGGCTGCTGAGGCTACGCAACGAAAAATCGCGGAGCGCATTCGTTCTCTGGAGCAGGCGCTGGCGCTTCAGAACGACTTCCCCTCTCTGAAGCTAGTGAGGGCCGGCGGCCAGGCCGGTGAGGCCCAGCCGCTCTGGGCGCCGTACGGCAAAGAAACCTGGCTGGTCAGCGTCGCGCCGGCTCCCGCGGGACGAAGCCTCATCCTCGTTGCGGTACGCGCGGATGACGTTTTTCATTCCCTCAATTCCACCGCCCGTTCGTCGGCGATTTTGCCCGCCGGGATGCGCTTCCTAACCACTACCGAAGCCCAGGGGGAATCCCTCGGGGAAAACTTCCCCGGGTTGCGGGTAGTTCTGGCGGTTCGGGAAGAGAGCGCGCTTGTCCGGCAGTCGAAGCTGCAGCGCGCTTTCTACTCTGCCGCCCTGCTCCTGGTTTTGAGCGTGACGCTGTTCGGCGCCTATTTTCTCTGGGGTGACGTGCGGCGCGAATTGCGCCTGGCGGAGCTGCGCTCGCAGTTTGTCTCCAGCGTAACCCATGAATTGAAGACGCCACTGACCGCCATCCGCATGTTTGCCGAAACCTTGCAGATGGGACGCACCGCGGACCAGCGTTTGCAGGCCGAGTACCTGCAGACCATTGTCAATGAAAGCGAGCGCCTTACGCGGTTGCTGAACAACGTGCTCGACTTCGCCAAGATCGAGCAGGGCAAGAAAGCCTATCGCCTGGAGCCGGCTTCGTTGGCCGACGTCGTGCGGGCCGCGGCGCGCGCCATGAATTACCCCCTGGCCCAGCAGGGCTTCGCGCTGCGGGTCCAGGTGGACGACGGCCTGCCCCCGGTCCGGGCCGATGCCGATGCTCTGCAGCAGGCCATCCTGAACCTTCTCACCAATGCCATGAAGTATTCCGGGCAGAGCCGTGAGATCGACCTGCGGCTGCGCAGAGAGAATGGGCACGCCGTGATCGAGGTGACCGACCGCGGCGTGGGAATCGCTCCGGAAGAACAGGAACGCATCTTTGAGAAGTTTTATCGGGCGCCGACCCCGGAGAACCGGCTGATTCCCGGAGCCGGGCTGGGACTCGCCTTGGTGGAGCACATTGCCGCCGCTCACGGCGGGCGCGTCGCGGTGCGGAGCGCCCCCGGACAGGGCAGCACGTTTACGATCCGCCTGCCCCTGGAGAAGCAGTCATGAGCCGCATCCTGGTTGTGGAAGATGACCCCGCCATTCTGCGCGGCCTGGCCGACAACCTCAAGTTCGAATCCTACGAGGTGCTGACCGCCGGCGATGGAGAGGCGGCGTATCGCCTGCTGCGAGAGACGAAGCCCGACCTGCTGATTCTCGATCTGATGTTGCCCAGAATGAGCGGATACGAACTGTGCCGCAAGGCGCGCAGTGAAGGCATAACCACGCCAATCCTGATGCTGACGGCGCGCGGGGAGGAAGCCGACCGGGTGCTGGGGCTCGACCTCGGCGCCGATGATTACGTCACGAAGCCCTTCTCGGTGCGCGAGCTGCTGGCGCGGGTGCGGGCGATCTTGCGTCGGGGCGCAGGCCCGCCCAAGCCCATGCCCGGTGACTTGCGTTTTGACGACCTGGTGGTGGACTTCCGCCGCTACGAGGCCCGCAAAGGCGAAACGGCCCTGGAGATGACCCGCAAAGAATTTGGCGTGCTGCGCCTGCTGGCGGCGCGGGCGGGTGAAGTGGTATCGCGCGAAGAGTTGCTCAACGAGGTGTGGGGCTACGAGAACTATCCCAGCACCCGCACCGTGGACAACCATATCGCCACGCTGCGGAGCAAGATCGAGGAGGATCCGGCGCAACCCCGCCGCCTGCTGACGGTTCACGGCGTGGGCTACAAGCTGCTGCTGTGAACGCGGCTGCACACAGCCCGCATCATCCGTATTCGCCCGTGGCGTTCTTGAGTGAATCTCAACGCAGAGGCGCTGAGGGCGCCGAGGCACGCGGAGAGGTTCTCTGTTTTTTCTCTGCGTGCTTTGCGTCTCTGCGTTGAAGCTTCGGCGGCGGCGATAGCGGCGCTTTTTCTCGGGGTGTGTGGTCGTCGTTACATTTTCATGACAAAGGCCAGACAGTTTCCATAAGAGAAAATTGCAGCAATATTGCGCCCTACCCCGCATTCCGTGACACATCCGCGGCGACGAACGGTTACAAAATTCAGGAACGGACATGTTGAATGACGGTTCGACTGTGTTATGACGAGGCCAGTTCAGTCCGGCTCGGAATCGGGCGCGGGCTCGTGCGAGGTGTGCGATGAAACATACTTTCAGGATGCTAGCTTGGCTGCTGCTTCTCGGCGCGGTGCCCGCGTGCAGCCAAGGCATTATCACCACGGTGGCGGGCAATGGCGCTGCGGGGTTTTCGGGCGATGGTGGTCCGGCCACCAGCGCCTCGGTGGGGCCCTGGGGCGTGGCCGTGGACGCCGCCGGCAACCTGTACATTGCTGGCGCCTCCCGCATCCGCAAGGTAAGCCCCTCGGGAATCATCAGCACGGCGGCGGGCAATGGCACGCGGGGGTTCTCGGGCGATGACGGCCCGGCCACCAGCGCCTCGCTCAACCAGCCTAGCGGCGTGGCCGTGGACGCCGCCGGCAACCTGTACATCGCTGACTATTACAACTACCGCATCCGCAAGGTAAGCCCCTCGGGAATCATCAGCACGGCGGCGGGCAATGGCACGCAGGGATTTTCCGGCGACGGCGGTCCGGCCACCAGCGCCGCGCTCGACGTCCCGGAGGCGGTGGCCGTGGACGCCGCCGGCAACCTTTACATAGCCGATTCCACCAACTACGGCCGCATCCGCAAGGTAAGCCCCTCGGGAGTCATCAGCACGGTGGCGGGCAATGGCAGATATGCGTTCTCGGGCGATGGTGGTCCGGCCACCAGCGCCTCGCTCGGCTTCCCGGAGGGCGTGGCCGTGGACGCTGCCGGCAACCTGTACATAGCCGATTCCGACAACAGCCGCATCCGCAAGGTAAGCCCGGCCGGAATCATCACCACGGTGGCCGGCAATGGGCAGCGAGGCTACTCCGGCGACGGCGGGCCGGCCACCAGCGCCTCGCTGAATGTGCCCTGGGCCGTTGCCGCGGACGCCGCCGGCAACCTTTACATCGCGGACACGAGGAACGGCCGCATCCGTAAGGTAAGCCCCTCGGGAACCATTAGCACGGTTGCGGGCGGCGGCTCTGCGCTTGGTGATGGCGGTCCAGCCACCAGCGCCTCGCTCAAGTACCCGATTGCCGTGGCCGTGGACGCCACCGGCGACGTGTACATCGCGGACAACCAGGATTACCGCGTCCGCAAGGTTACTTTTGCGGCTCCCTTGATCAACGCGGGCGGCGTCGTGCTGGCCGCGGGGTACGCGCAGGCTCCGCTGGCGCCGGGAAGCATCCTCTCCTTGTTCGGGCAGAAGCTCAGTGCGGTGCAGGGCCAAGCTTCGAGCCTTCCGCTGCCGCGCACCATAAACGGCGTGCGCGTTCTGGTGAACGGCCAGGAGGCGCCTCTGTTTTACGTCAGCACGACGCAAATCAACGCCCAACTGCCAGTGGAATTGACCCCAGGGACGAGCGCACAGGTGGTGGTGGATAACAACGGCGTAAGCAGCACCCCAGAGACGATACAGATCACCACCGTTAGCCCCGGCATCTTCACCCTGGGCCCTCCGTTCGGCCAGCAGGGCGCCGTTCTGATTGCGAACACCAATGTGCTCGCGATGCCAGCGACGGCCGGAGTGCCGAGTCGCCCCGCTCAGGCAGGCGAGACCGTTTCAGTGTTCTGCACCGGGCTCGGGGCGACCGATCCTGCGGTGGCTTCAGGGAGTGCTGCACCTTCTTCGCCCCCTGCCGTGGTGAAGTCCCCAGTAGCGGTGAGCATCGGCGGCTTGCCGGCGATGGTGAGCTTCGCGGGGTTGGTGCCCGGTTATGCCGGGATCTACCAGGTGAATGCCCAAGTGCCGGCGGGGATCGCGCCGGGCGATGCGGTTCCCCTAGTTATCACGCAGGGCGCCGCGCGCAGCAACACAGCCGCCGTCGCTGTCCGGTAGGCCGAGGCAGGGCCCCCCATGCCTTCGACGGAGTAACAGCAGATAGGACAATAAGTCGCGAAGCGACGGCTGAGGTCGGCTTCATCCCGTCGCTTCGCGACGGGCTGCCCTAAAACCAACTCTCCCCGGTCCCGCCTCGCGGGACCGTGCTAAGCTCAATCGCCGCTTCGCGACTGCTCGGCCGCAAAAGGGAGTGCCGTTGGGCGGGACACCGGCGGTACAACGGGCCGTTTTTCATGGTTGCGGGGTGGTCTCCGCCGCAACCATGAGGCACTGTGTTCTCTGAGGGGCATCGTCGGCATTGCATCTTCATGACAAAGGCCAGATGGTTTCCATAAGAGAAAATTGCAGCAGTATTGCGCTCTTCCCTCGATTCCGTGACACATCAGCATCGGCGAACGGTTACAAAATTCAGTGCAGATCGCCGACGCGCTCGGCAAGGCTCACTCCAGACCGTAGTCGTAGGGAGGAATCCGACTCGAACGAACAGGTTTTCTGGGTTTAACTCGCTGGAAGGATCACTTCATCATGCCATCACGATTTCTATTCCTTGGCGTCATTCTCCTGGTCGCCTTTTCAGCCAATGCGCAAACACTCGCGCTTCAAGTCAACCAAGGTTCCGGCAGCGGCACCTACCCCGTCGGCCGAATTGTGCACGTTTGGGCCGATCCAGCGCCCACCGGACAGATCTTCGACCATTGGACCGGCGATACGAGCACATTGGCCGATCCCTATTCCTGGCACACGTCGCTGGTCGCCCAAGCCGCACCCGTAAACATTACCGCCGCCTACAAACCAGTTCCTGCCTATCAACCGGTTTTAGCCAGCTTCCAGGGAATCAGTTACTACTACTATGTTCCTCGGACGTATGTCGGTATCGTGATCCACCTACACGAATCTAACGGCTCCGGCGGATTGCTATTTAGTCGCGTACCCGCGAAACATTTCGCCGATGAGCTGATTGCCGCCGGTTATGGAGTCATCTCGCCCGACAGCTTCGACCGGCAGACCGGACAATGGGACAAAACCCCCGCCCCCACCAATCGCGATCTCCTGAACATCAATGGGATCCTGCAGGCCCTTGCCGCCCAGGGCCTGGTGAACCCCGGGGACCCTCTCTTTGTGGAGGGGTTTTCGGACGGCGGAGCGGCCGCCGCCATCTACGCCTTTTACCTCAAGGCAAAAGCCCAGGCGATTTACATCGCAACCGCGGATGTGGGCATCAACAAGCTGAATTCCACCGTCCCCACCATCTTCGGGCTCCAGCAGTTCGACGCAAGCATGGGGTTCGGGGGCATGGGCGGCTACCCTGGCATCGCTGCCACCCAACGAAACTTCCAGACTCTCCTGAATCGGGGCGTGTCCGCCGAACTTTACATCAATAAGGCGTCGCCACTCTACCCGAGCCGGTTTACCAGAATTGCCGGGATCTCCGCTCAGGATTCAGCCGCCATTTACCAGGCCTATCGCGATGCGGGCTTGCTGGATGACGCCGGCGTGATGCTGGAGGACCCTTTCAGGGGCATGTTGACCGGCATCTACCGATACCGAACCGCGACGCCCGCGAAGTACAGCGCGAGTTACCCCGACATCCAGTGGGAACTGCGGCAAACCTTCGCCGAACACTGGTTCTTTAACGAACTGGACTTGCGGACCATCTCCTTCTTCAATGGCCAGATCGGCCTGCCGCGCATTGCTCCACCTTTGACGGCACCCTCGCCACTTGTCTCCGCCGCCAGTTACTCGGACCGCAACCTCGCCCCGGGCAGCATTGCCACTCTGTTCGGTGCGAATTTCCCGGCCAACGCTACCGTTACGGTGAAAGATAGTGCCGGGGCCGAAAGATCCGCGACGGTCTACTTTGCCGGGTCCACCCAAATCAATTTCGTCGTTCCTCCGGACACCGCCACCGGCACGGGATCGGTGATCGTTCGGTCGGGAACTACCGTGGTGACGACCGTCCCGGGCCAGTTTTACCCGACAACCCCCGCGTGGTTTTCCGCCAACGCGGATGGTCAGGGTGCCCCCGCAGGAACGCTGCTGCGAGTGAAGGCCGATGGAACCCGCACCTCGCAGCCCCTCGCCCAGTTCGATGCCGCCCAGGGAATTCAGGTTCCCGCTGTCATCAACTTCGGACCTCCCACGGACACTCTATACCTGGAGCTCTACGGCACGGGCTTCCGCAACGCTGCTTCTATGGGCAAGGTCAATATCCTGGTTGGCGGAATGGCGGTAAAACCCTTGTTCGTCGGCCCACAACCCGAGTTTCCCGGTCTGGATCAGATCAACCTTCCACTCCCGCGTTCACTAGCCGGCACTGGAACCATCAGTATCTTCGCGGCGATCGACGCCCAATTCTCCAACCGGATCGATATCCTGGCGGGACCGGCTTCGCAGTAGTCAGACGTCGCCATGAGGCCGCCTCGATTCGGCAGGTTACGTCCGACCGATTTCTGGCTATGCCGGTTTCTCTGAGTCACCTCACCTCGGTGCAGGTGGGCACAACCGCCGCACGGAACGTAGGGATTCCCGCGAACATCACGCCGGGCCCGGCGGTGGAGCTGGTGCTGGTGCAAAGCGGCGTGGCGAGCTATACGGTGACTCTGGTCGTTCGCTGACCTGCCCACTCCGGTATGGTTTCCGTCCGGTTCGAAGTAGGACGCGGGCGGGCAAAGATGCAGGGCGTCGGCGGCGGGCCCAGCCGGCGGGACCCACGGCACGCCGGGGCAGGCGCCAGCGGTACAACGGGCGCGCGGGACGCGCGATAGGGCATCGCCCTCATTACATTTTCATGACAAAGGCCAGACAGTTCTCACGAAACAAAATTGCGAGAAAATTGCGCCCTGCCCAGCATTCCGTGACACGTCCGCGCCGCCGAACGGTTACAAAATTCAGGAAGGTCACAGGTTCGTGTGAGGTGCGCGATGAAACATACTTTCAGGATGCTAGCTTGGGTGCTGCTTCTGGGCGCGGCGCCCGCGTGCAGCCAAGGCATTATCACCACGGTGGCAGGCAATGGCGCGAAGGAGTTTTCGGGCGATGGTGGTCCGGCCACCAGCGCCTCGCTGCACCCCTGGGGCGTGGCGGTGGACGCCGCCGGCAACCTGTACATCGCTGACTGGGAGAACAACCGCATCCGCAAGGTAAGCCCCTCGGGAATGATCAGCACGGTGGCGGGCAATGGCACGAAGGGGTTCTCGGGCGATGGCGGTCCGGCCACCAGCGCCGCGCTGAACTACCCCAGCGTCGTGGCCGTGGACGCCGCCGGCAACCTGTACATTGCTGACTATTACAACTGCCGCATCCGCAAGGTAAGCCCGTCGGGAATCATCACCACGGTGGCGGGCAATGGCACGGCGGGGTTTTCGGGCGATGGCGGTCCGGCCACCAGCGCCGCGATCAGCAGCTACGTGGAGGGGTTGGCTGTGGACGCCGCCGGCAACCTGTACATCGCCGACTCCAACAACTACGGCCACATCCGCAAGGTAAGCACCACGGGAATCATCAGCACGGTGGCGGGCAATGGCCGTTACGGGTTCTCGGGCGATGGTGGTCCGGCCACCAGCGCCTCGCTCAGCTGGGTGCAGGGCGTGGCCGTGGACGCCGCCGGCAACCTGTACATCGCTGACTGCAGGAACAACCGCATCCGCAAGGTCAGCCCCTCGGGAATTGTCAGTACGGTGGCGGGGGGCGGCTCCTCTGCGTTGCTTGGTGACGGCGGTCCGGCCACCAGCGCCGCGCTCAACGCGCCCGTTGGCGTGGGCCTGGACGCCGCCGGCAACCTGTACATCGCTGACTATGACAACCACCGGATCCGCAGGGTAAGCCCCTCGGGAATTATCAGCACGGTGGCGGGCAATGGCACGCGGGGATTCTCGGGCGATGGCGGTCCGGCCACCAGCGCCGCGCTCCACGGGCCCTACAGCGTGGCCGTGGATGCCGCCGGCAACCTGTACATCACCGACGACTGGAACAACCGCATCCGCAAGGTTACCTTTGCGGCCCCCTTCATCAACGCGGGCGGTGTCGTGCTGGCCGCAGGGTACGCGCAGGCTCCGCTGGCGCCGGGAAGCATCCTCTCCTTGTTCGGGCAGAACCTCAGTGTGGTGCAGGGCCAAGCTTCGGGCCTTCCGCTGCCGCGCGCCATAAACGACGTGCGCGTTCTGGTGAACGGCCAGGAGGCGCCTCTGTTTTACGTCAGCACGACGCAGATCAACGCCCAACTGCCAGTGGACTTGACCCCA
>Ga0315282_10008167_pt1 | contig 16977 bp, 12 predicted proteins | sample YL17G07_20_MG_FD_203693 | JGI IMG/M metagenome (GOLD analysis project Ga0315282, IMG submission 203693) | Sediment microbial communities from Yellowstone Lake, YNP, Wyoming, USA - YL17G07_20 | ecosystem: Environmental > Aquatic > Freshwater > Lake > Sediment | place: USA: Wyoming | collected...
CGGGCTCATTTCGGGATTCTTTTCCATCTGTTCCCTTACTTGGGCGGCGCTCAGCATTTCCTGTTTACCAAGCGACCGCGTCTCGATGCTGGCTTCGGGAACGCCCTGCTCGACCAAGAAGTTCTTGCTCCGTGCCACGCGCCGCTCCGTAAGGGCGTTGTTGTATTCAACCGATCCGCGTTGGTCCGCATGCCCCTCCAGGATCAAGTGGGCATTCGGGTTGAAGGTGAGGTACTTCTTGAAGTCCTCGGCCAGAGTCCTGAGGATGGTCTGCTGACTCACCACGAGGCCGGTGTCGGGATGCTGGACCGTCGGCTGCGCCGTCGGAAAGTAAATGCTGTGGAGTGCAAGCCTCGCTTCCAATTCTTTTACCAGCGGAGGAAGCTGAGCCGCCTGCACGTCGAGGTCTACTGAGCAATCGGCGGTGCCGCCGCGCCCATCGTCCACATGGCCTTTCACCGTGTACGGGCCCGGCGCCAGACCGGAACTATCGAACCTCACGGACGATCCTGAGCCGATGATCCGGCCGCCGCTGGTGCGCCAGGAGAAGGTCAACGGGTCGTTGTCCGGATCGCTGGCCGTAGCAGTGATCTGTACGCGTTCGCCGACCACCGTCGAGCTGCGGTCCACCGAGCAGCTCATCGTCGGCGGGCGATTCGGCCGCGGTTCGACGCGAATATCCACCGAACAATCCGCCGTGCCGCCCCGGCCGTCGTCCACGCGCACTCTTACCGTATAGGTTCCCGGGGCCCTGCCGGAGGAGTTCCATCGGACTTCAGGGCCGGAGCCCTCCACGGCGCCACCAGTTGCCGTCCAAGAGTAGGTCAGGGGATCGTTGTCCGGATCACTGGCCTGCGCGCGCACGGCGACTACGTCTCCCGATTCGGCATAGACCATGTTTTTGTCGGCCGAACACGAGACCACCGGTGGCCGGTTGGGGGGCGGCGGAGGGGGCGGAGGTGGGCGTTTCCCACCGAAGCGGAAGACAATTCCCGCCGAGAGGCGCACGTCGTTCTGCCTCGCCGTTTGTCCCGCGCTGGAGGAACGATCCGCGAACCGGGTCATCAAGTATTCGGCTTGAAACGCACGCACTGCGACGTGGCGGGTTACGCTGATGTCGAGTCCGCCTCCGGCGGTCATGGTAAACGCGTTCTCGGAAGGGAGGGGCGAACAACCAATCCCTGAACAACCGGAGAGCGTCACGCCACTGGCGTGCACGCCTCCAAACAGAGCCTGGATAAAGGGAGTGACCGTATTGTGCCGGAAGGAAAGGCGCGGACCTAACATGTATGTGAAGACGTTCCCAGAAGCGTCCACCACGCCGCCGTTCGGAGGCGCGCCCGGGCCGAACCTATCGGCATGGTAGCCACCAAAGTCGGCAACGAGCCCCAGGTAACGATTCGCGTTGATAGCGAGGGACGTGCTGCCGCCATATAGGTAAGCGACCCGGTTTCCGGCGCTGGTCGTGGTCGGAACGGGCCCGAAAAACGAGGGGCCCAGAAAAAGCTCAACTCTGGGAGTAATGCTGCCCGCGCCTCTCGATTGCGGCATGGGCGACGCCGGCAGGGACGCTGACGTCGTAGCAGCCGGCTTGGCTTTGGCCACGGCACCGGGTGCGACGCGGGAATTGACAGCCCCATCCTTCTTCGCTGTGGCTGCCGACTTTGCCGTGTCGTCCGCACAGAGTAAGAGGGTAGGCGCCAGTAAGAAAGCAACCGCCATTGTGGTAATAATCCGAGTTCCTAATCTCATTGTTGCCTCCTGAATTGTGCCTACTCACCCAGAAGCGGGGCATAAAGAGTCCCGCTTCTCAGCCATGAAGTACTACTCAACTCAACTTGCTTCACACTCAACGCCGCATGTTCTTACTTGGGATGAGACCGCCCTGGAAGGCGGTCTCACCCGTGGGTCTTACCCCTCATACTACGGCGCAGGCACGTTAATGACGGTATTCACCATTGTAACCGAAGCAGTCAGGCCCAGCGCTCTGCCGTTCAGCGTGGTTATTGCGGCGTTGCCCGCGGTAGAGAACGTGACGCCTGCGGGAGCGATTATGGTTCCCACCATGGTGCCGCCTCCAGTCGCGTTAATAGTCGCGGCGCTGCCGACATGCCAAAAGACATTCTTAGCCTGGGCGCCGTTGATCAGGATAACGCTGCGAGGGTTTCCAGCGACGCCGACAGTGAGTGTAGTTCCCATCTGGAAAACCCAGAAAGCATTTGGGTTCCCCTGAGCGTCGAGAGTGAGATCCCCTGCCGTTATACCAAACGTGCCCGGGGCGGATTGATAGATGCCCGGGGGGAGAGTTAGACCGCCCAGCTCGCCGCCTTGAGCGGCGACGGTGGGTGGCATTTGGGCCGGAGAAGTTGCGTTAAACGCGGTGAGCGCATCGGCTGCGGCCTGGGTTGCGATCGCCATGGTGGCAGCAGTTCCTTCAGTAGGACACCCAACAGTGGGAGGCGGGGGAGCAGTATATATGTTGCCGTTGACTGTTCCTATATTAGACCCAGTTTCGGTATATATACATCCTGGCCCCGCATCGTGGAATCCCGTCATCGTAGTAGAAGCACCGGTAGTCCCGATATCCCCGTTAATCACGGTAAGAAGCCCCTGGTTGGTCATCCCTGCGCCCCCTCTAAACGCCCCGAATGTCGACGCTGTTCCAAGGTTTACCGCCGGTGGGGGCGGGGGGATCACTGGAGCTGTCGTGAAGGTCCATGGGTTCGATGCGATGCCGAGCCCCAGGGGATTGCCTGCCAGGTCTGTGGCGCCGGTTGTTATCGTGGCGACGTAGGTCGTATTAGCAGCGAGATTGCTTGAGGGTGTAAAGGTTGCAATAAAGTTTATTGGATCGTAGGCGACCGTTCCGGTTACGACGGCCCCGCCCGGACCCGCCAAATCGAAGGTACCTGTGGTGATCGTTAATGGGTCCATCGCCTCACTGAAGGTTGCGTTCACGGTCGTGTTGATGGGCACATTTGAGCTTGCATTAATGGGGTTCGCGGAAATAATTGTCGGGTTTGTGGTGTCCAGAGTCGCAGCCGTGGTAAAGGTCCATGGATTCGGTACGATACCCGCTCCCAGCGGATTGCCTGCCAGGTCTGTGGCTCCGGCTGTAACGGTGGCCGTGTACAGCGCACTGGGTAGGAGATTGGCTGTTGGTGTGAAGGTTGCCGTGTTGGCAATCGCGGCATAGGTGACGAACCCTGGCACGGCAGTTCCGCCAGGTCCTACCAGCGTAAAGGTTGTGGCATTGATGGTTGTAGGATCCATGGCCTCGCTAAAGGTTGCGCTGACTGCCTGATTGATGGGCACACCTCCGACGCCACTAACAGGGATTGTAGAAATTACGGTGGGTTTGGTGGTGTCTGGAACCACGCCCGTGGTGAAAGTCCACGGGTAGTTACTCCCCAATGGATTTCCAGCCAGATCTTTTGCCCCAGTTGTAATCGTCGCCACATAGGTGGTAAGAGGCGCGAGAGCAGCATTGGGTGCGAACGTGGCAATTGAGCCAGCTACAACATAGGTGACTGCCCCTGGTACGGCAACTCCGCCCGGCCCCGTCACGGTAAAGGTCGACGAGGTGATTGTTGTAGGATCCATCGCCTCATTGAAGGTCGCGGTAATTTTCTGGTTGATGGTCACACCGGTGGCATTATTCGCTGGGTTTGTGGAAATTACCGCGGGGAGGATGATTGGGGGGCCCGTTTTAAAGCTCCGCACAAAGTTACTCGCCAGTGCTGCGCCTGCCACATTAGTCACCCCGGTTGTAATCGTGGCGGTATAGATGGTATTGACGGCGAGACCGCCTGTCGGTGTAAAGGTCGCGCTCGTGCCGGCGCAAACGATTGTCCCTGCTACGGCTCCAGCAGGCCCTGCCACCGTAAAGGTTGACGTGGTGACCGTTGCTGAACAGTTCATCGCCTCACTGAAGGTTGCCGTGAGTGCCTGATCGACACGCACGCCTGTTGAGCCATTTGTGGGGATTGTGGAAATCACCGTAGGAGGAGGCGCGGTGGCAAAGCTCCACACAAAGTTACTTGCCAGCGGATCGCCTTCCGCGTCCGTGATCCCGGTTGTAAGCGTGGCAGTGTAAGTTGTATTGGAGGCGAGAATGTTTGTTGGAGTAAAGGTCGCAGTTGTGCCCGAGCACGAGATCGTTCCTGTCACGGGAGTTCCGCTAGGTCCCGCGACAGTAAACGTTGAGGCGGTGACCGTTGAACAGTTCAGTGTCTCACCGAAGGTTGCGGTGAGTGGCTGATTGACGGCCACACCTACGGCACCATTAGTGGGGATTGTGGAAATCACAGCAAGTGCGGGCTCTATTGTGAACGTCACCGCATTGGTGGTCGCGCCCGAAGTCGTCACGGTGACGTTCCGATCGCCGAGCGTAGCATTCGCGGCGATGGCAAACGTCGCGATGATCTGGGTGCTGCTAACCACCGCCGTGTTGCTGACGGTGACCGGCGTCCCGCTCACGTTGACCGTGGCTCCAGTTGCGAAACTCGTTCCCGTTAGTGTGACGCCCACGGTCTGTCCCCGGGCGCCCCTATTCGGACTGATCGAGGTCAGCGTGGGTGGGAGGATTCCCTGCTCTCGACCGCATCCGGCCACAAAAACGACCAGTAGGAGTGCCATAAACCACATCTTGTTAACCCTGCATTTGCGCATTTGCCTGCCCTCCCCATTTAGTGACATGGCGTTTGCTTCCCGGATCAGTGGCCGCCGTACATTAAAAAAAACATTACACCGGAATTTCCGTTTTCAATTTTCGACCGACCGATAACATACAGCTGAGCGCCTCTGAAAGCAGAACACCAACAATCCGCTCGGCGCACTCGGCGACCTCTTCAAAAAGAAAAAACCCTGACGCCTTGCTCAAATACGCGTTGTGCGCGCTTGAAGTGTTTGCAGATTATTCGTAACGCAACGTGGCGATCGGATTCCAGATAGACCAACGGCCTTAAGCCACAATTCTCAGCAGATTCTTGATTTCGTGCACACCCGGGGCGGCCCAGGCAGCCCGCTCGGCGTCCACATACTCCGTCCAAGAGCGAACAATCCCAGTCAGAATGACCTTACCACCGTCGGCCTTCACCGCGATCATCGCCAAGTCAAGAATCGCGCTGCGTTTGAAAGCTGCTTCGATCTTATCCTTGACCTCGGTTGGCTCCACCTTCGGTTTGAGGACGATCTGGTTGCTGACACCTTTGACCCCCGCTAAGTGGAGCACGACTTGGCGTGCGGTCTCCTTCTCGAATTGCTTCTCAACCTCGCCTTCCAGAATGATCCACCCATCTTCTACGGTCACCTTGATGCGGTCTTGCGGCACGAAGGCATGCCATTTGAGTGCGTTCTCTGCCGCCCGGGCAATATCCGCGTCTCTCAGCTCGCGGAAGCGAATAGGTTTGACTTCTATCTCAACGGCCAACTCCTTGACGCCAGACACTCGCTTGGCGGCCCATTCGGCGCCCACTTCTCAGCGAAGTATTCAACACGGCCGGCGAGCGTCACCACGCCGTCCTTCACTTCGACCCGAATCTGCTCGGCGTTGACAGCTGGGTCCCACTTGAGTTCCTCCGAAACGTCTCTTTGCAATTGCATGTCGCTCTTCACAGTGCGCATTTCTCGTTCGGCACGGAACCAATCTTCTTCCGAGGATCCGATGGGGGACCCACGTTCCTCCCAGAGACGGTGTGCACGGAGAGCGATTTTCTCACGAACTATATTTTGTGTGTGCTGGGACAATTGATGCTCGTTCCGAGTCATGGTCGTTACCTCCCTATCTCTTTTTCACAAATAACCTGTCCCGATAACCGCCTATCACCCTTTTCAGCCTTGCATCAAACCACCGCCTACAACTGCGCTTTCTGCTGGGTTGCAGGTGCCGCTGCGAGGAGAATGTGGCCCCCACAAGAGTTCCCTCCTCCGGACTCACTTCCCCGCTACGCAGCATGACAGAAGCCGAAGACAGATGTCTGCCCACTTAGGAACACTCTCGTGTATTGATTTGCTCATTTGGCGGCATTTATAAGATGAGTTCTATCGTGTATCCCGGAATTTCCTTTTTGGCTCCCGGCACCCGAGAGTATAGACCCTCTTGTCTCCAGTCGAGCGCTCCCCAGCGCATTTTTTCTCTCCGCGCAGGTCCGAACGGCCGTCGGCTGCCCTCCGCGAGTCTTGAACGCTGCAATCGTCGCGTGTCTCCATCGGTTTTCTCAGACACCGCCCCGTCCCGGGGGTTTCGGAATCGATTCCTCGGTTCCCACAGCCTCGGCTATCCCGCTGGAACCGGCAGCCCCGCTATCCGCCCCAGCATGCTGGCAAACAACCGCCTCGTGAGATGGCTCTCTGCCAAGAGCAACCAGTAATAGTGGGCATGTTTCACCAGCCGTCCGCCGGTTTTCACCAGCCGTTGCTGCAAGCTGGTCAACGACCACCCGTCGATCCTCCGGGGCAGCACCAGCCGCCGCCACAGGTTCCCCAGGTTATAGGCGATCACGCTCAGCCACAGCCGCACTTGGTTGGACCGGAAACGATGGCAACTCAGCCGGGTCATCTTCACCGCTTGCTTGCCTTCCTTGATCCACTGCTCGGCGGTCCCCCGCTTATTGTAGAACCGTACCACCGCCCGGCTCGGCAACGTCAGGTTCGTTACGATGAAGCCTACTCGCGGGAACAGTTCCCCAAAGTGGAACTCCACCTTCGCCACGACCCGCCGCGCCGTTTTCCAACTGGCGGCCTGATACAGAAAGCTCTTGTACCAGACAACCGGCTGGTGACTCGGCCTTCCTACGGGCCGGGTCAGCAACTCCGCGATGTCCCGCTCCAGGCTGTCGTTGGCCGGGATGCGGATCGCATACTTCACACCTCTCTCCTCCAAAGCTTCGTAAATCTCCGGTTTGGCAAAGGCCGCGTCAGCCCGAAACGTAATTTCCTTCCCCATTCGCTGCTGGCGTTCGATCTCCGGCAACGAAAGTTCTTCCCAACCCTCAGCGCTATGGACGTTGCCCGCACGGAGCTTGGCCGCCACACAGTCGCCTTCTCGATTGAACAGCAGCAGCGGGTGATAACACGTGGACTCGAAGTGCCCGTTGTAAGCACTCTGCTCCTGCTCTCCGTACACCGGGATCTCGGTGGAATCCATATCCAGCAGCGCGCGGCAAGCTGAATCCATTGCTTCCGCCCTGCCGATCAGCTCCCGGTTCAGTCGTGCCAGTCCCGCAAAGTTCTCCTCCTCGGCCAGCATCTCGGTCTCGAACGATTGCAACCGCGAAGTCAGGGCCGCACCACGGTCCCAGAGCTTCTCCGAACCGATCAGCCGAAAGGTCGGATCTTGGCTCAGCCGCTCGGCGTCGTTAAGGTCCTCGTACCCAGCCAGGCGACTGTACACCGATTGCCGCAGCAGGTCGGCGAAGGGCAAGCGCGCATTCTTCGCCCGAGAGTCCGTCAGGTGCTGTTCGATGAGCTCACCCAAGCCGAGTCGTTCGTCCAGTTCCCGAATCAGAATCAGACCTCCGTCGGAAGTGACCCCTGACCCCTGAAAATCCACCTTCAACGAAGCATTGAACGAGAGCTGATAGGGCTGATTTTGTTTCTCACCCACTGGGTGTGGACCTCCAAAACGTTGTGATTGCGCTCAAACGCGCGTTAATACAGATGACGACAAACGTCAGAAGGTTCGCTTGCGATGTTCAAAACGGAAATACGGGATTATGAGTCCAGCTCCGACGAGCGCGGTGAAGGACTAACTCCCCGGTACAAAGCCCAGGTTGAATTTCGCTACACCGTCAAAGGTAAGGAATACATCCAGTGGTCCATGTCGGGCTCACATTCCTCCAGCTATAAGACGATAGCGCGGAGGCTCGGCACGACGTACGCCCCAGGAACGCACCACATGATCCGCTATAACCCCGCTGATCCTGCTGAGATCCACTTTGAATTCGATTTCTTTGATGCCTTTGTGGTGCCCGTTTTTCTCGCTTTGTTGGGCCTTGCTTTTAGCGCTGGCGGAGTCAAGGCCTTTCGCGTGGTTGTTTCGGGGAGCGCAGACCGTACTCGTGGGCCAAGCTTGTGGCAGAGGGTCAAGACCTCCGGCCCGATCCTGCGCCTCCGTTCTCTTGCGGCCACGCCGAGGTCGCGTTCGGGGAGCACTGTGCGGTGCCCCTGGTGCGGAAAGCATGTAGACGGAAATCAAAACGTCTGTCCCAAATGTGGACGGTCACTTCGAGCCGCCTAGCTTCTTCCTTGCCATCTCTGTTTCTCGTAAATTACGGACTCACTACGAACCGCATTCATGCCGGGCGCTGTTCCCGCTTTAGCTGCGGGGTGTGTGCGCGTTGCCTTCCCATCGCTTCGGAGGAAGAATCCCGGCCGACACTCCCCGTTGCGGCGCCAGGTCCGACATGAGGTCGACGGGGACGTCGTCCTGGCTGGCGTCATCACCCTCTATATCCAGCGAGTGAACCGACGGTTGCAGCGTCCCGCCGCCAGGTGATAGCTTCAACGCTTGCCGTCCAGCCGCCCAAGCAATCTTTGATAGGAGGTTTGCCATGACTAGCGCAGCTAAAACAGCTTTGATCATTGTCGGATTGGTTTTTGGCCTGGTTGGGGTGGGGATGCTGGGAGGCGCGTGGTGGACCGGCAAACGACAATACACCATCCTGAAGACCTGGCCGTCCGTGGACGCGGTGGTAACCAAGAGCGAGGTGATCAGCTATCGCGACTCGGAGGGGAAGAGTATGCACCGGGCGGCGGTCGAGTTTCGCTATACCGTGAATGGCCGGGAATACGTCACGCCCACGGTGACGGAAACGGCCACCTCGAGCTATTCCGAGATGAGCGGTAAGGTGACGACCTACTCGCCGGGAAGCCATCACTCCATTCTCTATAATCCCGCTGATCCGAGAGACATACGATTTGGTTTCGGTTACAACTTTGATACGTTCTTCGTCACCGGCATCCTGGGACTCTTCGGGGTGGTTTTCACTCCGGTGGGATTTGGCATCTTGTTCTTCATGCGGCCCGGGCGACAACGCGAGTGCCCCTCGTGCGGCGGACCTGTGGAGCAAAGTCAGAAGTTCTGTCCCAACTGCGCCGCGCCACTTCCGACGAGCTAGGCAATCATCAGGCTTTCCATTCATCCTCCCCGCTGGAATCCCGGCCGCGGATTCTGCTGGACTTCCTCCTCGAAGCGGGCGATAAGGGTTTCGCATTTGGAGGGGGGAGGCGTGAGCGGACGCCGCCTCTTGCTCCTGACTCAGGGCGTTGAACTTACAACTAATACGGGTCCCCGGCTGAAGTTCGGACTTCCGCTGCCGATGGGGTGAGTGGAGGGATACCCGTGAAAGTGTCGGGCCGGCTGGCGACGGTGCAGGTGTGCAGCCTGGCCTGCGTGTTCGGTTGGTTTGCCGCGCGAGCGCAAGGTCAGGCGGCGGGAGCGCCGGAAGTCTTGGGATCACCCCCCAGTGTGTGTGGGGATTTCAAGACGCTGACCGAGGAGCGCAAGGTCGGCCGAGCCCAGGCGGGAGAGTTCCTGGCGCATTCGCTGCCCTGGGGTGGCGCCCGTGTTAACGATTTCGTGAACGCGCTGGGGCAGACTCTGGCGCGTGCCAGTGGAGCAAATCAGGCCTTCACGTTCCGGATCCTCTATTCACCCCAAGTCAATGCGCGGGCATTCGCGGGAGGGTTTGTCTTCATAAACTCAGGCGTGATCGGCGCCGCAAAAAGCGAGGCTGAACTGGCTTCCGTACTGGCGCATGAAATTGCCCACCTTAACGCTTGCCATTGGCGACCTCTGGTGGCGCCGCCGGACTCCTTCCGATCCCGCAAAGCCGTGCCGGTTTCCTTCATCGCCCGCGCGGCGAAGTTGGCGATCGGGGAGGCCGTCTCGCCGCCTTCTCCCGAAGCGGTTTCCCGATTGAGCCAGTCCCTGGAACGCCAGGCTGATCGCATGGCGGTCGGCTATCTCACCCAAGCCGGTTACGATCCCCGGGCCATGATTCGGATGCTCGACCGGTTAGAAACTGCGCAGGCGCGCAGCTCGCTGGAGGCGCCGGGTTTATCTTCCACACATCCCAGCGCGCCTGAGCGGCGCCAGGGTCTGGAGGGGTTTATTCAGTGCTTGCCCAAAACAGAAGCCTGGCGGCGCGACCCGTCGGAGTTCATGGCGGTACGCGAAGAGGTCCGCCGCTATGACGAGCTCTACATCCGTACCCTGGGGGGACCGCTCCCCTGGGTGGAGGATCTCCCTCCCAAGCTCTCGCGAAGGCCCGAGGAGAAACGTCCTTAGTCAGCGATTCCACTCACTGAAGCTTGCCAGCCTCGAATCTCCCATCGTCTTGCCGGCGCCGGCTGGCCTTTGTCCCCTCGAAGTTTTGCCAAAATCTTCGCGATTCCCGCTGAGCGTTTGGTCCTGATACGAGCAATCCAACCCGACCTTGCGGCGGACAGAGATTTTGCCAGGTCCGAGTCTTGGCAGAGAGCGCTTTGAGATTGCCGCGGGTTTCGTTCTAGAATGCTCTTACCGAAGGTGCTCCTCTTATGGTTCTGCTGAAGGGTCTGCTGATCCTCGGGCTGGTGGCGCTGAACGCCTTCTTTGCGGCGGCGGAATACGCCCTGTTGAGCGTGCGGCGCACGCGGGTGGAACAATTGGTGCGGGAAGGGGACTTCCGCGCCCGCCTCGTCCAGACCTTGCTGGCGGATGTGGGCCTGATGATTTCGGGAACCCAACTTGGCATGACGGTCGTCAGCCTACTGCTGGGTTGGTTGGGTGAGGGCATCATGGCCGCCGCCATCGAGCGCATGCTCGAAGGCCACCTCCAGAGGTTTGTTTCGATTGTGGTGGCGCACTCGATCGCGGTAGGTCTTGCCTTTCTTCTGATTACCACCTTGCTGATGGTCCTGGGAGAGCTGGTCCCCAAGGCGCTGGCCTACGAACGCGCGGAGCAGGCATCCTTGCTCGTCGCGCGGCCCCTGCTTTTGTTTCTGCGGTTGAGCAAGCATTTGGTTCGGGCCTTGGATGGACTGGCAGACATGGTGCTGCGCGCCCTCGGCCAGTCTCGCGGCCACGGTCACGGTGCTCCTCACACGCCCGAGGAAGTGAAGCTGATCGTGTCGGCCATTCGGAGACGGGGCCTGCTGGGGGAAGAACAAGAGGAGATGATTCACAGTGTTTTTGATCTCCATAGCATCCGCGTGCGAGAAATCATGGTGCCGTGGACCCGCATCACCTGCCTGCCTCTCACCCAGGACTTCCGGCTGCTGCTCGACCGGATCGTGAAGGATCAGCATTCCCGCGTCCCCATTTACGAGGGAATGCCAGATCACATCGTCGGCATCCTCTACACGAAGGATTTGCTGGCGGTGCTTCTGGAGCGGCATCGGCAGGGCACGCCCCTGGAGACTCCTTTTGATCTCCGCTCGATCCTCCATCAGCCCATGATCGTTGCGGAGACGACGTCGTTGAACCACATGCTCAATGACGCGCGCCGCCGTCATTCCCAAATGGCCCTGGTGGTGGACGAGTTTGGGACGTATGTCGGACTGGTCACCATTGAGGATGTGTTGGAACAGATCGTGGGGGAAATCCAGGACGAATACGACCGGGAGGAGGCAGCCATCCGCAAGGTCGGGGAGAACGTGCTGGTGGTGGACGCCTCCGTGAGCCTGCGGGAACTGGCGGACGACTACCAAATTGTCTTATCCCGGGGCGCGGGATACGAAACTCTGGCAGGATTCATCCTGGCCCGATTGGGGGTCATTCCCAGGGGCGGCGAGACCCTGGTGTTTGAGGGCCGACGCTACTCCGTGGTGGAAATGGAAGGGCGGCGAGTGGCCAAAGTCAAAGTCGAGAAACTTTCGCCGGCGACCGTCCCCTCCACGGCCGCAGCAGGTTTGCCGAAGTCGCCTTCTGCTTAAAGGAGTGCCGCGCTCCGTGCGGCCGGATTGTAGTGGCGGTCTGGGACCGCCGGCCATGCGGCCTCAATCGCCGCGGCGCCTGTGGAGCGTCCCTCCAGAGTAAATGGACTTTCGGAATTTTCGTGTGTGGAGAAAACGCTGGACCCGGTGGTTGGAATGGGTTTTTAAGTCCCCGGAGCCGGCGGTGTGCCCAACATCACGCCGATCTCTGCACCCCGGCCCGCGTTGAGGGCTTTGGCGGCCGAGCTCCGGTTGGTGCAGATCTCCAGAAACCCTGAACTCCCCACGATGGCAAAAACTTCCGAGGGCTTGCCCATCGAGTAAGCCAGGTTCAAGCGGGTGATTTCGTGCTGGTTCACGATGATTTTGAAGGGCGGGGGATTCTCCGCAAAGAGCTGCGGGACGTCCGCGGGGCTGATATTGGTAATGATGTTCCCGAACTTGTCAACCTTCAGGGCAACGCCCTTGACCAGGTTCTCGTTCACACGCTTGGGCTTGGGTGAAGCAAACTTTGCGTAGTCCGTGATCACCTCGCCGAACTTGTCGGGCTCCACATACTTGCTGAGCCATCCCACAACGGGAGCAAAAATATCGCGGCCGTGGAAAGTGTTGCTGACCGGGTTCAGGAAATAATGGTCCGAGGTGATATGGCGCACTTCGATGTTTTCCTCGCGTTCGTAAATCAGCGAGAGGACGCCGTTATCGGGCGCCACGAACTTATAATCGATGGTCCGTGCCAGGAGGGGACGCCGTGCCGTGCCGACGCCGGGATCAACTACGACCAGATGGATCGTGTCCACGGGGAAAAAACGATAACTTTGCGCCAGGGTGAAGGCTGCGTCAAAGATGTCGTAGGAACCGATCTGATGGCAGAGGTCCACGATCTCGACGTCCGGGTTGATCTGGTAGATGACACCCTTCATGACGCCCACAAAGTGGTCCGCCGTGCCAAAGTCGGTGGTCAGAGTAATAAGCGGCCTGCGAGGCAATAGTCCCCCGACGAACTACCGTGTAAGAATGCGCGATAACAGGCAAGCTATCGGAAAGGCAGCGGTTTGTCAAGCTGACGGTCCGGGTTGTCCAGGCGGCAAAAGGGTTTCATTCTGCATGGTGGGCAGCACGCTCGGGTCGCCTTGACATGGCCGAAACGAGTGAAACTGTCGATACTGGACGGGACTGCACCCGACCTCAGGGGAGCGGTCTTTCCTCATTTTGAGAAAATTGCCCGGAAGTCTTCGATCGTCAGAGGCGCGACGGAGGCGGTGCTCAGGTTTTCCTCGACATGTTCGAGGCGGCTCATGCCGACCAGGGCGCAGGTGATGCCGGGAGTCGAACGTACGAACTGCAGGGCACGCTGCGCGTCCGTGTTCAATCCCGGAACCCACTCCTGGACTTCCGCCGGCAATCCCGACGCGAGCTGGCTCTGGAGAAGGCTGGCGCTCGCAAATACCATCAGCCCGTTGGCCCTGGCCACTTGCAGTAAGGGTACGCGCTTGCCATCCACTTCCTGTGTGGTGGCTGTGAGCGCCTCGGGCATCGCCAGGTTGAAGGGAAGCTGGACGGCGCGGCAATGGTGGTCCTTGCCGCCCACTTCCTCCGCTGCGCGCAAAACTTCCCGGAGCGAAATGGCATCCCCCGATTCGGGCCCTACACGGTAAGCGTTCCAGGTTGCCGTCCCGTAAACGCGCATCTTCCCTTCGGCAACGGCTTTTTCAAGTTGGGCGAAGGCGGCCTTGAGGCGGCGAAAGAATTCATCTCGCTTCACCTGGCTGAGCTGGGTCTCAGGGTTGTGTACGTAATAGATGTCGATCGTCTCGACACCCAGATTGCGGCGGCTGGCGTCGATCTGGTTCGCCAGGTACTTCGGCGACATGATGTGGCAGCCGGCTGCCACTTCTTCCGGGCGGATGATTCCCGGCTCGATGAATCTTTCATAGAAATAGGCGTTTGGATCGTCTGGCTCCTCGCCGTCAAAGGTGAGGAAGCCGCCCTTGGTGGCGAGCAGGACCTCGTCCCGCCGCACCGTGCCTGCCGAGACCATTGCAGCGAGCGCCTGGCCGATGGCCCGTTCGCTTCGCTGGTGCCGGTAGTTGGCGGCGGAGTCGATGACATTCGTCCCCAGCTCGACGGCACGCATGATGGCTTGGCGATAGAGTTCGTCGTGAGCCGCTGTGGCTTCTCCCAGGTAGGTGCCCATGCCAATGGAGGAAAGCCAGAGCCCCTGCGCCTCGCGAAAATGCCTGGGCAGGCGGGCAACAAAGCGGTCGCGAAATCGCGCCGTACCCTGCGCCGTAGCGTGTCCGGGAATCAGCATGTCGTCGCAGGCCCCTCGCGCGGCACTTTTCCTTTTAACCTGAATTGCGCGGCATGGCAAGGCAATCTCACAATGGGAAGGGAAGGAGGGTTAATCCATTTCAGCTTTGACCAGAAAAATGGGGATGTCGCTTTCGTGGCGGACCTTAGTAATGGTTGTGCCATGGATCAGGTCGGAAAGCAGCCGGTGGCCGTGAGTGGCCATGGCAATCAGGTCGCAACCCTGAGCGTGCGCCACTTTCAAAATCTCCTGCGCGGGCTCGCCGCAGGAATGGCACGAGGTCACCTGGAGCCCCTCGCCGCGAAGTTCCTGGCTGACCCTCTCAAGGAAATCACGGTCCTCTTTCATTTCCTGAGAGTCGGCCAGATTGAGGTCATCGTGCCATTGCGCCGCCCAACCCGTGGAGACGTGCAAAAGCAGGAGGTGCGCGCCGGTGATCCGCGCAAGTTCCTTGACGCGCGGCAGCAGGGCCCCATCGGCTTTACTGTGGTCCAGAGCGACTAGGATTTTCTTAAACATTTTAGCTCCCGCTCTGCGCGATCAACTGACCCAGCCTTGGAAAGTCTGAATCAAGAGATAGAGATTCAGAGCGGCGATGAATACCGCCACCACCCAGGCCAGCACTTTCAGCCACCGGGGATTGGCGAATTCTCCCATTCTTCTGGGGTCGCTCGTGAATCGTACCAGCGGAAATACCGCGAACGACAACTGCAAACTGAGGATCACCTGGCTGAAGATCAGAAGCTGTGTGGTGCCTCGCGCTCCGTAATAGGCCACGGCAACGATCGCGGGAACGATGGCAATCAGGCGGGTGATCAACCGTCGCAGCCAGGGCGCGAGGCGAATGTCCAGAAACCCTTCCATCACGATTTGGCCGGCCAGCGTTCCGGTAAGCGTAGAGTTCTGCCCCGAGCAAAGCAGCGCGAGCGCGAAGAGGAAGCTGGCGAGGGGAATGCTCAGCAAGGGCGAAAGTGTGTGGTAAGCGTCCTGGATTTCCGCCACTTGGTTCATTCCGTGCCTGTAGAACGTAGCGGCGGCCATGATGAGAATCGCGGCATTGATCAGGAAGGCGAAATTGAGCGCCACGAAGGAATCGAGGAAATTGAATTTCATCGCCGTCCGCAGCCCTTCCCGTGTCCTCTCAATGGCGCGCGTCTGCACGAGGGAGGAATGCAGGTAAAGGTTATGTGGCATCACCGTGGCCCCCAACATACCGATGGCGATGTAGAGCATTTCGCGATTGGTGAAGAGTTCGGAGGTGGGGACGAAACCGCGACCGATGGCGGCGAATTCCGGCTTCACCAGGATGATTTCCAGCAGGTAGCAGGTGCCGATGGTCGCGATGAGGGCTACGACGATGGCTTCCAGATAGCGGAAGCCCCGGTGCTGCAAGTAGAGGATGGCGAGGACGTCGAAAGCGGTCAGGCACACGCCCCAGAGCAGGGGGATGCCGAACAGTAAGTTCAGAGCGATGGCGGAGCCGATGACCTCCGCCAGGTCGCAGGCGGCAATCGCAATCTCACACAGCACCCACAGGGTCAGGCTGATCCGGCGGGAATAGTAGTCGCGGCAGGCCTGGGCCAGGTCGCGTTGCGTGACAATGCCCAGCCGCGCCGCCAGCGTTTGCAGCAGGATGGCCATCAGGTTGGACAGCATCAGAACGAAGATCAAGCGGTAGGCGAACCGCGACCCGCCAGCGATGTCTGTGGCCCAGTTGCCCGGGTCCATGTAACCGACCGCCACCAGAAAACCTGGTCCCGAAAACGCCAGGAGCTTTCTCCACAAACTGACGCCGGATGGAATGCTGACGCTCCGGTGGACTTCCGGGAGCGAGGGAATGCCGCGGGCGTTCTCGTACGGCGCTGAGTTAGGATCGTTCATAGAGGTGAAACTACAGTGTACTTCGCTTATCAGCGCGCTCCAAATGGGCGGCGCTCGGAGTTTACCCGCCAGGGCGGGAGCGCCGACTCCTTGCTGTAGCGCTGGGTTTACCTGTCCCCTTGAAGTCGGGATCCCACCAGAACATGACGGCGCAACCTGCCCCGACTCATCGAGAAGCCGCCTCTTCAGCCGTTCGGAAAGAAACCATCCTAAGTCGTTTCAAAGCTCTTGAGCCTCTGTTCGACCTGTGCCACCCAGTCTCGGTCACGGATGGACAGCAAGTTCACGCGAACGTTATCGCTCGCTCCGCGCAGACCCGCCTCGCCGAGGTGAAGCGCCACGGCGAGGTCCGCGGCTGCCTGTGGGATAGTGATGTTACGGAGCGCTTTGATGGCGTGCGCAATCTCAGCGGTGAGTTCTGCTGTTTCGAGGGGCACGCTGGAAGCAGTTCTGCTCGCTTCCTCAATGGCCTCAGCACGGATGGCTTGCTCGGATTCCGTGGACTTCGGCAGCTTGTGTGCAGCCATGACCGCCTCGTAGCTGCGGGCATCACGGTCAACGTTCGCGAGCAAGCGCTCTCGCAGCACGGCCAGGCGGGTGCGCGAGGCTTCGAGAATTGGGTGGTGCGCTCCGAACGATTTGCGCCGGAGTGTCAGCCCACAGACCATTTCTCCCAGACTCGCCGCCAATGCTCCTGCCAGAGCCGAGACACTCCCTCCGCCTGGCGTCGCTGTGGGCGCGGCCACAGCGGCGACAAATCCTTCCGCCATATCGCGAAGCGTCGCGGCCTTACGCTGGCTGGATTGCTCCTCGAGGATCTGCTCCAGGCGGTTCTCGAAAATCAATTCAGGGCGAAAATTCTC
>Ga0315282_10008168_pt1 | contig 16976 bp, 14 predicted proteins | sample YL17G07_20_MG_FD_203693 | JGI IMG/M metagenome (GOLD analysis project Ga0315282, IMG submission 203693) | Sediment microbial communities from Yellowstone Lake, YNP, Wyoming, USA - YL17G07_20 | ecosystem: Environmental > Aquatic > Freshwater > Lake > Sediment | place: USA: Wyoming | collected...
AACCGCCTTCCCGATCATATTTTGGGCTGCACCAATGGCTCCGCTTGAGATCATCGTATCGATCAGTCGTTTGATTTCAGGAGTCAGGAAACCCGCCTCCAGACTGAATCTGTTAGCGCTCTGCAGAAAATTGTTGACTTCAGGCCGCTCACGTATGGCTCTCATTGCACGTTGCGCCGGTCGGTTGACTCGTGCCGCAATGTCAGTCATTGACAGAGTTTCACGTGTAGACACTGGCCCCAAGCAAGCACAAATGATCGAGTAACCATTCGGAAAGGGTAGCCGGTCAACAACTCCGATACCCGGAGCTCCTGGCTCGGTAACAAGATCGAACCCTCCCACGAAGACAGCGGAAGCTGTTCCAAGACCAGTTCCGTTTACAACTTCCGCAACATGCGTGATCTGGCCAAGCTCGTTGAACGTCACTGGGAGTTGCGCCGCGTCTGCGAGAGCTAAGCATGAAGCTGCTGTACCCGCTGCACTGGTACCGTAACCCGCACTGATCGGTACGCTTGATGTGATATCCACTCGGAGATTCAATGTCCCCTCGGATTTCTCAAGCAACTTCGCAAGAGCCCAATGAGTTGTGTGAGCTTCGGGTGTCGGTTTGGAGTTGATCCGAATTTTGATCTCGGTCTTGGGTGATTTTCGCGTCGTCACGCGCGCATGGACTCCGCGTTTTATAGCGAATCCTCCACCCCTAGCACCGATTCGTGCTGGGTCAGTCAGTGGTTGGCCAGTTTGGTCGGTATTGCAGATCTCAAAGAAACTGGATATGGCACCCGGGCAAATCGCTTCCGAGGCAGGCAATGCGCGTTCAGGCCTGCTTTGCAGTCCTGTCTTGTGTTTTCGTTAATCCGCGGAGGCTTGGAAAAGCTGCTCTAGACGCGGCTACTACAGGAGGAGTTAGTATGAGTAGGAAGGGTATCTCGGATAGGAAAGTGAAGGCAGTTGTCGAATAAGCGAATGTAACTGGGAGCGCGCCATTTCCCAAGCCCAGTACCGCCGGTATCGTGAAGAACGAACTGTATGCAACGATCCCTAAGCCAATGATGAGACTGCCAGCACCTAACCCAATTGAGGCTGATACTTCAAAGTCAGCCCATCTATTTCGCTGGACGGCCAAGCCGAGTATTACAAGCACTGCCACAACGCCGATAACTCCGATTAGGAATTGTGGACTAGACATGCCTGTCGGCGCGGATAGTAAGAAGATGCCGTACAGAGCCAAGACGATCGGTATCAAGAGGCTGACCAGCAGTAGCAAACGCTTCGTAAGGCCCTGTGAACCTCTGTTCGCCAGCCAACCAAGAAGGAAGAAGCCTACGAAATTCGATGGCACACCGACGAGGAGACTGAGGACAGCGTCGTGGTGACCGTATAGAACGTCGGCGATGAATATGCCGATCGCTGCTCCGACGCCGCCCGTCCAAGGGCCGAAGAGCACACTGAACGCACCGGGTACGAAGACTTGAGGCCAGAATCTGACTCCGAACACGGTTACGGGAAAAGCCGTCCACAGTGCCCCGACAGCCGCATAGACCGCTGCGTTGATTGCGGCCGTTGCCAACTGAAGCGACAAAGGAGATCGTGTTTGGCTCATCGACTTTCCTGCTGCAAGGGTCTGGATTGCTTATTCTAGTTTTTCCTCGAACGGCATCAAAGTAAGTCTACAGGTCTAGAGGAACAGAAGCGCGGGCTAATTCAAGGAGTACCCGTCGTTAACGAAAATGTTAAGATAGCCAGCGCGTGCTGGCTTGATTCAGTAGCCCGGTGGTGTAGTGGTCAAACCCATTATGGGACTATGCATAGCAATGGCGCCAGAAATCTGCCACTAGACGGCTCTGGATCCCCTCCACCAGAGGAGAGACCTGCCGACGGGAGACCTCTGAAAGGACCCGAATTCGAATCTCCCCCGGGCTACCATTAATTTCGTTGGTATCTAATTCACAGAGGATTAAGTGAAGGAAGCTTGTGGACTATCATCTTAACCTCAGTCATTTCCTCTATGACATGCCGAAGTCCTTCGCGGCCGAGTCCACTGGACCCGAATCCACCAAAAGGCATTATATCCAAGCGTATGTCAGTGCTTTCATTCAATTTAACGCCACCAAATGCGAGATTCCTGATCGCGTAGGAAGCGTTGTCCAGACTCTCAGTGAATATTGCTGCCTCAAGCCCGTATTCAGTAGTATTGGCGATTCTGACCGCTTCTCGGATGTCTGAAAATCCCATCAAACAAGAAACTGGACCAAAGATCTCTTGAACCATGACCTTGGCCTTTTCAGACACTTTTTCAAGCAAGGTCGGCTCATAGAAAACACCAGAACGTTTGCCGCCCAGCAATACCTGTGCACCTAGATTCCTTGCTTCGTTCACCCATTCTTCGACCCTTTTCGCAGCAGATTCGCTTATCATAGGGCCAATGTCCGTCGACGCAAGTCTAGGATCTCCCATCATCAGCTTGGAAGCTAAGCCGACAAAACGCTCCTTGAAGTCTTCATATACTTCATCCTGAACCAGAATTCGTTGAGCATGTAGACAATTCTGGCCTTGGAAGGAATACGCGGCATCAACCAAGCTGTGTGCAGCCAAATCTAAGTCGGCATCGGAGCACACAATGTTTGGGCAATTGCTTCCCAACTCCATGAGTAATCGCTTTACCCCAGCATTCCTTGCGATCTCATCACCAGTGTCTCGTCCTCCCGTGAAACTCACAACCCTAACGCGAGGATCTTTCACAAGCGCAGGTCCAAGAGTATCCCCAGAGCCAGTAATAACGCTGATTGCGCCAGCAGGTAGGCTTGTGGTGACAAAGTTCTTGCACATCAGCACGCAGGATAACGGTGCAAGTGAGGACGGTTTCGCTACCACAGTGTCCCCAGCCGCCAAAGCTGGTGCGATTTTATGAGCAAGAAGTACTAGGGGAGTATTGAATCCAGTTATGGCGGCGACAACTCCTGCTGGTACTCTGAACCAGTAGCCATGCTTGTTCTTGCCACGAAAGTCTGCGTCGAGCGTTAATGATTCACCGTGCAAGTGTGGTATCTCAGTTGCATAAAGCCTGAAGATTCTGGCGGTTCGTTCGACTTCGTGTTCCGCATCCTTGATGATCGCACCTGTTTCTGCGACGAGAAGTTTTGTAAGCTCGCTCTTCTGTCTTAGCAAGTCTTCTGCGGCTTGGAGGATTATTTCTTGTCGATCCAAAGCCGTCAGTTTGCTCATGTCAATCAGTGAGGAAGAGGCCTTATTCACGGCCAAATCAACTTCGCGCGCTTCCATCGAAGGAATCGAATCTATCTTTGTTCCGAGATACTTGTCATAGACATCAAATGTCTTATTTCCGGAGACCATGTCTCCTGCCAGAGGCACTTTCAAGATAATGCTCACTTTGATTCGTTTCCTGGGTGAGATCCGTTGTGTTCTGAAAGTTAGACTTGAGTTTAGTCTTTTACTGATACAACCATATCCAGCTCAGCGATGAAATCACTTATATTAGGTGTGATTGTTCGAGTGGCTCTACCGTTTTCTCCATAGAGTTCTATGAAGAGTTCAGAAGCAGCGTCCGCAATTTCTACGTACGGATCTGGGCTGCCACCCATGCCGCTCAGATAGACTTCCAATCTGACGATCCTGTCAATCTTATCAAGATCGCCCAGTTCGTTTTTCAGAGCCGAGAGAATGCTTACAACCGCCATTTTGCACGTAAACTTCGCCTCTTCGACCGTGACATCTTTCCCAATAACTCCTCGAAGCTTGCCATCCACCGTTTTGTTCACAATAGGCCAAGGCCCAGTTGTTCCCATGAATACCAGATTTCCCACTCTACTGCAGCGCGCCCAGTACTTCATGTCCATCGGCACTTTTGGAAGGTCGTAACCCATCCGTTTCAGTTTTCTCTCAATTTCGGTCATCGCTCATCAAACTCATCGCGAAGTGAGTTCTCTGACCTGATTTTAACGCTTCTCACCTATGTCTAACGTAGGAATTGAGAAGTTAGCCTAGAAAAGTCATATTACCTCAACGGACAAAGCGACGATGTGAGTGAGCGATATGAGCAACAGAGCATTGGAATTGCATAAAGAAACTATTGCCATCGACTGTTTGAACGCTGTCTACCCCAAGGAGTTCGATGAGAATTATTGGCTATCCCTGAAAGCGGGCGGAGTTGCCGCAATCAAAGTGACTATTCCAGATGTTGAATGCTTCAGCATGTCACAGACGGTCAGCGAGCTTGCAGGATGGTTCCATCGCCTTAGATCTCTTGAGCCGTCAAAAATGCGCTTGGTTAGATCTGTCCAAGAAATCCGAGCCGCGAAGCGGGACGGTGCAATCGCAGTGATTCTTGGTTCTCAAGGGGCTGGTTTCTTAGGTCTGGATCTTAGCAACTTGGATTTCTTCCATAGACTTGGAATGAGAACGATGCAGCCAACCTACCAGCGCCGCAATCAGTTCGGAAGCGGATGCGGTGAGAAGAACGACGACGGTTTGAGCCGTCTTGGAGTAGATTGGGTCGAATCGATGAACAAATTGGGGATGGCCATCTCTCTTTCACATGTCGGGTTCAAGACCAGTATGGAAGTTATGGAAATCTCTAAGGACCCAGTTGTATTCGATCACTCTAACCCCAAAGCCGTTTGCAAACACATGCGCAATATCACAGACGAACAGATACAGACGTGCGCAGAGAAAGGCGGAGTAGTGGGACTCACCCCGTTCTCCATGTTCGTCTCTGACTCGAAGAGACCCACCGAGCTTGGGGTGAGTGATTACATTAAACACGTAGACTACGTGGCCGATCTTGTGGGAGTTGACCACATAGGAATCGGACTCGATCTCGCTGAACGACACTATCGAACCGCCGACATGATTCTCGAGGAAAGACGAATGCTGCCAGGCATAACATCGAAGTTTGTTGAGGAAGTGGAGGACGAGTTCATAAAATCAGGACGCGAGAAACTTTCATTCGCAGAACTCTACATGCCTTGGCTGAATAGTATGTCTCAAATGCCAATCATTACCGACGCGCTACTAGACGCAGGCTACTCTGAGCAGGACGTTAAGAAGATCTTAGGAGAGAACTTCCTCAGAGTCTTTCAGAAAGTCTGGCGCAACTGAGCCGTCGGTTTCATAAATCGAAAGGCACGGCGTCATAGTAATGGCCATAGATACAGTAGACCTGTACGAACTAAGACTAAAGCTTCGACGACCCTACAAGATCTCACTCAAAACTGTTAGTTACGCAGAAAATATCATCGTTGCCATTAGGACAACAGAAGGCGTAGTGGGCTACGGAGAGGCCGCCCCCATCAAAGCCATTACAGGTGACACCAAAGAAGATGCCGTTGTGTATTTGCGTAAAGCAGCTGGAGTGCTGAAAGGAAAAAACGCATTGGACATCCCAGAAGTCCACAATGATCTTGAAAGCATCTTCTTGGAAACAAAAGTCAACAGTCAAACTGCCAGAAACGCCATTGACGCTGCATGTTACGACATAATCGGCAAGTTTGAGAAGAAAACAGTCTACCAGATTCTAGGGGAACCAACTCCGAGAGTTGTACCTGCATCGATTGGTCTTGGTATCGAATCCCCCGAAGACTTGGTAGCGCAGACCAGAGAATACTTGGATATCTATGATGAAAATGGCCCTTGGTCTCTGAAACTGAAGATGGATGGCAACCCGAAGATGGATTTGAGGCGCGTGCTGGCTGTGGCGGAAATCTTCCCCAGAGGGATAAAGCTCGACCCCAACCAAGCCTACACGGATCCTAAGGTTGCAGTGGAGACCTTCAACGCGCTCTACGATAAACTTGGATCGAAAGTCATGCTGATCGAGGAACCATGCCCCAAAGGCGATTTGGATAAACTAAAATATGTTTCGGAGAACAGCAAAATCCCGATTTATGCAGATGAGACCGCCGCAACGTTAGACGACGTAAAGAAGATCATCAAGTTGAATGCGGCGAGTGGCGTTAACCTGAAACTACCGAAAATAGGGGGCATCTACTGGGCCTCGCAAGCCGCGAAACTGCTGAAAGACGCTAGATTAAGACTTCAGGTAGGAATAATGATCGAAACCAGGATTGGTTTAGCAGCTGCTGCGAATTTTGCGTCGGGCACAATCAATGTGCTTGACACAGATATGGACTCCGACCTCTACTTCGAAACCGATATCACCACGAACGACTCTTTGCCATTTGCTGATGGGGCGCGAGTTCCTTCCGGGCGACCGGGACTAGGTGTTCTGCTCCAAGAGGAATTTCGTAGAATAATCGATGGTGATGTAAGCATTAGGAAACTCAGCATCTGATATAACCCCCACCCAGATTGAGCACAATCGTCGTGCTTCCAATGAAGCTTAAGCGCCAGTAGTGAAGTGCGAGTCACACGATTGAAGACGAGCAGTAATGGGTCATAGGTGATATCGGCATGAGCGTAGAGCCTATTGAAACAGCCTCGCCACTATAGGGCAGAGTACGATCGGAATATACTTCTATGAACATGTACCTTTTCTTAAATGCCTAGTTTTATATACGCACCGCGACGCCATCTTCTAACTGTGACGAAAATGAAAAGAACTTACGTTGTAATCGCTGCCATAGTCATCATAGCAATCATTGCCGTATCTGTTGGTTACTATTATTACACTCCCACTACTGCGCCCATTACGCCAAAACAATATCCAACCATTGTCCTCGGCACGACGCTTGATGTCGCCGTTAATCTCGATCCGGGAGTAGACTACAATGTCGGTGTCCTTAATCTCAATAACATCGTTTTTGATCCACTATACGAAGCCGCGCCAGGCATCTATCCTGATCTGATACTGAAACCTCGACTCGCAGCAGACAACCCAGTGGTTAGCCCAGACGGGCTGCATTGGACTATTCCTCTGAGGCAAGGCGTGAAATTCCAGGATGGCACCCCATTCAATGCAACGGCTGTGAAATTCTCCTTCGACAGACTGAAGACTGTACAGTCGTATTCAGCGTGGATACTCGACAGTGTGGATTCAGTTGACGTCGTGGACACGTACACAGTTCAGTATAATCTGAAGTATCCGAATGCCGCACTGGAAGGAGCGTTGACAATGGCTGTTGCTGCTCCCGTCAGTCCATCAGCTGTGCAGAATATGGGAGTGCAGAATTTCGGAGCGTTACCAGTTGGGACCGGTCCGTTCAAGTATGTCGAGTGGCAGAAAGGCGATCACGTCACTCTAGCCCCATTTGAGGGATACTGGAACCAGAGCCGCGTACCAAAAGTAAGATTGGTTTACAAGATTTTCACAGACTCGGCCGCTATGAAGCTGGCACTCGAGAAAGGCGATATTGACATCGCCTGGGACTACTTAGCGACAACAGACTATCAAAGCATGCTCACCAACCCGAACTTGAAAAGTGCAATCGCAGCTGAGGGCTACATCGTCTGGCTGACACTCAACGATGGCATAGCCGGGTCTCCTCTGGAGAACGTACACGTACGAAAAGCGATTGAATTGAGCGTCGATCAGAAAGAGATCTCCGACAAAGTCTACCACGGCGTCTACCCACCAGACGAAGATACTCCTTTCCTTCCGGGATTCTATCCGAAACCATCTTGGAACCAATACAAACCCACCGATCCGACCCAAGCAAAGGCGTTGTTGACTGACGCAGGTTACCCGAACGGAATAGACGTGAATCTCTATTTCACTCCAGTTTCGTATGGCAAAGAGATTCCCGATGTAGCTGCACTATTGCAAGAACAGCTAGCGAAATCAGGAATACGACTGAAACTGAACTCAGTGGAAGCGGCGACGTTCGTTAAGAATTTCAGAGCAGGCAACTACGAAATGGCCATAGGCATAATGTCACCGGACTATCCAGACCCAGACAATGTTGCCTCCTTCATTGCCTCTTCAACTGGTTCGTACTCGAAGCGAGTTCGCCTCAACGACACGATGTTGGATCAACTTGTCCAGCAAGGCGTTTCCACCACTGACCCCGCTCAACGCGCAAAGATATACGGTGACCTACAGGACCGACTTGCGGACTTAGCGGTCTACGTGCCCCTTGTACATCAAAATAATTACTGGTTCTACAGACCCACTGCGGTCACAGGCGTTATGTCCTACTACTTCCAGTACTCTCCATGGTGGACGCTCGACAAGCCGGCTTCAACGTAACACTCCTCCCTCCTTGCTAATCCTTAATTCCTTTTTTTCACCGAACACTCTTTCTTTGTTAGAAGAACTCTGCAGATAGGAGTCACGTGTTAGGTAGATGAGGCTTAGAACATTCATACTGCTCCGACTCCTCTTAACGATTCCAATGGTTCTTCTCTTAGTAACAGTTGTTTTCGTAATCATGCACATTCTGCCAGGCGATCCAGTGCTAGCCGTGCTGGGATCGAAGGCCGCCTCGCAGCAACAGATAGATTTGCTTCGGCACCAACTGGGCTTGGATAAACCACTATACGTTCAATACCTCGAGTATATTTTCGGACTACTCAGAGGCGATTTTGGAAATTCCTTGGTCAGGCAAGATCCAGTGACAACGGAAATGGCAATTCATCTGCCCGCAACCGTTGAACTGACCTTTTGGTCAATGCTGCTCGCAATCCCTCTGGGAATCTACAGTGGCGTATTCGCAGCTAAGAATGTAGGCGGAAAAATCGACGCCTCAATCAGAATCGGATCTCTAGTCAGATGGTGCATCCCAGTCTTTTGGTTTGGTCTCGTTCTTCAGATTATTGTCGTTCAATACGGACTTCCCCTTCCGATTGCCGGGCAAGCGAACCCGAGAATTGTCGGCGTGCCCGAGGTGACCGGCCTTTACGTAGTGGACGCCATATGGGCACACGACCCACAAGCCCTCGCTGACGCATTTCTACATCTCATTCTACCGGTACTCACCCTCGGAACTACAATGGCAGCGTCACTAACGCAGATAGCCCGAACAAACGTGGTGGACGTGCTTGGTGAAGAATACATTAAGGTTGCAAGCCTGAAAGGCTGCACAGATGAACGCGTCTTTCGGAAACATGCGCTTCCAAACGCGATGATCCCGATTCTCACCTACACAGGTTTGCAGGTCGCAGTTCTTCTCCAAGGAGCCATACTTACGGAGACTGTTTTCTCTTGGCCCGGACTGGGCAGATTACTGGTTGACGCTGTAGGTTACCGTGACTTCAATTTGATCCAAGGATGCGTAGTGCTCTTTGCATTGGTCGTAAGCTTAGCTAACTTGATTGTAGACATTTCTTACGCGATTGTTGACCCTAGGGTGAGGTTCTAAGTGTCTAGGCTTTTGGTAAGAGTCCTATCGAAATTCGGCGTCTGGCCGAAATCATCGCGATCAATGGTCATAGCCGGCGCTGTCATAGTTATCACCGTTTTAGGCTTGGATATCTACGCCCATATCGTAGGACTGGATCCCCTAGCGACGACTTATCAAGGTCTATCCCCACCATCGCTTGCTCATGTGATGGGAACTGATCAACTTGGTCGAGACCTTTTTTCTCGCGCAAGTTTCGGAACGACATTCTCTCTACTTGTGGCCTTTATCTCTGTGATAATATCCGTTAGTGTCGGGTCTGTAATAGGCGCACTCTCGGGATTCTTCGGTGGGAAAATCGACCGGGTATCCTCACTCGCATTCGATGCACTTTACGCCCTGCCGCCTCTGATCATCGCGATCTTGATAGCCGCCATGATCGGCGCGGGAATAGTCAACACAGGTTTAGCGATCGCGATCGGCTATATGCCTCAGTATTTCAGGATCGTTAGAGGAATTATGCTCTCAATAAAAGAGAGACCGTTCATCGAATCAACTAGAGCAATTGGAGCTGGACCCGCCAATCTCATTTTTCGTCACATGATACCCTATGCGATCCCGTCAATAATTGCTCTTATGACTTTGAACATGGGATCGGGAATCGTGGATGTGTCAGGTCTCGGATTCTTAGGATTGGGGTTGCCTCCGCCGACCCCAGAATGGGGAACAGATCTCGGCCGCGGAAGAGATTTCATAACTTCCGGTGCATGGTGGCCTTCTACTTTTCCCGGATTAATGATTGTAATAAGCGTGCTCGGATTTACACTTGTTGGCCAAGGTCTGGACGAGATTTTCAGGGCGACTTCAACCAGACAGAAGGAAAAGTTCTGATGGCTGACTTGCTCTTAGATGTCAAAGACCTCAGATCGTACTACTATTTGCCGGACGTCACTGTGAGAGCGATCGATGGCGTGAGCTTTGGAATCTCGAAAGCCGAAGCTCTCGGGATTATTGGCGAATCAGGTTCAGGTAAGTCCACAATTGGATGGTCTGTTCTGAGAGCCTTACCCAATCCTGGAAGAATTGCGGGTGGCGACATTAGGCTTGACGGCCGAAATCTGCTCGAACTTGACCGCGAAGAAATGAGAAAGATCAGATGGAAAGAAATCGCAATGGTCACACAATCGGCAATGAGTTCCTTCGACCCCTTGATGAGAATCGGAGATCAAATCATCGAAGCCGTATCAGTGCATGAAGACATTCCTCAAGAAGGCGCGGTAGAGAGAGCGAAAAGCCTTTTCAAGGAAGTAAGCTTGGAGCCTTCTCGATTCAAGAGCTACCCGCACGAACTAAGCGGAGGGATGAGGCAGCGCGCCATGATCGCGATGGCATTGGCATGCAAACCAAAACTCGTGATCGCTGACGAACCCACGACCGCTCTGGACGTCATCGTGCAGGCACAGATTCTGAAATTGATGGACAGCCTGAAAAGCAGTCTGAAGTCTCTATCGATCATGTTCATCAGTCACGACCTATCGGTCGTAGCCGGAATCTCCGAGAAGATACTCGTTGTCTACGGAGGGAAAATGATGGAATACGGGGCAACGGCCGAGATCATCAAGAATTCATTGCATCCGTACACGATAGACTTTGTCAATTCATTTCCTAATATTGATGCAACAAAGATGTCATTTGAATCGATACCTGGTAATCCCCCTGACATGAGAAATCCGCCAACCGGCTGCGTTTTCCATCCAAGATGCAAGCACGCGTGGAGTAAATGCAAAGAAGCTGTGCCAGCATGGAAAGAGGTCGAAAAGGACCATTTCGTCGCTTGTCACCTGTACGAATCAGGCGGAGCATGGGAGCATGGAAGACCTCATAATACGAGTTGAGCAACTGAAAAAATGGTTCCCCGCCAAGAAGCGGCTTTTGGAACGAGGCGGTGGGAATTGGGTAAGAGCTGTCGATGGTGTTGATTTCAGCATAGCGAAAGGTGAGATTTTCGGTCTGGTGGGAGAGAGCGGATGTGGTAAGACAACAACGGGCAGGCTAATTCTCGCCCTAGAGGACAAGACAGGGGGAAACATCTACTACAAGAATCAGGAAATCTTCTCTCTGAAAAGACGAAATCAAAGAGAACTGCGCCGAGCAATGCAAGTCATATTCCAGAACCCCTATGAATCCCTAGAGTCGCGGCTGTCCATATTCCAGCTGCTCTCCGAGCCACTGAAAATCCACGGCTTGGCTAGCAACGAATCAGAAATGCACAGCAAAATAAGAGAAATTCTTTCCGAAGTCGACATAGCCGAACCAGAAGAGTTCCTCCACAAACATCCATTTGAATTAAGTGGCGGACAACTGCAGAGGGTTGCGATCGCCCGAGCTCTCATACTGGAACCGGACTTTGTTTTTGCCGATGAACCCGTTTCAATGCTCGACGTATCAATTCGCGCTGGCATCCTAGAACTGCTTCTAAGGCTGAGAGAGAAGTTAGGTCTAACCTACCTTTTCGTTACGCACGATCTTGCCATCTCGAAGTTTACGTGCGATCGAGTCGCTGTGATGTATCTCGGCAAGATCGTTGAGATCGGGCAATCTCACGAAGTGTTAGGTCGTCCTCTTCATCCATACTCGCAGGCTCTGAAAATGGCTCTGCCAACTCTAGATGCAGATCGAAGAACCTACAGAGAACTACCAGACGTCATTGGAGGGGAGATCCCGAACGCCATCGAAATCCCTTCTGGGTGTAGATTCCACCCCCGATGCCCGTATGCCACAGACCTCTGCAAAGAGAAGGAACCAGATTTGAGGGAACTGAAGAATGGCCACTACGTTGCCTGCCATTATGCTGAAGATCTTCAAGGAAAGTCACACGTTACAGTTTTGACGAATCGTCTATCATAAGGAAGGTCACGGACTACGGACGTAGCTGTCCTAGGCTCAGGCAATGGTGGTTGCGCCGTCGCCTTTGATTTCGCCGCAAACGGTCATAATGTCCGTATCTTTGACTTCACGCAATTCCCAGATAGCATCAGGAGCATCCTGAAAAACAAGGGAATAAGCGCAGAAGGCGACCTCGAAGGCTTCGCCCCAATCACGAATGCTGGCCATGACATCAAGAAAGCGATAGGCGGAGCAGATCTAATCTTCGTGGTAGGTCCAGCGTATAGCACAGGGCCTTTCGCCGAAATATCCAAGCCACATCTCGAGAAAGGCCAAGTTGTAGTGGTCTGTCCAAGCTCTTGCGGCGGCAGCATAGAATTCAAGAACGTAGCGGGCTTGAGCATAAAGGACGACAGCGTCATGGTTGCAGAGACTTCCACACTTCCGTATGCGGTTAGATCGATAGAGCCTGGGAAGATACGGGTCTTTCTAAAGCTCAAAGGCGGTCTCTTCCTTGCTGCTCTCCCTGCGAGAAACACGACCAGAGTCTTGGAGAAGATCAAAGAAGTCTACCCTGCTATGAAAGCTGCGAAGAACGTTCTCCAAACCAGCTTGCAGAACGGTAATCCAGTTATTCATCCCGCTATCACCCTCCTGAACGTGGCATTAATCGAGCGTACGAAGGGAGACTTCTGTTTCTACGATGATGGAGTCACACCGGCCGTCGGCCGACTCATCGAGGCTATCGACAAAGAACGAATCTCAATTGGCAAGAAACTTGGTATCGAGATCATTCCAGAGCCCGAATTAGGGTGCCTTCAGGGATACATGACGAACCCCACTTACGACAAGGGTTACTTGAATGCACCGGGATTCAAGGGCATTAGGGCCCAGAGCAACCTCGACCACAGGTACTTCAATGAAGATGTGGGTTATGGTCTGGTGTTTCTTAAGAAACTAGCTGAACAGGTTGGCATGGAAACTCCTTGTGTCTCGTCTATGATCAACATTATCTCGCTCCTTATGAGTCGTAATTATCTCGGCGAATCAAAGAGAACGATGGAGTCCTTAGGGCTTTCACATTACACTGCGGAAGAACTGATGAAACTGTTAACCTGAAGGATTTCTCTGTAAACTCAAGGAATGTCCAGGGCAGCCAGTCATAAGCTCTAACAACCCATTCGCAAATCTGATGCTGCGCTGACGGTGTTCAATTCTCATTCGTCACCATGCGCAGGTTCAATTCACAAAGCCAACTGATCATCTTAAATCGGCCGCGCATGATACCCCGACCGGGATATTTCATGGCAAAACAGAATGCGAGAACTGAAGAGGTACATAAGAAAACGCTTATTGTGGACGGATTGAGCGGTGTTGACCAGCCTGCAGAATTCAATGCTGAATATGTTAGCCGACTTAGGGAAGGCGGCGTTACAGCAACTCACATAACAATACCAGGGGTGGAACGTTTTGATACGACGCAAGCGATGCGAGAACTAGCCGAGTGGCTCTATCACCTAAAGAAGTTGGAACCTAGCGGTATACAACTTGCCACCACCGTGAGGGAGATCAGAGAGGCGAAGAGAACGGGTAGCGTTGTAGCCGTACTCGGTTCTCAGTCCGCAGCATTCCTTGGCGACGACCTCAGTAACTTGGATTTGCTCAAGAGACTCGGAATGAGGACAATGCAGCCTACTTACCAACGACGAAACCAATTTGGAGACGGATGCGGCGAAAAGACCGACACAGGATTGAGCCTTCTTGGTGTCGAATGGGTAGAGAAAATGAACGAACTTGGAATGGTGATATCGTTATCGCACGTAGGCTACAAAACTGGTATGGAAGTCATGGAGATATCTAAGGACCCCGTCGTCTTCGACCATTCCAATCCTAAGGCCCTTTGCGACCACCCGAGAAACATTAGAGATGAACAGATAGAACGATGTGCCGATATGGGAGGAGTCATAGGCCTATGCCCTGCATCTATGTTTCTGCGAACTGACAAAGGACCGGATGAGTTGGGAGTAAATGACCTCATTGATCATGTTGATTACGTAGTCAAGCTGGTAGGAATAGATCACGTTGGAATCGGATTGGATCTAGGGGAAGAACATTACAGCACCCCTGTCCAAGTCCTGGAGCACAGGCGCAGATTCCCTGGACTGACCTCGGAGAAAATCCGAAAGGTAGAGGATGATTTCGTGAAATCTGGCCGAGAGCGCCTGTACCACTACGAATTACAAATGCCTTGGTTGAAGAGCGTTTCAAGAATGCCCATAATCACAAACGCACTACTGTCCAGAGGATACTCAGATCAGGATATTGCAAAGATCATGGGAGAAAACTTTCTGAAAGTCTTCGAGAATGTTTGGGGCGAGTAGCGACCGGTACCATTATGAGTCAATCCTTTTGTTCTCGACTGCATACGTACCCCTAGACTTAAGGAATTCTTAACATGATGAGGGAGTAGAAAGGTTGCGGATGCTGTATTCCAAATACGAATAGTAGCCGCATTTGGTCTCCATGAATGGAGGACCGGTATCTAACATGAGAAGGGAGGAACTCTTTTGAGGCGAGAAATGGTCGTCGGAATACTGGGGGGGATGGGTTCGGAAGCTACAGTGGACCTTTTCGCTAAAATCGTTCGCGCAACTCCAGTATCAAAAGACCAAGATCATCTACGAATAATAATAGACAACAACCCCAGAATACCGGACCGTCAGCAAGCGATCTTAGAGGGTGGGCCTTCGCCTGCGCCGATGCTGATTGAAACTGCGAAAAACCTTGTGGCTGCTGGTGCAGACTTTATTGTGGTGCCTTGCAACACCGCCCACTATTGGATTGAAGATATCAGAGGAGCTGTGACAATCCCTGTTGTAAACATGATCGAGGAAACAGCGAAGGAAATCTCAAGATCTTATCCGACTGTGAAAAGCGTTGGTATCATGGCTGCAAGCGGCATTCTGAAGGCTGGGCTCTATCAAAAGCAATTGAGCGGCATGGGCATCAAAGCGATCTCACCGAGAGACGATGATCAGGCCAGACTGATGGATGCGATTTACTCAGTTAAGGCAGGGGATCTATCCGCGCCCTCTGTCACCGCCATTGAGGTAGGTCAAAAGCTGGTCAAGGCTGGGGCCGACGCAATCATTGCTGGATGCACGGAAGTCCCCCTCATTCTCAAGACTGCTGATTTGCCGATTCCGGTCATCGATGCGACTCTAGTGCTGGCTAAGCGCGCGGTTGAGATTGCTCAGGCATCGCAACTATAGTAGTCTCAACCTACTCCTGGATCAGTACGGCCGCGTCGTTGGCTACAGACTGGAGACCAAGGTCAGAGTCACAGACTCCTAGCTCGAAATCAAGCTGCGCCACCCAATCATTCCAGCGACAGGTTGCATGTCAGAGAAAAGGCTAGGCGTGACTCTTTGCGAACTAGTCGCTATGTCTGCTGATATGCGTGATGCCTCACGAAATGAAAACTACCACAAGCCCATGCAACATGGCCTGATCGTTCACCCGAGGACGCAGGTTTTGTTACTAAACTCCTTCAGGGAGAAGAACTTGAAACCTGGGCAGGAATAGGCATTGATGGTCTCGCTTAACAAAGCGCGAAAAGTAGAGTGAGCCAAAGAAGGAGTTGGGGCGAGAATAGTAGTGACGGGTCACCAGAATTTTATGCGCAGCAGTTCGAGCCGTCCTGTTAGGACGCCTCTTATGAGGCCTGCGAAGAAGCCCTGCCAATTAAGAGGCTAACAATTGCGGTTGGAAGCATAATGAGCGCCGCCAACACTCGAAATCCGAGCAACAAGACGAATGCTCCGACTGGGACTATGCCGAGAACTATGCCCAAGATGAATCCGAAGTATCCGAGGGACGCTACCCAAGGCAGAATTGTGGCCCAAATTGTGAAGAGGGGTGGTGAGAGTAGGGCTACGCCGTTGAAGAAGATCAAACCTGCAACGACAAGCACAAGAGCCGCTGGAAACCACCAAAACTGAACCGATAACGGCCGACGCGAGAAAGCTGGCACCCCCCCCAAGCATTCATCGCTGGCATGTATCTGGTGGCTATTACCGGATATATGGCAACCAAAACCCGCTGTGGATTCTTCCAAGTCTCGGTAACTGACAAGGCGCCAGTAACAGCCCCGGCGGTTCAACCGCCCCAAGTCTCCATTCTTCGAGAAAAGGAGACCATACGCGAAGTTGTCAGAATTCGCTGCCGCTACTGCAATCGACTATTCGGAGAAGAAAACTCCAAGTGCCCTAACTACGGGGCAGCCGGTTGACATTTGCGAAAATCGTAATACGTCAAACAGCCACTATGTCGTTTCGGAGAAATCCGAACTTGTTTTCATGTGTGAAAGTGCGAGATACCAACAAATTCGATCGTATTCCCCCCCGGGCTACCAACAACCATTGTTATCGTGCTGGGTTAGATTGTCTTATGATGATGGGGGTGGTGGTCTTGCCCCTAGAACTAGGGAAACGTTGGTAAGCGTTCCGGATCGCAGTAGGCCAAGTTCAACCTTCATTCCAGCGGTCTCGTTTTCTTCCAAGTATGTAGCCAAGTCATCATTGTTCGACACTCTCTTGCCGTTGATCGAGACCATGATGTCCCCGCCAACAAGGTACTCCTGCTCTTGTATGGTGACAGTTTGGCTGCCTCCTCTGATGCCTGCCCCAGCCGCAGGTCCGCCTTGAATGACCCTTTGCACGAGAACGCCATATGTGATGTTTGTTCCTTGGGCTTGTGCGAGTTGATAGTTCATGTCAGCTCCTTGTATGCCCAGGTATGGGTGTAGATCATAGCTGCCAGATCTGATGAGGTACG
>Ga0315282_10008169_pt1 | contig 16976 bp, 18 predicted proteins | sample YL17G07_20_MG_FD_203693 | JGI IMG/M metagenome (GOLD analysis project Ga0315282, IMG submission 203693) | Sediment microbial communities from Yellowstone Lake, YNP, Wyoming, USA - YL17G07_20 | ecosystem: Environmental > Aquatic > Freshwater > Lake > Sediment | place: USA: Wyoming | collected...
ACGCACTATAGTAAAGAAAAAACGGCAATGGTAATAGACAATGATAACTTGAAGCTATGAAGACAAGAACAACTTTCTTGGTATAGGATCGTTTTTTCTCTTGACAGGTGCCCTCTATATGGGTACAACAATAAAGGTAATCCGCACCACATTGATTACAAGAGTTATTGGAACTAAAGGTAGCGCTTTTAGCCTGTTCAGATATAGTTGAAGTAATCTTTCAGAAAGACTGATAACTGTCAAAGTTAATGAAATAACAAAAATACTTCCCAGAATTCTTCCGCCTAAGGCTTTTCCATATGGGGACAATGTAGAAACCTGAATCGCTGTATAGGCACCTAATATTAGACACCATTGAAAAAATGGGGCACTGATTATCTGGAGAAATATCTGACTCCCTTCCCATTTAATTTTAGAGAACAACCCCTCAAAATACTTATAGACAGCTCTTCTTGCCCAGATAGCAACCACAAAGAAAGCAAGAAAAACAATAGTCGGTACCGTTATTGAAAGCCAATTTTTATTTAACCATTCAATCATTTTTAAGTCTCAGATTATATTACCCCAAAAATGCATTTACATAATGCAAATGTTGTGAATAAATTTACAGACCATTATTTCTGCCAATCTTTCTCCTCCCTTAGATAAATTGTTCGATGAGGTATATATTTTTGGAAGTTCTGAAATATCAACACCAATATAAAGTCCAATAGCAAGGCACCAATAAATGGAGGGTATTCTAAATGCCTTAATATGATATCATCAAGCTTAGTTTCTGTCTTTTCTGCCCACTTGTGGAGAAGTTTAAAGGAAATACCTCTGATGATGAATAATGCAGAAGTTGTTATAAGGGCTATGATCAGTGGAACTAATATCCTGTTAACCTCAAAGTTCATCCATCCTCCGAATCATTAGGATTCAATGATCTCATTCATATATTATTCTTTATCCCCATCAGGCTTTCTTTAACAGTTTGCGAAAAACTATTGAGTAGGGAACAAATAAAACGGTTGTCTCATACAGTATATAGTCAAAAAAACATGTGGTCAAGAAAAAGTATAATCCTTTAATTTATAATTAGGGACACAGAGCCTGTCTATTTCAGCGTAATCGGCATCCCCATTAATGGCCAGAGAATAGCTGCTGCAAAGCCGACTACTGCCATTAAGATAATACTTGCTGGTATGCCAGCAAGAAAGAACTGCCCGGTCGTGAACTGTTTCGACTCGTACGCTATAGCATTCGGTGCAGCTCCCACCAGCAGCAAGAACGGCATACCTGCAGTGACCAGTGAAGCGAATAAAACAACTTCACCTGTAACACCGAGATAGGGAGCTATAACGAGTGCGACAGGGAGTGAAATTGCGATTGCAGCTACATTCATAATAAAGTTGGTCATTATCATGACAAAAAATGCTATTGCAAGAACAAAAATGAACCAGTTTGCTTCCTTGAACATTACAAGCCAGTTTATCGCAAGCCATTTTGCAGCACCTGTCTCCCAAAGGCAGAACCCGATGCTCATTGCGCCTCCGAAGAGTAGTATGATATTCCACGGGATTTCTTCGAGGTCTTTGATGGTAAGGATCTTGGTCAGGAAGAAAATCAGTGTGGCAACAAGAACTATCGCTGATTTATTAAATGGCTTCAGTGCGGGAATAAATGATTGTAATGAAAGGAAAAATATTATACCGAAAACAATGAGTCCGGTAAATATTTCTTTTCCAGTAACATGTCCCATTTCTTTATAAAGCTTCTTTGATTTTTCTCTCAATCCTGGGATAGTCTTTTTCTCAGGCTTGAATATTAGAAGCATATATACCCACAAAAGAAACGTCATAAGCCATCCGACAAGGAACATGTACTTCGTGAGTTCAAAGAATGTCACATTTTTCCCGGCTATCTCGTTGAAAAAACCAATCGCAACGGCGCCGCGCGCTGCACCGAGGAGGGTAATAATGCTTCCTGCACCTGCGACATATGCCATTCCAATAAAAAGTCCTTTACCGAATTTAGTAACTTTATCACCTTCACCGTAAAGTGAATATACTGCAAGTAGAAGAGGATACATTGTTGCTGCAACTGCTGTATGTGCCATAAGATGGGTAAGGAAAGCTGTAAGCACAAAGCATCCAAGATATATCATGCTTGTTCTTTCACCTAAAAACGTCAGCATCTTATAAGCAATGCGCTTTGTGAGTCCTGTTCTTGTGAACACTAAACCAATTACAATAGAACCGAATATAAACCACACGGATGGATCCATAAAACTTCTGAAAGCTTCTTTCGCAGGCCTGATCATGAAAAGTGATTGAAACACACCGATTGCGATACTCGTCACCCCGATCGGGACCACCTCGAAAACCCACCATGTGCCTGCTAAAAGAAAAAGTGCTATAGCAGCCTTACCTTCCTTACTAAGTAAAAAATGTGCACCCAGTGGGTCAACAGCATCTGGTAGCGGGGGCATGTAGTTAAAAACAAAAAAGAATGTCAATCCAAGGAGAATAAAAAATATCCTCCTCCAGTCGATTCTGATTTTAGTAGGAGCTACTACTATCTCTGATGGTGGTTCTGGTAACCCTTCTGTCCTCTTTTTCTCTTTCTCTGCCATCTTATCCACCTCCCTCTATTCCTGTAAAATTGCATTCGATAGTTCATCGAATATCTCTATCATCCTCACGAGCCCCACAAACTTCTTTTTTCCCTCTAATACGGGCAGTAGAATCAAGTCATGACGAACCATCATGTATGCTGCCTTCGTGAGAGGATCACCTGGTTCAACAAAGAACTTAGCCGGTGTCATAACTTCACTCACAGGCTTCTTTGCCAGATCCCTTGACTCCTTTGCAAAAAGACTGTCCCATATAAGTGAAAGTGCTGATTCATCTTCATCAATGACCTGTGCCTTCACCGTAGGTGTCCTCATGAACTTAGGCTCAAGTCCTCTCAGAATGTCCTTAAGGGTCAATGTACCCAGAAGGTTATACTTTTCATCAAATACAAGGATAGCAAGAGGTTCAGGATACTTCTTTGTACTGATAAAGGATACCTTGATAATCCTAATAGCCTGGTCTATTGAAAACCAGTATGGAATGTGCGGATATTCAAAAATTCCAACCATCACATCTTTTATCTTCTTGTCACTCTGCATTTTTAACCTCCTTTATTTGATTATTTCTCCCTTCTCAATTTTTCTTTTCATGATTTCACAGAGTTGAACATAAAGCCTCTGAAAATTTTCTCTGCTGATTAATTCATCCATACCTGAAGTCATTTTCTTAGATCTTATTTGTCAGAATGTTATTAAAAATTTAACATTACAACCTGTCTTTATTCTTACAAAAAAAACCGCTATCTAAGAATAAAAATTCTTGGATAGCGGCCCGACTATCTTCTTGTTTTCCCTCCAGAAATATCAATTATTTCTGGACCCAACGTAATATATTTACTTAAAATAATAAATTATTGTCAAGCAAAATCTTACTATAAGGATGTTATCTTAATCAGGAAATAATCTCTTTAAGTTTTACTTGAGAATAGGATATGATTTTTAATAAGTGAAACACGGGGGAGACATATTAAATCCCAAACATCTTGGTGGAAAATTATAATATGTTATGGTCATAATCTACAACATTTTATAAATTTTGGAATCAAGTAATAGAGGAAGTAACAGACTCTAAGGAGTACAAATTAAACTTAGCGCTGAAGTTGGTGAACTGTCTGCTAAGTTCAGATTTTATCCAAAGCCTGCTGCAGATCGGCGGTCAGATCGTCCACATCCTCCAGACCCAATGCGATGCGGACTAGGTTGTCCACCATGCCGATCGAGCGGCGGTGGTCCTCGGGATAGTCGAAGAATGACATCGTCGACATCTGCGTAACCAGGCTTTCGCTGCCACCGAGGCTGGGTGTTATCAGAAATAGCTCCAATGAATCAATGAACTTGCGAGTTTCCTTGTCTCCGCCTTTGAGTAAAAACGTGATGACGCTACCAAAGCCGCGCATCTGCTGGATTGCGATTCGATGGTCCGGATGCGACTCCAGGCCAGGATACCAGATCTTCTCGATTTTTGGGTGCGACTCAAGCATGCGGGAGATAGCCAGTCCAGCGCAGTTGTGGTGCTCCATGCGAAGTGCAAAAGTCTTCAACCCTCTTTCAAGAAGGAAAGAGGTAAACGGGCCGGGCGTTGCACCGATCATACGATGAATGCGGTAGAGGTCGTTCAGTAGGTCGTGTTTACCAAGGGTAACACCCGCCAGAAGGTCGTTGTGACCTCCAAGATATTTGGTGGCGGAGTGAATGACGATATCCACGCCCATCTCTAGTGGTTTGATATTGTAGGGTGTGGCCAGCGTTGCATCAATGATGGTCATCACGCGGTGCTGCTTGGCGACTTTTACCACCGCTTGAATGTCCAGCACGCGCAGGTAGGGATTGGTCGGTGATTCGGTGAAGATGATGTTGGTGTTGGGTTTGATCGCTTTGGCGATGGCATCAGCAGTTGGGTCTACAAACGAAACCTGTATGCCGAATTCGGACAGCATGGTTGTAGCAAAGTCTCGAGTCTGGCGGTAGCAGTCGTTGGTGAAGATGATGTGGCTGTTGCGCTGCATATAAGCCAGCAATGTCATGATCACTGCACTCATGCCGGTGGAGAACAGCACTGCCCGCTCGGCGCCCTCGATGGCCGCCAGCTTGCGTTCGCATTCCTGCTGGGTCGGGTTGCCGTAGCGGCCGTATTCGTGCTCGCGCACCACGCGGCCCTCGCTCTTAGCCTTCATGAAATCCAGCACCTCAGCAGTGGAGTCAAAGTAGTAGTTGGAGGTCTGGACGATCGGCGTGGAGACTGCGTAGTAGGCTTTAGGAGTTCGGCCCAAGCCGTGGATGGCGAGGGTAGCTGACTTCCAGTTCTTGGCGTTTGAAGACTTTTTAGACATTGGTTTTCCTCCTCTTCTGCAAAGCTTGCTGGAGAGCTTCCTTGACTGCCTCCACTCGAGGCGGCAACTCGATTGGTTTGTTGGCGAAGCGGCAGGGGAAGTCCAGAGTTCCCTCGTGGTAGCTGACCTTGAAGTCGGTGAACTTTAGCCCGTGAGCCGTAGAAATGACCACGACGCGCTCGGATTTATCAATCTTGCCGGCCTTAAGCAGTTTGATCAGCGCTGCCAGCGCTACACCAGTGTGCGGGCAGTTTAACATGCCGGTGGTGTCACCGAGCGCAGCAGCATCGGATAGTTCCTGCTCGGTGGCTTGCTCTACGATGCCGTTGAACTGTTTTAGAATACGAATGGCCTTCTCGACGCTGACCGGATTGCCGATCTGGATGGCACTGGCCAGTGTCTTTTGGGCTTGGATCGGCTCGAAGGTCTCGAAGTTTTTCAGAAACGAGCGGTAGAGCGGATTTGCCCGCTCGGCTTGAGCAACAACAATACGCGGCAGCTTGGCAATCAGTCCTAGGTCGCGCATCATGAGCAGGCCGCTTCCCAGCGCAGAGACGTTCCCCAAATTTCCGCCGGGGATGATAATTACATCAGGCGTCTGCCAATCAAATTGCTGGACAATCTCAATACCAACAGTTTTCTGACCCTCAATGCGCAAGGAGTTCATTGAATTGGCAAGGTAGATCGTCTCGTCCTTTGTGATTTCTTTCACGACGCTCATGCAGCCGTCAAAATCAGTGTCCAACGACAACACCAGCGCACCGTTGGCGATCGGCTGTACAAGCTGCGCGATAGAAATTTTGCCCTTCGGCAGCAACACGATGGACTGGATGCCGGCAGCAGCACAGTAAACAGCCAGCGCAGCTGAGGTGTCGCCGGTTGAAGCACAGGCTACCGCCTTGATCGGCGAGCCTTCGCTGATCATCTGCTTAACCTGCGATACTAGTACAGTCATGCCGAGGTCTTTGAACGAGCCGCTGTGAGAGTTGCCGCAGAGTTTGATCCAGAGATTCTCCACGCCAAGCATTCTGCCGAACCGCTCTGCCCAGAACAGGTTGGTACCGCCCTCATAGAGCGACACGATATTGTCGTTGTCAATCTGGGGCAGAACCCATTCCTTTTTACCCCAAACGCCGGAGCCATATGGCCACTCCGTGGACTTGCAGCGGTCATCGAAAAGCCTCATCCATGTCTTGGCATCGCAGTTAGCTAAGGTGTGAAGATCATGCTGCACTTCCAGTAGCGAGCCGCATGTTTTGCAGCGATAGACGACCGAGTTGAGCGGATAACTCGCTCGGCACCGCTGGTTAATGCATTGAAACCATGCTTGATATGACATTGGCACCATTCTCAATTATTGGCCGTCAAGGCCGATATTGGTCGATTGTGCATGCAGGAATATCATAACAAAATTGTTGATTTTGTGGAACTGGATCATCTGATAAGTAAAATTCTGGTTTAAAATTTTATCTCAGTCCAAATTATTCTTAACAGGCTATATTTCAGATTCTATATACCGTGGAGAGCACATCTGTTAAGGTCTTTTCCTAAGGGGTCACCGAAAAGTCCAGCCCTGAACCTACATCCTCCTCTGCAGGATTCGATATATTCACAGTCGCATTTAAGCTCATCAAGCCTGATAGGTTTGATTCTCTGCCAGCATATCCCTAATCCCTCTTCTACTCTACCGACAGCGCTATCAGAATAAAAGGTACATTTTGCAACCTTTCCATCTGCCATGATAGCCATTAAATGTAACCCACATGCAAAACCAGGTGTTGCTTTGTGGAAACCGCCGCCATACCCATATCTGAGATATTTTCCACCTTCCTCAGGGCTTATCTGAAATTCAGTATTTTCCTGTAATCTTCCCGTTATACATGGAATATCAACAGTCCATTCCCTTATACCCATATCCTTAAACCGTTTCTCCATTTTATCGAAGTCCCCAAGATTTCCTGGATGCACCATTGTAGCAATTGAGACAGGTAGACCATGATCAAGTGCGAGGCTTACAGCCTTCATTGCAAATCTGAAAGTGCCTTTCCCCCTCAGAGAGTCATGGGCATCTTCAAGTCCGTCTATGCTGATCTGGATCTCATCAACATGAAGTTTTTTTATTCTTTCTCCAGCAAATAAAATTCCATTTGTAAGCAGAACCTTCCTTATAAAGAATTGAGGAAGCATGTTGTTTATCTCTTCAAATTTGCTATGGAGCAACGGCTCTCCTCCGGTAATAAGTACTCTCAACCCCTGCATTTGTTCAAATTCCTCTAAAATATTTCGTATTTGTTTAATAGAAAGCTCGCTGAAGTTTTCTTCAGAAAATCCCGCTACGCCCCTTTTGACCCCTCTGTGTCCCTGCCCGACGGACGGCAGGCGGGCCCCCTTACTAAGGGGGGAATTAAAGGGGGGTAAGGGAGAATTAATATAACAGTGTCTGCATGTGAGATTACATTTATTTGTGATCTGTAATTCCAGGTACCTCAGGGAGGGATCAGGAGACTTTATCAGAGGAGGACGTTTAACAGAAACTCTATCTTTCATCAATATTTTTTCTTTGATGCAATAATCAGTGAATTCACTGTTCTGAGAGCTACATCCAGATTCGGAACAGTCTTTCAGAAATTCAAAAGAGTCTCTGTCAAGCTCATAGAGCTCATCATTCTTGATGTGATACACACAGGGGTTTTCAAGCCATTTCAAAACAACTTCTTGAGAAAGAAAATATTTCATACATTTATTATAATGTGAAGTAGGTAACTTTTGGAAAAAAGACTTTGTAAAAATTTTTGCCCCTACTACAAACCTTTAAAAAGTGAAGGACTTGCTTGTAAAGGTTTTTCTGTGGTTGAGAACTTGTTACAAGGGGGAAAGAAAATTACCTTCAGAAAGTCTGAGAAGGTTCTCGATATATCAACGGTAGAAATGCTTGTGCAAACCATGTGCATCACCTGTCCCTTTTATGAAACAGATTGTGATTTTATCCAGTATAGAAAGGGTTCTCTACCATGTGGTGGCTTTACACTATTGGGACAGCTCCTTGAATCAGATAGTATTACTATTGATGACATAATCAGAAACAGCAATTGACAATATGCAAAGTTTTTTCTCTACTAAAACAGTTTAACCTGAATTGCACAAAGGTGTAGCCGCAACCTTTAGGTTGCGTGTATTCAAACAACCATTAATTCAGGTTAAAGAAAAACCACAAGAAGGAGATAGTTATGGATGTAATTCAGGCAATAAAAGAGAGACGTTCAGTCAATTTCTTCGAACCTGGTAGAGAGATCTCGGATGACAAAGTTATGGAACTCCTTAAGATTGCAAATCTCTCGCCCTCATCTTTCAATCTCCAACCATGGAAGGTAATTGTGGTGAGAGATCCTGAACGAAAAAAAGTATTGAGACAATGTGCTTTTAACCAGCCGAAAGTTGAAGAGGCTTCGGCAGTTCTCGTTATGATTGCAGATCCCAGAGGTGTTGAAGAAAATTTAGAAAGAGTTCTTGATAGCTGGCAGAAACTGGGATTTATAAAACCTGATATCAGGCAAACATATATAGAAATGACGAAAACCCTCTACGGATCTGAGGACAGTCTGAAAAGAAAGATTTTCGCAGTAAAAAATACCGCTTTATTTGCCATGAACCTGATGATTTCTGCAAAAGGCCTCGGTCTTGAGACACACCCCATGGATGGATTTGATGAAGAATGTATCAAAAAGAAGTTTAATATTCCCAATGACAAAATAATACCTATGCTCGTAGCTGTTGGTTACCTGAGGTCTGGCATTACCTTACTTCCGAGAGCATTCAGAAGGGAACTTAACGAATTTATAAAATTTGAGTACTATAGTTAGGGGGTTAAAATGGAAAGAAAAGGTGTTGTTACTGTCAAAGGTAATCAGGTTACCCTTATAGGTTCAGAAGTCAAGGTTGGGAATAAAGCCCCTGATTTTACTGTTCTTGATGGAGACCTCAAAGAGGTCAGGATAGGAGATTTTGCAGGAAAGATAAAGGTCATCAGTGTGTCAGCCTCTCTTGATACGCCTGTCTGTGATATGCAGGCACGGAGGTTCAATCAGGAGACTGCTCAGCTGCCTGATGATGTTGTGATATTGAATATAACCATGGACCTCCCGTTTGCCATCTCAAGGTTCTGTACAACCGCAGGGATAGACAAGATTAAAGCCCTTTCAGACCACAGGGATGCCTCTTTTGGGAATGCTTATTGTGTTTTGATAAAAGAATTGAGGCTCCTTGCCCGTTCCATCTTCATTATTGACAAGGATGATGTTATACGATACATAGAGATTGTCCCTGAGTTGACGCATCATCCTGATTATGATAAAGCCCTCAAAACCGTTAAGAAAATTATTTAAGTCTCAGGCCAAAGAAGATATGGATTTTATAGTTCTTTGTAGGATAAACACCGATAAAAGAAAAGGGTGAAATCCTACAAAAAAATCAGATTTATACTGATATTTTTGTTTTATTTTCATGATGTATAATCCATACAAAACACCTGTTACCTGTAAGGGAAGGGAGGTCGTTATGCTTGATAGGCGTGAGTTTTTAACAATAACAGGCTTGGGAGGGGCGGCCATATTATTCAGTTATTCGGTTCCTCTTAGGGCCTCATTATAAAAGGAGGTAAAGGCTATGTCGTACACTGCAAAGGATTATTCAAAACTCATTGGGATGGAGGGATTTAGCGAGACACTCTTAAAAAATCACTTTACTCTCTATCAGGGGTATGTTACTAATACAAAAAAAGTAATGGATATCCTTAATCAGATGCTAAAGGATGGAAAGACAGGAATTCCAGAGTTTGCAGAACTTAAGAGGAGGCTCGGATGGGAATTTAATGGTATGAGGCTTCATGAATACTACTTTGAAAACCTTGGCGGCAAAGGAGGGATGAATAAAGAAGGTAAGCTTGCCAAGAAGATGGCAGAGGATTTTGGAGGTTATGAGACATGGGAAAAGGATTTCAAGGCAGTAGGAGCGATGAGGGGAATTGGATGGACTGTCCTGTATCAGGATATTACCAACGGAAAACTGATAAACTTCTGGATCAATGAGCATGATGTCTCTCATCCAGCAGGATGTAATCCGATATTGATCATGGATGTATTTGAGCATGCCTTTATGCTTGATTACGGCCTGAAAAGGGCAGACTATATTGAGGCATTTTTTAAAAACATAAACTGGTCTGCTGTAGAAGCAAGACTAAAATAGGAGGGGGAAATTATGCCGTTCATTGAAGTTGAAGGGAAAAAGATTGAATTGGACGAAGAAGGATTTCTGGTGAATTATGATGATTGGAATGAAAAGGTAGCCTGTGCATTAGCAGATAAGGAAGGAGTGAGCAAGACCTGCCCACTGACAAAGGATAAACTTGAAATAATCAAGTTTATGAGGGAATATTACAAAAAGTACAGTGCCTTTCCAATACCGAGCCATGTATGCATAAATATACATCAGCCAAAAAAGTGCACCTTTGAAAAGTTCCCTGATCCTCTTACAGCATGGAAGATTGCAGGAATCCCTCAACCTGTTGCTTACGGCGAGTTTCGCGATGCGATAACAAAACTCTCGGTAATGAAATAACGATTACAATTATTCAGATTATATTGGTGGCGGGAAGACACGCTCTCTGCGAGGAGTGAAGAATGAATTATCCCGCAGATGAACGGCGTAAAGTTTGATGACTGGAACGAGAAGGTAGCCTGTGCTATTGCGGACAGAGAAGGTGTAAGCAAGACATGTCCACTCACAAAAGAGAAACTTGAAATAATTAAGTTTATGAGGGAATACTACAAAAAGTTCAACGCATTCCCCATACCTAGTGCAGTATGTAAAAATGTGCATCAACCTAAACAGAGTACTTATGAGAAGTTCCCTGATCCCATCATCGCATGGAAAATCGCAGGACTTCCTAATCTTGAACCTGAGGTATACTCGTATATTAGCAAACTCAAGGTGGAATAATAGCAAAGGTTATATCATCCTGAAAGGGAAGACTAAAGATCGGAGACGTGCCGTTGGTCTTCCTTTTCTTCTTTGCTTGCTCGTAAAGAAATCCCCCATGTTTAAGATAGCTCAGAATTATTAAATCATGAACATTCTTCTAATCAGCACCAACCGTAGCAAACAACCTGTTCCTGTAATGCCTATCGGAGCATGCATCGTGGCAGAGGCTGCTGAGAAGGCAGGTCATGGAGTCAGATTACTGGATTTGATGTTTCACAAAGAACCTTTGAATGCCTTAGAGTCTGAGTTACAAAAATCAAACCCTGATTTAATAGGCCTTTCTGTACGGAACATTGACAATAACGACATGAAAAATCCTGTTGAGTTCTTCAAGGATCTGCCAAGTCTTATTGAGATGATACGCAGCAAGACACAGGCGCCAATTGTCCTTGGTGGCTCTGCTGTCTCAGTAATGCCTGAGGAGCTACTACAGTATTCAGGTTTAACATTAGCAGTCCCTGGAGACGGAGAAATTGTTTTTCCGGAATTATTGAAAGCCCTTTCAGGAAATGAAAGTTTAGATAACGTCCCTGGCACAGCCATATTAAAAAACAATACTTTTAAAAAAAATCCACATTCTTCCAGACAAATATTGGATGGATGCCTAATACCTGATTTTTATAAATGGGTTGACGTAGATTCCTACCTTTCCAACCTATCCACAATCCCTGTTCAGTCAAAGAGAGGGTGTCCTTATAACTGTATTTACTGCACATATCCTATGGGTGAAGGAAGGGAATATCGGTTGTGTGATCCGGAAAGCGTGGTTAAAGCAATAAAAAAATCTGCATCATTCGGACTAAGGAATTTTGAGTTTGTTGATAATGTATTTAACTCTCCCTATGACCATGCTATGGCTATATGCGAGAATCTTTCCAGGGCAGGGTTGAATATCTGTCTTCAGAGCCTGGAGTTAAACCCTCTTCTTATAGATGACGAACTTCTTTCTGCGATGGAACATGCTGGATTTGTGGGTATCGGTGTCACAGTGGAGAGTGCCTCTGGCACTGTACTTAATAGACTCAGGAAGGGATTTTCTGTGGATCATGTCTATAATGCTGCTCATGTTATCAGACGCCACAAATTACCATGCGTCTGGATATTCATGTTTGGGGGGCCAGGTGAAACCAAGGAGACGGTACAGGAGACCTTTAACTTTGCAGATAGATATATAAGACCGAGGGATGTGGCATTCTTTAATGTGGGAATAAGAATCTATCCGGGGACAGAACTGGAACGTCTTGCACGAGAGCAAGGGGTGCTGACACTGCCTCAAGAGGAGATGCTCAAACCAGTTTTTTACTTTTCCCCAACGCTGGATGTGAAGTGGCTTATGAAAAAACTGCAGGAAGCCATGACTACACATATGAATTATATTAGTACCAATTCCCTGAGCCTGTCATACCTGTCGTTAATACACCGCATCAGCTACAGATTGGGGGTTAAACCACCACTCTGGAGACACACAAGATTTATCAGGCGTGGACTAAGATTCTTTGGAGCTGATGCATGATAACACTTCACGAAAACAGTCGCATAGCATCGGTGGCAGTAGTGACTCCACCATACGGTATAGAGCAGGCTAAAGCAGTGGCAATTCTCAATAAATACTATTCAGATAAACTCAGCCCGAGGAATCTGGAGGTTATGCAAAAGGTGTTTGCCCATCCAAGTATCCAACGCAGGTATCTAGCCATTGAGAATCCTGAAGTTCTCATTAACGAAGAACCTGATGCCCGCATTGCCCGCTTCACACACTGGGCAGTTAAACTTTCCAAAGAGGCAATTCTTAATGCCCTGAATCAGGCTGGGTTGACTGTTGACGCAGTCTCAGGATTGGTTGTTAATACATGCACAGGATATGTCTGTCCTGGTTTAAGTACCTATCTCATAGGAGAGTTAGGCTTATCCAGAGAGATACGGGCTTATGACCTCGTAGGCAGTGGTTGTGGAGGAGCTATCCCGAACTTGCAGATTTGCGAGGATATTGTAAAGCAAACAGGCGATTGTGTTGTGAGCGTTTCCGTCGAAATATGTAGTGCAACGTTCCAGATGGGTGATAACCCAAGCCTCATCATTTCCAATGCAATTTTTTCTGATGGAGCAGCAGCTGTAGTTCTCTGGAATCAGACCAAGGGATTGGAATTGGTTGCTTCCACAAGCAGCTATGCAACTGAACATCGGGATGCTATACGGTATATCCACAAAAATGGGCAACTTTATAATCAGCTTTCCCTTTCCCTGCCGAGCTTGGCACGTGAGGCAGTCGCCAAAGTAGTAAAGAATTTACTGAAACCGATGGGCTTAAGAGTTGCCGATATCAAACACTGGGCCCTCCATCCCGGAGGAGAGAAGATTATCAACGCCGTCAGAGATGAAGTAGGACTTTCTGAGGAACAAGTGCATGCAAGTCGAGCTGTATTAGCTGAGTATGGAAATATGTCTTCACCAACGGTATGGTTCGTTCTTCAGAAGATCTTGAACAGGGGTATTGCACACAGGGACTGGTGCATAATGGTGGCCTTCGGCGCCGGACTCTCTGCCCATGCTTTTCTTTTACGAGTAGATTTCGCAAATGAAAGCTCAAATTATATTCATTATCAATAATAGTAATAAAGTGAGCAAAAGTATAAACATATCATAATGGAGGTGAAGAAGATGAAGGCGTTAATCATAAGTGCTGACAATTTTGAAGATACTGAACTCCTTGTTCCTTACTATCGATTAAAGGAGGAAGGGATTCATGTAGATATTGCCTCGATAAGAAAAGGGAAGATAAAAGGAAAGCATGGATATGAAGTTGAGGTGGATAAAATCCTGAAGGAAGTAAATCCTGATGATTATGATATTCTTATTCTTCCAGGCGGAAAGGCACCCGAGACTATCAGGAAAGATAGCGATGCCCTTAAGATAGCTAAAGATTTCTTTCGCAAAAATAAACCTGTTTCAGCAGTATGCCATGGCCCTCAGACATTGATATCAGCAGGTCTGCTCAAGGGCAGGCATGCTACCTGTTATAAATCCGTGGCTCAGGAAATGAAGGACGCTGGTGCTCTCTATGAGGATAAGGAAGTTGTTGTTGATGGTAACCTTGTTACTTCAAGACAGCCATCTGATCTGCCTGCCTTTTTGAGAGAGACAATGAAATTGCTCAAGAAGGAGAAGAAGTGAGTAAAAAAGATCGACTTCCACCAGGCCAGAAGTTAGCAGATAATTTTCCTATATTTCAGTATGGGGATGTCCCGGAGTTCGATGAGAAAAAGTGGTCCTTTTCTGTTACAGGGCTTATTGAAAAACCTCTAAAATTAACATACAAGGAGTTCCTTTCCCTGCCGTCCGCAGAGCTTACTACTGATTTCCATTGTGTTACGGGCTGGAGTAAGTTAGACCTTCGATGGAAAGGTGTCCTTTTCAAAACCATAGCCTCTATGGCAAAGCCCCTTAAGGAAGCAAAGTTTGTCGAGATCATTGCTGAGTATGGATATACAACGAATCTTCCCATCACGCTGTTAATGGATAATGATGTTATTTTTGCCTATGGTCTTGAAGGTAAACCTTTGACACGTGAACACGGTTTTCCGTTGAGACTTGTTGTTCCAAAAAGGTATGCATACAAAAGTGCAAAATGGGTAAGGGGCATTGCATTTTTAAAGGAAGACAGACCAGGATTCTGGGAGACAAGGGGTTATAGTAATTCTGCAGACCCATGGAAAGAGGAGAGGTTTTAATAAAATTTATATGAATAGACTATCCGGAGAGAAATCTCCCTATCTCAGACATTCGGCCCATCAGAAGATTGAGTGGTACACATGGTCTGATGAGGCATTTGAAAGTGCAAAGAAAGAGGATAAACCAATCTTCCTGAGCACGGGTGCTATATGGTGCCATTGGTGTCATGTTATGGCACAGGAATGTTTTGAAAATGAAGAGATTGTAGAGTTTCTGAATGAACATTTTATCAATATAAAACTTGATAGGGATGAAAGACCTGATATAGACAGGAGGTACCAGCAGGCAGTTGGTACAATGGGCTTTGGTGGTGGTTGGCCCCTGAGTGTATTTTTAACTCCTGACAGAAAACCATTTTTTGGAGGGACATATTTCCCTCCTGAAGATATCCTTGACAGACCGGGATTCAAGAGAGTGCTGAGGGCGGTTGTTGATTTTTATAAAGAAAAGAGGGATGAGATTTCCCAATATTCTGAGGAACTAATGAACTCCCTCAAACCAAAATCCTTGCTGTTTGGAGAAATAAAGGAATCTATGATAAATGAAGCTGCTGCAAACATTCTTTCATCTTTTGACCCCCAGCACGGTGGTTTCGGTTCAGCGCCTAAATTTCCCATGTCGGGGACACTGGAATTTCTTATCAACAGGTATTTCTTCACCAGAAACGAGTCTATTAGTTACGCTGTTAAAAAGACCCTTGAAGCGATGGCCAAAGGCGGCTTCCATGATCAGATTGGAGGCGGATTTCACAGGTATTCTACTGATGAAGCATGGATCGTACCTCACTTTGAGAAGATGGCTGATGACAATGCATGGCTTTTGAGAAATTACATAGATGCCTATTTTCTCTTCGGCGATAATTACTTTAAAGAGGTTGCAGAAGGGATAATCCATTTTCTCAGAGATGTGCTTTCTGATCCTGATGGAGGATTTTATGCAAGTCAGGATGCTGATGTTACGCCGGATGATGAAGGGGGGTATTTCACATGGAGAGATGAGGATTTCAGAAGGGTGCTGAATGATGAAGAATATAAAGTGCTGTCTCTCCATTTTCTCCATGAGAGGGGATCAATGCACCATCATGAATCGAAAAAAGTTCTTTTTGTTGTGCGTGAAGCAAAAGAAATTGCTGATATGCTCACGAGAGATATACACAAAGTTCAGGAATCCATTATCTCTGGTAAGGATAAATTACTCAAGGAGAGAAACAGCAGGAAAGCGCCTTTTGTTGATGATACCTTATACACATCCTTAAACGGGATGCTCATAACAGCCTTTCTGAAGGCATACAGGGTTCTGAGAGAAGGATATTTAAAGGACTTTTCCATTAAGAGCCTTGAAAGAATAATGAAAAGGAATGTAATCAAGAACGAGCTTTTTCACACAGAGGGTGTCAAAGCACTCTTGGATGACTATATCTATTTTGTAGAAGCGTTGATTGCTGCGTATGAGGTTACGGGAGATTCCTCTTATCTCCAGATAGCAGATGAGCATATGGAGCTCTGTATAAAGAAATTCTGGGATTCTGAAGGAGGGGGATTTTTTGATACTGAAGAGGAGATTGTGGGATTGAGGCTTAAGGCAATAGAGGATATCCCTCATCCATCGGCTAACTCCTTGGGAATTATTTTATTGCTGAAACTTTACTACATGACCGATAAGGGTAAGTATCATGAATATGCAGAGAAGGCATTAGAGACATTTTCTTTGAGAGCACAAGATATGGGAATACATTCGGGGTATTATTTTTGTGCTCTGGATGCATATTTTCATATGATTAAACTTACGGTTGAGGCGTCACCGGAAAGTGAATTGACTGATACCGCTCTTTCATTTTTAATCCCATATATGAATATCGTGTATGGGGAGGATAGGGGGCGCATTATTCCTTGTCTTAAGAATGTCTGTTATGAACCCATTGGTAGGGTTGAAACGCTGAAGAATTTTTTTATGAATAAATATCCTGCACTAATGGCATAAGAGATTTCTTAATCTGTAAAAGTTAGAGTTTAACCTCACTGATATTGATAGATTAAGTTCTAACAGACGCTTTCGTCTCCCAGTCATCAACTTGATACAAGGCAAAAGATTGAAAATTACTTCATCAAAGACACACACTGAAATGATTTCATAAAATGCGCATAACAGTAGAGTAGAGAACTGGCGTAGTAACCGACAGGCTCTATTTCCAGTTCCCCCTCATCAAACCGTACGTGCAGTTTTCCCGCATACGGCTTTCCAATTATCTTCTACCAGTTGCATTCACA
>Ga0315282_10008170_pt1 | contig 16974 bp, 8 predicted proteins | sample YL17G07_20_MG_FD_203693 | JGI IMG/M metagenome (GOLD analysis project Ga0315282, IMG submission 203693) | Sediment microbial communities from Yellowstone Lake, YNP, Wyoming, USA - YL17G07_20 | ecosystem: Environmental > Aquatic > Freshwater > Lake > Sediment | place: USA: Wyoming | collected...
CCCTGATCTCCAAGCCGCATGATCGCGTCGTCGCCGAACTGCTTCCTGATCTGGGTCAACGCCAGTTCGACATCCTTATCCTTCGCGTCACGGGTCCGCGGTGCTGCTGCTGCCATCGTCGGCACTCCTCATTCGACGGACTCCCTTGATCCTCCGCGCAGGCACTCCACAGCCAAAGGATGATACCGCGCTCCGCCCCGGTCAAGGACGCTCCGGAACACCACGATCCGGTCCACAGGAAACGGCTGCGGGGCGAGCGGGCGCTCCTGGAGACGGTTGAATGCGTCCGCACCCACGGCGGCCACGTCCACACGGGCAAGCGTCACGTGCGGGTGGAACTCCTTCTCTTCCGGGGGGAAACCGGCTTCCGCCAGAGCCTTGTCGAGTGCTGTGGCAACGCCGATGAGTTCCTCTGCCCCGACCGCCGTGCCCACCCACAGGACACGCGGTCGCCCCGGGGAAGGAAAGGCGCCCCAGCCGCCAAGCGCGGCCTCGAATGGCCTCACCCGCGCTGCCACCTCGTGGGCCGTCCCGATGATCCGCTCCACCTCCTTCGGCGTACGCTCTCCAAGGAACTTCAATGTGAGATGCCATCCTTCCGGACGGGTCCACCGCAGGCGGAACTGCCGCCGGAGCGGGTCCACGATGCCGGCGATGCGCGCCTTGACGCTTTCCGGCACCTCCGCCGCGACGAACGTCCTGATCGGGCCACTTTCGATGCTTGACGGATCGGTCACTGAGCATTTCCGGGCATACGGGACGGGGTGAACTGTCTCCTGACGGACCAGCTCTGCCGTGCGCCCCTCGTCGCGGCCCACCGGGGCGAGCACTTGCATCGCCGGTCAGGGCAGCGTCGAGCGAAGAGCATGCAATACCCACAATGTTGCGGGCATTAGAAGCATACGACTCGCCCCGCCGCAAAGCAAGTCCTCACAGGCCCAAGCTGCCGAGCTGAGAAGAGGGCACTCCGGGAGTGCCAGCACGGGTTGACGCCGCTCCTTCGCCGTGGACCTCGGAAGGATGCACGAATGCGTTCGGACGGCGGACACCTCGTCTCGTCCCAGAACGCGGGCAGGCTCGAAGGCCTGGTCGGGCGTTCCGACGGTAAGCGAGCGTCTCGCCACCGACGTTGGCCGTCAGCCCGCTGTCCGGGACGCTGTGGGAACGGTTCCGACCGTGAGCTACCATTCTGACTCTGGAAGCCCCGGCGCAGGGAAGCTCCGACAGAACTCGGCGATCTCGTCCCGGGTGCGGTCAAGGACGGAATCGTCGTCGTGGTTCTTCATGATCCGGTCCATCCATCGGGCGACCCGGCGCATTTCCGGTTCCTTCATGCCCCGCGAGGTGACGGCGGGCGTGCCGACGCGGATCCCGGAGGGATCGGTCGGCTTGCGCGGGTCGTCCGGGATCGTGTTGCAGTTGGTCTCGATCCCGCCGAGGTCGAGTGCCTGCGCGGCGGTCTTGCCCGAGATCCCGGTGCTCGTGAGATCGAGCAGGATGAGGTGGTTGTCCGTCCCCCCGGAGACGAGCGCGTAGCCAAGGTCCACAAGTTCCTGCGCGAGCGCCCTGGCGTTGGCGACGATCTGCTGCGCATACTGTCTGAACTCCGGCGCGCCTGCCTCTCTCAACGCGACGGCGATGGCGGCGGTCGTGTTGTTGTGCGGACCGCCCTGAAGGCCGGGGATGATCGCTCGGTTCACCCGCTTGTAGATGTCCTCGTCGTTCGTCATGATCATCGCCCCGCGCGGTCCGCGCAGGGACTTGTGCGTCGTCGTGGTGATCACGTCCGCGATGCCGACGGGCGAGGGATGCGCACCGCCCGCGACCAGCCCTGCGATGTGAGCAATGTCGGCGAGCAGGTACGCACCGACCTCCTCAGCGATCGCGGCGAAGCGCTCGAACTCGATCAGGCGAGGGTACGCCGTCGCGCCGCAGATGATGAGTTTGGGACGCTCCCGCCGGGCCGTCTCTTCCAGCGCGTCGAAGTCGATTCGGCCGGTTTCCTTGCTGAGTCGGTACGGAACCGAACGGTAATAGATCGCAGAGAAGTTCCGCTGGAAGCCGTGCGTGAGGTGACCGCCGTGCGTGAGGTCGAGGCCCATGAGCGTGTCGCCCGGTTGCAGAAGTGCGAAGCATACGGCGAGGTTCGCGGGCGAACCGGAGTAGGGCTGCACGTTGACGTATCTGGCGCCGAACAGGTCCCGTGCCCGCTTCCGAGCCAGTTCTTCGAGCGCATCGACAACCTGCTGGCCCTCATAGTAGCGCCTGCCGGGGTATCCCTCGGAATACTTGTTCGTGAACACCGAGCCGGTGGCTTCCTTGACCGCATGAGACACGTAGTTCTCGGACGCGATCAACCTGATCTTGTCGGCCTGCCGCCGCTCTTCCTGCTTGACGAGAGTCCAAACCTCGAGATCGGCGGAACGCAGATCGCGCATTCAAGGCTCCTTGACACGTGAGACGTACGGCGATCACGCCTGCCCAGCGTACGGGGAACTCACAAGATAAGAAATTCGCCGATTCGGACCTTGCGTGACCAAAGGGCCGCCATCGGGAGCTTACCCTGAACCGGCCAACGCTACCTGCCTCGCATTCCCTTCCAGCGGTAGCTCCCGAACGTGCCGAGTGCCGCGAAGATGAGGAAGTACGGAAGATAGAGAAGGGCGGCGAGCGGATAGACCCGGAGAAGCCGCCACTCGCCGAGCCGCCACGCCGCGATGCTCAGACTCACCCCGTCGAGGACTGATTTGCCCAGGAAGGCCACCCACGCTACCGGTTGCAGGGCGAACATCCCGACGAGCAGCGCGAGCAGCCATCCATAGACCGCCGCACCGAGGAGGGCGACAGCCGGCCTCAGCTTTCCCGCACCGCTGAACATGCGAATGCGCTGGTGAACGAAACCCTCCCGTGTGGTGGGCGGATTCGTCCAGACCCTCGTGTTCGGTGCGTCGCAGTACGTGCCTCGGAAGCCCTGTTCCACCGCACGCTGGAGAAAGAGATGATCATCGCCGCTCAGCATCGCCTGCCCCGGCCCGAACCCGCCCGCCGCATCGAAGACCTTCCGCCGATAGCCGAAGCTGCGCCCCTGACAGGTGATCGGCCAGCCGATGCCGATGCCTGACATCGTGAGGAAGCCCTGTGCCAGGGTTTCGAGTGCAAGGAGCCGTCCGACGACCGTCCCGCGTCGCTCATACGGGGAATAGCCCGCCACGAGGTCGGCGTGAGCTCCCTCCAACGCGGCAACCATCCCGGAGACCCAGTCCGGCTCCGGCCGGCAGTCGGCGTCGGTGGTCAGGATCACCTCACCCGTGCTTTCGGCGACGGCGCGGGCGATGGCATACTTCTTGGGTGACCATCGGGCCCGCACATCCCCGACCCTGATGATCCGGACCGCGACCGGCGTTGCCCCGGCAAGCCGCTGGGCAATCTCCCCCGTGCCGTCGTCGGAGCGGTCATCCACGAACAGGACTTCCCAGCGGTCGCGGGGATACGTCTGCGGCGCAAGCGCGGCAAACAGCGCGGGGAGGTTGTGCGCTTCGTTCCGCGCCGGGATGATCACAGAGACGGTCGGCTGGGCGTGAAGACCATCCGGGCGCACCCGCCGGAGCGCGCCCAGCCATAGGATGAAGCTCGCAACTGCATAGACCGCCGCCCCAACGGCGGTGATGATGGTTGAGGGGGCGGCGTCGGGAAAGTGCATCTCAAAACCGAATGGCTAAGGCAAGTCCGCTCGAAGCAGGTGCGAGGGTCATTGATCCGGCGGTTCCGTCCATGCCGTCGTACCACCGGTAGACCAGCGAGCCGACGACACTTCCCGCCAGCGCGCCGGCGATCACGTCGCTCGGATAGTGACGATGCTCGGCGACGCGGGTCCACGCGGTATACGTTGCAGCGCCGTAAAGGATCAATGGAACCCCGATACGGTAGAGCGGCTTCTCGGCTCGACGCCACGTGTAGAGGCTGCTATACGTCGCAAGGCAGAACGCGGAACTCGCGTGCCCGCTGAAGAAGCTCTTCGACCTCGTGCTCTCACCGAGCGCTCTGGCTGCCTCATAGTTCGGACGCCGCCGCGCGACAACGCCCCTGGCGAGCGAAGTGCTGAACTGGGTGAGCGCTGCGGCCATCACGTAGCCGTGCGCATGTCGCACGCGGTCCTTTCCGCCCGGGCCGAAGCGGATCGCCGCAAGCGCGGCAACATGTGCGACGCCAAGCGTCCAGTCAGGCACGCGCTCCCGCTCGATGTACGGCTTCTGGGGACCCCCGATGAGGGGGTGATCCTGGTTCGGGGGCCAGCGTTCGAGAATCGCCGCACCGACGAGGGCCGAGCCGATCACGCCGTACTCCCGCCACGAGCCAACGAACTCCTCGGCGCGAGGTCCACCGACGGTCACCAGGGTAATCCCCGCAAGCAACCACCGGCACCACTCGTCCATGCCGCGACTCCGCCAGCTCACTTGCTCGTCAGCGCCCAGACGCCGTCCCAGTCTTCGGGCATCTTGACCTCGCCTTTCAGGATGCTCTCGCACCGCGCGATCATGATCTCCGAGGTCGGGTCGCCGTGATCGCCGTCGGCAGCGATGGCTTCTCTGAACTTCCCGACGGCCTGTTCCCAGCGCTTCTGCCGGTAGAGGGCGAGACCCTCCTCGTAGAAACCGACCATTCTCCGCTTGTCGGGAGAGATGTTCCCCTTCTCGGCGAGCAGCTCGTACGTCGTCACCGGTTCGCTCTTGCCGATGACGACGATCTTGTCGAGCTCCCGCACCTCGATGTTGTCCTTCGCCTGCGCGTAGGTGAACTCGCTGATCTGAGAGTAGATGCCGTACTGCTTCGCGCCGCTCTCCAGACGCGCCGCAAGGTTCACCCCGTCACCCATCATCGTATAGTTGAACCGGGTCCGCGACCCCATGTTGCCGACGACCACCCGGTCGCTGTTGAGGCCGATGCGGTTGTAGACGTTCTGTCCCCAGACCTCCTTGAACCGAGGCCGCAGCTCCGCAAGCCGCCGCTGGGCAGCGACGACGGCATGGCAAGCCTTCGTCGCGTGGTCGGGGTAGGCAATCGGAGCACCGAAGAACGCGACGATGGCGTCGCCGATGAGCTTGTCCACCGTTCCCTGGTGCTGGAGCAGGATGTCCAGCATGTCCGTGAAGTACTCGTTGAGGAGTTCGACGAGTTGGGTCGGGGTGAGCGCTTCGGAGATGGTCGAGAAGCCCTTGATGTCGCTGAAGAACGCGTTGATCTCCATCTCCTTGCCGCCGAGGGCGAGGCTCGACGGATCGTTGGCGATCTGCTCGACGACCTCCGGCGCAAGGTACGCCGCAAACGCCCCCTTGATGAACTTCTTCTCCTTCTCCTCGACGATGTAGTTCCTCACGGTGATGGCAAGATACGTGAAGATGATGGCGCCGACTGGTCCTACGGAATCAAGCCAGATCCCGACCCTCGCGAACAGGAGGACCGCCACGACGACGAATGCCACCAGCATCCCGACCATCACGAATCCACCGTTCGCCGGAGACATCCTCGGGACAAGCCATCCCATGAGAAGTGCGATGCCAAGGATGACGAGCCAGTTGACCCACTTCTCGGGGCGCTGGAGGAAGCTCCCCGTGATGATCTGGTTGAAGAGGTTCAGGTGCATCCCGACCATCGGATAGCGCGGCTCGAACGGCGTCGGGTTGCGGTCGTGCCCGCCAGTGGAGGTGATGCCGTAGAAGATCACCGCGTCCTTGAAGTCGGACGCGAAGACCGGCCTGCCGTCAACCACGACGGTGTAGAAGACGAGAGGATGAGCATCCTCCGGGACGCTGCCGTACTCCTTCACGAGGCTGGCGATGACGTGGTAGTCCCCTTCGATGTCCGTCGGTCGGAACATGCCCGAAGTCCGTGCCGAGCCCGCTGGCAGATCGGGACGCTCCGCAGTCAGCTTGGCGATGCGGAGCGCGCTCAGGCTGTCGGTCGCCGCGGCAAGGGTCATGTCCGGGCTGGCGTTCAGCATCCTCGCCAGTTGCAGGCTCCGCCAGAGGCTTTCATAGCTCTGCCGGTACGGTTCGACCAGATCACTTGGCAGACTCGACGGCGGGACTCCGAACAGCGTCTCCGCCAGCTGATCGAATGACACTCCTTCAGCGACGATCGGTTCGAGGAGGGCGGCCTGGACCACCGCGCCAACGACCGCACCGTAGTCCTGATCCGGGTAGTTGGCGGACACGGCGATGAGTCGGATGGCGGCTTCGGTGAGTTTACCCTGCAACTGGGGGTCCTGCGTGCCGATGGAGGCGATGATGCTATCGCCCAGCGCAACGTGTGTGCGCAGGTGGTGCTTCATCACCGCCGCAAGGTGCGAGTTCAGGATGTGGCGGCTGGCGATCGGTGTGCCGTCCAGGGTGCGCTCGAAGAACCAGAGCGGATACTGGCGCGCCGGAATCTCGCCCGTCGCAGGGGACATGAGCGGCCTCAACTGGGCGAACGCCTTGGCAAGCGCATCAGGCGGAACGTCCAGCGTCTGGGCCGCTTCCTGCGGCGTAAGCGCCGGGTTTGCCCGAAGCGCACGTGCCACCCGCCGGTTCGCTTGCAGCCCGGCATAGATCGCACGCCAACGGTTCACGTCCGGAACGGTGCGGGCGGGACTCCCGAACACCGTCTCCGCCGCCTCCTCGAACGAGTCGCCCCGGATCACGTGCCCACTGAACCGGACGGCAACGGCGGCGTCTTGAAGCCCGGTCAACACGTCGACGGGCGGAAATCCCGCCTGCACAAGCATGAGCCTGATCGTGAACTGGCCGAGATCCACTTCACCGCCGAGGATCCGTTGGAGAAGAGACGGGTCGCGCAGGAGTTCCCGCTTTGCGGCCTGCGCAAGGCGGTCGCGTTGGTAGTTCTCCCAGAAGGTGATGATGCTCGAATACGGGTAGTGCCGGTACGTGCTGCGGTAGTCGCCCACCCAGTTGATGAGGATCGTGCCTTGCCTGGTCTTGCTTACGGGAATCCGAACGTCCCTCGGCACCTCCTCGCCCGGAACGTGCGCGTTCGGAAGGATGACCTGTCCAGGGAGCATCCGCACGCTGTCCAGTGGCACGCCGAGGTAGTCGCACGCCACGAGCAACGAAAGCGTTGGGAAGATTCGCCCGTCGTAGATGTAGAACGCCCGGTTGCGCCGGACGATGCCGTCTACGTCTGGCAGCGGCTGCACCTGCCCCACACCCCTTGCCGTCGCGATGAGCGTGTCGACCGGAGCCCACAGTTGCGAGCCGACGATGAAGTGCTTCTCAAACTCCTCCGTCAGCGGCAAGGTGTAGGGCATCACGAGCTTGAACCGTCGTTCCTGAACCGGCGTGCGCGGCAGGTTGGTCGCAAGGGATCGGTCGTAGTCCTGCACCTCAGAATCGGTGAGATACTGCGCATAGTACACGTTGTTCCACTGCTTCGCGACATCGGCAAGGACGTAGTCGGGATTCTGGAACAGGGCGAGGACGTCCTCTCGCGTGCTCACATCACTGGAACGCACCTGACTCTCGCGGATCATCGGGGTGCTCGGCTCAGGAAGCAGGAAATCGACCCCCACCGCCTTCGCCCCGAGCGCACCGACGATGTTGATCACCCGCGCGTGATAGGTCCTGTCCCAGTCCTCGAACCGCCCCTCGCGGTCAACGGAGTAGTCGTCCACGTCGATAGTTGCCAGCCGTCGAATCTGCCTAGGGGGGCCGAAGAGCCAGTTGCGAATCAGGAAGCGCTGGTCGAGGGTCTTCAGCTCGATGAGTTCGTAGAAATTGAGCAGGGAGAGGGCCACAACCAGCACGCCGACGGCCAGAGCCAGCCAGACGCGAGGGATGCCCTTCGACGCGGATTTCGACGTGCCCCCCTGCGCCATCGTTCGCCTTCCCGGAGTAGCAGCTAGCAGGTGCAGGTCGCGAGAGTCGCCGGCCTCTGTCGCGTCCTGACGAAGGTCTCACTGGTAATATACGTGCGTCGCACGCCCCGCGCCACGTGAGCGGAGACGTTCCTCCGAGGGACAATCGCACGCCCTGCCGGACTACCTCTGGACACCATCACCCGCGCCTGAACGGCCTTCCCCCGTGCGGCCAGAACAGGAAAAGGCAGGACGATTCCCGCGAATCGCCCTGCCCTGAGCGCGCGTGGTGCTATCCTGTTCCACCCGCCGAGACGTGCCCCTTGAGTCGTCCGGCGCGAAGCGCCCCTGTGCCACTCCCTCGGCTTCCCCTGCAAACGGAAGCGCTGATCAACCTCCGCCCAGCCGGGCAAGGTCGGCACGAGCCTGTTCGACGAAGCTCTTGGCGACCTCATCCTGGCTCGACTGGTTGTCTCTGACGATGGCCTGAAGAAGCTCTCTCGCCTTCGCGACATCTCCGAGGCTCTCGTAGCACGCCGCGAGGTAGTAGCGGATTTCGTACGAGTTCGCCGGGGGATTCGGCACGTTCAACTGCTGTTCGAGAGTGCCGATGGTCTGCCGAATATCGCTTTCCGACGGCGTCGTCGCCGCTGTGCCGCGCAGGTACTGGTTGTTCAGGATCGCCAGGGTGTGCTTCTGCTGCTCGATTGCGTCGCCGTGACGGCGTGCCGCGACCGCGACCCCGACCTGCGTCTGGAAGGTGACCGGCTTCGCCGAGAGCTGCTGTGCCCGAGCGAGGCGCATCAAGAGCGCGGCGCTCGGTCGCTTTGCTGCCCGGCTCGTATCCTGTGTCGCTGTCGAAGCCGGCCCCTGCGCCGCTGCAGTTCCCGCCCACAGGAACACGCCCAGCGCAATCGAGAGCCGCCTCGTCCACCACATCCAGTTCATGTGCGCGCCTCCTGTGATGTCAAGAACCCACGAGGGCTCGGCAGATGACATATCTCGTGCAGGTGCTTCGCACTTCATCTAGAATATATACCGCCATCTTCCCTTGACAAGTGACGTGCCTCACATGGCATTTCGCCGCGTCCAAACCTGAGCGAGGTGCAGGCCGTCCAGCGTCGCTCGCCAGCCGTCAGAAGCCACCTCCAAGGTCATCGAGGATCGGGCGCAGCCCTTCGTCGAGCTCCAGTGCCTGCTGACGCGCCTCACGCGCCTCGTCCGTGCTGTTGAGAAGCTGGTAGGTGATCATGAGGTCCACCCAGTAGCCCGGTTCTCGGGCGTTGAGGCGAAGGGCCTCCCTGAAGTCCTCCACGGCGCTCCGCCACAGTTCCTCCGCCTGCTGGCGCCGACGCGCCGGGTCATCTGTCAGGTAGCGCACTCGCCCGCCCTCGTTGTTCTTCGCGACGCCGCGCCCGTTGAACGCGTCGGCATAGCGCGGGCTCGTGCTGATCGCCTCCGTGAAGGTTTCGATGGCGCGCCCGAACTGGGAACGCGCGATGAGCTGCACGCCGCGGCTGTACAGTTTCTCAGCCGTGATAGGAGGCTCCATAGGCGGCAGCTCAAGTCGCTCCCTGAATCGGGTGATATCGAGTTCGAGTAGTCCGCGAACCTCTTCGACATCGGGGAACGCTGCGTCGTACGCGTCGACCGCGCCGGCGTTGAACAGCTCCCTGCCCTGGGCGACCGACCACGCTCGGACGTAGTTGCGCGCTTTTTTCTCGCGGTACTCCCCCATACCCGCCTTCCAGGCGTCAGTAAAGCTCTGTCCGAACATCGTCGTCTCGACGGGAATCCACGCATGGGGTATCGAGCCTTCCTGACCGGGATCGGACCACGTGACGAAGTCATCCTCGGAAAGGAACAGACCGGTGCGCAGGGCCTCCTCGGGTGTCAGCCCCGTGTCAAACATCGTGTAGACGTGACCCCACACCGGGTCGAACACGTCGAGGAGCGCCGTCGCGATGTTCTGCTGTTCGAGGAATGAGATGTAGAGCACCGTCACGTCGTCACAGTCGCCGAGGTGAGATCGCAGCGTTTCCGTCGGGTACTTGATCGTGTCGAAGATCGTCCGCATGTGCGCCGTGTCGCTCGCGATCTTGTAGAACGGCGTCGTCTGATCGGGGTTGTACGTGACGCCGTACTTTCCGATAACGTCGAAGATCACCATTGCCGTGCCGAGGTTGCGGCAGCGGTCGAACTGCTCGTCGCGCAGGGAGCGGAACTCCCGCACGGCCCGGTCGCCGAAGGCGATCACAGAGGGATGCTCCGGGGTGACGAACGTGCAGACGCGCAGCGGATTGTCCCACGTCATCTTGTTGCGGCCGAGCACGTAGAGCGCGTCGAGCTTCTTGTTCGTGCGCTTGGGCTCCCGCTCCTGCTGGTAGCTCACGGACACTTCGGGCTGCACAAGGTTGTCGTAGTTCGACGACTCTCGCATGAGGAGGCTGTCGTCCACCGTCACGCCGATGGCGATCTTCTGCGTCGACTGCGGCGGAAGGGTGTAGTCCTCACTGTGAAGCTGACCCTCCCGCATCATCGTCGGCACGCTGATTCCCACCGAGACCTTGAGCGGCTCGGGTGAGGTGTTCTTGAGGGTTACCTCCGCGAACTGCGGTTCGCTCTCGTAGTAGCGGTAGAGCGCACGGAAGAGCGGCGTATCCATGACTCTGGCGTTCTTGATGGTGACATACGACGGATTGTAGACGAATGAGAGGCTCAGGTAGTGACTCGGATTGAGCGTCGGATGCGTTTCGTACGCGTAGTCGAACTTGAGGCCGCGGTACTTGATCCCGACGCCGCCGCTGTAATACATCTCCGAGCTATAGCCGCGCACGTCGCGTTGCCACCCGGCTCGCAGGGAGAGCAGATTGAACAGGGTGTACTCCGCCCCGAGGTGAACTCTGTCGTCCAGATCCGCTGCAAGCGTCAGTTGATCGGTGACCTTGTACGACGCACCGACGGCGTAGGTCGCCCTCTGTATCTTCTCGCTGATCTCCGTATCGTGCTTCGCGGACGTCCCGCCCACATCTCGCGCGATGAACCCCAAACGCAGCCCCTCAAGGCGTGGCACGAGCGGGCCAAGATCGAGGAGAGTGCCGAGGTCGAAACCGAACCCCTTCGCTTCGCCCGCCTGCGTGCCCTCTTGCTTGACGGAAAGCGGAACGACGTACTTCCCGTTGATCCCGAGGGAGAGCCACGAGAAAACGGATGCGCCGTAGGAGGCTCGGAGGTCGTACCGCGTGAAGCTGAGACCGTCGTCATCAACCGTCTCGTAGAACATGTCGAGGCCGACCGCCTGCCGGTCGCCGAGCGGGATGGTTGCGCCGCCGTACGCCAGCTTGAGGTTGCTGATGAACCGACTCGGCGCGTACATCCCGGTGAATTCCTGACGCTGGAGCCGGGGCAGGCCAGCCGGGTTCCAATAGATCGCGTGGGCGTCGTCAGCCAGACCGACGAAGGCACCGCCCATACCGAGAGGCCGCGCTCCCACCCCGATGGAATTACCGGGTGCACCGGCGAGTGAAGTGGAGGCCAGACAGGCAGCTCCAAACCATCCCACAAGCGTCAGTCGCGTGCGCATACTGCCTCACCTTGCGTCTCAGAACGGAGGCCTAACCGCGTCCGAGACCACGTACCTCCGATGGTGCATTCGCCCTCGGCCCGCAACCCGACGAAGGGTTCACGAACCAGCGTACTTGTTGAGCACAACAACCGTCTTGGTCTTCTGAATCTCACCAATCCTGACAACGACGATGTACAGCCCGCTCGGCACGAGGTTGCCGCCCTCGTCCAGGCCATCCCACGGGACGGTGTTGACACCGGCCACGAGTTGTGGCGATAGGTTCCGGATGAGCCGTCCGGCGTCGTTGTAGATCCTGATCCACGCATCGCTCCCGACATCGCCGGTCGCCACCCTGAAGTTGATCTCCGTGTGATCGGAGAATCCCTGGGACGTGCGGGGGGAGAGCACGCGAGGTGTGCAGTGCACGGTGTCCAGCCTGGCCTCGGTCACCTCCCTCGACGCGAGGAACAGACCGTAGACGCCGAACTCCTTGATCGCCACGGAGATACTGTGGATCGCCTCGTCTGCGCTGCCGCCGACATAGTCCCACGTCGTGCCGTCAAGCCGGAAGACGTGAACACCGGATACCTGCGCGGTTTGCGCTACTTTGGCCGATGCGGCGTAGCTCATCGTCAGGATCGCCGGGACACGAAGGCTCGGCACGGACGTGGACGCGTCGGGCTCGAGCTCCACGACGACCCCCACCGCCGGGCCCGGCCCGACGGGCAAAACGGCCTGGTCAGGCTCCACAAGGGATAGCCTGACGTCCTGGGTCACGGCGCGTGGTGGAACGAAGAGGGTGACCGTGGACGCTGAGTTCGTCAGGTGACCTCCACGCTCCGGCGTGACCCGGGTGAACACCGAGGAGACGAGCCGCGTCCTGATGCTTGCGTCGGGCATGAGGTTGCCCCGGACATCGCGCACGCCGCTGATGTGCACCGTCACCGGCTCGGAGAGAAATGTCCCGGCGGGCACAATGGCCTGTCCCACCCAGACGCTGCCCTGCTGCCAGCCCTGCGGATTGGGCACCACCGCTACGGGGGCGCTCCCGAGGATACTCAGCGTCACCGACATGTCGGGAGACGCCTCATTGACGCCAGTGAGCGAGTCGTAGAGCGCGATGGCCACGTTGATGATCTCATCCGGACCGACGCTCAGACTGTCGCCGGTTGCTCCGCGAACGCGCACGACGCGGGGCGGCGCGGTATCAATGATGAACGACTGCTCGGGCGCCCATTCGGACCGTAGCCACGCATGGTCCACCGCCTGGGCGCTCCAGTAGTAGCGCCCATCAGGAAGATTCCGTATCGTCGCCGAGCGCCGGTAGCCAAGGGAGCCCGGACCAACCTGTTCCACGCCGGGCCGCACGTCGTTCCTTCCTGGCATCGTGCCGATGCGAAGGGAGTACGTGTGCGCGTCTTGCCGCCCGTCGGGATCGAAGGCCTCGTCCCACGTCAGCCGAACGTTGGAGGTGGTGTCCTGATGGGCTGTGAGGACGGTCGGTGGGCTCGACCGGCGATTCCCGAGCTGGCTGGAGTTGGTGTTCGTGTACACGGCGCTGGTCGGGATCAGCTTGCCGCCGGGCGTGATACTCTCCCCGATCACGACAGCGTCGAGGTCACCGTCGCCGTCAAGGTCGGCAAGCCGAACCGCCCCAATACCCGCGCCTTTCCGCTCGTTGAAGAGCATGATGTTCTGAAGGGTGAACTCGCCGGTGTGGTTGCCGGCGTTCCGGTAGAAACGCACCTTCGGGTCACCCTGAGGATGGGTCGAGTTGGGATCGTGGTCGTCGTTCCCAGTGAGGAGGATGTCCACGTACCCGTCGTTGTCCAGGTCCGCGACGGCGAGCGATGCATTCCACAGTCCGGCGTAGCCGCGCCTCATGACCAGATGCCCCCCGCCGAGGTTCTCGTAGATGCGCAGGGCGCTCGCGTCCCAGTCGTGAGAGACCCGCGTGAACTCGGTGCAGACTCGCGAGTACCCTACGGCGATGAAATCGGGGTCGCCGTCGTTGTCAATGTCCGCCCACACGTGCTCACCGACGGCCAACTGATCGAGCGCCGTGTCGCCGACGGCGATGCTTGGGACGGGTACGGCGCGGTCCCTTGGCCATCCGTACGCGCGGGTGAACTTGAGGTTCCCCTCGTTGCGGTAGATTTCCAGATAGCCGCCAAGGTAATCATCCCCGCTCTTCCCGTTATTCCCAAAGTCAACGGTCCCCTGAATCGTAAGGTCGAGCAACCCATCTTGGTCGTAGTCGCAAAGGGTGATCCATCCATCCTTTAACCCCGTCGTACCGCTCATGAGGGGCAGGTTGAGCGAGGTCGTGTCGAAGGTGGCCGCTCCACCCCGCAACACACCGGTGTTGAGGGCGACGAACGTCTTGAGCGTGACACCGGAAAGCCCGGTGACGACGAAGTCCATGTCCCCGTCGTTGTCAATGTCGCCCATCGCCGCCCCACTGCCGGTCAATTCCTCGAACAGGTACGAGCCGGCCTTGAACTTGCCGGGGGTCACGTTCGATTCGTTGAGGAACAGCTTGGTGATGCGCTGCTGGGCGCTCTGGGAACCGGTCAGGAGCACATCAATCAGGCCGTCGCCGTCTACGTCTCCCCACGCCTGACTGCCCAGATAGAACCCCGGTAGACTATACGTCGTGTTCGGCTCGAGCTTCCCGCGGGCGTTGAGGTAGAGGCGGTCGGTCTCGTTGTTGCCCTGGTCGAACCCGTTCACCACCAGGTCGGGTGAGCCGGTGTTGTCCACATCTACCCATGTCGCCCCGGCGGAACGCAGCGGCACGACGATCTCCTCGGAGCCGACGAAGTCCTGCACCAGCACGAGCCGCGGCTGAGACCACCGCGAGGTGACGCCCGACGGGTCAACCGCGCGCACGAGCAGGGGCATGCCGGGATGGGGGGCCAACGATCGGTTGAGCGCGAAAGTAAGCCCCCGCCCCTGGGCTCCACGTCCATAGCGGGCAGGGGCTGTGAACACCCGAACGTCGCTCGTCCCGAAGAACATCGCCAGCTCGTAGGTGAGCATGTTCTCGTCGGCGACCTGGCCGCCACCGGTCAGGTCGGAGGCCTCGCTCCACGTGAAGAGCACCTTGTCGCCCGTGACGAAGGGAAAATCGAGCGCCGAGGTGGATGGCGGGTCGTTCCGGGGCATTTCGGCCATCGTCCAGGCATAGGCTTCGGTCGTTCCCGTGGCGGTGTTGTAGCCGGAAGCGATGAGGTCGAGCGTCCCGTCCTCATCGAGGTGGCCGAGGGCGAAACTGCCGTCCCGAAGCGCCGGGGCGGGTGAGGTGAGGGTCAACGGCACGAACCTTTGGCTGGCACTGTAGTCATTGAGGTAGTAGATGATTCCCCCCGCCCCACTCGTGGAATCGCCGAGGCTCACGATGTCGAGCCAGCCGTCGTTGTTCACGTCCCCCCACTGGAGGCGGCCTCGCAGGGCATACTTCTGGTCGAGGCCAATCTGTTCTTTCCTGAACTTGCCCACACCGAGGTTCTTCCACACCTCAAGTTGGATCGCGCCCCCGTCGGAGCCTCTCGCACGACCGGAGATCGCCAGATCGAGCCTGCCGTCCTGGTTGAAATCCTCCCACGCGATTCCGCCCCCGTATCGCGGGGTGATGGTCGTTATCACGTTACGGGTGAGCACGCCTGGGGGATCGTTGATGTACACGTCGGTGAGGGTATCCTTGGTGACTTGGCCGCCTTGAAGCATCGAGATGTTGAGTCCGCAGATGGCCAGATCGGGCGTGCCGTCGCCGTTCATGTCCGCCCAGTCAGCGTCGCCACCGTAGACCGGGACGATCTGATCGACGCGGCTCGTCACCCCGTCGTCGAGAACAAACTCGTGCCGAGTGCCGTCCGGCGAGCCGTTCCTCAACACGTGCAGGCCGCTCTCGCCGCGCGTGACTGCCTTTCCGCCCACCGTCGAGAAGCTGCGCACGCGCCCGCTGATGAACAGGTCTACGAACCCGTCCACGTCGTAGTCCACCCACCGGATGACGCAGGAATCCATGCCGAACTGGGTCGGGAAGCCGGACGGAATCGCGAAGCTCCCGTCGGTCCGCTGGCGATAGACGAGTGCGATGGTGCGCGTGTCGTATGCCGTGTCAACGACGTTTCCCGACCGACCGGCGATGGCGAGGTCGAGCAGGCCGTCACGGTCATAGTCCGCCCAGTCAAGCTGGCCGAACACGACGCCCGGTATGCCGAGGCTCTCGGTCGAGTCGCGCTTGACGACCTCCGGTTGCCCGCCCGGGTCAGGCTCGATGTGGAAGATGTACGTCCTGAGCTTGCCGTCGGTATCGAGACCGGTCATCGCCAGGACGGACTTCCCCGCAATCGTGCTCGACGTGTCGGGCACGGCCCAGGCCATCGCACCGTACCGTAGCTTCGGCAGGTCGAGTTGCTGTGGACTGAGCGCTGCCGCTTGGGCCGGGGAGCCGCCCCACGAGAGGACGATGGCGGAGACGCAGAGAAGGGTCGTTCGCATCATAGCGCAACATCGCTTGGGAGGGTGATGCATGGTCGGCCGTACCCAGGAACGCACGGTCCTACCTCACGTATGCTGTGGTTCACGCCATAGATAAGGCATTTTCGGCGTTCAGTCAAGCGTACAGGCGGGGCAGGCTCTCCCCGGCTTCGCGCATCCGAGAATCCCGCCGTCGCGCGGCGAAACAGGCGCACGCCTGCGCCACTGGATGTCCGCCAAGGACTCTGGCTGACTCGGCTTGTGCCGCGCCGTGCTTAGCGCGTAGCTTTGAACAGAGGGCCCGCGACACGGGGCAGTCCGGTCGAACCACCGCGCGGCTATCGGTGCTCCTCCACCTCATCACGAAGGGGTTGCTCGAACATGAACTACCGTGATCCGGGTAGCGTGCTCCTACCCATGGTGACACCGTTCAACGACGATGAATCGGTGAACTACGATCGCCTGGCGAAGCTTGCGGAGTGGCTCATCGCCACGGAGCGCGGGGATTCCGTCATCACGACCGGGACGACCGGCGAGTTTCCCGTCCTCCTGGAAGAGGAGCGCATGGAGTGCTGGCGCACGGTGAAAGAGGCGGTCGGGAAGAAGGTCCCGATCATTGCGGGGACCGGCGCGGCGTCGACGCGGGACTCAATCCGCCTGACGAGGGCGGCGGAAACAATCGGGGTGGACCTGGTGATGGTCGTCGGACCGTACTACCAGCAGCCGACACAGGAGGGCATCTACAAGCACTACCGGGATATTGCCGCGTCGACGAGCCTGCCCGTGATGATCTACAACATCCCCCTGTTCACGAGCGTGAACGTCGAGGCGGAGACGGTCAAGCGTCTCATGGACATTCCGAACATCGTGGCAGTCAAGGAGGAGTCGGGCATCAACCCGGTCCAGAGCACGAAGCTGCTCCTGAACGCGCGCGGGCGCCCGGACTTCAGGGTCTACTGTGGCGACGACATGATGGCGATGCCGGTGATCGCGCAGGGGGCGGTCGGCGTCGTCTCCGGCGGCTCGCAGGTGGTCGGTGTGCTCATGAAGCGGATGACGAAGGCGCTCGCCGAGT
>Ga0315282_10008171_pt1 | contig 16972 bp, 17 predicted proteins | sample YL17G07_20_MG_FD_203693 | JGI IMG/M metagenome (GOLD analysis project Ga0315282, IMG submission 203693) | Sediment microbial communities from Yellowstone Lake, YNP, Wyoming, USA - YL17G07_20 | ecosystem: Environmental > Aquatic > Freshwater > Lake > Sediment | place: USA: Wyoming | collected...
CTTGGGGATGTCGGAGCGTCCGGCGCGGAGCAAAACGGTGGAAAGTTTTTTGTCGGAAGGGGATGTGATAAGTGTTTTCAGACCGGCTATCGCGGCAGAACGGGTGTTTATGAGCTGATGCTGATTAATGAGGAAATTCAGGACATGATATACAAAAGGGAAACTGCCGGTGCTATAAAGAAGGCCGCCATTAACGCAGGACTACAAACGCTGCGAATGGATGGCGCTCGAAAGGTTCTCGCCGGGGTAACAACTATTGCTGAAGTATTGAGGGTGACACAGGCAGATGTAATGTAGAGGACGCAGGTTATGCCGAGATATAACTATACAGCGGTGGCGACAGACGGCAAAAAAGTCAAAGGCGCAATCACCGCCGAAAGCCCGTATGCTGCGCGAAAACAACTAAGGGTTCGAAGCGTTCACCCTACTTCAATCACAGAGGTCGGCTCCGGTTCCGAGAGTAAGGCTGCATTGTTTTCGATTTTTTCCAGAGGCGGCAAAGGCCAGATAATCGATTTTACAAAGCAAATGACCACACTGCTTAATTCAGGAATTAAGCTGACCGAAGCGCTTTCGGTTCTTACTTTGCAAGCATCCGATGTGCGATTCAAAAACGCCATTACCGACATTCGCGACCGGGTTGTCAGCGGAGAGTCTTTTACTGATGCCTTGAATGATTACAGTGATTATTTTGATGTTATATATGTGAGTATGGTTCGTGTTGGTGAGGTAACCGGCACTTTGGGCCAGAGCCTTTCGACCATTGCAAAGTTTATGGAGAAACGCCAGCGGGTCGAATCGAAGGTAATGACAGCGATGATATATCCGATGGTTCTGATTTTATTTTGTATCGCAGCGATTATTGTTTTGACAACGTTTGTTATCCCGAAAATAGCTGAGCAGATTGCAAGGACGGGGCAGGAGCTGCCCTGGATTACCAGACAATTGATGAACGTAAGCTATATACTGACGAGCTGGTGGCTGTTTGTTGTGATTGCGGCGGTTTTTGGAATTATCTGGGGTCTGAAGCGTTTTCTAAAGACACGGCGTGGTGCGTATTTGCGTGACAGGTTTATCCTGTCCCTGCCGTTGTTAGGTCCTCTTATAAAACAACGTGTTGTTTCACGTTTTGCCTCGACACTTTCGACTCTTCTTGGTTCCGGACTTGCTATGGCTGAGTCTCTTCGGGTTGTGGCGGAGGTTACCGGCAACAGTCTTATGAGAGGCGCCGTTCAGCAGGCACGTGAGAGGATTCTTGCCGGGGCGGATATTGCTACGCCGCTGAGAGACAGCGGTGTCATCGACCCTGCGATTGCTCATATGGTGGCTGTCGGAGAGAAAAGCGGCGAGCTGGAAAAGATGCTTAAGGATATCAGCGAAAATCTCGAGGCTTCGACTGATTTAGTTATTGAAAGGTTGAGTGCTGCGGTTGAGCCGCTTATTATAATCGTTATGGCTGCAATAATAGGTTTGATTGCTTATGCAACGATATTGCCGATTTTGGAGGTTTCAGCGGGTAAATTTTGACGCCGTTAGAAGTCCCCATCGTGTGTGGGGTGTTCCGCTTAATGGGCTTGCCTCTGACGGGGTTTAGGAAGTTATTTTAGGAGTTTCATAGAAAGATGAAAAAAAGAAGAAGGAAAAACAGATATGGTTTTACGATGATAGAATTGATGGCTATGCTGATTATCATCGGTTTACTTGCCACTTTGGTAGTTACAAAAGTAGCGACGAAGATAGACCAGGCCCGTGTTACAACCACCAAGGCCAATTTAAAGGTCCTTCATTCGGCGGTTACCCAGTTCAGGATGGACACCGGCCGACTTCCAACCGAAGAGGAAGGGCTTATGGCACTTATCGAGCAGCCGAGCGATGTTGTAAGGTATGAGCCGGGCGGTTATTTGGAAACTACTGAAATACCCAAAGACGGCTGGGGAAATGAGTTTATTTATGAGCTTTCTCCGGAAACCGGAAAGTCGTTTGTAATCAAGAGTCTGGGTGCTGACGGCAAAGAAGGCGGCGAAGATTATGATGCCGATTTGTATAGCACTGATGCATACTGATTGCGTCGTGCGTGGGCAATCCGATTTACGCAATACGCAATACGCAATACGCAATACGAGATGCGGCTTTACGTTTACTGAGTTGGTAGTGGTGCTTTTGATAGTTTCTCTGTTTGTGCTTTTAGCGGTGACGAATTTTTCGGGATTACTTAGAAGGAACACGTTTAGGGTGCAGGCCAATGAGTTTGTCTCGACAATGCAGATGGCGGCCAGCGCCGCGGCTGAAAGTGATAGAAGATACGAAGTTATTATTGATATCGCAGAGCAGAGCTATACACTTCGCCAGATTACTTCGCCCCAGTTGCCGTCGGATGTTCTGGAAGAAGAGATTATTGTCAAAAATGATTTTAACGATAATTGCCGGGTTATTTATGTTTTGTTCGATGACCTGGTCAATACCGATGAAAGCCATCAAAAGGCATTTTTTCGCGCAGGTCACGCAGGTTGGCAGGCCGGCGGAAAGATAGTTCTGCTCGATGAAGACGAACAACCATATTCGGTAGTAGTTAACCGACTGAGCAGAATTGTTACATTGCGGGAAGGAGATGTCGAACTTTTGATGCCGAGAAGACAAGATGAAGTGCCGTTCTAAGCAAATTCTGTTGTCTGCGCCAGCTTTTAGTCTGGTGGAAGCTGTAACTGCTTTGATTATACTTGCGCTTATCAGCTCGAGCGTACTGGTTGTTATAAACCGCTGTATGGCCTCAGCTGCAGATTCAGCGCTGCGTATGCAGGCCTTTGAGGTTGCACGCGATAATATGGAAACTCTTCTGTCCAAGGATTCGGTTAATGAGATGGTTGAGTATGGCAGCAGTGATAAACATCCCGAGATTCAGTGGAAAACTGCTGTTGAGACGTTTTACGAGCCGGTGACAGAGCAGATATGGGTCAGGGCGATTTGCTCGACTGAATATGCCGACACGACAGGTGATGTGCAAACGATTGAACTAACGCACTGGTTAACCGGTTTGACGAAAGAGCAAATAATTCAAATGATTGAGGAGAAGCAAAAAGAAAAAGGGCAGTCAGCTGAAGAGGTCATCGAAACGGCCAAAGAGGCTGCTGACTATGCCGGTGTCGATGTAGCAACCATTCAGCAGTGGGTTGAAAATGGTATGCCTAAAACCGAGAATGGCTTTTACATCAAGGATTGGCTCGATCTCTATGCGCGGACCAACGGAGAGCCGACTGCCGAGGACAAAGAGCGGCTGATGAAAAAGGATGCAGACTTAGAAAAGATGAAGAGTGAACAGGACAAGCAAGAGCGGGAAGGTATGCCTGATGAAGCGAATAAGCCTAACGAAGCAAGTAAGCCAGATGAACAGAATGTAGACACAGTGTGCGGACATACCAGGGAAGAGATTATGCAGATGTCTATAGACGAGCTCTATCAATTATTATTAAACTGCAACCAGTTTTGACCACGCGTCTGTAGACGTGAGGCCATAGGTTCCGGGCTAAATAAAATGAAGAAAACATCTAACACATTCAGAGATAAGGCGGCTTTTTCGCTGGCTGAGGTGCTTGTGGCACTGACGATAGGGGCGATGGTTTTGGTCGCAGTGCTGAGTATTTATAGCCGGGCAGAAACCAGCGCTGCTGCGATTACACGTAAGCTTGATAGTTCTAGGCTGCCCTCCGAAGTTCTGCAGCGCATTGCTGAAGACCTCGACAGAACAGCTGCGCCAGGCGCCGATACGAAAGTTACTATTGAGAATAAATTTGAAAACGGTTTCTCGACCGCCCGGCTAACGGTTCTAAAGACTATTTACAACAGCAAGAACGAAAAGCAGACATTTGAAAGAATCGTTTGGCAGACAAACTATGATAACGACGCCAATAGTCTTGTTTTATATCGCAGTCATAGTGGAATTGCGTTGGAAGATAAGCTGCTTGACGAACAGAAAGAAGATTGGGAGAAAGAGCTCTTTGTGCCGATTTGCACCGGCGTTACTTTTTTTAAGATACAGGTCCCCACGGGTGAAACCTTTCAGGATAACTGGACGAGCGATTCATTGCCTCCTGGTATTGTGGTAACTATTTCTTTTGCCGAGCCTTTTAAGACCTTAGCTGGTATTTTGGATGTGCCGGAGGATGAAAGAGTCATACGAAACATAGCTATTGACAGAACCAGAGCGATCAAATTCATATTGGTAAAAAAAGAAGGTGAAGAAAAATAAGGTGATGTGGAACAAGAGCCTAAATAATTGGAGCGATTGTCGAAACCGCCCCGGCATTGTGCTTTTGGTGACATTGGTGCTATTGGTTATGCTTTCGGCACTGGGTTATACCTTGAGCAGTCGTCTTGCCGCCCAGCATCATCGTGAGCAGTATATCATAGATTATCAGGCTGCCCGCTACGGTTGTAACTCAGCAGCGCGGTATGCATTTGCCAAATTGCAGGATATTAATACGCCGCAATTGGTTGACCGTCCGAATGAGCCGGATTTTTCGGATTTGTTTAACCTTAGTGAGGTCGAATACAAAGAACTTTTGGCCAAGTGGGCTGCAAAAGAAACTTACGGCAAAACTAAGAGCTCCGGCGATATGCGTGACGTCAATGACATCAACGACATCAATGATATCAATGACGTTAACGACGTGGGTGAAGCTAATAATATCAGCGGTGTTACCGATTTTAATGACCCTAATTCTCTGATAGTGCGTGGCCCGTATGGTCCACCCTGGCCGTTTGTAATCGAGCCAGTTGAGTTCAAGATTGGTTCTGCTACAGTCAGGATTGAAATTGAAGACGAAAATGCAAAATATCCCATCGGCTGGATGTTGCTGGACGATAAAGAAGTGCAGCGTGAAGCCTCGGCAGGGCTCGAAACTTTCTGCGAGTGGATGGATATCAACAGTGTGCGGATTGATTCACTAAAACAAGAGCTAAAGGAAATAAGTGAAATAAAAACGTTCAAAATTGACTTTGAACCGATAACGATAAGCGTAGAACCGAATGCGGCAGCGACAACCAGACGTGGGACGAGAGACAGAAGAAGAGTTTCCCAAAGGCGGACAGTCCAAAAAACAACTATACCCGCATCCGTCCACGGCGCCGATTTTGCAAAACTTTTTCACAGTTCATTAATTGATACCGAGGCCCTTGCCATGCCAACAATAGTCAGCGAAAGCAGAAAAGAATCGGCCCTGAAGTATATGGGACTGTGGGCTTCGAGTAAGGTTAATATAAATACCGCCCCTCGACATGTATTGGAAGCAGCTTTTACTTTCGGCGGTGATGCTGATAAAATCGCTGAAGGAATTATACAGCGAAGACGAATAAAGCCTTTTACGGATATAGAAGATTTGAGGAAATCGCTATTTAAGTATTCCGATTCGATAGGAAAATGTGAGAAATATATCACAACAACCAGCAGGTTTTTCACTATTAAAATAACTGCGGTAAGTGGAGTGGCAGAAGCATCAACTATTATAGCAGTAACAAAAGACGACAAAAAGATAGAAAGAATCGCCGTAATCTCCGGCTGAGAGGCCGGCTTTTAGGAGTTTGCTCGAAGTGGAAAGTCCGAACTACTTGGGAATTTATCTAAGTAAAGACACTGCGACTGTGGTCTGTCTCGGCTTAGAAGGGAAGGGTAGAAGCGTCCTGGGCTGCTTCAGCGTTACTTTAGAAGAAAAAGAGGAACAAAAACCTCAGGAGTTAGTGCGTCTTATCACGGAGGGTTGTGCCGGGAGGGGATTGAAATTTTCTGATGTCGCGGTAGCTTTAGATTGTTCAATGTTTATGCAGCATAACGTGCGCAGTAAATTTAATGACCCTAAACAAATCGCTGCGACCATCAGGTTTGATGCCGAGGAAGTTCTTGGTATGGACATAACCGATCTTGCGATAGCTTTCAAAGTAACTTCAAGCAACCAGGCCGGCTCGTCGCTGACCGTCTTCACCGCCCAAAAGAGGCAATTGTCTGATATTCTTATTTCTTTGCAAAGTAATAATATCGACCCCATAACCATTGAACCCGATGTTAATTGTCTGTCAAGATTTATTTTGCAAAATGTATCCTTGCCGCCGGATTTGCGTTCTCTTTTCTGCGTACTTTCTGACTCGAGTGGTTATTTTATTGCCTTTGCGGAAACACAGGAAACACCCTCGTCCGGCGTAGCTTTAGCGAAGACGGAGGCTATGCGGACATTCCTGGTTAGATCCTCGCAAGAAAGAAACGACCTGCTGGCCAGAGAAGTACCGATAACCACCGCTTTAGTTGAAGCTGATATGCCGGTAAATAGCATTAAAGTTTTCGATTCCACCGGTTCCGTGGACTATCAGCAGCTTAGCAAAAGGCTCGGCATCGAAGCTGGTTCGGTAGATTTGGTTGCCGCTGCCGTTACCGGCCCGGAGGCCTTGGCCGATTGTGCCGGCCCTGTTGGTTTTGCGATTGCATATGGGGCGGCTTTGTCCCATTTAGAAAAAGCCCAGAGCGTAAATTTCCGCAACGATTTTATGCCATACCAGGGCAAGAAGGTTCGACTGCAAAAAGCAATGAAATTCTCGAGCGTATCCGTGGCCGTTCTTATGCTTGCTGCAGGGGTGTATTTTCAGCTGCAATTGTGGCAGAAAAACAAATACCGTAGCCAGCTGTACGAGAAATTTGAAAAACAATACTCGGCTGTTATGTTCGGCAAAAAGCCGCCGCCAAAATCCAATCCTGTAAAAAAACTTGAGGGTGAATTAAAGCGCATCGAAAATGTTAGGAAAGGTCTGTTAAGTGTTACAGGCGAAGAGTCCATATCGGCAAAGTTGACTCTGGTGCTGGAGGCATTTAACAAATGCGCAGCACAGACGAATTTAAATATAGATTCAATTAGCATTACAACCAGGACCATTAGTATTACAGGCGATACCTCCAGCCGGGAAAATACGCTAAAGTTGTTCGATGCAATCAGGGAAAGCAGGTTGGAAATCCTGCAGCAGGATCTCGATGCAAAAGGCGGCCGTGATAATTTCAGCATAACAGTTACGCCGAAAAAATAGTTAAGGATAAATTCCTATGAAACAGATTTACAAGAATCCGGCTTTGTATTATATACTCGCCCCTGTTATGGTTGCTCTATGGCCTTTACTTATTTGGGGTGTATATTTACCGGCTGCGGGACATAACTGGCAGGTCGAGACGTCGCAATATAGCGAAGGCCAAAGCATAATGACAGAGATTTTAGCTCTTGACCCTGACCGGCTGAAGTTCGCTGATTCGCAGAATGCCGCCGCTGAATTTGATTATGCCGGTGCCATTGAGAAAACAGCCGATTTGTGCAAAATACCACCGACCAATTACAAGCTTAGTTCGGGAATAATTATAACTTCCGGCGGACAAAAAAGCCAAAGTGCCAAAGTAGGTCTGAAGCAGGTTGACATAACAAAATTTGCTAAATTCCTCTCGACGCTTCAGCTTCGCTGGGCAAATTTGCAATGTGCCCAGGTCAAGCTGACCAAAAAGAAAGGTTTGCCTGATACCTGGGATATAGACTTGGATTTCAAGTATTACTACTGATACGCAATATAACCCCGCTACTTGTCCGGAGCATAATCGATATCTTCTCTCACCTGCTCATCACGGAAGCCGCAAAGCTGCACTAAAATTAAAACCGCCGTCAATATCTTTCGTGAAGACCACATCAGGCGGAACAGGCCTGTCGAAATAATCAAATGGAAAATCCCCAACCGGCCAATCCCAGTCGAACGCCTTGCCGTCAGAAGTAAGTGCCATAATATGGTCGCTGCCGGCAGCTATAACCGTAAAATCATTACCATCCGCCGGTCGGTAGTGATAACGCGGAATACCAGGCGAATACCAGCCGCCCCCTCTTTTTTCTTGACGTGGCAGGGCAAGGACGGGTACGATGCGCTTAGATATATTTTCAAGAAGATAAAAAATGAAAAATCCCTCAATTCTCATTTTAGCAATATTAGTTTTATTGGCAGGTATCACCGCAGAGGCAAAATACAGCGGCGGGACGGGAGAGCCGAATGACCCATACCTCATAGCCGCCGCTGAAGACCTAAACAACATCGGCAATCACACTGAAGACTGGGACGCTTGCTTCGTTTTAACTAATGATGTCAATCTTTCCGCCTACACGGGAACACAGTTCAATATCATCGGAAACAGTACAACAATGTTCAACGGTGTTTTTGACGGCAACGACCATAAAATATGGAATTTTACTTGGACTTCTATTGGTAGAAACTTCATTGGCCTATTTAGCTGGGTTGGCGGAAGTGGTCAGATAAAAAATCTGGGAATGGAAAATGTAAATGTTAATGTCGAAAATGGAGAATGGGCAAGTGGGCTGGTGGGATCCAATTATTATCATGGCACGATAACGAACTGCTATTCGACAGGCATCGTTTCCGGAACTAATTATGTCGGCGGCTTGGTAGGATACAATGACTATGGTAGCACGATAGCCAAATGCTATTCGGCGGCCAGGGTTTTGGGAACTTGGGATGTCGGCGGCTTGGTGGCAGAAAACTGGACTTTTGGTATGATAACTGACTGCTTTTCGACAAGTGTAGTTGACGGAAATGAGCGTGTCGGCGGGCTGACGGGATACAATGATGGTTTTATTTCTGACTGCTATTCAACAGGTAATATTTCGGGAACTACGGATGTCGGCGGTCTGTCAGGAATTGGGGGACGGATAACTAACTGTTATTCTACAGGCAGCGTTTCGGGAGAAGACTATGTCGGAGGATTGGTGGGTAACAATAACTATGGAAAGATAACCAACTGCTATTCGACAGGTATAGTTTCGGGGACTGGTTATCAGGTTGGCGGGCTGGTAGGCAATGGGGGAATAGTAGTCAATTCCTTCTGGGATATTAAAACCAGTGGCCAATCCACAAGTGCTGGCGGGACGCCCAAAACCACCGCCGAAATGAAAAAACAAAGCACCTTTGCCAATGCCGGCTGGGATTTTATTGAAGTCTGGGATATTGGCGAAAATCAGACGTATCCGTTCCTGCGAACAGGGCTGGCTGGGGACTTAAACTACGATAAAAAAGTTGACTTTAATGACCTTGCGATTTTGGCCTTGCACTGGCTGCAAGAATGGTAAGTAAAAAGTGCGAAGTTACGATTGACAGTGCGTAGGGTGAATCGGCTATCAGATCGCAAAAGATAAAATTACAAAACATATACTCAACGAACAAATCGGGTTGGCAAGACCACGTACTATAAGGAAGATAATTCCCGCAAATAAAATCGCCTTTGAATTGCTCATAATTTCCGCTCCTGATAATTGTCCTGTGTCATCGCTTCAAGCTACGCATCGAATATAATTCCCAACACCAGCGATGTCAACACAAAACCCGCCTGCCCTCGAACGCCTGCTCCTGCAAGTCGTAGGCAGGGGTCTTTATCTGGGACCCAGTTTTTTTATCAAGTATCCAGTATCGAGAATCGAGCATCGATTTCCGTTGACTTTTGCTCGAAAATCTGTTAAAATTCCCGCCAGTTTGCAAGCAGGCAAACGCTCAACCGCCCCGTAGGGCAAGGTCTTCAGGCCAGCCGGCCAAGTCAATAACCAATTAACTACAAACAATGAACTACGAACCACGAACAATTAGCAATGAACTACGAACAATGCCTGTCCGCCGTAGCCTCGGCGAAGGCGGAAACCCCGGTCAATCAAAAATGGATGATTATGCAAAACAAACCCAATTTCCGAAAAGCCAAAAATGAACTTAAACCATTATATGACAAATGATTATGAAAATAAATCAGGCCTTTTGCCCCCGGAAAAACAAACCCAATCAAACCCAATTTTATCCGCCTCCGGCGGAAACGCCTCAGCTGATTCGGTTTTATCATTTCGGTTTTTGACTATCACTATATGTTGTGTATTACCCAGATTGCCTAAATATACACCTGTGGCCGGTTTTGGTGTGAAAAATGGCTTTTTTCAAAAGGCGGTTTTTGATGTTAATAAGTGGCCCTGCCACACCAAAGGCGCCGCATTCGGCCCCTAAATTGGGGGTAACCTTATGCCTTTCAGCCGGTTAGGTCAAAACCAAACTTTTCTAAAGTTTTTCATCTGCTTCTGTCGATACCAATACTGTGAAGGCTGTTTCGTGCCTCGAATGGATTTAGGGGACATACAATATATAGTGGTTATCAGCTTTCGGGTGAAAATAGGGATTTTTACGCCTGAAAGCCAGTGTATAAGGTAATTTAAATGCCAAGCTTTGATTCTAATGGCCGTTTTGAAGACCAAAACCGACCGCTCGATTCTGCCAAGGAAAACCTGGTTGCGGAACAGGATTTGCTTATGGAGCAGATACTTGAGAATATCAATACTACGCCCATCGGCCAGGTGTTGAAAAAGATTGCTTCACTGCCGGAAGTTCGCAAAGAGAAAGTTCTTGACCTCCGCCAGCAGCTAAGCAAAGGTAAATACAGACTCAATGAGCGGTTGGATATTGCTCTCGATAGGGTTCTTGAAGACCTTACCACCTAAGAACAAACGTGCATAAATAGTTTACGAGATTACTTCCGGCACCTCATCATCCGGCTCGTCCATCTCGGTTGGTTTATAACCCGGCTGCTTTGATTTTTCCATTTCTTCTGTGAAAGCGGCTGTAACTTTTTCCTGGATTTTTCGTCTGCACTCTGCATTGATAGGGTGGGCGATATCGGCATGCAGTTTCATTCTGCCTTTGACATCTTTCTTTGCTCGGTTTTCTGAAAGAGCTGTTCCGCAATTATTGCAGAATTTGGCCCTGAGATGGTTTTTGCCGCCGCATTTCTCACAGTGGTCGCTCATTTTTCGGGATGGCATAGCGACGAAATAACCGCCGGTGCCCTCGATGATTTTGATGTCGCGGATTACAAACTCATTGTCCATCGTCACCGAGCAAAAAGCTTTTAACCTGTCGTCTTTGTTGTCTATTAATTTGACCCTAACTTCAGTGATTTCCATTTTTTTGCCTCGCTTAAAAGTCGGGACCCCCCTTAGGGGAGACCCTTTACCATTTGTTGTTGCTCACGATAACGCTTTTGCACCCGGTCTTTTCCTCAAGTTTATCTCTGTTTTCCCGGGCTTTTTCAATATCGCCGTTATCAATAATATAAAACATGGCTGAACCACTACCGCTCAGGCACAGGGGCCTGATACCTAACGATTCAATTTTAGCTTTCAAATCAGCAAGTTCTTTATACAAACTGAAACAACTTATTTCCAGCATATTTGTGCACATTTTCAGGACTAAATCAATCCTGTTTTTTTCCAGAAGGTCGTTTATTCGGGCATTGAGCTTTTTGTAGAGAGCTGGATTATGCTTATAATTGGCATAAACCTCTTTTGTAGGGGTACTTACGTCCGGAAGTATTAACAAAGCCAGGAAGTTAAAATTTTCGTCTAATTTTTTAATTTTTTCGCCTTTTCCGGTGCAAAAGGCCAATGGCCCATCCAGAAAGAAGGCTACATCACTGCCTAATTTTAGTGCTAATTTGGCAAGTTCGCGGTTAGGCAGACTTAAATCAAGGTATTTATTCAGCCCCATAAGGGTTGCCGCTGCATCGCTGCTTGCTGAACCCAGCCCTGAGCCGGCAGGGATATTTTTTGTCAAGGTGATTTTGATGTCAACCCCCTGGCCGCAACTTTCCAGCAGTATTTTAGCGGCTTTGTGGACGAGGTTTTCTTCTCCCTCGGGAGCCCATTCTGGGCCGTTGCAGATAAGTTCGATGCCGGCTTTTTTACCCTGCTCGATGAGGATTTGGTCGTAGAAATTGACCTTGGCCATTATGGTTTCTAATTCGTGGAAGCCGTCCGGCCGTTTGCCGGCTATCAAGAGGGAAAGATTGATTTTCGCCGGTGCTCGGACTAATAGGCCGTCGCCGAGGGTTTCAAATTGGTCTTTGTCAGGCATATTTGTTCGTCGCTCGTCGCTCGTCGCTCGTGTCTCGTGACTCGACCGAGGCACAAAAATTGCTCGTTGACATTATAACAGATTATCCTTATTCTGAGTGCAAAAATTGTAGTTGGTGACAGAATGAATGACATTGCGGAGCGGCCACAGCAAAGCAAACCTGTTGTGTGGTGGCACTGGCACAGGCGTCTCTACGACTGGGTTATTCACTGGGCAGATACGCGTTTTGGCGTCCTGGCGCTTATTATACTTGCGATTACCGAGCCGATTTGCGTCCCCATCCCTGCCGATATAATGGTTATCGGGATGTGCCTCAGCAGACCAAAGCGAGCAATATGGTATGGCCTTATCTGTTCTCTTTTCTCCGTCCTCGGCGGCACGATTGCCTTTTCTCTCGGCCTTGCTATCGGCCCCGAGAGAGTCGTCGCCTTCTTTCACCACATTAACTTCGGCCCAATAAACCTCGGCCAGACGGCTCAGCAGGCGCTCGAACTATATCAAAAATACGATTTTTGGGCGATTTCCATATCCGCTCTGACACCGGTGCCATATCTGATATTTAGCTGGGTCGGTGGAATGGCCGAGGTCTCTCTGATCAAATTCGTGATTGTCAGTATGATTTTTAGACCTATGCGGTTCGGCAGTGAAGGCCTCCTTTTCTATTTCCTCGGCGAAAAGGCTCGTCGATTGATAGAAAAATATTTCAACATCGCCACCGTTGTTGTTATCATATTGCTTGCGCTGCTTGCCTATATAATGAAAAAACTGGGCCATATATTTATGGGCTGAAAAGTGAACGATGCACAAAAACAAACGCTTCTTAGAACTGCCTGCGATACGGTTAAGGCTGTTTTAACTGGCGGGGCGTTGCCCAAACCAAAATCGGGCGACCCTGAACTAAATGCTCCGTGCGGCTGCTTTGTAACGTTGAAAAACCGGGGGCAGTTGCGAGGCTGTATTGGCCAATTCACCTCTGATAGACCTTTGATTGAGCTGGTTGTTGAAATGGCCAAGGCCTCGGCAACCGGCGACCCTCGTTTTTTTGCTGACCCCATCACCGCTGATGAGCTGGAGCATCTGGATGTTGAAATCTCAGTGCTTTCACCGCTGCAAAAAACAGATGACCCATTGAGCCTGCGTCTTGGAGTTGATGGTATCTATATAAAAAGAGGATGTACTTCGGGGTGCTTTCTGCCTCAGGTTGCGAGCGAGACCGGCTGGAGCAAAAAGGAATTTCTTTCATACTGCTGTGCACACAAAGCGGGCCTGCCTGCCGATGCTTGGAAAGACCCTGAAACAGAGGTTTATCTATTCACCGCCGAAGTATTCGGCTCGGAGTTCAAAGAAACCTAAGCCCGCCTTTGGCGAGACCTTGCTGAAGGTGGGCAGGAAAAACTCAATTATGACAAGAAAACTCGCATTGATTTGCATACTGGGCGTTATCCCTGTCACCGGCTGTCTCGAAAGTGGGTCTTCGGCTGATTCTTCTGGAGCTCGGCGAATAGATACGCCTGCCGGGATGATTGAGTATTTGCACAAGCAAAATTTGCCGGCGCTGGAGTCCGTTGAGGTTTGGCAAAACGAATATGGGCCTGGCCTGAAACTTACTACCGCTCACTATGAGATACTTACCACGCTTTTGGAACCTTTGATGCTTTCGCAGGTTCCCGGGTTTATGGAATCGGCGTATCGCGGCTATAACGACCAGCTGCCCGAGCCAATTGAGACGACAACCAAGTTCACCGTTTATCTTTTTGCCGAGCGCAAACAGTGGGAGGATTTTACGAGGACCTTCGCCGGCCCACAGGCGCCGCTGTACTGCAAAATAAAGTCTGGTGCGTATTACCTAAATGATGCCTGCGTGGCATATAATATCGGCAGAGAGCGAACTTTTTCCGCACTTGGACATGAGGGCTGGCATCAGTTCAACAAGAAGCATTTTAAGTTCCGTCTTCCGAGCTGGATTGACGAAGGTATCGCAATGCTCTTTGAGACCAGTAGATATGAACGGGGCTTATTTTATTTTGAGCCGGTTCAAAATGTGAGTCGATTAGGTTCATTGAAAATGACGTTGATGAAAAACAAGATGATACCGCTAAAAGAACTGATAGCTATGAACCCCGGCGAAGCACTTGTTACGGGTGATGAGACTGTAATGGCCTTTTACAGCCAATCGTATGCGTTGGTGCGGTTTTTGCGGGAAGAAGGCTATGGAAAACGGCTTGGCAATTATCATCAGCTGCTCGAGGATGGCCTAAAGGGCAAATGGCCGCTCGAAGAAGGGGGCAAAAGAATCGCAGCGGACAGAAACATCCCGCTGACTGTCTGGTGGAACCGAGCCATCGGCACAAAGTTGTTCGAATATTACATAAGCGATGATTTTGACCAAATCGAAAAAGAGTATCTGACGTTTTGCAGGAAGGTAGTTTACCACGTGCACTTCCTTCGATAAACTCAGGACAGGTCGGAAAATAGCGTGTGGAAAAGGAAGATGCGGTGTCCGGTATCCATCATTTTAGCTTCGACTTCACCCCGGCGAAAACAGTTGTTAGCCGAAGCCGGCTATAAATTTAGGGTTGTTCCTCCAGAGATTGATGAGTCGGCGTTTGCGTTTGAGGGTGCAGGTGCGTGTGAATGTGCTGAACAGCTGGCTTTAGCAAAAGCAAGAGACGTGGCTGGCAGGTTCCCGGACTGTTTGGTTATCGGTGCGGACACCGTTGTGGATTTTCAGGGGGAAATAATCGGTAAAGCAGCTAATGAAAAAGAGGCGGAAGTCATTACGAGAAAGCTATTTAGCGCACCGCATAAGGTGATAACCGGTGTTGCAATTGTCAGGATGGCGGATGGGGTGGAGATTGTTGAAAGCGAGACCACGACCGTTTATCCTAAAGAGTTGACAGATAAGCAGATAGCGGAGCATATTAAAGGCGGCACGTGGCGGAACAAGGCGGGTGCTTATGCTATCAGGGAAAACGGTGATGAGTTTGTTGAGAAAATAGAGGGCAGCTTGACAAATGTGATGGGTCTGCCGATGGAACTTTTGGGGAGAATGCTTATACGATTTGTTGATTTTTGAGCTTAAAATTGGGGTGTCAAGATAAGCAATTTGGGTAAAATAGGCAAAAAAATTGTGAAAAATGCGAGCAAGTCCGAGCGTAAAATGGTCTGAAAGGGGGTAACGGCACGGGTTTATGAGTATATGATTGAAAACGTTCGAAAACGTTTGAAAACTGTATAGAAACGTTTGAAAATTGATATGAAACGTTTGAAAATAGTATAGAAACGTTTGAAAATAGTATAGAAACGTTTGAAAATTTTTGATTGGATGCTCGATGCTGGATACTAGATACTCGAATGAAAAAAACTAAGAAAAATTGGCCACGAATTCACACGAATGGACACGAATTTTTTAGACGCTGATTACGCAGATGACTCAGATTTAATTGGTCACAAAAAGGCACAAAAAACACGAAGAAAAATTAGTCACAGATTACCTAAATTAATAGAGATTTTTTAAGCCGCAGAGGGCACAGAAGACAGAGGGCGGAGGACGGAGGACAGAATAATTCAAAAGTTAAAACTGAAAATCTAAAACCAAAGCTAAAAAGTTAAAACTTACGGGCAAAGTTATTTGTTGAATCCGCCTTTGCTGAAGCTACGGCGGACAAGAGTTGGGCGATTTTGGGGGAGGTGGTTCACTATATGGCAATGCCATATAGCGCAAGAAAGTTGGAAGGCATTTTAGCTATAACTCTCTCGCACTAAGCTACGGCCAAGGGGGCATCACCAAACGCATGCTGGCGAGGCACTCACAATTGGCGATTAAGTCTTTCGCCAATTGTCTCGATATTTTCGCGCTTGTTGAAAACCTGAAAAGAAAACAGAGGTCAAAAAGTTACAGAGCAGAAATCAAAAAAATTTCCGGCTTGTGTTTGGCGAGAGTTGGGGGGATAATAAACTTGGCAACTTAGACACTTGCTCAAGAAGAAGATTGAATAAAGAATCTGGATAAATGTACAAATACCAATGAAATATTTTAAAAGTATTACAATGTGGGAAAATAAACGGCGCATAGAACTTCTTATAAAATTTGGCAATTCAATGAAACAATATTTCGATAATCTTAGCTATTCTTTTGGTAACTCAATTGAAAATGGTGAGGCGGCAAAGGCGCGAATAGAAATCAATAAGGATATAGATGAAGTTTACATGATAATGATTGCTGCAGGTATTGACCCATCTATTATATACTCACCACCGCCTGCATCGGGTGTCTTTTATCAACAAAGTATTAGCCTTTTACATAATTTTCACAATCTAAGACACTACCATGTTCAACCAAATATGTTAATGGACTTCATTGTAAGAACCATCAGCATTTACTCAAAGGATTTTACAAAGGCATTTTTAAGAACATTGAATCCAATTTATTGGATTGGATGTATACTTGATTATATTGTGGATTTACCTTTTGTTCTAGTTGGAAAGCTGGGCTTCAATAGGACAAAAGCTGAAGCATCATTAATTGGCAGAATTTTCAAAATGATTTTCAAAACAATTCTCTTTTTATCTGCTCTGGCAGGACTATTAGAGCACTTAGGCTACCTTGAGCCCTGTAGAGCTTTTATCCGTAAAATGTTAAGCCCCAACTAAATCACGGTGTGTTTTTATTTGGGTTATTAAATTAAGATACAGTAACCCACACGACGGATGAAAACAAAATTGGCGGGGAGAAAATATGAAAGAAAACCAAAAATGCTTTTGCTGCCAAATAAAAATACCAAAGAAACGGCCACGACGATGCCCTATCTGCAAGCATGTTTTTCAGGGAAATGGATGGGATGGCATAGACGCACACTGGCGCGCAAGGCATGAAAAGATCATGTCATATATAATACTCCCCAAAAACTGGGCGCATAATTAAGGTGGATTTGCCGCCTGAGACGATACAGTATCAGGAGACAAATTCATGCAGAACAAGAGACGTAATCACAGTGCTGCGTTCAAGGCTAAAGTT
>Ga0315282_10008172_pt1 | contig 16972 bp, 17 predicted proteins | sample YL17G07_20_MG_FD_203693 | JGI IMG/M metagenome (GOLD analysis project Ga0315282, IMG submission 203693) | Sediment microbial communities from Yellowstone Lake, YNP, Wyoming, USA - YL17G07_20 | ecosystem: Environmental > Aquatic > Freshwater > Lake > Sediment | place: USA: Wyoming | collected...
ACGACCGTCTTGTTCGTTGTCCGTATACGTATGTAAGCATTTGCACGTCCCTGTTTAGCACTTCAGAGCTAAAGTTCTGATTCGGTTTGATCTGATCTCGTGCGGTAGGTTGCTGTGAATCTGTAGTCCATGTTCTGTCCAAGTAAGTCTAAAGGGTTGTAGGCAGTTGCAGCCTTTGGTGTGTGGTTCTCATGGTGCGCACACACACAAAGGAACGCTGGGTCGTTGCCGTTTTCCAGATTCAATCTGTGTTGACCGAATGGTTCAAGACGCCTTTCTTTGAACCTATGCATGGTTCATGCAATGAAGAAGACAGGAATAAGGCGCTCTTCTTTCTTAATCAGGTCAACCAAGGATCTGGTATCCTTCGTGGATCATAATGGCATGTGCTACTTGTTCAAGAAAGGAGGCCTCCCGCGCATATGGGACATGGTAGAGGAGGTAGACTCAACGACTCGCCGGGGAATGGTCTTAGGTTGGTCAGAGCGAGCACATTTGAGAAAGAAGCTGTTCCTTTTCGTCGATGAGAGCGGTAGCCTGCTTGCCGTGTCATGGAGCAAGTTCAGAGAGCTGTTTGAACTGAAGACACGTATGAAGCTCTCAAACGACGAGAAACGGCTCATGAGAGCCCTAAGTCGTCGAAGATCAACGCCTGAGCTACGCAAAGTTGTCGATCTTCCCAAGAAGAGATTTGACAAGGCCTTGGTTGGCGTGCGTTCAAAGATGAGAGTCGCATTGGTTGATGTCATGAAAGAGTCGAAGACGAAATACATCAACTGCTACGGCAAGATCGGAAAATGGCATTCCGTTTCCTAGCTGTTCGAAGACTTTTCGTGTGTGACTTCATGATGTTTCTTGTTGAGGTCTTGGTTGGCTAGTCTGTTGGTGCACTGGTCTGAGTAGTCGACCGGGTGTGTGACTCTATCTGGGAGAGTGGAAAAGAGGTGGACTGTGGTTAGCTGTAGCAATAGTCGTAGGGATAGTCCTTGCCTTCTTGTTGCGAACGGTGCCTTCATACGTGGGTCTCATTGTCGGCCTCATTAGTGCTTGGGACGCGAGAAAGATAGTCCTAGTAAAATACACTTAGCCCACAATCCATCAACGCACGGTCGGATTCAACTCGAATCTGTACCTCAATACGCGGCTAGGAACATGTGCGCGCGCAGGAGTTCTTGAGCCTGTGGATTTAGAACATGCTTCTACAGCGACACTCTCATTCATCTCGTGGTCAGGTCGGATTTCCACTTTCGTGTGTGTGTGTGCGCACCACCATACCCACACACAAGAAGGCCTCATTGCCTTTCTGCCACGCCATACATCTGATCTGGCCCAAGGACCTCTGGGAGTCGCGCGCGCAGTGCCCTGCGGGCCTCATAGCACAGATGACATTCATCAGCGTAGTTTTCTTCATGAGGCAGCTCGTAGCAGCGCACCAATTCAGCCGGACCGCCATGAAGCAAGGAGCCCGTGATCGGGTGCGAATCCGGGTCGTACGCTTTGCAGATCTTACCTAGCTGTGCGCGAAACAAGTTGCCCAGCGAGATACCCTGACAGATATGCAGGTTTCCGAAAGGATCTACGTGTACACGCCCTGGGTCTCGTAGCTGCTCGCGTGTACATTCTGTGAATTGCCTCCAAGGTCGTCTGGTGGTTCTTGCGGCGAGCGCCACTGCGGCTCGTCCGCGGTACATCACTGCCGATTCGCCTTGCGGAAGCTGTCCCATTGTCGAGGCTGAGTTCGCCGCTCCAGGTTGAGCGATGCTGATGATCCCGACTGGAATACTCAGCTTCTCCGCTGCGGCACATGCATTCTTTGCCTGTAGGCTGAGTTTCTCGCTATAGTGATATAGATCACTGCTGACTGAGAAATCTTGGACTAATCCTGCGAAGGGTCGGAGCCATTCCAGAGCATCCTCTAGATCCGTTGCCCAGTAGCAGTTCGAGAGAATTCCAACTTGAAAGCCTAGGCGCGCCGCTTCTCGAACTCCTTCCGCCAAGACAGGATAATAGAGAAAGGGTTCCCCACCCTCGAAGAAGACCCATTTGACAGTGCCAACTTCCTTTGCCTGCTTCAGAATCTGCTGAACATTCTGCGAAGTCATCGTGCCGCTTTGTCGCGGGCTTCCCCAAACAAAGCAGTGATCGCATTCCAAATCGCATCTATAGGTGAGAAGAAAATGCAGGCCTCTCAATTCCAAGAACAGCAACCCCTGAAGATTGCACCGTTTCCGGTCATAAAGTCATTGAGCCCGCTAGGGAGAGTGCGCACCTCCAATGATAATTTGAACCCTCACGGGAGAACTGATTTTGTGTGTGTGTGCGCACCAGCATACCCACACACACGCCAAAGCCTCAAAAACTAGCTTCTTCATACTGGTTATCGACGCAGTCGTTCGCTGAAACTTGGGACATAGTTTTCGCGTGTTCAGATCAGAGATTCACCGGCAACATTTAGAATCGCTCATGAACATGAGGGGCCCATCATGGTTGCCCATGAAAGAGACAAAACATTTTGCTGCTGTAGAAGCCAGAAGAATTGGCGAAGCTCTTGCCATCGATTGGAGCAAGGTCGACTTCGATCAGTTCACGATGGGGCTTGAGGTCGAACTCGAACACGGAAAAAGAGACCCAGGGACAAACGTAACAAATGATGACCCGCTCCTTACCGGCAAGATTGCGCTTGCACACCTGAATGAATTTCCGGACTACTATACTAGACTCGCCAAATTAGAGAAAGAGGCAGAACAAGCCAAACAAGCAAAACACTAAGCTACAAGAATCAGGCGCATTCGTGCGAAACCATACCATTGCTGTCTGTGTGTGGGTATGCTGGTGCGGGGAGTGGGATTCGAACCCACGAAGGCCTACGCCACGGGATAGCTCACCCGCGCACGTGAACCCTCGCGTCTTGCGCGAATCTTGAGTGTAGCGCGCGTGGCCAAGCGTAGGCATTTCGACATGCCGCACGCATCCGCAGCACGCGACCCGCCCATTTGACCTGGCTCTGGTATCCCCGCACAATGACCTTAAACTTCGAATGGGCAAATAAGCTAATCTTCAGACGAGCAAGAAACAGAATGATTCATCTGCTCAAGACATTTATGCTGCTGTAATTGATTGTTCCATGAAGTTCGATGGCGCGACGTTTCAACTCCTACCTTGCAGGCTCTGTCATGGTTCTGATCGGCCTGCTCCTACTCGCGTACTTGACGGGTCTTCTGCCAGCCAGTCTCCTGGCTCCACTTTTCCTATGCGGAGTCGGCGTGGTTTTTTCAGTAATGGCTGTCCTTAAGACTAGAGCACCAGCTTCGTATGAGATGGCTCCGAGGACAACGTTAGCTTATGGCGTTCTAGCCATTGTGATCGGAGTGTTATGGGTCTTGGTCTCCGTGGCGACTATATTGGTTGGATACGTTCTTGCGTTAGTGCTGATCTTTTTCGGAGCTATCTTCTTGGCCTACACTAGGATTAGGCCTAAGTCAACCTAGTTTCGTTCCACAGTTCTGGCAGAAGGTTGCACCAGCAGCGACGACCGTATCGCACTTGGGGCACTTCCTGACGGGCACGCTGGTCGGTTGCGTTTGGCCGCCAGACATGTTCTGACCACAGTTGGGACAGAACTTTGATGTTGATGGGATGTGCGCCTGGCAGTTGGGGCACACGATCAAGGCCACGGACGTCCCTGTTCCGCCGGGGGAAGTTTGGAATAATGGTGGGACAAGCACCATTCCTGCACCGAAAGCAGCACCACCGCCAGTTGATTTCCCCAGCTCCTTCGCCGCCTCCTTCACGGTCTCCATCCTGATTACTTCCTCCGGCGCGACACGTCCCGACTTCAACCAGAACAAACGGTCGCGGAACTCGGGCGTTGTGTCAATGCCTTCAAACTTCAAGTCCACCATTTGCACGCCAAGCCGCTTGAAGTAGTCAATCAGATTCGCTTTCACTTCATTTGATGTCTCATCAAGCTTCGTGAAGACCGTCTGCAAGTCATACTTGGAGAGGACGTCGATCATCTTCTCGTTGATGAATCCTCTCAGGAAATTGTTCACATCGGGAGTTGAGTAAGCGTTCTGTCCTCCCACTACTTCGTTCACGAAGAGCGAGGCGTCTTCAACCTTGAACCAGAACGACCCGAATGTCATCAGTGGAGCAAGTTCGGTGGTCTGCGCTCTGTTACCAAACTTCCCCGCGAACTGCTTGGTCGAGATAAATATGACGCTCGCCTTGAAGGGAGTGCGTTGAAATCCTGCTATTCGGGAAAGCACCGAAGTGAGTAATGGGATGTTTAGTGTCGTTAGAGTGTGACGGCCAGGTCCGAGAGTGTCGTAGGCTTTTCCATCTCTGAAGAAGGCCGCCATTTCATATTCGTGCACGATTAGCTGGGCTCCCCATGTGATGTCCTCAATTGGGTTGCGCCAAACGATATCCTCGGCACCGGCATTAACCCATTCAATTACCTGTGGCATGTTGATTACACCTTTACTCCTTCAATGACTGTCTTACGTTGATCGAAGGTCATCTCCAAATTTGTAAGAGCATCGTCAAGTTCTCTCTGCGTATTGCCTACATTCTCCAACTTGCTCTGACCAAGATCATTTCTGAAAGATGTAGTGCTTTCGGATAACTTTCGAGCAAGGTCCATCAACTGAGTATCGTAAGCTAACATTCGGTCAAGCTCCCGCTCCTCAATCGTAATCGAATCGAAGAACCCGCTATAGCCATATGACGAGTGGTTGACTTTTTCCGCGATCCGATCGAGCCTGGCAGTGAGCCGGTTCATAGATTCGGTCAACTCTGAAACCTTGGAGTCACTCAGCATTTGAAAGGACCTCATCAGATCATCACGTGAGTGTTCCAGGACATCGTAGATGTGATTCCGGACAATCCGATCTGCTTCCCGTCTTTGCTCTCTGAGTCTGTATCCTCTGAAACCAGGCAAAACTAGCGTTATTCGTTCGAGGAGCTTCTCGCTCTCCTGAACTCTCTCGATTGGTGTCTTCGCGGTCAAAGCGGACTTCCCTTCAAGGAAAAACCATTACTTGGCTTTTAAGGGTTTGAGGGAGCTTAGGGACGATTACAGTAGTTTGAAGTTCTCACTCGGTAGATCCCCTTTAATGACTTCTGCAGATGCCCCGTCCAGAATGACTTGGTATCGTGAATTTCTGTACGTGTAGGTAATGAACCAGACGGGTGCATGAATGTAGTATGTTGCGGATACGTCAAGTTCCGTCTTGATGTCCACCACGCGGTCAATCCGGTCTTTGGCCAAGTACTCGTGGAGGTTCTCAATTTCGTCTCGCGCCTGTTCAACAGCTTCACTCGAATCCATTTCACTATTCAGCACCTTGGCGCCTCTATCGATCTTCGTGGCTTCGAAGGGAATCTTCCCGCTCAAGGAGAGGTGGTAGGCGCGTGTGGGGAAGTCGCTCTTCCTCCGGGCGAGCACAAGCCAGTCATACCGATTCGTTATGTCCCCTTCCTTTTCCACAGCTGGAGAGATGCGTTCAAACACTCCCTTGTAGTGGGTTCTAGCTTCAGCGCTCACAACCCAGAAGGGTAGGTATGTCAGGTTCTGCTCGTCGATCGCGGATTTTTTCGCTACGTCCTTCGGCGCGATGAAGCTATTGCTCATCCAGCTCTGAACTACCTCCGGCACATGGATCTGCTGGACCGAATTCAGGATGAGAGAATGCTCAAACTCGAAGGCTTTCCCGGTCTCTATTACGCTCGTAAAACCACAGTAGTTACAAGTCACAAGGATCTCACCAGGTTGAACTGGCAAGGGGGCACCACACTGCGAGCAGCTGATCTCTCGAGTAACCGCGACCAAGGATTTTCTTCACCGGAGACAAGGAGCTAGGCTTTAATCGCCTTCACGCTTTAAGTGCTAGGAATTTCCGGGAAGTTGAATTATCGATGGCCAATCTTAGCCAACTCAAAGGCACAATGCTGACTACAATTCTCACGACGCTCATTATCTTCATCGCCTTCATCAGCGTCGTATCGTATTTCTTTAGTCTTGCAACGGATCTTTCATTCTCGCCGGCAGCCACGCTTACCGGCGCCTTCGTCTTAGCATTGATCTTCATGCTATTACAGTTCGCTATCAGCCCTTACATTGTTGCAGCAACGACAAGACTACATTACCTCCAGCCAGGTGAGAATCCTTGGTTGGAAGGCGCCGTCAGCAAGCTGGCAAACGCCGCCGGCGTGAAACCACCAAGGTTGGCAATTGCCCCAGACCCAACGCCTAATGCATTCGTCTTCGGAAACTCAACCAACAACATGACCTTAGCGGTCAATCAAGGGCTCCTGTCGCAACTGAACGAAGACGAGATACAAGGTGTGATCGGACATGAGCTGGGGCATATCAGGCATAAGGATTCCATCGTAATGACTTTCCTCTCAGCAATCCCACTCATCGCTTATGTTATCGCCCGTGCCGCGTTTGGTATGCGATATGCGGGACGTAAAGGAGAACGCGACAGTGTCAGCTACATCATCCTCGCCGGCATTGTTGCTTTGGCAGTTTATTTTGTCGCCCAGCTACTTGTTATGCGCCTGAGCAGATTGCGGGAACACTTCGCCGACGCCTTCTCCGCATACCTAACTGGCTCGCCGAGAAGTCTTGAAAGTGGTCTCACAAGAATCGCCTATGGCCTCTCACTTAGCCCTCAGGAAGCCCATGGAGCGCGCGCGTTATTCATCTCCGACCCCGCGCTTGCCAAACAGGAAGTTCGGGAGATCATGAACCAGAAAAGCAAGTATGACCTCGACCAGAACGGCGTTCTCGACGAGCACGAGCTTGAATTGGCAATGCAGCAAGAAGCCCGTTCCAGATGGACCTCGGTCAATGAAGCTTTCTCCACGCACCCTCCAACCTACAAGAGGATTCTACTGCTAAGGCAGATCGAGCAGGAAATCGCTAGTAGAGGCCTGCAAACGAGTAACATTTACGAAAGAATCTAGATATCATCTCAGGAAGGTGAAAGTTTGAGACTACGACAGAAACAACTCAAGAGTCACCTTTCCAAGGTTCAAGGATGGAAGCGGCTAGGGAGACAGGAGACAAATATCGAAACTGTATGTATTCGAGGATTTCGTGCAGAGCATTAGGTTTGTGAACCGAGTTGCCAAATTGGCTGAGGCTATGAGTCACCACCCTGATATTGACATTCGGTACAACAAGGTCAAGTTGACCCTAACGACGCATGATGAGGGCGGCTTAACGATGCGGGATTTCAGGCTCGCTCGAAAGATCGACCAGACAAACCGTCATTGATTCACGCATGCCGCCGATTGTGATGGTCTCCGGCCCTCACACTATTGGCTAGTTTTCGTTGTACAATTCCCGGTTACTGCTAACGAAAACTCCCAGTTCTCCACCGGCGTGTGGTGAGTACTGTTGCGGCCGGTTTTCCTAAAGAAGCTCTATTTCGATGAAGACTTTCTCGGGTGTTTGAATCCGCATCAAGCGTTTAAGAAAACGTTCGTTCGGATCCACGTCAATAAGACGCTTGTGAATCCTCATCTCCCAACTGTCCCAAGTGTGTGTTCCTTCGCCGCATGGACTTTTCCGAGTCGGGACCCACAATCGCTTTGTTGGGAGCGGAATCGGTCCGCGCAGTTTCACACCGGTCTTGTCGGCGATCTTCATGATCTCGCCGCATATGCTGTTCAAGCCCTGTGGGTCAGTGCTTGACAGCCGAATTCTTGCTTTGTTAACCATAGAGTTCTTCCTTCCGTTGTAGGTGTGAAACACCCCCCAAGGCCGGTGTGACGTTTAAAAAGCGTTCGCTAAGTCAACACGAAATGCGAAAAAAGGTTTGAGGATGAAGAAAGCTAAGTTTTCTTCTCGGCGATTACAGCCTTCTGTGTAACTTCTTTGACAACGCCGACCGCGACTGTGCTACCCATGTCGCGAATCGCGAAGCGTCCGAGCTGTGGAATATCTGAGTAGGCCTCAATGGCCAATGGGCGCAGTGGTCTTATCTTAACCAGAGCTGCGTCGCCTGTCTTGAGGAAGTCAGGCTTCTCTTGCGTTACCTGACCAGAGCGTGCATCAATCTTCTGCATCAGCTCTGTGATTGTTGCGGAGGTGGTAGCTGTATGCGCATGCATTACTGGCGTGTAGCCCGCAGCGATTGCAGTTGGGTGGAAGACTACGATGATCTGGCCGATGAACTCGCTCGCAACCGTCGGTGGCTTGTCAGCGTGACCTGCGACGTCTCCTCTGTGTATATCTGTCTTGCCAATTCCTCGAACATTGAAGCCAATGTTGTCTCCCGGAATAGCTTCCGGGATCTTTGTATGGTGCGTCTCAATGTCCTTACACTCACCTCTGGCGTTGGCTGGCATGAAGACGATGTTATCGCCAACCTTCAAAGTTCCAGTTTCAACTCTGCCAACTGGTACTGTGCCAATTCCGGTGATTGAGTAAACGTCCTGAACTGGGATGCGTAGGGGTTTGTCGGTTGGTTTGGGTGGTTCCTGGAAACCGTTCAATGTGTCAAGTAGGGTTGGACCCTTGTACCAGGGCATCTTGGGTGAGGGTTTGATTAGATTGTCTCCTATCCAGCCCGAGACCGGTACGAACTGGAGCTTGCTCACGTCGTAACCGACGACCTTCAGCAGTGACTCCATTTCCTTTCTGCATTCCTTGTATCGTTCCTCAGCGTAGTTGACTGTGGCATCGTCCATCTTGTTGATTGCAACCGCAAGCTGGGCAACACCTAGAGTCCTAGCTAGGTATGCGTGTTCGCGGGTTTGGCCGCCTGGTCCTACGCCGACCTCGAATTCTCCTTTCTTACCGGATACAACCAGGATTGCGGCATCAGCCTGACTTGTCCCCGTGATCATGTTCTTGATGAAGTCACGGTGTCCGGGGGCGTCGATGATTGTGAAGAAGAGCTTGTCGGTCTCAAACTTTTCGAACCTGAGGTCGATGGTGACTCCTCTTTCTCGCTCTTCCTTCAGCGTGTCGAGGACCCATGCGAACTTGAAGGTCTCGCCTGCCCCAAGCTTATTCGATTCCTCAGCATATTTTGCAATAGTCTTCTCGTCCACGTTACCGGTATCGAAGAGCAAGTGTCCTGTCATAGTGCTCTTACCGTGGTCGACGTGGCCGATGATGATTAGGTTTAGGTGTGGTTTCTTAGCCGATGACATGAATCATCTTTCCGATGATGGTTTTACAGTTCGCTAGTCAACAGAGGTACCCAGTATTTAAGGGTTAGAACAAGATTTCGAAAGAAACTTCGAAATTCGGATTGCAGATTGATTCGAAAAATCCCGGTTGTCTTTTCACAGGATGCCTATCTGGAAGCTAACGCTACACGTTCCATCTCGTCGCGTTTACGAACCGCGAAACTCCTATTGTCCCGCTGCGCAGCGTACGCGATTTCCTCTGCGAGACACTCATCAATCGTCTTCGGATTGCTGTAGGCGCCCTTGCGCGCACCATCAGTCATGAAACGAAGGGCAATATCGATTCGTCTTAGTGGTGATATGTCTATCGAGATCGGGTAGACGATTCCACCGTATGCAATGCGTGTGACGTCTTCGGCGGGTGCAGTATTCTCAACAGCCTTCGCCAAAACTTCAACCGGGTTCTTTCCGGTTTTCAATTCAATGATTTCGAGCGCGTTCCTAACAATCCCGATGGCCTTCGCTTTCTTGCCGCCCACCCTTCCAGGTCGCATCATGTTGTTTACAAGACGTTCAACAATATTCAGAGTGGATTTGCGGAATCTCTTATGCTCATGCCTACCCCCGCTATGAGGGAAGAGAGTCGGCTTCACTGAGAGATATTTCTCGAGACCAGGGTCTGCGATCTCAATCTGCTCAGTCTCCCACTTCTGAAAGACCTTGATCTCTGGAGGTTTCCGACTCATTATAGCAGACCTTTTCTCTTGCGGATTTTCGCTAGCCTACCAGAGTCCACCGTATTAAGCGTTAACTTCCGCTCAGCGGAGAACTTCAATCGGAAAGTCACTCGACATACTCAATTGACGCCGCGGATGGCTCAACTCCCGAAAGTGGATTTATTACCGCGCGTTGGTCGAGTGGGCCTGAGTTCGGGTGAGCGGGTTCGAAATCAGTAGCACAGGCTAGAAGTAACGATCAGCAGCTGTTGCCAGCTAATTTGCTATTGCCGTTGCGCATCTTCATGGGCGCAACCTTCCTCTATGCTGGAATCCAGCACCTTACGGACCAGTCCTACTTCGACCCATCGAAACCGGGCTACATCGGACATCTGATCTCGCAGTACGCAGTAGGGTCGCCCCTTCACGATTTTCTGTTGGGCGTGGTGGCACCTAACGCGGTTGCGTTCGGTTATGTGGTTGCGGTAGGAGAGTCGCTCATCGGAGCCGCCGTCCTCCTTGGCCTTCTGTTCAGGGTAGCGGTGCTAGCGGGGCTGTTGCTTAATCTCACATTCTTTCTTTCCGCAACGTGGAACGCGTTTCCATTCTATTTTGGGTCAGACATCATCTTTGTAATGTGTTGGTTGACACTACTGTTAACAGGCCCTCAGACACGCCTCACTATAGACTCAAGGATCGCGAGACGGTTCTCACGGATGAGTTGGTTGCTCCCCGCACCTATACAGCCAATAGCCGTAGCGGAGCCATCACCGAAGTCCGAAGCCTCTGAGTCTGAAACAAAGGTCTCGCTTCCCGAAAGGGCGAAACTGTATCCGAGACAAGTAAGCGAGGTAAACAGGGCCTTCGAACGAATAAAACAACAGTTCGTCTCACATGAGGAAACACAAACCATACTCGAATTTGTGCGAGCGACGAACGCATCAGAGTCCAAAGAGAGCGCAGAGACTTTCTCCGTAACATGCTCGGTCTTGTTGCCATATCTGTTCCGTTTCTGCTCTGGTTGAAGGTAGCGTACTTCTCTCCTCAGGCCCAAGCTCCAACGTACGTTACAAACCCTAACCTTCAAACCAGAGGGCAAGTCTTGGCAAACGCGTCCAGCATCCCAGTGGGCCGGTCCCTGGCTCTCAGTGACCCATCTCTCGGGCCTATTCTTCTAATTCACTTGCAGAACGGTCAATTTGCTGCCTACAGTGCTATTTGCACACATGCGGGTTGTACTGTTCAATTTAATCCAGCCGCACAGGACATCGCATGCCCATGCCACGGGGCAGTTTTCGACCCGTACAATAATGCGCAAGTCATCGCTGGCCCCGCGCCGGTGCCATTGCAGAGGATTCCAATTCGATACGATCAAGCGTCCGGCAACATCTACCTGACCAGTTGAAAGGAGTCCAAGAAACCTAACTTAGAGGAACAGTCTGAGTTCCTGGACTTTCGAAAACAAGAATGGCGGTGGCAGCATCCCCGTTGAATTGGTATCCCTCGCCACAGCGGTTTCTCCAGAATCTTCTAAACCCTGTTATCCCATCAGCGCCTTGGCGCTCGCCTTACGACTGCTCTCTTCCGAGCCTCATCGGTTTCGACGATGAAGAGATGAATCCTTCCCTTCAGAAGGGCCCTCTCCTACGCTGGCCCGATAGGGCAGAGTCTCATCGTTGACCCTGAAGGCCTACCGTGGTCCGGAGCTACCTCTCCCTCGGGTTAACGGGTCCCCGCGTGTAGCCGATTTCGGGTCACAGGGAACGGCTGGCTCCCCGATCCTCCTGCCATCGCCAATTCAGTCTCACGTTAAGTTGTCATATAAACACGGCAGTGCGACTTGGCAGGATTAAGCTGCAATTGCGTCGAGCATCATGCAAGCTTCGCAAAGTTGATGCGGTGTAGGGTCTCCGCATTTGACGCATTCATTTAGTTCTGCAACTGGCGCGGTTCGGCTCAAGAGTTCTCTAAGTCTTTCAGCTGTTCTTTGGAGTGTGAACTTGGAGCCAGGATGCTTCTGATCCAATTGGTTTAGGAAGTTTCGAATATCATTCCTCAATGCTGCGTTACCGTGCGGGCATGCGATGCTCTGGAAATCGAACCCATTCAAGTAAGCGTAGAGAACCACCTCTTTCTCGGGTATGTCGCAGAGAGGTTTGATGCGCGTCAGGAACTTGCCGCGAGGGTCATAAAGAACCGGCCCTGAACGTACGATTCTCCACGGGTCGCCGTGAAGCATGTTCAAGAGAACTGTCTGTACCTCATCATCCAGATTGTGAGCCGTAGCAATCTTTGTCGCACCAATCATCTGCGCGGCTCTATTGATCGCCTTCCTACGAAAGACACCGCAGTATGAACAAGGAGTTTGACCTAGATGCATCTCAGCGATTTCATCGGTGGTTATACCGAAAAGGTCATGATATGATACCACAAACTGCTCCACGTCCAGCTTTTCGCAAGCCTTCCGAGCGATGTCAAGAGCTTCATCACGATAGCCCCTGATCCCCTCATCAACGCTGACCGCCGTGATTCTGCTTCGGGGAAAGCGGTCCTCCATCTTGACCAAGAGGTTGAGCATAGTCAGACTGTCCTTACCGCCGGACACAGCTACGGCGATGTGGTCGTTGAACTTCAGCATATCATTCTCTGTGACGGTTCTGCGAACTCGTTCCTCTACTGCCTTTCGAAAGCATTTCGAGCAGAATGAGACGCCTTCATACTCTCGAGTGTAAATCGCGTCTGCCGAGCAATAGCGGCACTGTGCCTTCTCCAACCTGCTAGTACCTCAGGAAGCCAAACCTGAGCAAAGACAAGCCAATATTCAAGATAAGAAGCGAGTAGGCGGCTGCATTTGCCACAGTCCTAATCTGCTTTGTCTTTCGGATGCCGAAAACGTTCAGAACCGTTTCTAGAAACTTGTCCCCGTCAAAAGGATACATGGGAAGCATGTTGATCAGGGCCACACTGACGAGCACAATTGAAAGCCAGAATTCGGCGTGAAGAAGGATGTTCGGAAAGTCGCTCGACAGGAACGGCAACTTCGGATTGTACTGGATATCCTCAGTGAGATCGCTGATGCCGATAATCGCGCGGGTGGAATTGTTCTGATCTGTCCCGGTCTTGACAGGGAAACTGCCCCTTTGAGTTCCTATCACAACTTCCTGTCCTGGACTTACCCCGGACATGTAGTGCCTGAGATCTGCTAACCCAGAAATTCTCGTGCCATTGATACTGGTCACTATGTCGCCCGCTCTAAGGCCTGATGAATGTGCGGGGAGATTGTCAGGAATACTTCCGATTTGGACCCCGGACCCAACAACGTCGTAGAAGGGCGCTATGGTAGCTGGAAAGTTGGCGAGGAGAAACACGCAGAGAATTCCAAGGACCACGTTCGTGAATGAGCCTGCGGCGAATACCCTCAGCTTAGTTGTGTTCTTCGCCCGGCTTAGCTTCTCCTCGTCTGGTTCAACAAATCCACCCATCAGAACATGGGCGAAGAATGCGCCAGTGGATTTCAGGGGAACACGATCAACGAGGCTCGCGATTCCGTGAGAAAGCTCATGCGACGCTACGACTATGGAAAGTGCAAGGACGAGGTATGGAAAAGTCTCGAAGGACACGAACAAACCGGGCAGGGGTACGATGGGTTGAACTGAAACTGCCTGTTCAGCCCTGAAGAACAGATTGAGCAGATTCTTCGCGAGGGTGTAGAATATGAACGCCATTGAGCCCACGCCCGTCAGGATGCCAAGGTTCCAGATTGTTCGCCAGGCCCTCGGCCAGGCCGCGGAAATTTCTCCAATCCAGTTGTTTAATCGCGTCGTCCTATAGATCAGGTACAGTGGAAGACCAGAAACCCCGTACCTCTCCGCTTTGAACGCCCACCAGGCCACAGTGATGATAATCCAGATCGCCAGATAGACGACCGCGAACGAAAGAACTGGCTCCATTACAAGTCTTCGGCAGTGAAATTAGGGTGTCCAACTAAAACCTTTCTGGGATTTGCCGTGCCCCGAATCATAGTTTTCTCCACAACCGCAAACGCAAAGGAAGCCAATAGGATCGCTAAAGACCTCATTAAACGAAAACTCGCCGCTTGTGTGAACATCGTCCCAATATCCTCCCATTACAGATGGAAAGGAAAGACCGTGCATCACCGCGAATGCTTGATCATCATCAAAACGAGATCTGAGGTATTCGCGAGGATGAAGGGAAGAATATTGGCCCTTCACAGCTATCAACTGCCCGAGATAGTAACCCTGAAAATTGAAAACGGATACAAACCATATCTCGAATGGATAGACAACAGCGTCCGAAAGTAGACTGGTATTGATCCAGGAAACGATATTGATGGGAAATTTCTCGCGATAGTTTTTTCGAATTTGGCTTGTGAAGTTCGGGGAACGCTTAATAGGCTGAAAAGTTATGCGCTGCCGCTCAGTCGGGAAAAGAGTATTGACACCGGAAGAAGAGGATAAGGTCGTAGAAGCACTCGAGGAACTTCGAATCAACTACAACCTTCGTCAATGGCGAGTGTGCTCACTCATATGCGAGTCTCTCGCCGACAAGTTTCGCACAATCGCGAATAGAGAGCAGAACATCCAGTCGACAACGCCGTGACCGACGGAGTGCTTTTTCCTATAGCTCCCTGAATCGCGTATAGAAGTCAATTAGGATTCTAGTCTTCTCTTCTCCTTCGTTCAGGGCGAATATTTTCATCCCCTGATCGAACCTCTCATACAAGATGATCTTTTCTTTCACGAGGGGTTCAACGATTCGGGCTATAGTTGAAGGTGACATTCCTAGGAAGTTGGCGAGTGTCGCTTGATTGAAGACCTTCTGGGATCCAGCGTGTTCTAACAAGTATTCGAGCAGTTTGACTTGGGCTCTGGACTGGAAAACATCCGTTAACTTGGTCAGAGTAATCCCCTAACCATGCACGACGCGTGTTCCAGTCGACTCGTTGCGAAGAGCTTTGAGAACGTTGTCCGGTGCTAGTCCATTCAGTATGATTGTTGGTATCTCTGAGCGGTGAATTATTCGAAGGGCGAGTGGGTCCATGAGGTCGTACGCGCCGGCCGTAATATCACCTTTTGATAAAATCTTGGTGAGGCGATCAATCGTGACTTCGTCAAGCTTCTTGGCTTTTGGGTCTTTGCCTGGGTCGGCGGTGTAGACTCCGTCGACGTCGGTCGCGTTGATGAACAGATCCGCCTGGATAGTCTCTGCGGCAATAGCCGCAACGGCGTTGGTCGAATGACCGGGAGTCAATCCACCCATCACCACGATCTTGCCGGAAGCAAAATAGTGTTTCAATTCATCGATTGTTGTGGGGACTTCAGGGAAGGCATACTCCCCTAACCCGTCGACAAGCAAGCGCGCATTTAGTCTGCTTGCCAGAATGCCAAGGTGGTCGCACAGGGATTCCGGCACGCCCATTTCTCGGGCGGCCTTAATGTAATAACGAGCGATGGGACCGCCACCAGTCACCACGACAAAGTGGTATTGACCGAGCAATTCTTTGAAGAGCTTAACGTACTCTTCAACGAGGGGATGCTTTTCTTCAAATGAGAAGGCGAAGCCACCAAGTTTGATCACGGCTTTCAAGAATTGCGCCTTATCTGATACTGTTTACAGGGTGTTATTTGATTTCTTAGGCCCACTCGAAACTCGACTAACCAACCTATTTAAAATCCGGAAGGTTACCATGCGGCAAGGAAATTCCAATGCCCGAATCGAGTCCGGACTCAGTTTCACGTTTCAAGCTTAAGCGGACATTGGAAACGCTCGCCTCGAAGGAAGGACGGGGAACTGAACTCATAAGCCTCTACGTCCCACCTGACCGGAAGATCCACGAGGTCATGGGAAACCTCCGGGATGAATACGGAACCGCCACCAACATAAAGTCCCGGACAACTCGAAAGAACGTACAAGAAGCAATCGAAAGAACCCTCCAACGACTCAAACTCTTCAAACAGCCCCCAAAAAACGGCCTAGTGATATTCTGCGGAGCCATTCCCAAGGATGGGCCGGGCACTGAGAGGATGGAGACAAACGTGCTTGAGCCTCCCGAACCTATCAACGTGTACCTCTATCGCTGCGACGCACGTTTTGTCCTAGAACCGTTGCTCGCGATGGTTAGGGAGCGAGACGCGTACGGGGTAATCGTGATCGACTCAAGCGAGGCAGCTGTCGCCATGGTCAAAGGCCAGAGAATGAATGTCCTACAGGAGTTCAGCTCGGGTATCCCAGGCAAACATCGAGCAGGAGGCCAATCGGCCAGGAGATTCGAGCGCATTAGAGAACAAGCGATGAACGATTACTTCCACAGGATCGGAAAACACGCCTACGACCTCCTCAACAAGGAACAGGCCTTGAAGGGTCTCATAATCGGAGGACCAGGACCAACGAAGCACGATTTCGTTGAGGGCGACTACCTCAACTATATGCTCAAAGAGAAAATTCTCGCAACCGTTGACACCTCCTATACCGGCCAGCAGGGCGTCGAGGAAATCATCAACAAGAGCCAGGACGTTCTGCGCGGCGTCAGGTATCTTGAGGAAAAGCGGACTGTTCAGAAGTTCCTGTACGAGATCGGCCACGAGACGGGGCTCGGCGTCTATGGTGAAACGCAAGTTCGGAAATACTTGACCGCTGGCGTCGTGGATCTGTTAATTGTTTCTGAGAAGCTGAACATGCTCCATATCTACACGAAGTGCAAGAACTGCGGGGCGGTCGAGGATTATCTTATACCCCAAGCCAGTTTCGTGAAATTCGAACAGGATCTCATTTCCACGGCCTGTAAGAAATGTAACGCAACGGCCCTATTCGTGGAGGAGAGCAAAGATCTAGTCGACGAGTTGATCGATTTCGCCGAGAAACAGAACGCCAATGTGGCGGTCATTTCAACGGAAACAGATGAGGGCGTGATGCTTAAGGACTCATTCGGTGGAATCGCTGCGATTCTTCGCTACAAAGTGGGCTAGCAAAATCGAATTGAAGAGAATTCCTGCCTAAGGCGCCGGACGTCTTTCCTGACTTTCTTGGGCTCCTCTTTCCCAATCCAAACGCGAGCAATTAGCTCCGCTATTTCGCCCATTTCTGCC
>Ga0315282_10008174_pt1 | contig 16969 bp, 11 predicted proteins | sample YL17G07_20_MG_FD_203693 | JGI IMG/M metagenome (GOLD analysis project Ga0315282, IMG submission 203693) | Sediment microbial communities from Yellowstone Lake, YNP, Wyoming, USA - YL17G07_20 | ecosystem: Environmental > Aquatic > Freshwater > Lake > Sediment | place: USA: Wyoming | collected...
CTTGCCGTCGCGCGTGATTTTGTAAATCTTGGGATCGGGCGAGGTGGCCGCGAACACGGTGTCGTCGGCGTCGACGGCCAGGGCATGGACTTCCAACTCCTTGCCCTGGAAAAAAGTCTCGACCTTGGCCTCCTGCTTCGCCGAGCCGGCCGGAGGGATGCGCAGAATCTTGGCCGGCGAGCCGCCGCCCACGTAGATGTTGCCGCGGCTGTCTTCGGCCAGCGCCCAGATGTATGTCAACTGCGGGTCGGCGAGCTGGCGCAGGCGCGGGGCCAGCAGCAACTTGCCCTCGCTGCTCAAGGAGAGCTTCTGGACGGTGCCCTTGTCGAAATCCTCGAATCCCTTCTGTTCCCACACCCGGGTGGTGCTGTCGGCCAGCAGGAAAGCGCTTGCGGCGAGCAGAAAACCAAGAATAGCGATTTTGTTCATCATTGCCACGCGAGGCCTGATGTCGGAGTTAAGAGTTAAGAGTTAAAAGTTAAGACTGGCAGGCTCTTAACTCTTCACTTCACAGTAACTGTAACCGTTTGCATGCCAAACACCACGTGATCGAGCGCCACCGACTGCTGCTCGACGAAAGACTCAGCCTGGAGGGTCATCCGCCCCGGGGTCTTGATGGGATCGATCACGTTGGCAAACGAAGACGGGATGCTGGGCATCACCTTGTCCTCGATGACCGCAGTGGGAACCGACTGCACCAGGCTGACGTACAGGCGGCCGTTGGCCTGCTCGCGATTCAAGGCGGCGATGAGCTGGCTGAGGCCGGCGGAGCGCGCGGCATTGCTCAGGCGGTTGACGAACTCGGCGTCGCTGAGGGCGATGCGCAGGTCGCCGCGCGCCGCGTTGGGCGGAATCTTCACCGCCACGTCCTTGAACAGGCGGTCGCCGCGGTAGGGCCGCAGCGCCACCCGCAGGTTCAGCGTTTCGCCCGGCCGCACCTCGATCCTGTCGGGCCAGACCTGCTCGATCACGGCCGTGCGGCGCTCGGCGACGATCTCCAGCTCTATACTTACCGACGAGACCTCGACCGGCTCGAAGGGGTTATTGAAAATCCGCGAGAAGCGGTCGGCGATCCACAGGGAAGGAGTCAAGGGGTTGGGCACCGCCGCCGGCCCTTCCGGCGACGCGAACACGTTCTCCAGCCGGACCTCGGGGAGGCCGCGCAGCCGGATGGCGCCGCGCACTTTGTACATGGCGTCGTCGCCGTATTCGTTCACGCCCATCAGCGCATTCAGCAAGGCCAGCGAGAGAATCGTGGGCGTGTAGCGCGGATGCTGGAAAACCTCGAAATGATAAGTGTGGGTCTGGCGGCCGGCGCGCACCGTGGCCTCAACGGGCACCATGGGCGGCCGCTCGTCCAGCACCCCGAGGAGGCCCGAGTGACGGTCCTGCCGCAACGTCCCGACAATCTCGCCGGTGTTGGTGATCTTGAAGGGCGCCAGCGGCGAACCGAGCACCGTAATCACTTCCGCGGCCGCCATGGGCATGGCCATCCGGCCGAGGTTGAACAGGGGATGGCCGAAGGCCAGCACGCGGCGGCCGTCGTTGTAGGTGACGGTTCCGGTGCCGGCGATCGAAAGATCACCGGTCAGCAGCACGCCGGCCACGGCCGAGCCGGGGGCCAGCGCCTGCCGCTTGGCTGGCCGGGCGCCGCCCTGCTGCGTCCGCGCTCCGCCGCCGGCGCCGCCCTGCTGCGTCCGCGCTCCGCCGCCGGCGCCGCCCTGCACCGGCGTCACCCCCATCTGGCGAAAGACATCAGCAAACTGCCTGAGCGCCGCCTCATGGAAGCCGCTGAAAACCAGGGGCGTGTCGATGGGCGTCAGGAACAGTTCCGGCCCCGGCGCGCCGGCCGACGCGGGCGTCCCGAGCAGCGCCTGGAAGTCGGCGGACAGCGACACCTTTGGGCCCGGCGCCGGCCCCGGCCCCCGGCTCTGGTCCAGCTCGCTGATTTCCATCATCAATTCGGCCGGGGTGATTCCCGCGATCGGCTCGTTGGTGAATATGCCGACGCGGAGCGAGATGGCCCCCAGCAGCTTGCCGCCGATGTAGACGGGGCTGCCGCTCATGCCGGAGGCCACGCCGATGCTCTTCATCTTGTCGCCCAGGCGGGCCAGGATCACGTCCTGCCGCGGGCCCCAGGCGTTCTTCATGACGCCCACGATCTCCACCGGGAAGGCCTCGACCTGCTCCCCGAGGAACACGCTGTAGCCGGTGGCTTTCATGCCCGGCCGCAGGTCTTTCACCGGAAAGATTCCCACCGCGCCGGGGGCAGGCGGAGCCGGCTGCGCAACCGCCAGAGCGGCGGCAGACACCAGAAGCAAGACACGGATCACCTGCCTGCACATGGGCGTTGCTCTCCTGCTCCCTCAACCATGCCGTGGGGAGAAGCGGGCCGCGGGAGGATGTCGGAATTCTTTTAGCATCGGCGCGGGGCCGCAGGCAAGCGCATTCTTCTTGCCGGTTCTCCCCGCTTGCGTGTAAACTGGAAGCTCCCTGGGCGGAAATCAGCGGTCAAACAGGCCATCCGTAGGGCGAGAGGCAGGCCGGTCTCAGCCAACTGCGGAAGTTGAATCACCGGAGCGCGGCCGCCGTCTAAGAAAAGGCCATGAACCTTCTGTTCCTATACCCGGAGTTCCCGCACACCTTCTGGAGTTTTAAGCACGCGCTGAAATTCGAGGGGAAACGCTCGGCCTATCCGCCGCTGGGGCTGCTGACCATCGCCCCGCTGTTTCCCGCCGGTTGGCAGCGCCGCCTGATCGACTTGAACGTGGAACGGCTGCGCGACCGCGATCTGGAATGGGCCGACGCCGCGCTGATCAGCGGCATGCTGATCCAGCGGCCTTCGCTGGAGCAGGTGGCCCGGCGCTGCCGGGAGCGCGGGCTGCCGGTCATCGTGGGGGGGCCGATCACCAGCGGGGCGGATTTGACCGGGCTGGCCGATTCGGCGGTGCGCGGCGAAGCCGAGGGCCTGATCCCGCAACTGGCTGCCGACCTGGAAGCCGGGCGGCTGCAGCCGGCCTACGGGTGCCCGGAGCGGCCCGCGATGTGCCAGTCGCCGCCGCCCGACTGGAGCCTGGTGCGGCAGCGCAAGTACAGCGCCATGGCCCTGCAGTATTCCCGGGGCTGCCCCTTCAACTGCGAGTTCTGCGACATCATCGAGATCTACGGCCGCCGCCCCCGCACCAAGAGCCCCGAACAGGTGGTCGTCGAGCTGGAGGCCCTGCGGGCCGCCGGCTGGCGCGGCTCCGTCTTCATCGTGGATGACAACTTCATCGGCAACAAGCGCGAAGTGAAGCAACTGCTGCCCCGCCTCATTCAGTGGAACCACGACCGCGGCCGCCCCTTCCACTTCTTTACGCAGGCCTCGCTGAACCTGGCCGAGGATGACGAACTGCTCGGTCTCATGCGGGACGCCAACTTCATCAAGGTGTTTCTGGGCATCGAGACGCCGGCGGAGGCCAGCCTGCTTGCATCGCAGAAGCACCAGAACACGCACCGCGACCTGCTCGACAGCGTGCGCCGGATCCAGAGCTACGGGCTGGAGGTGATGGGCGGCTTCATCCTGGGCTTCGACAACGACCCGCCCAGCATCTTCGAGGAGCAGCTTCGGTTTATCCGGGAAAGCGCGATTCCGGTGGCCATGGTGGGCCTGCTGACGGCCCTGCCCGGCACCCAGTTATACCGCCGCCTGCTGAAGGAAGGGCGGCTGCTGCTGGAGAGCACCGGCAATAATACCCACGACGCGCTGAATTTCATTCCGCGCATGAACACGGAAACGCTGGTTGAGGGGTATAAGGCGCTGCTGAAGTCGATCTACGCGCCGGAGGAGTATTACCGGCGCGTGCTGCGCTTCCTGGAGCACCGCGGGCCGAGCGCGGCCCGCAGCATTCACAAGTTCTCCGACTACGTGGCGGTGGCGAAATCGCTGCTGTGGCAGGGCCTGCTCGATCGTTCCCGCTTCACCTATTGGCGCTTCCTGGCCAAAACGCTGCTGCACCATCGCCGCAGCTTCGACACCGCCATGGCCCTGGCCATCATGGGCTACCACCTGCGGCGCATCACCGAATCATACTGCGAAAGCTGACCTGGGGACGGCTGACGGTTGCCCGCTCAGGCTGTCCGTCCGCCGTCAGCCGCCGCGCTCGGCCGTGATCTTCTGCACCGCGAGAAAGGCGGATGGAGTTTGCGCCTGAGCGATGGTAGGAATCCGCGGGCAATGGGGTAATGAGGCAGTAGGGCTTCGTTTCTCGTTTAGGAGAAGATGACTTGAAGAGCAGCGATCAGCGGACAGACTGGCCGGTATCTGAGAGCTTGAGCCAGTCAATAAGCGCCTGAGCAGCCTCGTCCAGCACCGTATCCCCGGTGAACCTGAGTCGTTGCAATGAACCAAGTTTGAGCGCGAGTTCTTTCGCGCTTAGCGCTTCGCCCAGCGCGGTAACTCGTTTTACGGTCTCTGCGTTGACGGCGTTGATCTCGATCATTCCGTATCCGTCCGGTAAACCCATATATTCCCCTTGAAAATCACGAGTGACACTTTCCGACGTCGCTGAGGCACGCCCGGGGTGTGCCCGCGAGTGGAGGGAGAGGCTCACGGCATCCAGAACGCGGTAGTAAGGCCCTTTGTCGGCCGGGTCGGAGTGATCCCAGCATTGCTTGTCGACGGGAATCGCTTCCAGGAAGAAGATGTAGCGCCGATCCATTTTCCACAGGATATTCACCGGCCAACCAAGTCTTGCGAGATCCGGGTCTCGCGCCACAAAAACCCGGACCCGCGTGGCCTGCGGCCGCGCGGTTGCGTCCTTCTCTTGACCCGGCGAAACTTCGTCGCGACGCCAAAGGGCCTGCTCGACCTTCAGGTCACAGAGAAATCCCGCGGTCTCTGGCAACGGTAAGAACCCGCGGCGATTGACTTCGATCTCACGCAGGGCTCTTTTTCGTTCCTCACTGTCCGGTTTAAAGACCGAACGGCCTGGACCTGGCGTCCCGACGATTACCACTGTGCTCGTCATGAGATGCCGGGCGATTTCAGCGCCAGACGGCGCCGGCGGGCCTTGCGCTGCCTGTCCGGCAAGGCCCAGCGCGCCGCACAATGACATTGCCAGGATTCCGAATCTTCTGTTCATACGTTGCTCGCAGTCCTGTAGCTAGTACCGGCCGCAGTTTTGATACAGGTACGTCGGCGCAATTGGGTCCGACACGGCATACGCCTCCCTCCCGGCCTGATTTCGGTTGTTGTCGGCGAACGCCGCCTGATCCCGGTCGTATTGGGCCCGCGCGTCTCCGATCAGGTCCGAAAGCTCCTGTTGACTAGGCGCTGACAGGTTCTGAATCCGGGCGTAGTAGCTGGCGACGCTGTAGTAATTGCCAAACAGTCCGCCAGGATTGAGTTGCGCCATGTGCTTGTCCTCGTGCGCCTTCACCTTATTGTAAAACTGGCTGCTCAGCGATATGAAAATCGCCTCGTCGGGTACATACCGTGTCAAGAACCCCTGGCCGGCAACGCGCCAGATGTGGTCCGTCCCCTCCTGAATGAACGGGGCGCCCATAATTGTAACCAAGCCGAACGGCACCCAACCAACGGCTCCTGAGGGCGTTGTCACTGTAAGGCTCGTGTGTTTGGACTTGCTGCCTGTCCCGACAAAGCCGACTAGCGCCCTAATTGCGTAGGTGCTGCTGAAGCTGGCGGTGCACTCACCGTTGGGCAGCGCGAACCAGTGGGCATCCGTACCGGTGGACGCATCATTGGGTGCCGTGAAGCTCACGTTCGGCCCATTTCCAGCGCCCGACGGTGCGGTAAAGGACCATTGGTACGATGTGGCCGAACCGCTGAGAATGGTGACGCTAAACTGGCCGGCGCCGCCATCCACAACGGTCTGGGCCGGGCTGATGCTGAAGTCGGCCGGCGGCGTCGGTGGCGGTTCAGGCGGGAGCGGTGGGCAGGGGTTGACCGGTATGAACAGCGCCCTCACCCTTCCCCTGTTCACAAGCGTGGTGGTTTGGCTCGCCGAGATCGCGCATCCCAGTCCCGCAAGGTACGTAGCGCTTACCCCCATGATCGTCGCCGAGGATGGCGCGGAACTCGTGGTCGTGAAAAACTCGGGATTGCACGTCGGCACATAGTTCCCGACCCCACAGGCACCGATCGCCGTGGCCCCGAGCTCATCCACCTTGGACACCGAGCGCGCCTGCGCGGTTCCTCCTCCTTCGTCGAGCACGTCCGAGTACCCCGCTACGCCCAGCACTTGGCCGGGATAGCGGCACGAGAACTCTTCCCTCCTCACCGCGCTCGTGGCCAGCCTTACGGATGCATTCCGGCGCCCGGAGGCGTTCCCGCCGCGCGCCGCAACTTGGACCCCGTCTCCTATGCTTAGAATGGCATCACTTGCTGCGTGCGGCAACGGCCAGCAGCATGGCCGCGCTGTGAATCCGAACATGGGCGCTATTCGAGGTCAGTTCCTCCTGGAAGACCTGCTCGGCGGCAGTGGGATCCAGCAGCGCAAGCGTCCGGGCAGCCGCGGCGGAGACACCCCGCACCTTACTAGCCAGGTAGGGCGCCACCGCGATGAATCGATCCCTTTGGCGGAGATCGGATATCGCCGACATGGCGGCGATTTGCACTGCGGGATCGGCGCTGGCCAGTTGCTCCGCCAGAGCAGGGCGCAACGCAGGTTGGACAGCCGCAACCTTCAGCGCGAGATGTCGCACCTCATCGCTCTGGCTGGTGAGCGCTCGCGCAATGGCCGCCTCGGCGGAAGCCGAAACCCCACTTTGCAATAAGCGCTGAGCTGCAACGACTTGAGACGTGTCGTCCCCTTTTGTGATGATCTCCTGAAGAACAGACCTATCTTTGGGATCGTTCGGATCTAAAAGCTTCTCAGCGAGCATGCTGCGAAAGACGGGCTGGCGATCCAGTCCCAGCCGATATGAGAACTCCTTCAAGCTCATGTTTCCCGATCGCGCTATCGCCCAGACGGCTCGACCTCGAAGCGCCTCGTCTGGACTGGTGACGAGCTCTCTTAGCCTGTCCAATCCGCCCGGCCGCCCCATGATCGCCAAAGCGACCAAGGCGTCCATCTGGTATCCGCTCCCGGAATCCCGCGCGGCCGTTTCGAGCTGCTGCCTTCCATCCTGGTGTCCCAATTGCGCGAGTCCAAGGGCCCCCGCAGTCCGTACGCCCTCGTTTGAATCGTGCAGGGCAGAACGGAACGCAACAACCGCACTCGTGTCCCTCATGCGCCGCAAGACCGAAAGCGCAGTTTCGCGTGCCCAGGCAGTCTTCCCGTTCGTGGCCGTCCTGAGGAACAAAGGCTCAGCGAGCGTTCCCATCCGCTCCAGGAGTCCAAAGGCGACTCCGGCGGTCGGTCCCACATCCCCGTCTGCAATTCTGCTCAGGATCTCCGCCGCCTCGCCTGTCCCAGCCCGTGCGATTGCGTCCAGAATGGGAATCTTGGGGCCCACGCCGGGATCCTGAGCCGCTGTTCCAAGGTCCGCGAGATAGGATCGGCATTGTGCCGGAGAGAGACCCGCCGAAATACTGGCGATTGCGGTGCCGTCCTTGCCCTTCAGGGCTGTACCCACGAGCGTTCGGCTCGTTGGATCATCAATCGTGGGTAACATCCCGAGCGCAGTGGCTGCGTCCTCGCCGCCGGCTCGCATAGCATCTGTCACGATTTGCCATGCTTCCTTCTGCAGAGTATCTCCAGGCCACAGGGGAAGGCCAAGAGTGACGGTTGCGAGCAGGACCACCCAGTTTTTCGGCTTGAACATGCTCTCTCCTATTGTCTAGACAGGGTCCGCCGCGTAACCGTAGCGAACGTGGAAGTAAAGTTTTGTCGTTGGGCAGGCCCGAAGTTAAATCCGTTCACTGTCCAGCTCTGCAACCGAGATGCAGTGAAGCCCTGCGGCAGGCCGCCTGGACCGTACGCGGAGAGTAGGTCGGTCATCTGTCCGTTGAGGTCCGATGAACCCGCTTTGGGTTGGTTGTCCGGTGGATCAAAACTCGCTCCGAACGGATTACTCAGGGTTGTAAGCGTTTCCAGGTTGGTCATGCCGGGTAGTACAATATGATTCGGGGGGGCAAGCTGGTCGTCGACGTAGTAGCTCATCGTTGTGATGTATCCGGAATAGTTGCCGTAGCTGTATGGCACCGTAGACTCGGCCCCGCCGGGGTAATTAACTGCCACAAAGGTCCTGGGGTCCAAAACTGTGAAGCGGACACTTGATTCCGCCGACTGGCTACCGACTACGTATCTAACTGACACATACGTGTCACCCCCCTGCGTGCTCGGCGCAGTACCGGTGACAGATGCATTTGCAGAGTTGATTCCGTTAATCTCTAGTTTTGGTCCCGCGGTCCAAGTCACGCTTCCACCGGCGGGGCTGCCCTGCGCCGTAATGGAGGTTGTCGTTAATCCGCCCGGACCTCCTAGAACGACCAGTCCGTTCCCCGCCATACTGACGAACCCTTGCTGCACGTGGATGCGAACGGTAACCGGCGGCGGCGGCGGTCCAGGCGGGAGCGGTGGGAGCGGCGGGCAGGGGTTGACCGGAATGAACTGCTCCCTCACCCTTCCCCCGTTCACAAGCGTGGCGGTTTGGCTCCCCGAGATCGCGCATCCCAGTCCCGCAAGGTACGTAGCGCTTACCCCCATAATCGTCGCCGAGGATGGCGAGGAACTCGTGGTCGTGAAAAACTCGGGATTGCACGTCGGCACATAGCTCCCGACCCCACAAGCACCGATCGCCGCAATTCCGAGCTCCTCCACCTTGGACACCGAGCGCGCCGGCGCGGTTCCTGTTCCTCCGTCCAGTACGTCCGAATGACCCACTATACCAAAGAGTTGGCCGGGATAGCGGCACGCGAACTCTTCCCTCCTCACCGCGCTAGTGGCCGGCCTCACGGATGGATTCCCGCGCCCGGATGCATTCCCGCGGCCCGCCGCAACCGGGGCGAAGCTGGCCACCGCCCCTTCGCGCCGCGCGTGCAACCGAAGCGACGCGGCCCGCTCCTCAACGTACTCCAGCAGCGAGGCCCGGTTCTCCGGCCGGGTCTGCACCAGCAGGGCCGTCAGCGCCTTGCGAGCCGCCATTCGGCCCGCCACCGTCGCCGCATCTCCCCGGTCGTTCGATGGCGCCTTCAAACCCCGGAGCACGTCCGCCCTCTCCGCGTCGGGCCTGGCCGGAGCGGCCCGCCGCGGTCACTGGAACTGCGCTCGCTGAGCCGGCGGGCGCAGTCCGGCCGCGATGGCTTTCTCCCGCAGCCGCTCGCCGGCGGGCACCGGTGAATCGAAAAACAACACGTGCATGAGTTTCGGGTAGGCGCTCAGCGCCGCCGTCGCCTGCTCCCACTGCGCCGGATGCCGGGCCTTCAGAGCCGACGCCTGATCGAGGCAAATGGCAAGATAGGCGGCGCGGGCGCGTTCCTGGGCCGATGCCCCGCGGACTATGCCGCGCTCAATACCGGCACGCAGGCCGGCTTTCAGCTCCCGGTCGCGGGTTGCCGCGTCCACCAGCGGCTCGATATTGACCGGTTCCTGCACCCGGATGCGATAGAGCGTCTGTCCGCGCGATTGCAGCCTGGCTCCGCCGTTCTCGCGGATCACCCGCTCGGCCAGGGCAATGAGCCGGTCGCCGAAACGGGTGATGGTCTCGTCCATGGGCATGCCGTCGCGGCTGGTGTTGCGGAAGCGGTCTTGAATCTCCCAGCCCTGGCCGCGGATCCAGCGCTCGCCCCGCATCACGCCGATCACTGTGCCGGCGGTGGCTGCGTTGTTGTCGGCGTCCCAGCCGAAGTTGAAGGCCTGCCGCAGCGTTTCCGCGAAATCCCGCCGGCCGTACAGCAGCGCGGCAATCGTGGCGGCGCCATTCAGCATCACGCCGTTGCGGTCGCGGACGTCGCTTCCGCCGTAGAGGCTGTAGCGGTCGCGAATCAGCCGGCGTGTCGCGCGCCAGTCACCAGGGTTCTGCTGGTGCCAGTGGATGACATCCGCGACCGCCCGGCGCATCTGGGAGCGAGGATCCAGGGCGGCAACGCCCGCCTCCACCACCCGCCCGACATCGTCCGTCAGGAACGCCGCGGCGATCATGGCCGTAAAAAGCTGTGTGGCCTGCGCCGGCTCGCCGTCGATGCTCACGTGGGTGTAGTGCAGGCCGATGCGGGCCGCTGTCCGGGGCATTCCCGGCGAAATCAGCCCCCACGATTCAGCCGCAAACTGCCCCGAGAGATTGAAGTCCGCCCAGGGGTTGATCTGTACGCGGCCGGTCAGCGGCGGCTCGATGCCCAGATCCAGCAGTTGCCGCAGGTAGCGGTGCGAACACCAGATGCGCCGGTTGATATGGGCCTTCCACAGCGCGGCGATTCGCGCCGGTGGAAGCAGCAACCGCCGGCTTTGCTGCATCTCGACGATGTAAACCCATTCGATGTCGGTGTCGTCATCGGTCCATGCGCCCTCCGGGAGGGCCGGCGTGTATCGCTCCACGTTGCCGGGCTCGGCGATGTATTTCATCTCGTGCTTGAGCCCGTTCAGGTCGCCGAGAATCTGGCCCAGCAGCCCGCCGCGGATCTTGTCGTGGACAGTGTCGGCCGACACGTCGATTGTGCGCGGAGGGTCGGCGGCCGCGATTGCCCCCATCAGCAAAGCAAACAGCAAGGTTGAGATTCGCATTCCCGGCCTGAGCCTCTTTTATACCACTGGTTTCGCGCTACACTGGCCGCTACGGGAGTCACAAACATGAGCCTGCACCGAATTGCCCGCTATGCCTGCGCCTTCCTCGCTGTGGCCTGCCTGCTGTGCGGGCTGCCATTGCATGGGGCGATGGAATTTGCCGTCTCTTTCCCCCGGGAGCGGAGCGCCGCGCCGCTGGACGGGCGCCTGCTGGTGCTGCTGTCCACCGATCCCGCGGCCGAGCCGCGCTTCCAGATCAATGACAGTCCCAACACCCAGCTCGTTTTCGGCATCGACGTGGAGGACTGGAAGCCGGGCCAGGCGGCGGTGGTCGATGCCCGCGCCTTCGGCTATCCGGTGCGAAGCATGGCGCAGCTCAAGCCGGGCGAGTATCACGTGCAGGCCCTGCTTCACCGCTATGAGACGTTTCGCCTCTCCGATGGCCGCGTGCTGAAGCTGCCCATGGATCGCGGCGAAGGCCAGCACTGGAACCGGGCCCCCGGGAACTTCTACAGCAAGCCGGCCAAACTGCGGATCGATCCCCAGGCCGGCGGGCGGGTCGAGATCCTCCTCGACCAGGAGATTCCGCCGCTTCCCGAGCCCAAGGACACCAAGTACATCAAGCACGTCAAGATCAAGAGCGAGCTGCTGAGCAGGTTCTGGGGCCGGCCGATGTACCTCGGCGCCCATGTGCTGCTGCCGGAAGGTTTCGATCAGCACCCCGAGGCCCGCTACCCGCTGTGTATCTTTCACGGCCACTTCCCCTCGGATTTCGGCGGCTTCCGCACCGAGCCCCCCGACCCCAACCTCAAGCCGGATTACATCGAGCGGTTCAAGGTTCACGGCTACAACCGCATGGTGCAGGAGGAGGCATACCAGTTCTACAAAACCTGGACCGGGCCGGGGTATCCCCGCATGCTGATCGTCGAAATCCAGCACGCCAACCCCTTTTACGATGACTCCTATGCCGTGAACTCCGCCAACCTCGGGCCTTACGGCGACGCCATCATGCGCGAGCTGGTCCCTTACATCGAGAAGCGCTTCCGCGGCATCGGGCAAGGCTGGGCGCGCTTCACCTACGGAGGCTCGACCGGCGGCTGGGAGGCGCTGGCGGTCCAGGTTTTCTACCCCGACGACTTCAACGGCTGTTTTGCCGCCTGTCCCGATCCCATAGATTTTCGGGCCTACACGGTCGTCAACATCTACGAGGACCGCAACGCCTATTACCTGGAAGGCCCGCACAAGCGCGTCCCGCGCCCCGGCAAGCGCGATTACCTGGGCCACATCAGCGCGACCGTCGAGGACTTGAACCACTTCGAGCTGGCGCTCGGCACCCGCAGCCGCTCCGGGCAGCAGTTCGACATTTGGGAAGCGGTTTACTCGCCGGTGGGAGACGATGGCTATCCCAAGCGCATCTTCGACAAACTGAGCGGCGACATCGACCGCACGGTGGCCGAGTACTGGCGTGAGCATTACGATCTGAGCTACATCCTGCGGCGGGACTGGAACAAGCTGGGCGCCAAGCTCCAGGGAAAGATCCACGTCTATTGCGGCGACATGGACACCTATTATCTGAACAACGCGGTGTATCTGCTGGAAGACTTCCTCAAGAGCACCGCGAACCCGTACTACGATGGCGAGGTGAGGTACGGCGACCGCGCCGAACATTGCTGGAACGGCGATCCCACCCTGCCCAACCACATCTCCCGCCTGCGGTACAACACCATGTACGTGCCCAAGATCCTGGAGCGGATTAAGCAGAGCGCGCCGCCGGGCGCCGATTTGAAGAGCTGGCGATACTGAGCGCGCGCTTTAGAAGCCGCGGCGCTGGACGGGTTTCTGGCCGTCGGGCCGGGGCACGAAGAAATCCTGCCAGGCCAGCCCGCACTCCTTGATCATCTCCACGCAATACTCGTTGCGCCCGATCTTGGCGTCGCCGTTGTTCGTTCCACAGGAGAACTTGACGCCGGCTTTCTTGGCCGCCTTGATGAACGCGGGGCTGGGCAGACGGTAGCGGTTGTTGATCTCGATGGCCACGTCGTTCTTCCTGGCGGCGGCGATCACCTTCTGCATCCGGTCCGGCGTCCAGAGCCGGTCGTAGTCGGCGGCAATCGGAGCAGGCAGGAACGTGGGATTGACGTAGATATCGATGGGCTCGTTGTTGAGCACCGAAAGGATGCGGTTGAGGTACATTTCCATGAAGGCCTGCTTGTCGGGAATTTCCCCGACCTCTTCCTTGATCCACAAGCGCATCCGCTTGCCCTTGTCGTCGGTGAAGGTCATGGCGTCGGTGAAGACGTAGTCGAATTTAGCCACCGTCTCCTTCGAGAACATCTTGACCCACTCGCGCCCTTCGGCCTGCATGGCCACCCACACCGGCTGCCCTTTCATGGTCTTGAGAAATTCCTCGGCGCCGGCGTCGTTGGTGATGGGAAAGTTCAGGCCGCAGTTCATGGCAACGCCGTACCCGATGCCGAGCCGGCGCGATTCTCGCAGCGCGTCTTCCAGGGTGAACCCGCCTCTCACATGCACGTGGTAATCAACCAGCGGGTAATTGTCGGCGCTCAGCCGCAGCAGCTCGCGATAGAGGTCATCGACCACGGGGCGCTCTGAGGCGGGCGTGGCCAGGTCGTCCGGCAGCGGTTTCACGACGATGTTCTTGAAAAAGGCCTTCGAGCCGGAGTCGTGGCATTGCAGCGCGAAGGCGCCGTGATCGATCACCCGTGCCCGCTCGTTGGCCTGCACCGGCTGGTCCGGCTCGACGTAATCCACCACCAGAAGGCCGTTCAGCCGGATCTGCACCTGCTTGCCGCGCACCGAGAAGTGCAACTGGAACCACTCGTTGTCTTTGGCCAGGGCCTTGTAAATGTTGCGCACGCCGTACAGGGAGGCGGTTTTCTTCCGCTCGCGGTACTCGCCTTCGCCTTCGCAGGTATTGCACACCTGCACTTCGAAGCCCTTGGCCGGCCAGCCCCGCTGCTGGAACTGGGTGTGGAAGAAGATGCCGGAGTTGGCGCCCGGACGGGTCATGACCTCGGCCTTCAGCTCGAAGTTCCGGAAGTCGGCGTTGCTCACCGGGCCGGCATAGAACAGGTGCGAGGTCGGCCCGTCGCAAAGGATCTGCCCGTTTTCGACGCGGAACGAAGCGGCATTCTCGCCGGCCTTCCAGCCCTTCAGGCTCCGGCCGTCGAACAACGGAATCCAGCCATCATCCGCTTTGGTCTGGGCAGACGCATTTAACGACGCGAACAGCACCAGGGCAAAGAAGCAAGCTGCGATCTTGGGCATAGGAGAACCTCTCGCGAGTCTTTCAACGCAGAGGCGCAGAGGGCGCAGAGAATCGCGGAGAAGGGCCTCTGCGTTCCTCGGCGTTCTCTGCGCCTCTGCGTTGAAGGGCTCCTACTTTACCGGAACGAGCTTGATGGAGGCCAGCGACAGGCCGCCCTTCCTGCGTGAATCGATGCTCTGCGGCTTCAGCGCGAGCTGATGCGCGCCGGCCTTGCTCAGCGTGACGCGGCCGAGCCGGGAATTGTAATAGCGCATGCGCGGATTGCTGGGATCGACAAATTCCTCGGCCTGGCTGATGGCGCCCGGCAGGCGCTGGCCCGCCACCTCGACAGTGACCTGGTGCCCGGCATCGAGCCCGGCATTGCGGAAGGGAGCCGCGGTGACCGCCACGATCTCATAGGTGCCCGGGCGGAACAGCTTGAAGTCCCACTTCATCGAATCCTTCGGATTGGTCCAGCCGCTGGCCACGCCCCGGTTGTCGATGGTGATGCCGGCGCCGCCGCTCTCCGGCTGGATCTGGGCCAGGTAGGCCTCCAGGGTCACGGCGCCGTCCGGTTGCTGAGTGAGGGCCGTGACCACGTCGGGCTGCCCGCCGATCTCAACAACGATGACCGCATCGTTGGGGTCGGGCGCCGCCGGCGGCAGGCCGATGGATGCGGAATAGAAATCCAGGTCCGGTTTGCTCTCCTGTTTGAGCGCCAGCGGTGTGCGGGCCGCCTCGGCCAGCAGGTAGGCCTTCTGCACCCGGTTCCGGATGCCGTACACGGTCAACTGCCGGCCCGGCCATTCAAACACGTGCAGGTACATCTTTCCGGGCTTGGTGGTGATCAAGCCCCAATCCTGGTTATAGGGGAAGGGGCTGGGGCTGGCGCCGGTGATGGATTCGTTGTTGGCGCGCAGCCACTGGCCGACCGCCCGCAGCCGCTCGACGCTGGGCTGCGGGATTTCGCCTTCGGCCGTGGGGCCCACGTTCAGCAGGTAATTGCCGCCGCGGCTGGCGATCCGCACCAGTTGCTTGATCAGCACCGGGACCGGCTTCCAATTGCTGTCGTCTTTCTTGAATCCCCAGGTGTCGTTCATGGTCACGGGAGTTTCCCAGTCGCGCTTCACGACGCCGACCGTGATCTGGTTGTCGCCGGCCGAGTCGTAGTCGCCCATGTTGTGCCCCACGCGGCCGCTGACGATGCAGTTGGGCTGCAGCGTGTGGACCATGTCGGTGATGTCGCGGGACTGCTCCGCCGTGATCAGCCGCGGCGTGTCGAACCAGATCAGGCCGATGGGCCCGTAGTTGGTGAGCAGCTCGCGCACCTGCGGTTTGGCTTTGGCCTCGAAATACCTGGCGAAATCCTTCTTCTCGTCCGGCGGGAAGTCCCAGTTGTTTCCCGCGCCGTCGGGCTCGTGCCAGTCCTGGGCGTGCGAATAGTAGAAGCAGAGCTTGATGCCGGCCTTGCGGCAGGCCGCGGCCAGCTCCTTCATGGGGTCGCGCTTGAACGGCGTGGCGTCCACGATGTTGTACCTGCTGACCTTCGAGCCGTACATCGCGAACCCGTCGTGGTGCTTCGAGGTGATGACGATGTACTTCATTCCCGCGTCTTTGGCGAGCTGCACCCACTGCTCGGCGTTGAACTTGACGGGATTGAACTGGCGGGCCAGTTGCTCGTATTCCTTCACCGGGATTTTGGCGCGGTTCATAATCCACTCGCCGATGCCGGCAATGGGCTGGCCCTTCCATTCGCCGGCCGGGACGGCGTACAGGCCCCAGTGGATGAACATGCCGAAGCGCGCTTCTCTCCACCATTGCAGGCGCTTGTCGCGCTCCTGGTCGGGCGCGGCCGGTTGCGCCACAAGGGCCTGGGTAAGCAGCATCACGGCAAGGACCAACAGGGCAAAGATTCGAACTTGACGCATATAAATCCTCTGTTCTCCGCGGATTCGCCTCGATCCCGCCAGTATACGCCCGTTCGCCGCCGGCCACGGCCCGCCGTCTGTCCGGTAGTGGTCAGTTTTATTTTTTCTCGTCCAAAAGCGCCACGATGTCGGAAACGTCCCAAAGCCGGTCAGTGACGCCTGCCGCCATCGCGGGCGTGATCCGAAGCGTCTGGTGGATTCGGGCGAAATTGTAATACATGAAATAGAGCGCCACGGCCGCCGCATGGTTCTCAATCTTCTTGGAAAAGCCGTTCGTCAGTCGGGTGAATCGCCGCATAGACATTCGCATCGTTAGGTTCTGGCGCTCCAGCCAGCTCGTGCTGATGTGCTTGGGATCGGGGTCGCCGATAATGATTTCTGTACGAGTCCCGGTGCACTGAGCCGGGCTGTAGCGCTTCTCGTCCTCGGGATCGCCACCATACAGCTTCACGAGCATGGCGTAATCGACCTCGCACCCGAAGGCACGGTCCACAGCGTCCAGGTACGCCTTGTGTCCGTCGGTCGTCAGTTGCACTCGGGTAGCGAGCCGACCCGCTAGGTCGTCGATGAAGCCCTTAGCCGTACCAGCATCGCGCCCGCCAATCATCCAGCACGGCACCAGCTTTGTTTCAACGTCAATCGCCGTCCAGGTCCAAACGTCGCCAGCGTGAGCGTGCTCCAGCATCGTCGGCCCGACGTTTTTCTGCTTCGCATAGACAAAGCTCCAAATCTCATCACACTGGATCCGCTTTAGCTTCAGGTTGCGAAACACGCGGTCCTGATACTGCGAGCACGCCGCACCGATCTCGACAAGCAATTTGACGACGGTGTTCTTGGCAACCCCCGTTATGCGGACAGTCGCTCGGATCGGGTTTACGTCGATCAGGCACCGGATCACTTGGGCGCGGCGCTCAACATCAAGGCGATTCATGCTGACCATAATGCTTGAGCGGTCATGAATTGTGAAGAGAAAACTTTTCAACTTCTATCTCATTCCGAAGTCATCAGGTGGTCCATTTTCATCAGCACGGCTGGCGCTTCCCATTTCAAGCAGACCGAACGTATTCGGGGCTGGGCGTGAGAAAATTCCTCGCTTGCGGGCGTACCCC
>Ga0315282_10008175_pt1 | contig 16969 bp, 16 predicted proteins | sample YL17G07_20_MG_FD_203693 | JGI IMG/M metagenome (GOLD analysis project Ga0315282, IMG submission 203693) | Sediment microbial communities from Yellowstone Lake, YNP, Wyoming, USA - YL17G07_20 | ecosystem: Environmental > Aquatic > Freshwater > Lake > Sediment | place: USA: Wyoming | collected...
TTTTCTTTCAGTTTCTCATTAGAAAATTTCTCGAAATCTTTTTCCAAAGAATTTATCTTATCAACAATTGGCTGAATCTTCTTTAAATATTTCTCATTTTGGTCGCCAAAAATTTTATCTAAAATGGTCATAAATGTTTATCTTAATCTTATCTCAAATTTCTTAAAAAGTAAAAAAGAGCCCTTTCCCCGGCTCTAAAATTGGAAGCCCGTCCTCTACAAGCGATTAACGAATTAAAATTCTTTTTTTAATTTTTTTTGGCTTGAAAAAATTTTTTGTAAATTCGGTTGCAATTTTATAATTGAATAATTTACAAGAAAAAATATTAATGTAAGCGCTGTTATAAAATTCAGAAAAATGGGCGGTGATTGAACTCGTTTCTATCAATTGAACTAAAGAGTAACCTACAGTAAAATCTTTTCCAAAACCAAATCTCTCGATAATTGGTTTACCGTATTTTTTCATTTTTATCAAATTACAAATTTTATTTGTGTATTCTAAAATTTTTTTCCTGGAACGAATAATCTTCGGGTCGCAATCATAGAGATCCAAAATTAACTCTCCCCAATAAATCTTATATTTTTTTGTCATATTCTTTGTCGTTAGTTTTAAGGATTATTTGTATGTAAAATAAACCCCGCCCTTTCTGTATCTTTCAAATCTGATTTTTTATAATATTTATTTTAATTTTCCAAATAACAATCTTGATTTGAGAAATTTAGAAAGGGCGGGGTAAAGAGTTTATCTCTTTCTCTTTTTTGCTTTTTTCTTTGCCATTTTCTTCAGTTTTTTAAAAATTTTTTGTTACAAATAGTCGACTACTATTTGCTAAAAAGATTTCCTTACTTCATTTTTTCACTTCGAGAAAGTTTGTCAATGGTGCATAAGTCGCGACAGGCGACGATTGCTTTGCAATCGCGCTAACATCGCTCCTTAGACACCTTCGGTTTCTAACGCTCGCTTCGCTCGCTGTTTTTCCACTACGGGGAACTGAGTTTCCCCGACCCCTTTTTCCAAATTTTAAAAAAGGTATTGAATTTCTTCTTCCAGAGTAATTCCAAATTTCTTTTTTATTTTCTTTTTTATTAAATTTATCAATTTTTTTACATCTTTTGCTTTGGCTCCTCCAAGATTGACAATAAAATTTGCATGTTTTTCCGAAATTTTTGCCTTTCCAATCTTTTTTCCTTTCAATCCACATTTTTCAATTAATTCTCCAGCCGAAAATCCCGGCGGGTTTTTAAAAACCGAGCCAGCCGAAGGAAAATTTAATGGTTGAGTTTCCTGCCGATAATCTAAAAATTCCTTAATTTTTCTCTTAATTTCCGATTTTTTTCCTTTTTTGAGCTGAATTTTTGCCGAGAGAATTATTAAATTTTTCTTATGCTTAAAAATACTATCTCGATAACCGAACTTACATTTTTTTAAATCATAAATCTTAAATCTTAAATCTTTTGTATCCAAAACCTCAACTTTTTTGACAACATCGCCTATTGATTCCCCAAAGGCCCCGGCATTGCCATAAATTGCTCCTCCAACCGTTCCCGGAATTCCTGTCGCCCATTCCATTCCTGTTAAACTATTTTTTAAAGCAACATTAACTAATTGACCCAATGAGGTTCCAGCTTCCGCATAGATAGTTTTGAGTTTTGCTTGCCCGCCGAAGCCTTGGCGAAGGCGGGAATTTTGAATTTTAATTACAAGTCCTTCAAATCCCCTATCTGATACTAAAGTATTGCTTCCCCCACCCAAAACAAAAAATGGTAAATTATATTTCTTTGCCACCAAAATCGCTTTAATTAAATCTTTTTTATTCTTTGCCACAAAAAAATATTTTGCCTTGCCTCCAATTTTAAAAGTCGTGTGGTTTTTTAGCAAAACATTTTCTTTAACCCCCGGTAATTCTTTTTTGATATTCATTGTTTTATTTTAACAAAAATTCTGTTAAAATATAACTGGGTCGGGAGGTAGCACTCACAAAAGACTTAGAATTGGAGTAAACTCTCCCGGCCCTTTTTAATTCGCATGAGCCCATTCGCCCCGAACAAATCCCTTTGGGGATTATACGGGGCAAGCATACCCGAGCGTAGCGAGGTTGGGCTATTCGCATGCTATAAAAAAGCAACAGGTCTTGCTCGAGGAAGACCTGCTGCCTGCTTAGATTTTGGAGTCGGCTTTCGCCTGCACTCACACTATCATATTAGCAAATTCAAACCCCTTTGTCAAGGGTTTCTACTGTAAATCTAGGGTTTATAAGAAGGGATAAGTTCTTTGAAGACAGCTTTTATTTTCTCTTTGTCTAAATTACGAACTGCTTCTTTTAATTTCTCTAAACCTTGATTTAATTTATTTTCATTTATTGGAAAAAGTTTGGCAATAAAAATTTTCTCGTGTTGAGTAGCAATAGTCCCCTCTTCAGCACTTAATATCTCTTCAAAAAATTTTTCTCCTGGTCGAATTCCGGTAAAAACAATGGGGATATCTTTGTCTGGTTCAAAACCAGAAAGGCGAATCATTTCTTTGGCTAAATCCAAAATTTTGACTGGTTCCCCCATATCTAAAACAAAAACTTCTCCGCCCTGGCCCATTGCCCCTGCCTGCATTACTAAAAGGCAAGCTTCTGATGTAGTCATAAAATACCTTTTCATTTCCGGATGCGTCACCTCTACCGGTCCCCTTTGTTTTATTTGTTCTCTAAAAATTGGGATTACACTTCCCCGACTGTCTATCACATTACCAAAACGAACCGAAATGAATTTGGTTGTATCTTGTCCAGTTGGAAGTTTGCTTCCCTGCGAGGTTTTTTGATTTAACGACTGGCAAATCATCTCCCCCACTCTTTTTGTCGCTCCCATGACCGAAGTCGGATTCACTGACTTGTCCGTAGAGATAAAAACAAAATTTTCTACCCCATATTTTGTTGTCGCTTCAGCCACTATTTTTGTTCCAAAAACATTATTTTTTACCGCCTCATCGGGATGCTCCTCCATTAAGGGGACGTGTTTGTAAGCTGCGGCATGAAAAATCACATTTGGCCTATATTTCTCAAAAATCCGGTTAATTTTTTCTTCGTCACAGATATCGGCAATTAGAGGAACTAATCTTGGAAATTTACCCCCACCACCTATAAATAGGTGTGGGGGTTTATCTTCTAACTCATTAGCGATATTAAAGATACCAGTTTCGTCTTGATCTAAAATTAAAAGTAAAGCTGGTTTAAATTTTGCCACTTGTCTCGCCAATTCCGAACCGATTGAACCGGCAGCCCCGGTAATTAAAACAGTTTTGTTTTGAATAAAATCAGCGATTGATTTTGTATCCAGAGAAACCGGCTCCCTGCCCAATAAATCCTCGATATCTACTTCTTTAATTTTTCCAATCGAAACTTCTCCGTTAATAAATTCAGTTATTGGCGGAACGATTTTAATTTTTTTGAGATTGGCTTTTCTTCCCAATTCTACCGCTTTTTTAATAATTTTAGAACTAGCCGAGGGAAGAGCGATAATCATTTCTTCTATTTCGTTCTCTTTAATTAACCTTGAAATATCATTAATCTTTCCCAAAACCTTAATGCCATGAATTGGTACTCCTTGTTTTATTGGGTTATCGTCAACAAAACCAATTGGAAGATAAGGAGTTTCTTTGGAGGACAAAATACTTCTTAAAATTTGCTCTCCGGCATCTCCAGCTCCAACAATCAAAGTTCTTGTTTTTTCTTCTTTTTTTAGTCCTTTTTGAAATATTTGGAGATAAATTCTCTTTGAAAATCGGATTCCACCTAAAAAGAAGAAAATCAAAAAATAACTGATAAAAAGAGTAGAACGAGGAAAAATAGAAAACTGAGGAAGATCTCGAAAAATCAAAAAAATAACGCTTGAAAGCAAAAAAGAAAATAAGGTGGCTTTGAATAAAGAAATCAGTTCTTCAGTGCTTACATAAACCCAAGTAAAAAAGTAAAGTTTGAAAAAATAAAAAATGGGTAAAGAAAAAATCAGGGCTAAAAAGATCAGGTTCTTTAGATGGGTTATTTGTTCGGAAGGAATTTTTCCTTCAAATCTTAACAAAAATGCTAACCAAACCGAAAAAGAAATTAATAAAATATCCCAAATTACAAAAAATACTGTTCGGGTTGTGGCTGTTTTTAAAAATGGTAATTTCATTTTAACTTTTTGATTATTTCTTTTAAATTTTTAACAACATAATTTATTTCTCTTTCTTTTAAATTATTATAAAAAGGCAGGGTGATAGTTCTTTGGCTAACGCTTTCGGCAATTGGAAAACTACCGAATTTGAAACCAAACATTTTCCGATAAAATGGTTGGAGGTGGATTGGCTGAAAATAGTTTCCGCACTGAATTCCTCTTTTCGCAATTTTTTTGATAATTTCGTCTCTATCTTTTTTTGAATATCTTTTCGAAAGTTTGATTACATAAACAAACCAACCCATTTTAACATTTGGGGCGATATAGGGAATTTCAATTTCAGAAAAATCTTTCAATTTTTGATTATACATTCTGGCAACCATTTCCCTCTTTTTAAGAATTTCATTTATTCGATTTAACTGAGCAATACCCATTGCTGCACAAACTTCGGGCATTCGATAATTATAACCCAAGCGAATATGTTCAAGCCATTTTCCATTTTTTACTCTCCTTCCTTGATTTGCCATACTTTGACAAAAGTCAGCAAGTTCTTTACTATTCGTCAGAATTATTCCTCCTTCAGAGGTAGTAATTTGTTTATTTGGATAAAAACTTAAAATTGCTGCCTCTCCAAAACTGCCACATTTTTTTTCTTTATATTCTGAACCTAAAGCTTCGGCTGAATCTTCAATCAAAAAGAGTTTATATTTTTTTGCGATTTTTTGGAGCGAGTTCCATTCAGCCGGATGACCGAAAATATCGACAACTAAAATTGCTTTTGTTTTTTTAGTGATTTTTTCTTCAATTTTTGAAGTATCAATATTTAGGGTTTTTTCATCAATATCAACAAAAACTGGTTTTGCTCTTTCAAATAAAATACAATTTGCCGAAGCAATAAAGGAAAAAGGAGTAGTAATCACTTCATCACCATCTTTGATCCCCAAAGTCCGAATAATTAAATGCAAGGCGCTGGTTCCACTATTTACTCCCACCGCATACTTCACTCCTATAAATTTAGCAATTTTCTTTTCAAATTCTTTTAGCTTTGGCCCTAAAGATAAATTCGGAGTTTTCAAAACCTCTAATACTGCCTTTCTTTCTAAATCGGTAATATCGGGTTTTGCTAAAGGAATTTTCATAAATTAAAAATTAAGAGTCCTGTTACTACAAATATAGCTTGAATACTATAATAAATCAAAATGGTTTTTTTAATTGAAAAACCTCTCTTTAGATGAATTCTATCATAAAAATGTTCTCTGTCACCCAAAAATATTGATTTTTTTTCTAGTAATCTTCTTATGTTTGTAAAGACTCCATCAAAGATTGGCAGTCCAATAATAAAAATTGGGCCAAAAATACTTGAAAGGTTATAGGGTTTGGAAAAAACTGCTGCCATTGCTGCTAAAATAAATCCTAAGAAATAAGCTCCGGAATCGCCCATAAAAATTTTGGCGGGTGGAAAATTAAAAATCAAGAAACCCAAAACACTTCCCAGTGTAATAAAACTTAAAAGCAAAGAAAAAATATTTCCAGTAAAAATAGATAAAACAATAAAACCGAGCAAGGAAATCGCTGTTAGCCCGCCTGCTAAACCGTCCACTCCGTCCTGATAATTAATAGCGTTAATAGAAACAAAAACATATCCCGCGGTCAAAAGCGTAGCCAAATAAATATTTGAAAGAAAATTAATCTTTATTCCGGCAACCGCTAAAAAAATAGTGGTCAAAAAAGAACAAACAATTAAAAGAATAAATTTTTTGTGTGGCTGTGTTCTAGAAATGTGTTTCCATTTTAAGTCATCCCAAAAGCCAAGAAGAAAAATCAGAAGGGAGGCCAAGAGAATAGCCGTAATCTTAGGCCAGGGTCCGTTCTCAACAAAACCAACCCATAAAAGGCCAGTTATTACTGCGAGAAGCATTGCTAATCCCCCAAGATAGGAGACAGGCTTTTTATGAATCTTCAAAACATCACCTCTAGCAATGTCAAAGAAACCATATTTGTAAGCAACTTTTTCCAAGAGAGGAATCGAAATTAAGGTAATCAAAAAAGGAAGGAAAAAGGTAAAAAAGTAAAACATATTATTTTTATTTTATCTTATAAAGATAAATTAAGGAGGGCTCTCGGCCATGAATCTCAATCTCTTTAAGGAACTGAAAGCCTTCTCTTTCGTAAAATTTAATAGCAGGCGAAAGTTCCTTACCGACTACTACTTTAAAAGTATCCACTCCCCTCTCTTTCATTTCCAAAACAAATTTCTCAAACATTTGAGAGGCTATGTCCTTACCCTGAAATTTTTTCTTAACAGCAATGGTTAAGAGTTCCGCTTTGGGCAGTTCTTTTCCTTTCGTGGAATATAATAGGGTTTCAAAGATTCCTTTTAATTTCTGGAAATTAAAAATTTGAGGCAGGATGGTTAAAATAGCCTGAAAAAAATATCTTTTTAAAAAATAAGAATAGAATTTATCCAAATCGAAGGTACCGGCAATAAAACCTATAATTTCATTTTTTTCTTCAGCCACTACAGAAAAACTAAATTCTGATTCAATAATCGCTCTGTAGAGATTAGTTAAAAATGGTGTTCGTAAAGAACTCAAAAAGCCTTTTTTTATCTCATTTTGATGAATATTGGCAATCGACTCAGCTTCATTTCTTTTAGCTAAACGAATTGTCATAGTTTTTCTTGAACTAATCTCTGGTACTCTTTTTGAATTCTAGCAAAAATTAATCTTTCATCAAATTCTTTGATTATTTTCATTCTACCTTTTTTACCCATTTCTTTTGCTTTTTCTGGATTTTTTAAAAGATAAATTATAGCTTCAGCTAATTTTTTAGGATTTTTGGCTGGAACTAAAATTCCTGTTTTACTATCATCTACGGCCTCTCGACAGCCTCGAATATCAGTGGCAACCACCGGTCTTTCCATTGCCGAGGCCTCCAATATTGAAAGGCCCAATCCTTCGCGATGAGAAGGCAAAACAAAAATATCCATCAAGGGATAAATTTCGTCGACATCGGTTCTTTCTCCCAAAAATATAACATTTTTTTCTATTCTATAATTTTTCACGATTTCAGGACTTATTGCATCTCTTTTCTCTGGCTCAAGCGGACCAACTATTAAAAGTAAAGCGTCAGGAAATTTTTCAAGAACTTTCTTAAATGCAGCGAAAAGCTCTAAATAACCCTTTTCTCTAACTAATCTGGCAACAATTCCAATAATCTTTTTTTCTGGATTAATCCCCAGTTGTTTCTTTTTATTCAAAATAAATTTTTCGGAAAATCTTTCGGGATTAAATCTGTTTATATCAATTCCATCGCCTAAATATCTAATTAAATCTCGGCTACAAATTTTCTCTTCGATGGCCGTCTCAAAATCTTCTTTATTTATAGTGAAAATAAGATTTGAACATTTAGCTGCGATTTTCTCTATTAAAATAAAAAATTTCTTTTTAAAATAAGGAGAATTTTTTTGAAAATAAAAGCCGTGATTAGTATTGATAATTATGGGAACTCCAGCTAATTTTGCTGCCAACTGTCCAAGCAAACCTGGTTTCGGAGTATGAGTATGAACAATATCAAATTTTTCTTTTTTAAAATAAAAAAATAACTTAATTAAAGTAATTAAATCGAAAATTGGACTAATTTTTCTTTTCATTTCAATGGTTTTAACTTTGATACCATTTTCTTCTATCGCTTTAATCCACTTTCCCGGAGAACAAACAGCTGATACTTCATAATCTTCTTTTAGCAAATTTTTTATCTGATTTAATAAAAGGAATCTAATTGAAGAATCTACGGTTGTCATCTGGCAAACCTTAATTTTGTTATTTTTCCTTTCCAAATCTTGGGTTTTTTCTTTAAAATTAGTAAAGCCAAGAGGAATTAAACACAAAAGAGAAATAAAAGCTGGCATCCGGATTCTGGTTACTATTCCAAAATTACTCAGAAAAAGAGATAAAACAGCAAAAACTCCAAAACTGAAGATAATTAAAGGAATAACAATTCTCTCTCTTTTAACAGATCTTATTATTCCTTTAATTACAAAGAAAAGCAAAAAATACCAAGGTATGGTTTCAAATAAAGCAAGGAAATGTCGAGAATATTTTATTTGCCAAGGTAAAGGACCTAAGAGAACATAAATAAAGGATTCTAAATAATTCCCTGAAAATTTAAAAGGATTATCAAACCCTGTTTCTACCACTATTGAGGAACCCGTTCCAGGAGGTGAAGGCTGAGTTGGTGAAGGCTGAGTTGGTGGAAGCTGGGTTGGTGAAGGCTGAGTTGCAGGTGGAACATAGGCCACTTCTCGATAAAAAGTAATTTTTTGAGAATTGAGAAAATTTCCAATAGTATATACTCCGTAATAACCGTAACCGGAAATTTGAGGTGAAAATCCTAATAAAAAAACAATAATTATACCGTAAATAAATCTTCTTTTTGGATTTAATTGAGAAAGTATTAACCAGCAAAAAATAAAAGTAAAAAGTAAAACATAGCCGATATAAAATCTAAAATGAATTAAACCTGCCAAAATTATATAAAAAATTAAAAAGTTTCTCCAGAAAAAATTTTTAATTAATTTCAGCGTTGATAGTAATCCAGCTAAAACCAAGGGTATAATTAAAGTATCTTTTAATAACAAAATTCCGTAGAAAAGATAACTTGGGTAAATGCTAACCAATAATCCAATTAAAAAAGCCCAATTTTTTGAACCACCAATTTCCAGAACTATTAAATAAGTTAAAAGAACAGAAAGAGCTGCTAACCAAACCCCGAACAATTGACCAATAAGCATTTCTGGTAAAGTAACAGCATAAATATATCCTATGATTACTGGATAATAATGACCTATCTCCAATCCTTTAAAAGAAAAAATTCCTTGGCGAACTCTTTTGGCTATTTCTTGGGCTTGTTGTTGATAAACTATGTAATCTCCTTCACCACCGCTGAATGGTTGAAAATGAGCATAATGGATAAATAATACTGCTATTAAGTGAATAAAAAGAGTAATCAAAAAAAGCGAGAATAATGTTTTCTCCCCTATTCTAATTTTGTGAAGAATTAAAAAGGTGATGGCAGTGAGAAGAATAAGAAGGAGGAGGCCAACCACCAATGTTTTATCAAAAAAAGCTAAAATCCCTAAGGAAAAGACAGTTAAAAGCAGAAATTTTAAAAGTTTTTGATTCATAAATTATCCTAAAATTTTATGAATTAATTCCAACCACTCTTTTTCAAATCTTTCTAAAGTAAAATCTTTAGCAAAATTATAACCTGACTCTCCCATTTTTTCTCTTATTTCAGGATGGTTTAATAAAAACTCGACTTTTTCTCTTAACTGACTAAAACTTTCACAGATTATTTGCTTTCCTCCTTCCAATAATTCTCTCATTCCCCCTAATCCAGAACCTATTATAGGAGTTTTTAACAACATCGCTTCGTGAGCAGTTCTACACCAGCCCTCTTTAAACTTAGACATTGTCAATACTACAGAAGATGCTTTTAACAACTTTAAATAATCTCGGTATTCTAAACTAAAATTTTGAGCCGGAATTTTAACTTGCTGCTCCCCCGAAGTTACCAAATGAGCATCTAAATCTTTTAATGCCTGATAGGATTCAACTACTCCTTTTGCTCTCTGGCAATTTCCCAAATAGATAATTGGCTTTCCTAAAAGATCAAATCTTTTTTTGAACTCTAAAACTTCTTCATCTGAAATATTAAAATTAGATAAATCAAAGCCATTATAAATTTTGTGAACATTCTTATACCCTTTTTCCAAAAAATGATTTTTCCAGTATTCCGAAACTGTCACAATCCCATCTGCTTTTCTTAAATTCCGATAAAAAATTTTTTTTAGAAAGAAAAAAATTGGCCGAGAAATTAAAGGAAAAGTAGAGAAATCAACCTGGTGAACCACAACCAAATTTTTACCTTGGGTTTTATCAAAAGACAAAGTGATAGTCGAATAAAAATCCCTTATCCATAAATCCTTTTTACCTTCCAATTCCGAAAGATATAAAAGAGATTCAGGAATTTTTAAATACCTTATATTTTTAAAATACTTTGGCTCGCAAACTATCAAATCTAAATCAAAATCCTGAGATAAAGCATTTCTGGCTGCCTCATTGTAAACTATTCCCCCATATCTTTTTTTACTGATCTCAACCCAGCCAATGGTCATATTTTTATTCCTTCTCCTGTTAAAGTTTTCTTTATTAAATTTATTTCTTTTTTTATTTTTGGATTAAGGAGTAATTTAATTTGGGTAATAAAAAAATTTTTAAAATTAGATAATTGTACATAAAATTTATGAGGAAACAGTGAAGCAAATAAAAACTTCTGGCGTCGCCAACTATTCGAATATTTCTTAATAATATCAGCATGATCTCTCATATGTCGTTTAGTAAAAATAGAAAGATGGGTTTGACTATGACTTCTAATAACCATTAAAATTTCAGGTACAAAATCAAATTGATATTTTTTCGCCATTCTTAAATAAAAATCGAAATCTTCATTGCTCAAAAGATTCTCATCGTATAACCCGACTTTTTCAAAAACTTCTTTTTTAATCAAAAGATTAGTAAAAACCTGTTTTTTTAGTATCTCATCAAAAATATAACCTTTTTTCTTTGAATCGATTATTCTAAGGGTTTTCCCTTCATCATTAATCACCAAAGACCAACAATATACTCCCCCAAGATTTTTTAAATCACTTTGCTTAATTTTTTGAATAAGTTTTTCTAATGTCGAAGGAACAGTTAGATCGTCATCTCCTAGAAAAAAAATATATTTTCCTTTAGAGGCTATAATACCAGTGTTAAGAGCTACTGCTACTCCTTTATTTTTTTGATGTTTGATATATTCAATTCTTTTATCATTAATTTTTGCTACAACATTTTCTGTATCATCAGTAGATCCATCATCTATAATAATAATTTCAAAATCTTGGTATATTTGGTTTAAAATACTCTTAATGGCTTCGGACAGAAAATTAACTCGATTATATGTGGGGATAATTACACTAATTTCAGCCATAAATAAAAAGTTCTTAATATTTTTAAAACAAATGAGTGATTTGTTAGGAGAGCGAAATTATAAAAATTGTTCGAATGTCTTTTAAAAGTTTTATAAATTATTCAATACGGAAACAATTTTATTTAAATCCCTTTTAGTTAAAGAAGGGTGAACAGGAATTGAGAGAACTTCTCTTGTGCATTTTTCAGTGACCGGGAAACGGTTTTTGCAACTAAGTCTCACATAGGGTTTTTGGTGATAAACGGGCAGAGGATAATAGATTGCTGAACCAATTCCATTATCATTTAGTATCCTGATGAGCTCTTCGCGAGATTTGGGACATTGAGGGGTAACTCGAATTGTGTATTGATGAAAAACATGACGATAACCTATTTTAACTTTCGGTAAAATGATTCCTTTTGTTTTAATGTTTTTATTTAGGTAGTTAGCATTACCTATTCTTTTTTTATTAAATTTTTCCAATTTTTTAAGCTGTTCTAATCCGATTGCTGCCGCAATATCAGTCATTCTGAAGTTAAACCCTAAAACATCGTGATAGTATCTTATTTTCATTCCGTGATTCCGTAGAAGTTTTGCTCTTTCAGCGATTTGTTTATTATTCGTGGTAATCATTCCTCCCTCACCAGTGGTCATATTTTTTGTTGGATAAAAAGAAAAGCATCCTGTCCCAAAACTTCCAACTTTTTTTCCAAAAATTGAGGCCCCATGGGCTTGGCAGCAATCTTCTATTACTGCTAAATGATATTTTTTAGCAATCTTCATTATTTTTACCATATCAGCTGGATAACCAAAAAGGTGAACTGGCAAAATAGCCTTTGTTTTTTTAGTAATTTTTTTCTCAATCAAATCCGGATTGATATTAAAATCTTCTCCGATATCTACAAAAACCGGCTTTGCTCCACAATATAAAATAGCATTTGAAGAAGCGATGAAAGTAAAGGGAGTGGTGATTACTTCATCTCCTTTTTTTATTCCATGTGCTAATAAAGCAAGATGTAAAGCAGTAGTACCAGAAGAAGTAGCGACTGCATATTTAACTCTAATGTATTCAGCAAATCTCTTCTCAAACTCGGCAACTCTAGGTCCCTGAGCTAAAATTCCCGATTCTAAAACTCTCCAGACAGCTTCTTTTTCTTTTTTCCCTAACAAAGGTTTGGAAACTGGAATCATAATTTATTAATTTAAATTTTTTTAGGTTTAAAAATTAGTTCTTCTTCGCGGACATCACGGACAACTCTAGCTGGCACTCCCATTACTACTTTTCTATCTGGCACATCGTGAGTCACTACTGCCCCAGCAGCTACTTCAGCCTCTTCTCCAATAACAACTCTTGGAAGAAGGGTGGCATTTGAACCAATTCGAGCCCCTCTCTTAATATGAGGGCCTTTAAATTTGTATCCTTTTGGGCAGCGACCCATATAATTATCGTTACTGGTACTAACTTCATCACCAAAAAAAACTTTATCTTCAATGATAGCATCACCGGTGATATGAGTTCCGGTTTGAATTATTACACTATCTCCGATTTTAGTATTGGGCTCAATCATAACTAATCTTCCTACGATTGTTTTATTGCCTATTATATTGTTCTCTCTTATGGAAGCTAAATCTCCAATCAGTACCTGATTGCCTATTTTTGTTCCAGTATAGATAATAACCTGAGCACTTATAATACAGTCATTACCTATCTCAAGAGGAGGGAGTGTTTTTTTTGCTTTACGAGTTGAGGAAACGCCGGATCTTGGCATTCTCCCGAGGATGCATCCATCGTCTATATATGCGTTATTACCAATCTTTGTCCCTTTGTGAATAACTACATTGTGCCCAATATACGAATTCTTTCCGATACGAACATTATCTAAAATCACTACATTATTGCCGAAAACACAACCTTTACCAATCTTTGCACTTTTTGCAATTAGAACATTTTTCTTTTTAAGCTCTTTCATATTAATTTAGTAAATGAAAATTAATTAGATTTCCGACCTTTTTATTACTTTATTACATATTAAGCTTTCGATTGCTTGCTCAGCTATCATTAGAGCCCTCAATCCATCTTCGCCAGTAACTTGAGGTTCTTTATCCATCCTTATACATTCTATAAAAGATTTTAATTCGCATAATAAAGGCTCTTTTTTATTTATTTTAATTTCTTTTTTTATTGGCTCTCCAAATTTTATAACAAATTCACCAAAATTATCAACTCTTTTTTTGTATCTGCTCTGATATAGTTCTAATTTCTGAGTAATATAATTCAATTCGGCATAACCTTTAGAACTGGTAACTGACAAAGTTCTAATTTTTACCGGAGTAATCCAATTTACTTGAATAAAACCACTTATTCCATCGTAAGATAGAAATATCTCCGCTGAATCCTCCCGATGATTTGTCAATGTTTTTCGGCCCTTAGCGAAAACTTCTGAGGGTTGTTTATCTAATAGGTAATTGAAAATATCGATATCGTGAACAGCAAGATCAATTATCACATTAGCATCTTTAATCTGGGGAGGAAACATGCCTACTCTTTTGGCAATAATGGAGGTGATCTTGCCCAAGTCCCCTTTTTTGATAATATCTTTAAGCGCTTTAATTGCTGGATTAAAACGTTCAATGTGACCAACTGTTAATTTCACTTTAGCTTTCTTTGCTGCTTTAATTATTTCTTGAGCTTCTGTAGTAGTTAAAGCGATTGGCTTTTCGATTAATAAATGTGTTTTTGATTTAATAACATCTAAGGCTACTTTTTTATGTAACTTAGTGGGGACGGCTATTGAAACAGCATCTATATTTTCTTTATCTAACATCTTATTATAATCTTTGTAATATTGACAATTGAACTCTTTCGCGACTTTCTTTCCAATCTTTTCATTGATATCAGAAACCGCAACCAAACTTGCATTTTTTAGTTGAGAATAGACTCTGGCATGATATCTCCCCATATTTCCTACTCCGATCACAGCAGTTTTTATTTTTCTTTTTAAAAAAGACATAATATTATTGGATCGAAACTTCTTTTTTCTTCATTACTATTTGGTTTATCTTAAAAAATAAAAGAAACAATCCAAAATAGATTGAAATACCAATAATTGTTAAAAGGGGAATATTAAGATTATATAAAAATGGTTGAGTAATTAAAAAATACATGCCTCCGGTAGCTAAAACGCTCATAATTAAACCTGAGATCAATTTAGTATTAAAAATGGAAATAGATAGAAAATTTTTCGTAAAAATCAAAAGCAAAATTAAGATCGAAAAATAAGTAATTACTATGGTAAAAGCGGCGCCATAAAGACTAAAATGAGGAATTAAGATAAAATTCAAAAATATATTTAATATTGCTCCAAATGAGATAATTTTTAAAAAAATTTTTTGTTTATTTAAAGCAACTAATATTAAATAAGGTGGATAATATAGGAAATGTAATCCCACCATTACAATTAGAATTTGAAAGGCTAGAATCGAAGGAATATAACTTTGACCATAAAAAAAATCGACTATTTTTGAAGCTAAAACTATTCCTCCTATTACTAAAGGTAGGGCTAAAATTACCATTAATTCCATATAGTAATTCCAAACTCTCTGAAGTTTTTCTTTAGATTCTTTGACAAATTTACTTAAAATTGGGTAAAAGCTTATAGCAATCCAACCAGCTGGAAGAATTGTTATATTAATAATTTTATAGGCAGCGTTATACCAACCAGTCTCAGTAATTTGACCCCAATAACCCATCATTACCGAATCTATGTTTCCAAAAATTGCACTAAAGATGGCGGCGAAACCTAAGGGCCAAGAATATCTGAAAAATTTCTGCCAAATGTTTCTGTCAAAACTAAAATGTAAAGGGTAAATATAAAAATGGAAAAACATTAAGACAACAATTGAAGTTATTAAATTGGCAATTAAATAGCCCCGGCTTATATTTTCAATAGAAGGGAATCTAAAGAGAATAAAAAGCACTATACTAAATATTATCAAAGCCTGAAAAATCTTAATCCCGGCTTCATATTCCATTCGCTGACGAGCTCGTAAGAAAGCGTAGATAATCAGAAAGAAATTACTAATTAAAATAAAAATTGCTAAAATCCAGATTACTTTTTGAATGACAGGGTCGGGAGTAATAAAAAAGGAAGCAATCAGCATTAAAATCAATGTTCCAATACTCAAAAAAATTTTTAAAGAAAGAATTGCTAAATATTCTTTTTCACTTTCTTTATCTCGAGAAAGCTCCCGAGTAGCAATATCAGAAAGACCAAAATCAGAAAGAATAACAAACATTGAAACAAAAGCTAAAGCGAAAGTAAACTTTCCAAATTCGGTAGCCCCCAGAATCCGAGTTATATAGATAATCAAAACAAATTCCAGAAGACGAGATATTCCCTCAGCCACTGCCAACCAAAAAATGTTTTTAAAGATCGTTTGTTTTAGAGTTTTATTATCAAGAAAAAATGATTTAATATCGGTAAAAGTTCTAATATTCATAATTGCTTTACGTTAAAAAATTACCACCCCGTTAGAAACCTTTACCCCGTTTAGAAATCAGGGTTTCTAACGGGGTTACCATTTTTCAAGGGCTTTTTTGGTTTTTTGTTTTGTTTTTGTAACTATCTTAAAGAATTTTTCCAGGCGAGGTTTTAAATTAACAATTTTAATTCTCCTCTTTTCTTCAATAATATTTAACAATTCATCGGCAAAGCTTCTGGAGAGAAAATCTACATTTGAAAAATCAAGGTAGACATTATCTCTTGATCTTTTTTTAGTCATTTTTTCGATTTCTTTTGCCTCATCTCTAAAAATTAAAAATCTTTTTTTAATTGGGACAAGATTTTTCATTTTATAATCTTATAGAAATTAATGTTTTTAATTTTTGTTTTAACTTCAACTGAAACACCTTTTTTCCTTGGTGAAAGTTTTTTTAATTGGATTTTGTCTTTCCCAATAATTGCTAAAGCTGAACCGGTTCCAATCTTCGTTTCACCTCTTAATGCCTCAGTAAATTTTCTGATTGTATAAAGCCCAAATCCCCTTTCGGCCGGATCTTTTGTCGATAAACCGCTTAGAGCAAATTCTATTGCTGCTACATCGTCTTTGGGGAAAATTTTTTTTGATAAATAGGATTTTCTTAAACCTACACCATTATCCGTTACTTTAATTAAGCAATTTTTGTTTACTCCAATTTGAAAAGTTACTTCCTTAGCTTTTGAGTGTTCTTTAACATTGGTGAAAAGTTCGGAAATAGTGAAAAGAATAAATTGTAAAAAATCTTTTGGGAGTTTTAATTCTTCAATTTTTTTAGCAATCTGAACAAACTCTGTGTCAAGTTTTTGAAAAGATATTTTTCTTCTATATTTAAACATCAATTTAAATTTACCATTTTTCAAGGGCTTTTTTGGTTTTTAAGACGCTGATTTATGCTGATTTAGCTGATTCATGCTGATTTTAGACACAGATTTATGCGGATACGGCTGATTTATGCCGATAGTTTTTTGGTGTAAACATATCTTTTTATAATAAGTTTCTGAGGGGTAAATCCTATTAAAAATCCTAACTTATATCCTGAAACTTTCTTTTTTAGCATACTATTTCAATTATATTTTACCAATTCTTGATAGCTTTCTTTGTCTTTTCTTTCACCTTGCGATAATAACCTACTGCTTTTTCTTCAACTTTGGGAGAAAGCAATCTTAAGATTTCCCTTCCCCAAATACGATAAGTTCCGCCAACTTTATAGGCATTAATTATTCCTCGTTTTAAAAGGCGTTTAAGGGTACTTTCTGAAACTTTCAAAAAATCCCGGG
>Ga0315282_10008176_pt1 | contig 16969 bp, 15 predicted proteins | sample YL17G07_20_MG_FD_203693 | JGI IMG/M metagenome (GOLD analysis project Ga0315282, IMG submission 203693) | Sediment microbial communities from Yellowstone Lake, YNP, Wyoming, USA - YL17G07_20 | ecosystem: Environmental > Aquatic > Freshwater > Lake > Sediment | place: USA: Wyoming | collected...
GAACTTTAACTCGCTCCGGCTACCCACGCGCCTTCGCCTGTACTACAATCGGAGGCATCCGGCGACCGTGCAGGCGCAAAGACGTCTACCGGCAGGAGGTGAAGGTTAACGCTATGGAGCGACGGCGGGCACGTGCACAGACCGCGGTCGTCTCGCTGGATCACGGCTGGAATCCCGGCCTCCTGCTGATGATGGTGACCCTCGGACTGATCGTCGGCCTGGCGCTCGGGCTCAAAGACCAGGTCTTCCGGAAGGGCCTCGACCGCGACGACAGCTACCTGGTCCTCGCGAGCACCCTCTACGGCCAGGACCCCACCCCAGCCGTGGCCAGCGGGCTGCGGCAGCGGCTGTCCTCGCTCGGCTTCGCCAATCCGTCGGTGACCATCCTCAAGCTCGCGGACCGCTTCGCCGCCTCCCGAGACCGCCAGATGCAGCGCGAGGCGGAGGGGCTGAAGATCTTCGGCGAGGCGCTCAACGTCGTCGTCGACGCGCCAGCCGCGGTCCGAAGCGTGCCGACGGCCACCGCCCAGGCTACGGGCATCGCCACGGCGCCGGCCGTCGCGCCAGCGCCGGATACCCCGGTGCCGCAAGCCTCGCCGGTCGCCACGCCCTCGGCGCCAGCCCCCGCGGCGCCGGCGGCCCCACCTGCAGCCGCGACCGCGGCTCCGACGGCGGCGCGAAACCCTCAGGGTCCTCAAGGCCCTCAAGGCACCATCAAGTCGGAAAACAAGCAGCCCGCCGTGCTGCGCCGGGAGCCCTCGACCCTTTCCGGGAAGGTTGCCCTCATACCCTTCGGGGCCAAGGTTCAGATACTCCAAACGGTCAACGGTAAGGCCGACGACCCGAACATCGACCCGAAAGAGCTGCGCTGGTATCAGGTGAAGTGGGGTAGCTACACCGGCTACGTCTACTACAAGCTGATCGCCACCGGAGAGTAGTACTTCAGTGATCCCTGCCTTGATAGGCAGGGGTAGGAGCGTGGCAGAAATGGCTCTGCTGCTCGGCGCGCCCGCGCACCGGCGGCGAGCCGACGCCGACCAAGGGCTTTGGCCCACGCCCCTACTCCTGGCTTTCGAGCCAGAGGTTCCGATGCGGTTCGCACGCCATAGTGACCAGGAAGCGAGGGGTGGGCATGAGTACCTTCCAGATCGGGCGTTTTGCGGTGAGGCGAGAGGTGGTGGTGCTGGCCGGGCTGTTCGTGCTCGGCCTCGGCATCGGCCTGGGCCTCGCCCGCCTGGCTATCGGCGAGCCCCGAGTCTCCCAGGCCGATTACACCATCCTCGTCGCCCAGATCTACGAGCGCGAGCGCAACGCCGATCTGGCCGTCGAGCGGCTCCAGACGGCCGGCCTGCCGAGCTCTCCGGACGGCATCGCGAGCCTGGCCAAGAGCTATGGCGCGCAGAAGAACGCCGACCCCCGCGACGCCGAGAGCCTCCGCAACCTGGCCCGGGACCTCGGCCGGCCCGTCGCCGAGCCGGGATCCGTCTCCTCGGGCGCCCGGCCGATCTGGGTCCTCTCCTTCCTGGTGTTCCTGTTCGTCCTCGGCCTGGGGTCCCTGCTCGCGTTCCGTATCCTGGGGCTGCAGCTACCTCGGGTCAAGCTGCCCCAGATCGGCCGACCGCCCTCGATTGCCATCCACCGCTACGGCGGCAACGGCCGAACGCCATCCGCCGGCGCGCCTTCCGCGCGCCAGCCGGTTAGCCAGCAGCCGCCCGTCGTCCTCGGCAACTCCATCCTCGTCCGCCCGCACAACTCCCTCCAGCCCGAGCCGGCGGGGGTGGAGCCCGAGCCCGAGGCAGAGCCCGCCGCGGCCACCGGCTGGCGGACGGCGACCATGGCGCCGCCCCGGTCGCGGTACCGCTTCCGGTCGAGCTACCACTTCGGCGACGAGCCCTACGACGAGATCCATCCGATTGCCGACCCGCACGCCGAGACGATGGTGGGCGCGTGCGGGGTGAGCGCCGCCCGCGGACTCGAAGGGGCGGGTCCCGCCCGCTACTGGGGCTTCACCGCCTGGGTCCAGGACTACGTCGGCGAGGAGCAGCAGCTCAAGGCCATCGGCCTGGTCAGCAAGTGGGCCTACCTCAACTTTGGCGACGAGATCGACGAGTGGCTGCGCAGCGGCCAGATCGACGAGCTGAGGCAGGTGGATTCGCGGGCCAGCGTCCAGTTGGAGACGAGCAACCTCGCCGCGAGCTTGATGGTCCAAGAGTTCGAGTACGGCGAGGGGGTGCCACCCGAGACCTACTTCACGCGCCTGGCCGCGCAGTTCGACGTCGACCTTCGCCTGCCAGCCGGCGCTAAGGCCATCGGCAGCTAGCTTGCCAGCCCTCCAGTCGGTCGCCCGCGGCGGGGCGGTTAGACCTCCAGCCAGATGGTGACCGGCCCGTCGTTGTAGATCTCGACGAGCATGTGCGCGCCGAACTGGCCCGTGCCCACGCGGAGGCCCGCCCGGCGGACCAGCTCGGCGAAGCTATCCACGAGGGGCGCGGCCACTTCCGGCGGCGCGGCGTCGACGAAGCTGGGACGGCGGCCCTTGCGCGTGTCGGCGTAGAGCGTGAACTGGGAGACGACGAGCACGTCGGCCCCTACATCCAGCGCCGAGAGGTTGGACTTGCCCTCGGCGTCGGCGAAGATGCGCAGGTTGAGCACCTTGTCGGCCATCTGGCGGACCTGCGCCTCGCCGTCGCCGTGCCCGACGCCCAGGAGCACGACCAGCCCCGGGCCGATCCGGGCGATCTCCTGCCCCTCGACGCTCACCGCCGCCCGGCTCACCCGCTGCAAGAGAGCGCGCAACGGTCACCTCTGGCCGGGCTCGGCGCCTCGGGCGGTCTCCTTGCTCACGGCCATCGCCGCGGTGGCGGCCTTCTCGGCGAGCATCATCAGAATCTCGTAGGAATCGCCGACGGTGTCGAGGTACTTCTTCTGGATCTTGGGCTCCAACTCCCTGAACATCATATCGAAGGTCCGGCTCGCGGGACGCTTCGTGCTCCGGTAGGATTGCAGGATGTCCCGGGGTTTCAGGGCCTTGAGGGCATCGGTGACGACGGCGATGCCACGCTGGATCTCGGTTGAGAGGCCGAGCCGAAGGTCCATCCGATCGCCGCCCGAGTTGTCGCCGATGTCCTGGAGCGCCTCCTGGCAAAGCTCGCCGTACTGCCGAAGCATCTGGGAGATCTTGTCTTCGATGGTCGTGTACAGCGTGAGGTATCGCTGGTGGATCTTGGGCAAGACTTCGTCTCGGAGCCGGTTCATCTCGTCGTCGGTCGGCGCGCCTTCCTCAGTCGTGTACTCGCTGAGGAGAAAGACCGGGTTCACCGACTCCAGCATGTCCTTGTAGACTTCGATGAGGTTGAGCAGGTCGAGCCTGATCTCCTGCATCTTCTCGGGGGTAACTGCCACGATTAGCTCCTTTCCGCCTCGGGCGCTTGTCGCTCTTTCATGTGCTTGCCCATGTGGATAGTCATCCCGCCCAACTTAACCTGCGCGCCGCACACGTCACACCGGTAGATGTCCGACAGAACCAGGACGGGTGGGCCAGACTCCGCGGCCGCGCTGGCAGCCGACGATCCGGCGCTGCGTGGCGCCGGCACCGGTGGCTCCGCCCGAGCCGACGCTCCGGACAGCGCCTGGGCCACGAGCCGAGGGAGCAGCTCTCGGACTGTCACGCCGTCGGCGATGGCCCGACTTCTTATCTCGTCCCACAGCCCCTCATCCAGCCAGATCCGGGTCGATATCTCTCCCAAGCTCGCCCCACCCTTTCCATCTTTCCATCCCACGGCCGTCGCTCGGGCCCTGCCAGGAGCAGTGTCCCGCGGACAAGCGGGGCCTGGCTAGCACCAGGCGGCCTCACCGGCAGTTCCCCGCTGCATCGCGGCTCGATTATAGCAGACGCAGGAAGCGCGGACAACCGCGGCCGAGCCGGATTACCTGGTGGACCGCTTCGGGGACGTGCTGGGGATCGTCAGGGCGGACTTGCCGTAGCCGCGGCCTCTGGCAAGCAGATGGCCAGGCGATCTCTGGCCTCTGGGCCAAAGGTGGCCCTCTGGCGCCCTCACTTCTTTGCGGACTCGGCGGGCTTCGTCGGCTCGCTCTTGGGCTCGGCCTTCTCGGCCTTCGGCTCGGCCGCCTTGCTCTCGGCGGTCTCGCTCTTTCCGTCCGCACCCTTGCCGTTCGCGCCGCTCCGGCGGCTGTCGGACCGGTTGTCGGTGCTGTACCAGCCCGACCCTTTGAAGATGACGCCAACCGGATACAGCACTCGCCGGGTGGCTCCGCCGCACTCGGGGCAGACCTTGACTGGCTCCTCGTCTATGCGCTGCCGGCGCTCGAAGCGGTGGTTGCAGGCCCGGCATTCGTATTCATACGTCGGCACGAAGCTCCTCCTGGTCAATGCTTGAAGTGGCGGTACCCCGTCAGCACCACCGCGATGTGGTGCCTGTTGGCCGCCTTGATGATCTCCTCGTCCCGGATCGAGCCGCCCGGCTGGACGATGGCGGTGACCCCCGCGTCGGCGGCAAGCTCGACGCCGTCGGGCGCCGTGAAGAAGGCGTCCGAGGCCATGACGGCGCCGACGGCGCGCTCGCCGGCTTTGCGGATGCCGATCTCGGTGGCGTCGGCTCGGCTCATCTGGCCGGCGCCCACGCCCACCAGGGCGAGGCGTCGGGCCAGGACGACCGCATTGGATCGGACGTGCTTCACCGCGCGCCAGGCAAACATCAGGTTGGTCAGCTCCTCCAGCGTGGGCTCCCGGGCGCCGGCCACCCTGTAGGAGATCTCGTCCTGGCCCTGGATGTCCGGCGTCTGCACCAGGAAGCCCCCGGAGACGCGCTTGAGGTCGAGGGTGAGGGTCGGGCTGACCCGGAGCGCGGCCTCGTCGAGCGGAGTGAAATCCACCCGGAAGAGCCGGAGGTCCTTGTTCGCGGCGATGAGGGTGGCCAGGGCGTCTTCGGCGTAGCCGGGTGCGACGATGTCCTCGTAGTAGGTCCGGGCGATCAGCCTGGCGGTAGGGGCGTCCAGCGGCCGGTTGAGGCCGAGGCAGCCGCCGACGGCCGCCTGCGGGTCGCCCGCGTGGGCCCGGCGGTAGGTGTCGGCCAGGTCGTCGCCGCAGGCGAGCCCGCAGGGGTTGCCGTGCTTGACGACGGCGACGGTCATCGCGGCGAAGTCTCGGACGCAGGCGAGGGCGGCGTCGACGTCGAGGGTATCGGTGAACGAGATGGGCCGACCGGCGAGCTGCTGGGCGCCGACAAGCGTCGCGCCGCGCCGGAGGTTGGGCGTCTGAGCGTAGAGGGCGCCCTTCTGGTGGGGGTTCTCGCCGTAGCGCAGCTCCTCCAGCTTCTCGAGGGCGATGGTGAAGCGCTTCGGAAGCTGGTCGGGCTCGTCTCGAAGGTAGCCGGCCACGTGGGTGTCGTAGGTGGCCGTGTGCTGGAAGGCTTTGGCTGCCAGCCGCTGCCGGGTCGGCAGGTCGATGCCGCCGGCCTCGAGGCCGGCGAGGACCAGCCCGTAATCGTCCGGATCGGCCACGGGGACGACGTGCTCGAAGTTCTTGGCCGCCGCCCGCAGGAGGGTCGGGCCGCCGACGTCGACGTTCTCGACGGCCTGGGCGAGCGTCGCCTCTGGCCGCTCGATGGTCTGGGTGAAGGGGTAGAGGTTGACGATCACCAGGTCGATGGTCGAGATGCCGTGCTGGTGGAGCTGGGCCATGTGCTCGGGCGACTCTCGTCGGGCGAGGATGCCGCCGTGGACGGCGGGGTGAAGGGTCTTGACCCGGCCCTCGAGGATCTCCGGAAACCCGGTGAGGTCGCTGACGCTGCGAGCGGGCACGCCCGCCTTCTGGAGGGCGTCGAGTGTGCCGCCGGTCGAGTAGATCTCGACGCCAAGGCCGACAAGGTCTCGGGCAAACTCGACGAGGCCACTCTTGTCGGAGACACTGGCAATAGCCTTCACCGCTTACTCCAATCGGCATCGGCGTGGCAGGCCGGAGGGGGCGCTCTCGGGTGCCGCACCGCGCCTATAGTCTGCCGATCACCAGCTTGCTGATCGCTCGCAGCGTGCCGAACACGCCCTGGCCGGTGGTGGCCACGGCCTCGAAGGTCGGCACGTGGTACGGGTTGATCCGGAGATCGAGGACCGGCACCGGCACTGCGTCGGGGGCATCTCGCTTGTTGTACTGGAGGACGTGGGGCAAATCGGCCAGGGACTTGCCCTGGGCGGCCAGGATGCGCTCCATCTCCAGGAAGCTCAGCACCGTCTCCCGGAACCGCGAGCGCTGCGAGTCCGCGACGAACACCACGCCGTCCGCGCCGCTGAGCACGGCGATCCGAGTCCGCTCGTAGAGGGGCTGCCCCGGGACGGTGTACAGGTGGAAGCGCACCCGGAACCCGTCGACCGAGCCCAGGTCCAGCGGGAGGAAGTCGAAGAACAGGGTGCGCTCGGTCTCGGTGGCGATCGTCAGCAAGTCTCCCTTGGCGGCCGTCGGCGCGTGCTCGTGGATGTACATCAGGTTGCTGGTCTTGCCGCCGAAGCCCGGGCCGTAGTAGACCAGCTTGCAGTGGACCTCCCGGGCAGCAACGTTGACCAGCGCCATCTAGCCGAGTCCCCCGCCGTCCTGCTCTCGCAGCCAGCTATCGATGCTCAGCTCGGCTGCCTGTCGAAACGACTTAGCGTCCAGCCCGCTCGCCACGGCCTGTCGCCGGCCGGCCTCCACCATCACGGCCAGGTCATCGGATGCCCGGGCGCTCAGGAACTTGACCAGCCCCAACTGCCCCCGGACCGCGAAGAGCACCGAGAGCAGGCAGCGGTCGCCGACCAGCGAGGTCAGCACGTGCTCTCGCTCGCCCTGCTGGAGGCACACCTTGAACCGTGGCTCCTTGAGCAGGCGAGCGATCTCTCGAGCCGAGGCAAAGTTGCCGGCTAGCAGCGCGCCCAGCGAGACCAACTGCCGCCCGTCGGTGTCTCCGGAGACGCCGATGATCTGCCCGCTGTGGTCGAGCAGGAGGGCACAGGTGGCGCTCGCGTCCTGGACGAGCTTGCCCAGGCGCGCCTCGATGCCGGCCATCGCCTCTGGCGAGATGACCAGGTTAGTCAGGGCTGGCTCCAAGCTGCCTCCTCCACCCGTTCCGTCCAGCGCAGGGGTTGGCCGTTCATCGGACAATTATATACCAAGCCCCCTGGCGGTGACAACAGGGAGACAGGCCGACTGGCAGGCGCTCGGCAAGGTTGTGGACAGGCAAATCGTCCTGTGCTATCATACGTGCATTCCTCGCTCAGGTAGGTGGCGTTCCAGGCTCTATCCCACGCCCTGCGAGCCTCGCAGCGACGACGCACGACGAGAGAGGAGAATCCAGCCATGCAGGGCCCGAAGCAGACCAACCGTCGGCAGTTCCTGAAGCCTGGCGTCGTCGGTGGCGCGAGCGCAGCCCTTCTCGCCGCCTGCGGCGGACCGCAGCCGGCCCCGGCCACAGCCCCCGCGGCTCCCACCAAGGCTCCCGAAGCCGCCCCCACGAAGGCCCCCGAGGCGGCCAAGCCGGCGGCAACTGCCGCCCCGGCCGCGACCACTGCCCCGGCTGCAAAGCCGACCGAGGCGGCGAAGCCCGCGGCCACCGCCGCCGCCAAGCCCACCGCCGCGGCCCAGGCCGCCGAGAAGCCGGGCCGCCAGCTCATCGGGAAGTACGAGGGGCCGACCATCATCACCGACCCGGCCCAGCACCCCAAGACCTTCAAAGAGGCACCGCAGCTCGCCGAACTGGTCAAGCAGGGCAAGCTGCCGCCGGTCGAGAAGCGCAACCAGATCGCCAAGGAGATCTGGAAGATCGTCGTCGACCAGGTCTGGGGCATCGGCACCGTCGGCCTGGCACCGGCCGTCCTCGGGGTTCGCGTCGTGAAGAACTACATGGGCAACGTGCCCGAGCGGCTCAGCACGATGCGCGCGGCACGGATGCCCGGCGCCAGCCATCCCGCGACCTACTACTTCAAGAGCTAGCGGGCCCACAGGGAGAGTACGGATCAAACGAAGACGTGGCTCGTCCGACCCGACGTGATCGGGATCTTCTGGCTATCCTTGCTCCCTCGTCTGCGCTGGAGTCGGGCCCAGAGGAGGGTGGTGTCGGTCTGAGCGGCCATTGACAGGGATGGCCGCGTGTGGTACCCTACGGGAGCATGCGGGGCGGCACCTCGCTCCCTGCCTAGCTCGTTCCTGCGTGCCGGTCCTTACAACCCCGCATAAGCCGACGCCAGTGAGAGTCTGACCAGCGTCTTGGGGCATCTGGCCATCCACCCTCGGGAAACGAGGAGTCAGGAAAGGAGAATGAGCGGTGTCCAGGCGAAGATCGGTTGGCAGACGCGATTTCCTGGCCCTATCTGCGGCGACCGCGGCGGCGGCAGCCCTCTCGGCATGCGCGCAGCCCGCGGCGACCCCGGCGCCCAAGCCCACCGAAGCCCCGAAGCCGGCCGCGCCGGCGGCCACCACTGGCCCGGCTCCGGCGGCAACGGCTGCTCCGGCCGCGACTGCGGCGCCGGCCAAGCCGACGGAGGCGGCGAAGCCCGCGGCCACGGCGGCACCGGCGAAGCCGGCAGAGCCCAAGCTGGGCTCAACGCTCATCGGCAAGCTCGAAGGGCCGGAGATCATCCTCGATCCGGCCAAGTACCCGAAGACCTTCAAGGAGGCACCGCAGGTCGGCGAGCTGGTGAAGGCGGGCAAGCTCCCGCCGGTCGAGAAGCGCCTTCCTGAGGATCTGATGGTCGTCAAGCCCGTGCACGAGATCGGCAAGTACGGCGGCAACTGGCGCCGGGGGTTCACCGGGCCGGCCGACAGCCAGAACGGCCACCGCGTGGCCGGCGGCGACCGGCTCCTCCACTGGCACCCGACCAAGTACCCCCAGATGGTGCCCAACGTCGCCAAGGACTGGAAGTACAGCGCCGACTACAAAACGCTGACGGTCTACCTCCGCAAGGGCCTGAAGTGGTCGGACGGCCAGCCCTTCACTGCAGATGACATCATGTTCTGGTACGAGGACTTCTACCAGAACAAGGACCTGCACCCGACACCCTCGCCCTACATGTCGATCAACGGGAAGCCGGGCACCATCGTCAAGGTCGACGACTACACCGTGGAGTACCGCTTCCCCGAGCCGTACCCGATGTTCGTCGAGCTCCTCGGCAGCTCGATCCCGGATTTCGGCGGCCCTGCGGTCCAGGGGGGAACCGTCAACGCCGGCGGCGGCTTCGGCCCGAAGCACTACCTGAAGCAGTTCCACCAGAAGTACGTCTCCAAGGAAGAGCTGGACAAGAAGGTTGCCGGCGCCAAGTTCGACAACTGGACGAAGCTGTACCTGAACAAGGCCAACTGGTCGCTTAACCCGGAGCTGCCGGTGCTGACCCCCTGGAAGACGACGACCCCGGCGAACACGCCGGTCTGGACGCTCGAGCGCAACCCCTACTACTGGGCCGTCGACACCGAGGGCAACCAGCTCCCCTACATCGACAAGATCACGATGACCCTTGCCGAGAATCTGGAGGTTCTGAACCTCCGGGCCGTTGCCGGCGAGTACGACATGCAGGCCCGCCACAACGACATCGCCAAGGTGCCGATCTTCCTCGAGAACCAGCAGAAGGGCAACTACAAGCTCCACGTGGACCCGGCCCAGAACGGCACGGAGGCCGCGTTCCGGTTCAACCTGAGCTTCAACAAGGACCCGGAGCTCCAAAAGTGGATCTCCAACCGGGACTTCCGGCGGGCGCTCTCGCTGGGCATCGACCGCGACCAGATCAACGAGACCATCTTCCTGGGCATCGGCACGCCGGGCTCGACGGTCCCCTCCGACGACAACCCCTACAACCCCGGGCCGGAGTACCGCAAGCTCTGGTCCACCCTCGACGTAAAGCAGGCGAACGACCTGCTCGACAAGATTGGCCTGGACAAGAAGGACTCGGAGGGCTTCCGGCTGCGGACCGACGGCAAGGGCCGTCTCCAGATCGAGGTGGCGACCGTCGGCGCCGCCTTCATCCAGTTCACCCAACTCGCCGAGATGGTCAAGGAGCAGTGGAAGAAAATCGGCATCTGGGCGAACGTCGTCGAGATGGAGCGGAGCCTCTGGGTCAGTCGCTACGGGGCCAACGAGGCGCACATCACCGTCTGGCAGAACGACGGCTCGGACGAGACGTACCTCTACCCCGGCAACTTCCTCCCGTTCGGGGACGTCGGGACCTCCCTGGGCGTGGAGTACGCCAAGTGGTTCGCCTCGGGCGGCAAGCAGGGCATCGAGCCGAAGGACCCGGCACTCCTCAAGGGCTGGGAACTGTTTACCAAGGCACCGGGCCAGCCGCAGGAGGAGCGCTACCGCATCGGCAAGGAGCTCTGGAAGATCGTCGCCGACGAGGTCTGGGCCATCGGCACCGTCGGGCAGTCCGGGGCGTTCATGGGGATCCGCGTCGTCAAGAACAACATGGGCAACGTCCCGGCCCGGCAGCTCAACATCCAGTGCGGCCAGACACCCAACATCTCGCGGCCGTGCACCTTCTACTTCAAGTCGTGAGGGTGACCTAGCCCCCGGCCCCCTTCCCGCGTCGGGAAGGGGGAGTCTGGCCCTCACTGCCGACCCCTCTCCCGCTCCGCGGGAGAGGGGTGCCGAAGGCGGGGTGAGGGTTTTCCTCTCCCTCTGGGAGAGGGTCGGGGTGAGGGCTCCTTGGGAACAGGGGGTTAGGTCCGCGGCCTCGCCCAAACGCAGTCAAGGGGAGTCCGCCTATGCTCGGCTACATTGTCCGCCGCCTCTTGCTGGCCTGCCTGACGGTGTGGGCAATCTCGGTGCTCTCCTTCACAATCATCCAGTTGCCGCCCGGCGACTACGTCACCTCCTACATCGCGCAGATGGCGGCCTCCGGAAGCCTCGTCTCCCAGGAGGAGGCCCAGAACCTCCGCCTTCTCTACGGCCTCGACCAGCCGATGTACGTTCAGTACCTCAAATGGATGGGCCTCATCGCCCAGGGCAACTTCGGAATGGCGATGGAGTGGGGCCGTCCGGTGCTCGACGTCATCGGCGACCGCATCTGGCTGACCGTCGCGGTGTCGGTCGCCGCCATCATCTTCACCTGGGTGGTCGCCCTGCCCATCGGCATCTACTCCGCCGTCCGCCAGTACTCCCTCGGCGACTACGTCTTCACCTTCGTCGGGTTCATCGGGCTGGCGATTCCCGGCTTCATGCTGGCGCTGATCCTGATGTACTTCGGCTTCGTGCTCTTCAACGCCAACATCGGCGGGCTGTTCTCCCCCGAGTACCTCGAAGCGCCCTGGAGCATCGGCAAGCTCTGGGACCTGATCAAGCACCTGCCGCTGCCCGCGCTCATCCTCGGGCTGGCCGGCACCGCCCAGATGATCCGGATCATGCGGGCCAACCTGCTCGACGAGCTCCGGAAGCCCTACGTCGTCGCCGCTCGGGCCCGGGGCCTCTCCGAGACCCGGGTCATCCTGAAGTACCCGGTCCGAGTCGCCCTCAACCCGTTCGCCAGCACCATCGGCTACCTCTTCCCGTACGTCGTCTCGGGCAGCATCATCGTCTCGCTGGTCCTGAGCCTGCCGACCGTCGGCCCGATGCTCCTGAAGGCGCTCATCGCCCAGGACATGTTCCTGGCGGGCACGATCATCCTCCTGCTCGGGGTGATGACCGTCATCGGCACCCTCATCTCAGACCTGATCCTGATGTGGATCGATCCGCGCATCCGACTGGGAGGTAAGTGATGGCGGAAGCAGCCGCGACCAATCACGAGGAGGCGGTAGGCTCGGCGGCGGAGGAGCGCATCTCGGTTGCTACCTAGTGGCAGCTCATGTGGTGGCGCTTCCGCAAGCACCGCCTGGCCGTCGTCGCCGGAATCGTCATCCTCGCCTTCTACGCGTCGGTGATCGGCGCCGACTTCCTCGCCTACGCCGACCCCCACCTCTCGGAAGCCCAGCGCTCGCTGCTTCCCCCGCAGCCCATCCACCTCTTCGACGAGGGCGGGCTCAACCCCTACGTCTACGCCCTCAAGGGCAAGCGAGATCCGGTCACCTTCAAGCGGGTCTACGCCCCAGACCCCAACGAGAAGATACCCGTCCGACTCTTCGCCCACGGCTTCGAGTACAAGCTCCTCGGGCTCATCCCGACCGACGTCCACCTCATCGGCGTCGAGGGCGCCAAAGCCGAGGAGACGCTGTTCCTCCTGGGGACCGACCTCCAGGGGCGGGACCTCTGGTCGCGCCTGATGTACGGCACCCGGCTCTCGATGACGATTGGCCTGACGAGCGTGGCCCTGAGCCTCTTCCTGGGGGTGCTCCTGGGTGGGCTGTCCGGCTTCTACGGGGGCGTGGCGGACACGGTGATCCAGCGCATCATCGAGATTCTGCGCTCGGTCCCGACTATACCGCTCTGGATGGGCCTGGCCGCCGCCCTCCCGCAGGATTGGGACATCACGCGGGTGTATTTCGCGATCACGCTGATCATCTCGCTGATCGGCTGGACCGAGCTGGCGCGGGTGGTCCGGGGGCGGTTCCTGTCGCTGCGCGAGGAAGACTTCGTGATGGCGGCCGAGCTGGCGGGATGCAGCCGGTTCCGGATCATCTTCCGGCACATGGTGCCCTCGTTTCTGAGCCACATCATCGCGGCGACCACCCTGGCGCTGCCGGCGATGATCATCAGCGAGACGTCGCTGAGCTTCCTCGGATTGGGCCTGCGCCCGCCAGCGATAAGCTGGGGAGTGCTGCTGCAGCAGGCGCAGAACATTCAGACGGTGGCAATCTCGCCCTGGCTGCTCTACCCGTCGATACCGGTCATCGTGGCGGTCCTGGCGTTCAACTTCCTGGGCGATGGGCTGCGCGACGCAGCCGACCCGTACGGGATCTAGGGAGATGCCTGCCGCTGCCCCGAGGGGCAAAGACGAGACGTCAGATCAGGATTTGACTATGGAAAACGGGCGAAGGCCAATCTTGGCGGTTCGTGATCTCAAGACGTACTTCTTCACGGACGAGGGCGTGGTCAAGGCGGTCGACGGGGCGAGCTTCGAGGTGAAGCCGGGCCAGACGCTGGGAATAGTCGGCGAGAGCGGGTGCGGCAAGAGCGTGGCGGCCAGGTCGATCCTCCGGATCGTCGAGCGGCCCGGGAAGATAGTGGCGGGCGAGGTGCTCCTGCGTCGGGGTCTGGGCGGGGGCCAGGAGGAAGAGGTCGACCTGACGCGGCTGGACGCCGACGGGAGGGAGATGCGCTACATCCGCGGGGCCGAGATCGCGCTCGTGTTCCAGGAGCCGATGACGTCGTTCAGCCCGGTGCACACCATCGGGGACCAGATGATGGAGGCCATCAGGCTGCATCGGAAGGTCAGCAAACAGGAGGCCCGGGCCCGGGCGGTGGAGATGCTGCGGCAGGTGGGCATCTCGCGAGCGGAGGCTCGGGTGGACGAGTACTCGTATCAGCTCAGCGGGGGTCTGCGCCAGCGGGCGATGATCGCGGCCGCCCTCTCCTGCGACCCGAAGATACTCATCGCCGACGAGCCGACGACGGCGCTGGACGTGACGACGCAGGCCCAGATCCTGGACCTGATGCGGCAACTGCAGGAGCAGAACGGGATGGCCGTCATGCTGATCACCCACAACCTGGGGGTGATCGCGGAGATGGCGGACGAGGTGGTGGTGATGTACCTGGGCCGGGTGGTGGAGAAGGGCAGGGTGGACGCCATCTTCCACAACCCGAGGCACCCCTACACCCAGGCCCTGCTGCGGTCGATCCCGAGCATCGAGTCGACGCCGCGGGTGAGGCTGCCGACCATCACTGGGTCGATCCCCCACCCGTACAACCGGCCCGTGGGGTGTCCGTTTCATCCGCGCTGCCCGAGCTTCATCCCGGGCAAGTGCGACCACGGCGAGCCGGAGCTGGTGCCGGTGGGCGAGGGACAGGACGCGGGCTGTTTCCTGTATGGCTGAGTGGACGATGGAGCGTAGCGCGCGATGATGACAAAACAGGTAGACGGCCAGCTGCTCCTGGAGGTGAGGGGCTTGCGGAAGCTGTTTCCGATAAGGAAAGGCTTTCTGCAGCACGTGGTCGGGCACGTCCGGGCGGTGGACGGGGTCGACTTCCACATCAGGCAGGGGGAGACGCTCTCGCTCGTGGGGGAGAGCGGGTGCGGAAAGACCACGACGGCGCGGTGTATTCTCCGTGCGCTCCAGCCGACGGCGGGGGAGATTCGGTTTCGGACGAAACAGGGATCCGTCGTGGACCTGGCGACGCTGCCGAGGCGGGAATTGCAGCCGCTGCGGCGCGAGATGCAGATGATCTTCCAGGACCCGTTCGCCTCCCTGAACCCGCGGATGACGCTCCTCGACATCGTCGGAGAGCCCCTGCTGGTGCACGGGATGAGGAGCCGAGAGGAGCGGACGGAGCGCGTCGCGGAGCTGTTGCGGCTGGTCGGGCTGCGGCCGGAGTACATGCGCCGCTTCCCCCACGCCTTCTCCGGCGGCCAGCGCCAGCGCATCGGCATTGCCCGGGCTCTCGCCCTGAACCCGAGCCTGGTGGTGGCGGACGAGCCCGTCTCGGCGCTGGACGTCTCGGTGCAGGCGCAGATACTCAACCTGATGCTCGAGCTGCAGGCGGAGCTGGGGCTGACGTACCTCTTCGTGGCGCACGACCTCAGCGTGGTGAAGCACATAAGCGAGCGGGTCGCGGTGATGTACGTGGGGCAACTGGTGGAGATGGTGGACACGAAGAGGCTGTTCGGGAACCCGATGCACCCGTACACGGAGGCGCTGCTGTCGGCCGTGCCGAAGCCGGACCCGCGGCTGAGGTCGAGGCGCATCGTCCTGCAGGGGGACGTGGCGGACCCGTCGAACCCGCCGAGCGGGTGCTACTTCCACCCGCGGTGCCGGTACGCCGTCGAGGTCTGTCGGAGCGAGGGGCCGAAGCTCGAGGAGGTGGAGCCCGGACACTTCGTGAGCTGCCACCGGGCGGAAGAGCTCAGCCTGGCCGGAGTGGCGGCGAGAGCGGGGTGAGGCGAAACTGGCCGCCTTTTCCCACGCGGAGTCTGCCTGGCAGCCCTAGCTGGTCAACGCCGTACGGTGTACAACAGCCGCCGGGAGCCAACACGGCGTGGTGTAGCCGAATCGCCGTTCGCGTCCCTGACCACCGAGCGGATCACGCAGTAGAGACCAGATGGCTACCGGGATGGCTGGCGTAGGCGATGCCCGCGTGGTGCGCGTGACCCGCTCCTGGAATAGCTCAACCTCCAGCTATCCCCACCGGCTTGGATGGGATCACCACAGCGACACGGAGAGCACAGAGACGATCAGGCCCTCCTCTGTGCTCTCTGTGTCTCTGTGGTTTGGCGTGGGTGCTACGATGCGCCGAGTATCGGGCGATACGGGTGCCTGGCGATTTCCTTCTCGTTCAGGTCGGCCCCGAAGCCGGGCCGGTCCGAGAGGTAGAGGTGCCCGTTGCGCACGTCCAGCGGCTCGGTCAGCACGGCGTCGCGCCAGGGGACGTCGTCGTTGTCGAACTCGAGGACCATGAAGTTCCGGATGGCCGTGCAGAGGTGGGCGCTCACGAGCGTGGTCAGGGGGCTGTGGCAGTTGTGGGGCGCCACCGGCACGTCGTAGGTCTCGGCGTAGTCGGCGATCTTCTTGCCCATCGAGATGCCGTTCCAGGCGAGGTCGGGCATGATGACGTCGACGGCGTGCAGCTCGAGGTAGGGCTTGAAGCCGTGAGTCTGGTAGAGGCTCTCGCCGGTGCAGATGGGCGTCGTCGTCGACTCCTTGATGGTCTTGAGCGAGGCTGCATCCAGCGTCTCGGTCTCCAGCCACATCATCCGGTAGGGCTCCAGCGCCCGGGCGAGCTTGATGGCCGAGCCCATGTTGAAGCTGAAGGCCACGTCCAGGCCGATGTCGAGGTCGTCGCCGCCGTACTTCCGGAAGGTGCCGACGATGGCCTCGGCGTCGCGCAGCGTCTCCGGCGAGATCCAGCCGCTCGTCACGGGCAGTTGCGGCCGGGGGACGCCTGGATGGAAGATGTTGGTCTTGACGGCGGTGAAGCCCTTCTCGACGGCCTCCTCGGCCAGGCGCGCCACGTCGTCGAGCGATCTCACCGGCGGCAGGCCGAGGACCTCGTGGTGGGCGGCGCGGCCGGAGCCGCAGTGGGTCCAGTAGAGTCGTAGCCTATCGCGCATCTTGCCGCCGAGCAGGTCGTAGACGGGCACGCCGAGCCGCTTGCCCTTGACGTCCCAGAGGGCCGAGTTGATGCCGCTCATGGCCTTGTGGGCGATGCCGCCGATGCTCCGGATGGTCTTCCGGTAGAGCTTCCACCAGATTTGCTCGACGTTCGCCGGGTCTTCGCCGACGACGAGCGGCTCGAGGTCGGCGATGCAGGAGGCCACCGGCATCGCGCTGCCCCAGTCGGTGCAGTCGCCGTAGCCGACGATGCCCTCGTCGGTGGTGACCTTCACGAAGGTCCAGGGCCTGAACCCGCCGTCGCAGAGGATGGGCTGAACGCCGGTGACTTTCATAGTGCGCTCCTGTGGTCGGCCGAGATTGCCGGGCTTGGCTCGGCTTCCCCGCTATTGTGCCGCACGCTCGGGGCGCAGTCAAGGCTGCAACGCACGCTTCGTGGCCCTGGCTGCCCCGGTGGGGCGCAGAAGGTGCCCCGTGCTCGCCATCGTCTGCGGAGGCTTCCGAGGGGACGTTTGCCGAGCGTCCCCGCGAACCGCTGGTATTCGGTTTGCCTGAGCCGACGGCTTCCGCGGGCAGGGCTGTCAGCGGATTCGGGGAGCGGATTGAGCGGATGAAGTCGGCCGATCCGCTCAATCCGCTCCAGTTAATCCGCTGACAGTTTCCGGGGGCAAGCCGTCGGCGGGTTGACTGGCGAAGCTGCGGGATGGCCTCAGCACAGATGTGTGCCACACCGGCACCGGTAGGGCACCAGTGTCTCAATCCCCTTCCGAGGATTCGTCCTTTCTGACCTTGGTGAAG
>Ga0315282_10008177_pt1 | contig 16968 bp, 16 predicted proteins | sample YL17G07_20_MG_FD_203693 | JGI IMG/M metagenome (GOLD analysis project Ga0315282, IMG submission 203693) | Sediment microbial communities from Yellowstone Lake, YNP, Wyoming, USA - YL17G07_20 | ecosystem: Environmental > Aquatic > Freshwater > Lake > Sediment | place: USA: Wyoming | collected...
TAACCGTAGGCTCTGATGCTCCAGGGGCAAGGCTTTTTGTCCTCGGCAACGAAGCGATAGCCCGGGGGGCGATTGAGGGTGGGGTTCAAGTTGCCGCCGCTTACCCCGGTACCCCCTCAAGCGAGATACTCGAAACCCTCGCCAGCGTCGCCAAGGAGCTTGATATATATGTTGAATGGTCAGTTAATGAGAAGGTAGCCTTTGAGGTCGCCCTAGCGGCATCAATCTGCGGGCTAAGAGCCATGGCATCAATGAAACACGTTGGGGTAAATGTGGCTCACGACCCATTAATGACCGCCAGCTACATAGGTGCCAAGGGGGGGCTGGTTCTGATATCTGCTGATGACCCTTGGGCATGGAGCTCTCAGAATGAGCAGGATAACCGTTATATTGCCCTTCAGGGCAATATCCCTGTTCTTGAGCCCTCATCAGTCCAGGAAGCCAAGGATATGATGGCTGACGTCTTCAAGCTATCTGAGGAATTCGGGCACCTTTTCATGTTCAGGTCGGTAACGAGGATAGGGCATGCCCGCAGCGACATTGCACTTGGAGAGCTACCAAAGGAAAGGAGAAAGGGCTCTTTTAAGAGGGACATCTCCCGGTTAGTCTATACCCCACGTGAGGCGAGAATAAACAAACCCCTAATGCTGGAAAGGTTTGAAAAAATAAAGAAGGCGGCAAATACCCTGCCCTATAATCAGCTAAAGCTCGCTGATGGCGCCAAGCTTGGTATCATCGCCTGCGGTTTATCATACAGCTATACCCTGGAGGCGGTAAAGTGGCTGGGGATTGAGGATAGGGTCTCAATACTAAAGATTGGAACCCCACACCCCCTCCCTGAGGAACTGGTAATAAGGTTATTAAAATCAGTCGGGGAGGTACTGATAGTAGAGGAACTAGACCCATTTGTTGAGCTTCAGGTTAAGGCTCTTGCTGGAGGGCATAATATCCCGGTCAGGATTCACGGTAAGGACCTAGTCCCCCGAGTTGGAGAACTATCTACCAGAGCCGTCACCGAGGCTATTGCCAGGTTAACCCAGTCCAAGCCTCCGGTCGATTTCGCCCGGTTAGACAAGCTAAGTCAAGAAGTAGCTCCGCTCCTGCCCTGGCGCCCGCCAACCTTATGCCCCGGCTGCCCTCACCGAGCCTCTTTCCACGCCATTACTACAGCGGCGCGAAGGGTGGCTAGAGACTACGGTAAGGATGTGGAGCCTATCTACCCGGGTGACATTGGCTGCTACACCCTAGCCTATAACCTGCCCCAACAAGCTGAAGACTCCTGTATCTGTATGGGAGGTAGCTTCGGCCTTGCCAACGGTCTAGCCCACGTAGTAGAAGCGCCGATAGTAGCCCACCTTGGCGACTCAACCTTCTTCCACGCCGGGATACCCCCAATGATAAACGCCGTCTATAACAAGGCAAAGATAACCATGGTAATATTGGACAACTCAGCCACGGCTATGACCGGTTTTCAACCCCACCCCGGCACCGGTTATACCGCTTCAGGAGAGGAGACGGTCAGGCTAAAACCTGAGGATATAGCTAGGGCATGTGGGGTAAAGTTCGTTGAGGTTGTAGACCCCTTTGACCTGAAAACGGCAACCGATACGATAGAAAAGGCGATAAGGTTTGATGGGCCAGCAGTCATCGTTTCCCGAAGGCTATGCGCTATGATTGAGCAGAGGGAAAAGAAAAAAAGGAAGGAAGAGGTTGTCCCCTACTTTGTAGACCAAGACAAATGTAATATAAAGTGTAACGCCTGCATTAAACTCCTAGGTTGCCCGGCGATAATAAAACAGGATAGTAAGACTATAATTGACAGCTCGCTATGCACTGGCTGTGGCGTTTGTGCCCAAGTTTGTCCCTATAAGGCGATAATACGGGGGTAAAAGGAATGGTAAAAGAATTCAATATCCTAATTACTGGTGTTGGCGGGCAGGGTGTGATTTTAATGTCAGAACTCCTGGGGAAGGCAGCAGTTAAGGATGGGCTTAGGGTCAGGGGCTCCGAGATACTGGGGATGGCGGTCAGGGGCGGTTCGGTAACCAGCGTCATCAGACTTGGGGATGAGGTATATGGTCCACTCATCCCGATGGGGAAGTGTGATGTCTTAACCGGGATGGAGCCCTCAGAGGCACTGAGAAATATTGCCTATCTATCAAAGTCTAGCCTGGCAATAGTTAATACTACGGTAACAATCCCGCCTACGGTCTCAATTGGTGAGAGTAAATACCCCAGTCTGGAGGAGATAATTAAAAAGCTGGGAGAAGCCGCAGGCAAGGTAATCACACTAGATGCCAATCAAATCGCTCGAGAGGCAGGAAGCTTACTCACTACCAATCTCGTGATGCTAGGGGCATTATTCGGCACGAAAAAGCCCCCTATCGGCATAAAGACGATAAAGGAAACCATTCAGATACGTTTCCCCGCCCAAACAGCCCCAGTTAATATAAAGGCCTTTGACCTCGGTTACCAGGCATGCCAACAAGCGCTTAAATAGCTGTTATGCCAGTAGCTCCATAATATGCATTACCTTTACTGGCAGCTTGTTTCGCACCAGACTGTCAATTAGCTGAATCTCACAGCCAGGACAACTGCTGACGACAATATCAGCACCGGTAGCCTTTATTGCCTGCACCTTCTTATCCGCAATCTGCTTTGACAGGTCATAATAATATAGGCTAAATGCCCCAGCCATGCCGCAGCACCTATCAGCATTGGACATCTCAACAAACTTAAGCGTCGGTATTGACCTTATAATCTGCCGTGGTTGGCTGCTTATCCCCAGATGACGGTTAAGATGACATGGGTCATGCCAGGTGACCGTCTTGCCCCTCGCCTCAGCCGAAGGTTTATACGCCGACGGCGGCAGCTTTAGTATATCAACCAGGAACTGGGAAATGTCCTTCACCTTACTGCCAAAGCTGGTATAAGCCTCGCTTCTCTGCGGCGTATCAGCCAGAAACTTGGCATAGTCCTTAAGCGCTGAGGTGCAGGTGGCACAGTCGGTAATAACATAATCTAAGCCCTCAAATGCCCTGACATTGGTATCAGCCATCCTTCTCGCGGTGTCAAAATCACCGGCCCCAAGAAACACTGGCGCCCCACAGCAACCCTGCTCCTTTGGCACCACCACCTCCACCCCGTTTCTTGCCAGAAAATCAATTATATGCTTACCCAGCTCAGGGAAGACAAAATCGGTCATGCAACCCATAAAATAGCCCACCCTCATCATGGTCTTGACACCGGCTGGTGGCTTGTTTACCACTGGAACCATCTGCCTTAAAAACCGGGGGGCAATTTGAGGTATATTCCTGCCCTCGCCTAGAGCCGAAAGGAACATAGATAAATGTCTAATTGTACCCTCGGTCTTGGGCAGGAAGATGCCCTGAAACCAGGAGGCAAGGCGAACCACCGTGCCGAAAAGCGTCCGCCGTGGCAACAGCCACCGATAGACAATATTATAAGGGAATTTTAATCCCCTAGACTTAACTGCATCCGCCCTAGCAGCGACGATAACATTAGGGATGTTGGCCTTGGCTGGGCAGTTGGCGGTACAGGTCATACACAATGTGCACTTGTTCAGTCGCTCAGCATACTCCTTGGTATAATCCAGGTCTCCCGCCAGCAACCCCCTTATCATCATGTTCTTGCCCCGGGCGACAGAGGATTCCACCTTCTCCTCCTGATATACTGGGCACCAGAAGGTGCAGAAGCCACACTTCATGCACTGACTCAGGTCGCTCTCAAACCTTCTTATCTGCTCATACCTAGCCTTAGCCTTCGCCATATTAGGCTTTCCCCTCCCATATCTTGCCCGGGTTAAGGATGTTATTGGGGTCTAACATCTTCTTTATCCTCTTCATCAGGTCAAGGGCTACCGGGTCCATCGCCCGCTTGAGAAAGCGCTGCTTCTCCAGGCCAATGCCATGCTCACCGGAAAGGACACCGCCCAGGGACAATGCCGTGTCAAATATCTCCTCTATCACCTTCTGGGCTCGGGCAAACTCCTCCTTCTTCCTGATATCAGTGAATACCGATGGGTGAAGGTTGCCATCGCCGGCATGGCCAAGGTATTGGATGAAGAAACCAGTCCTCTTAGAAATCTCGCCCAGCTTCTGGATAAACTCAGCCAGCTTATCCCTAGGCACTGCCACATCCTCAGCCATAACAGTTCTAGCGGCACCAAAAACAGCGGCGAAGCCAGCGCTCCTCATCTTCCAGTATAAAGCCGCCTCATTGGCATCCTTGGCTACCTTAACCTCCTTAGCCCCACTCTTCTTTAAGATTTCAACAATCTGCTTAGACTCCACCTCCACTGCCGCCGGGGAGCCATCAGCCATAAGCAGCAAAAGAGCCTTGGCATCTACCGGCAGACCCATGGGGGATATTTCCTCAATCCGCCGGATGACAAAGTTATCAACAAACTCAACCTTGGCCGGTATTATCCCACTCCCCATGATATTGGACACCGCCTGACCCCCGGCTACCATATCATCAAAGATAGCCATCATCGACTTGCTAGCTGGTGGCATTGGCAGCAGCCTCAGGGTTATCTTGGTTATCACCCCCAGCGTCCCCTCCGAGCCGGTGAAAAGCATCATCAGCTCATAGCCGGTGCGGTTCTTAACCGTCACCCCACCCAGCTTCATAACATAGCCATTAGCCAAGACCACCTCCAGCCCGAGAACATACTGCTTGGTCACCCCATACTTCACGCAATAGGGACCACCGGCATTCTCGGCGACTGTACCGCCTATGGTGCAACCCAAAAAGCTCTGGGGGTCAGGGGGGTAGAAAAGACCCTCCTTAGCCAGGGCATTATTGAAGTCCTGAAGGACGACACCGGGCTCAACAACAGCGGTGAGGTTGGTCTTATTTATATCCAGGATTTTGCTCATTCTAGCAGTACAAAGGACAATACCGCCCTTTATCGGGACTGAGCCGCCGCTAAGATTAGTGCCACTACCCCTGGGGGTAACCGGAATCCTGTTCTCATTAGCCAGCTTTAGAATCTGGGAAACCTGCTCGGTAGTTGTTGGTAATACCACCACGTCGGGCATATGAGCCCAGGTAGTGGTACCATCATAGGAATAGGCGTTAAGGTCCTCCTTTGAGGTTAAAATTGCCTTGCTACCGACAATCTTCTTTAGTTGCGAGATAATCTTTGCTTTCAGCATATCTGCCCCCTCAAATTATTTGAGCCGCCCCTAGAAGCCAGTTTAAGGTATTACCTTCTCGTCCTTTAGTCTAGCAATATCATCCCAGGTATAGCCAAATTCTAATAAAATCTCTTCAGTGTGCTGACCAAACTCGGGGGCTTCCCTCCTTACCGAAGCCGGGGTTTGACTAAAGTCCCAGGGGAAACCAATCATCTTGGTCTTGCCCAAAACCGGGTGCTCAAACCAGACAACATAGTTATTGGCAATAGCCTGGGGGTCATTAACCACCTCGGTAGTCGTCTGGATTGGGGCAAAAATCAAGCCCTCCTTCTTAAAAATCTCAAACCACTCGGCCCTGGTCTTGGTGGCAAACTTCTTATCCATAAGGGCGATAAGCTCTTTCCGATTCTCTCCCCTGGCTTCTATACTATTAAACCTTGGGTCTTGCTCAAGCTCGGGCATACCCAGAGCCCGGCAGGCGTTGGGCCAGTATCTATCCGGCTGAAGGTGAGCCAGGATAAACCACTTATCATCCTTTGCCTTATAGTGGTTATAGATTGGGTTGCCAGCCTCAGCCCTAACCTCCCTGGGGAACTCCTGACCCAGAATCGCCGGGGCGGATAAGATAAGGCTCTCCATGCACATGATGCTGCTCATTAATGAGGTATCAACCAGTTGCCCCTTCCCCGTCTTCTCCCTGGCGTAAAGGGCAGCACATACCGCCCAGGCTAAGACCATCCCCCCCAGCTCGTCACCAAGGCCGGGGAGAACCTGGGATGGGGGGGAACCTCGCTCACCACAGGACATCATCAGCCCCGACCGACCAATACCGGTATAGTCAAAGGAAAGCTCGTTGGCGTCAGGACCCTTTCTCCCCCAACCGGAGCCGTGGGCATAAACAAGCCGCGGGTTCCTCTTAAGCAACACGTCAGAACCAATACCCATCCTCTGCGGCGCATCTATGCTCAGGTTAGTCAAAAACACATCAGCCCGCTCAATCAGCTTGAAAAATACCTCCAGTCCTTTCTCCTGTCTCAAATCCAGAACGATGCTCCGCTTATTCCGGTTGTGCTGCTCAAAATAATAGTTCCGCCCTTTCAAGCCGACCTGGGTTCCGATAATCCTCATGAATCCCCGTGCCGGGTCTCCGGTTGGAGGCTCCACCTTGATTACATCGGCACCCATATCCCCTAGCTTTGTCCCGGCCACCGGCCCTTGCTGAAACACGGATATTTCCACCACCTTAACACCATCTAAAGGTCCAGCCATCTTCTTGCCTCCTTTGTCAAATTTCAACCAGCTCAGTATAAGTTTTAGGAGAAACGGATGTCAAGATAAGACCCGTTAGCTCCAATGGGCTATCTCAGATAGGCTTTATAAACCATACGCCTCTTTAACTAATATGATGGGATGGTCTACCTTGTGCCCGGTGCCGGCTTCTATTTGCAGCTTACAGCCACCACAATCAGTTACTATGCGGTCGGTGGGGTTTGCCTTTATTTCACGGTAAAGTTTAGCGGCTATATCCTTTGATAGCTCGTAGTTAGCCTTCTCATTGCCATAGGCACCCCCCATCCCGCAGCACTCAGTACTTATATGCTTTATGGTTATGCCTGGGATTAGGCGGAGCAATTTGATACTCGGGCTGTCTATTTCCTGAGCCCGCAAATGACACGGGGTGTGATAAAAAACGGTCTGGGGTATGGGACGAAAGTCAGTGTCCAGCCAGCCTCTATCATGTAATAATAGCAGGTATTGGCTGAAGTGGTATGTATTCAGTGATACCTGCTTGGCTCGTTTGTTGCCGGCCAGCCAGAGGGGGTAATCCCGCTTCAGAAACAGGCTACAGCTAGAGCAGGTGGTAATAATGACATAGCCGTTTGACACTGCCTGGCTAAGAATTTTAGCATTATGTTCCAGGTTCTCAAATGCCCCTTTTGTATTCCCCTTAGCCATCATTGGCAAGCCGCAGCATACCTGCTCAGGCACAATTACCTTAATCCCGTTCCTTCGCAGCACCTTTATCAGGGCTTCGCCGACCTCGGGGTAGTAGTAATTGGCAAAGCAGCCGGTATAGTAGGCTACCCTTTTATTGCTAACTTGGTCCTTCGACATTCTTTTTAAACCACTTTTTAAATGTCTGGGAGTAGAATCGGGGCAGGTTAGCCCTTCTATCAATCCCGGTTACAAGCTCCATGGGTATTCTCACCAGCTTAGTCCTCATCACCCAGTTACTGAGAGGGGCGAGGGTGGTGCCGAGCCTGGCTAGCATCTCGGGCATCCCCAGGAGCCTGTGGCTGAGCGACCGGCCGTGCCTTGAGTCCTTCTTTGCCTGCCACATTAGAAGGGGGAGGTCAATATCAAGGGGACACTCAAGCCGACAGGCTTCACAGTGAAGGCAGACGTCAATGGAATTGCCTTCCCCATACATAAACTGTCTCAGGTAATTTTTGGGGGTCCACATGTCAACGGCAAAGGAGTGACGAATGGGGCAGTGCTGATTGCACGCCCGACAGCCGATGCATAAAAACAAATCGCTAAAATTGCCCTTGGCAAGCCCAGTCCGACCATTGTCCAGAAGAATAAGGTATAGTTCCCGCTCCCTATTGGTGGGGGGTGGTGCTCGCCTGGCTATAGACGTCGCCTTAGACGGCTTGGGCCCAATGCCAAGCAATACGCACTCCATACCGAACATGCCCATGCCCTTGGTCTGGAAGGCGGCGTCCTGCCTGCTTTTGACGAGCTTATCCAGACCAACGACAAGGACAACCTTGTTTGCCTGCTTCAGGTCATTATGGATGTTGGAGAAATGCTGTAAAAAGAATACAGTGCCATCCTCGGCAGAGATGGCGTTCACCCCCAAGAGGGCAATGTATTTCTTGCTTTCGGTATTAGCCAGACCAGCCATTTTTATGGAGACATCAAAGCTTCCCCACAGGTTTTTATCCCTCAAACCAGGAAGGTCCCAATAGTCAAGGATTTCCTTTTTCCTGACCTCAAATTCATCAAGGTAGGAATTGATAACGGTAAAGCCATTAGCCAGTAGCTCCGGTTTTAATTCCTGATTGACCACACTTGAGTTATTGGTGGATAGGAGTTTAATCCCGTCCGAGATTTTGGTGATGTAGCTTACGGCTTCAATGTCATCCACCGCCAGCTTTACTTTGACTTGCGGGTAGTAATGAGCGAGGTTGGTTTGAAGCTCTGAAACCAGCGAGCCTATGTTCTTACAGGTATATTCTCGGATTTCCCTTAGCCTATGCTTGATTTCATCAATAGTTGGTGTCTCTGGGATAAGGGCTTTTTTCTGTCCACCCTCAAGCAATTTCCTCGCCGAAAGGTCCCGCTTTTGGATAGGCTCTGGTTCCATTATCCAGATAGGTAGGCCTTGGTTCATCTCGTCATTAAGCTATTGGGGCATCTTGTATAAGACACCCCAATAAGCCCAGTCTCCTCTTATGCTATTTAAACCTAGACGCTGGCGATAGCTGCGGCAACCTTTTGCATTATTCCGGTGAACTTCTCGGCGGCGGCTAACTGCTTTACTGCACTTACCTGAGTGGCATCAACATATTGCACCGCTTTTGGCTCGCAGAACCTGGCGCACTGGGGCTCGCCATCGCAGAAATCACACTTGATTACCTTCTTTGCCAAGGGGTCAAATCCCATAGCCCCGAAGGGGCAGATAGCAACACACATCCGACAGCCGATGCATGTGTCATAATCCACCTCTACCCTCCCCATCTCCCCACTTCTTGAGATAGCCTTTACCGGGCATACCGCCTGACATGGGGCTGACTCACACTGCTGACAGCTCATCGGGATATATCGCCCCTCCCATTCCCACTTGACTATCTTTATTCGGCTTCGGGCAGGGTTACTTACCCCTTCGTGCTTAACCGAACAAACAAGCTCGCATAACCTGCAGCCGGTACATTTTTCATAATCTATCATCAACACCTTAGCCATAAACTTAGTCCTTTCTAGAGCAAATGGGATGGCTCTTTGTTTATTCCTAGCCTCTTTAGGGTCGCCGGGGTGGGGATACCACTCTCATCCCAGCCGTGGTGCTGGTAGTACTGGTCTACCATCTTCCTAAACTTCTCTCTATCTATGGTCCTGCCCCGCACCCCAGGGATACCGAGCTTGGTTGGCTCATCGAAGTAGCGGTCAACCAGCAAGTCATGCTTTCTACTTAGTCCTTCCCTGATATTGAATAGCCGCTCCATATTGTTGGCACGCTCGCCTACTGTCCAGATTTCCAGTGGCGACATCTCCAAACCAGTATTGTAGTACAGTACCTTAGACCATTCCTCATAGTTGGGCAGGGTAGCCCCGAGGAAGGTGGTATGATACTTGCAGATACCCAGGCAGTCTACTGCCATATAGGTATTCTCATGCCAGAAAACCTGCCACGGTTTCCCTTCATAGTCACGGTAGTCTGAGGTTAACGGGCCATCGTAGGGGACAGGCTGGCTATAAATCTTTCTCAGCACCGGCTCCGGCAGGTGGTAAAGGTCAATTGCCGGACGGCTTCTCAAGTGGTCAGAGCCCCGGGAAGCAGTAGCTATATTCAAGGCAAGGGCTGGGGTAGCTCGTTCATCAGAGTTAAGGTTACTCATCCCCTTGACCTGGACAAGGTACTTAGCCGAGCCTTTGCCTATCTTTTCTGCGGCTCGCAGCGGACCTTCAGCCAGGATGTCACCCAGCCCTTCCCTTCGGGCAATGCGGTGCGACATCTCAAGAACTGCTTCATCGTTACCAAACCTTAGGTCTATGCCATCGGTGTCTTTATCAGTGAGTATGCCATTTTCGTAAAGTTCCATTGCCCAGGCAATCATGCTCCCGGTTTCCAGACAGTCCATACCATATATATTTGCCAGATGCTGGCCTATCAGGATAGTAAGGGCGTTCCGGCAGTCTACCTCAGCCGAGTAGGCACACTGCGTGGTATACTCCGGTCCTTCGTCGTAAACCCCTTTATAGGGACCTTCGGGTATAATGTATTTCTCCCGGCAATGCACCTGACAGCCAAAGCAGCCAGCCATACCGATGGTATATTCGTGGATTGCCTCCGCCTCAACGTTGTCGGAATGTTCAAGCTGGTTAAGCTGGAAATTTCTCGTCCTGACCAGCCCCTGGGTATTGGTGGCGCCAAAGATGAAAGAGGTGCCGAGCTTGCCTTGGGTCTGGGATACCTTGGCTGAGGTGATTTGTGTGATGAACCTTTTGTTGTATTCCAGAGCTTCAGCAGGGTGGGCAATGCGAATATCCATGGTACCCCTGGCAGCAACCGCCTTGAGGTTCTTGGAGCCAAGGAGGGCACCCATTCCCGTCCTGCCCCCGGCGTCTTTGGGTCCGGTCATGACGTTGGCGAATCTTACTAGCCTTTCGCCGGCAGGACCAATGGTCAGTACTTTTATCTCTCTATCCCCTAGCTCATCCCGGATTGCTTGTTGCGCTTCAGGGACAGTCCTGCCCCAGACATTTTTGGCATCCCTTATCTCAATCTCGCCATTATGCACAAAGAGATAGACTGGTTTTTCTGCCTTGCCCTTTATTACCAGGTGGTCAAAGCCGGCCCACCTCAGCTCAGGGGAGAAGAACCCCCCCATATTGCAGCTGCCGAAAAAGTTGGTAAGTGGTGACTTGCCACAAACATGGGTTCGTGATGTAGCTGAGGCTAGTGTGGCCACCAGAATACCGGCACTAATTATCGCCACATTGTCCGGCCCGAGGGGATCAACGCCGGGCTTTAGGTGGTTATACAGTAGGTAGGCATCCAGCCCTCGCCCACCAAGGAATTTCCTCCTGATACTGATGGGGATGGGCTTGGTCTCAATCTCGCCGGTAGTTAGATTAATATAGGCTACCTTTCTATTTAACGCCATATTTACTTTTTCCCCTTTCTCTGCTTTTTAACCTCTTCTTCAGCTAGCCTTCGGTCTACCTCCCACACTGGTCCCCTTATCCTGGGGACATCGGGTGATACCCAGAATACCCGCCACTCAAAGTTACAGTGGGGGCACTTGTATGTCTTTGCCCCTGGCGGTGGGCTAATTCTCTCAAAGCAGTTTAAGCACCTGAAGGCGCCTACGGTTCTACCTTGAGCCACGCCCTCCATAGTGGTATCATTTGTTACCTCTTTAGCCATAATCCATCTTCCTTTCTCACCGAGATTCAATGGCGTCAGGCGTTAATAATTATAACAAAAAGTGCGTTTTTAGCAAGTCTAAAAGATTTGCCCTTATCCCCCGGCAATTATAAGCGTTATATGAAGCTCATCCCTATCCCTCACTGGCTTAGCCAATTCCTCAGGGTAGGAGCTTCCCTGGTTAACATAGATTTCAACATAGTTGAGCAACCCGCCCTTCTTATCAAATAGCATCGGCTTAATCTGGGGGAATTGCTTAACCAGCTCCTTAAGGCACTCGCCAACGGTTCTGCCATTAACCTCAACTACCGCCTGGTTATTAGCAAATGAGTACAAAGTTGGGTGAAGGTTTATTCTTATGCTCATCTATTGCCCCTCGCCAACTGACCACAATGCGGGCAATTGGGGTCTTTCTTGACCCTAAACTCGGTAAATTTCATATTCAGCCCGTCATAGATTAACAGCCTATTGGTCAATAATTGCCCTATTCCCAGCAAGTACTTTATCACCTCGGCTGCTTGGATGCAACCGATGACCGCCGGTGTTACCCCGATTACGGGGAATTTTTCATCAAGGATGACCCCCCGATAGACACACCTCAGGCAGGCAGTTTCCCCCGGGATTACCGTCATTGCCCTCCCCTCAAAGCCGTAGACTGCCCCGTGAAAAAATGGGATATTTTTCTCCAATGCTGTCTTATTCAGTAAATATCGGGTCGGCAGGTTGTCCATAGCATCAACAATTAAATCGAAGCCAGCCACCAGTTCTGAGACATTGGCTTCGGTTATCCTCTCGGCGATGGCTTCTATTTTCACCCTCGGGTTCAGCTTGATGAGCTTCTCCATGGCGGAATCAACCTTCCTTTTGCCAATATCTTCATCCCAGTGTAAAACCTGCCGGTTTAGATTGCTCAGCTCCACCCGGTCGTGGTCAACAATTCGTATTATTCCTACTCCAGCGGCGGTTAGATAGGTGGTTGCTGAGGAACCCAGCCCACCGGCACCAGCAATAAAGACCTTTGCTCTCTTAAGCCTTTCTTGACCCTGCCGCCCAAATCCCCTGAGCATCATTTGGCGGTCATACCTTTCCCCCTCATCTTTAGTAAGCACCTTTTGTTACCCCCTTAAAATATGCTAGCCGCCAATCACTACTTCGATAAAAATAATCCCTTCACATCGGAGGTTGTCAGCCTGAGCAGATGTTTGGAGCGGGTGACGAGATTCGAACTCGCGACTCCTTGCTTGGGAAGCAAGCACTCTTCCGCTGAGTTACACCCGCCAAAATCGTATCTATTTTAGCCCTAAAATCCCTGGCTGTAAAGGGGGAGTGCTTGCTTCGTCAAATTTTTGCACCGATTTAGAAACTTTGCTTCAGGGTTACCAACTCTGCGCTACTACCGAAGGTAAAAGCCTCAACACCATAGCCATTGTCACTAATAGCGTGAGATATCTCCACGATTTCTTGAGTAGCGAGGGCCTGAGCACGAATGTCACCCAGATAGGTGCTGAGGAGTTGAGAGCGTTCATTCTCCACTTACAGCAGAAGAAATGCTTTAGTAATCACCCGTATAGCAAAGCACAAGAGAGGGGGCTTTCCGGGCACACCATCAACACTTATATGCGGTCAATACGAGCTTTTTGGTCTTGGCTTGTCAGTGAGGAAATAATTGACACTAATCCGTTTTCTAAACTGAGGATCCCGAAGCCTCCAAGGAAGGTTACGGCCACCTTTTCCCCGTACCAAATAGAATCGCTGTTAAGTGTTATGAATGGTTCGCCCGAAGGTTATCGCGACATGGCCATTGTGCTTACCTTACTGGATACCGGACTCAGGGTAAATGAATTAATAAACCTGAAAGTGGAAAATGTCCAGCTTGAAGAAGGTCTAATCAAGGTCCTGGGCAAGGGCAACAAGGAGAGACTGGTGCCCATAGGTAAGCAAGTTCGTAAACTGCTGTGGCGCTACATCACTCAATATCGCCCCGATCCAGCACGGCCGAACCTGGCTAATCTGCTGTTAACCCGGGACGGGAGACCACTAACCAAAAACAGAGTAGATAGCATAATGAAGCGTTACGGCAAAATGGCTGAGCTTACTGGCGTTAGATGCTCCCCTCATACTCTACGACATACCTTTGCTATCAACTACCTGAGAAATGGAGGTGATGTTTTTAGCTTGCAGAAGATACTGGGGCATTCAAGCCTGGAGATGACGAGACGATATTGCGAATTGGCTAATGTGGATATTAAGATGGCTCATGCAATAGCCAGCCCTGTGGATAATCTCGCAACCGAAAGAACATTATTTATAGTCCGCAGTGTTAAGGCAAAAAGGCCAAAGAGCGGCGATAGAAGCTCAGCTGTCACCAGTAGCCTCTTTAATAACCGTGGATAGCACCGCTTGAAATGGGGCTGTCTGCCTTTTCACCTCCAGCGCTTTAGCATTTATCTGACCAATCCTCTCGTCCTTGCTGTATTCATCAATCAGAGAGATGGTGACTTCCCTGCACCTCTCTATCTCGCCTTCAGAACCTATTGCCAATATGTAATCGGGAAGGTGTTCAGGGAAAAGCCTGTAGCGATAGGGGTCGCTTTGGCAGATTTCCAGGTCAGGTTGTTTCTCGGAATGGCAATTGTCAAGGGCAAATTCATAAACGAATTGGGGCACATTAAGCAAGTGGCCCTTCCCCATCACAGGGATAGGGCTCAAAATCAAACCTGTTTCAGTCTCGGCTCTGCTCCAGATTTCGTGTGCCAGGACCCAGCACATACCAACAAAGTCGCTCAGAGAGTCCTTCCACTGGTCATAGGATCTAAACTCAGGGAAGTTGGTTTTCAGTCTAGTCATAAAAAGTGGAAAGCGCTTATCCTGTTCTACTGCCAGCTTTACTACCAGCTTGCCCCGATCCATCCAGATTTTAAGCCCTGCTTCGGATGTCAGTGGAGGTTGACCAGCGTCAGGAAGCCCCCAGATAGCCCAGTCCTTGGCACTGATATTGGTCATGCTGCTCTGAAGCTGAACGGCTAGGTCCACGTTTTCCTGCCATTTTACTGGAGAAAGATGGTCTTGCCGATAGTGTCGAAGGATAATATCCGGTGTAATCCGCATTATTTTCTCCAGAAGTTTCTTGTCCACTTCTTCCCGAGGAACGAGGTCTATATCTATCATGCCTTTTATAGCTGGCTCACTGCATAGTTCAACTGCCCTGGAGTAAGGCAATTGCTTGCTAAACCAATTCTCCACCTGCACTACCGTTAATTTAGCACAACGCATTATGCTTGCCACCATATCCTGAGAGCAGCCAGCCCTACGTAATACCAGGATAGCTAAACACCTATCGATGTCGGTTGGTGCTGCCACTAGAAATTTCCTCCTGAGAACTAAATAAAACCATAGAAAACTGACACTATTGTAAGTCTGCTTTATTCTAAAGAGAAAGGGCACCTTTTGTCCAATGAGAGCCAGTGATGTTAAACGACGAAATAAACCATTTTCTCGAGCAGGCCCTGGGAAAAGCCGAGGTTGCTACAGAGTTAAGCAATCTGATTGAGGGCTATAGTCTTTGTGCTCGCAGTGAAGGGATAAGCGAAAATACCATCCTGCTTACCGGAAGGGCGGTGGAATATCTTAGGAACTTTCTGGCGCGCTCCCAGCTGCCCACCAAGGTAGCGCTAATTGGCGTAAGTGAGATCCGAAGTTTCATCCTGCATTTGAAGGAAGCCCATCGCTTTGAGTCTCACCCCCTTATTAAGAGCCACGATAGAAAGCTCACCGGTCAGACAGTCAATTGTTATCTGCGGAGCGTCAGCGCCTTCTGGAGTTGGCTAGTAAAAGAAGGTTTCATAGATACCAACCCGTTTGCCAAAACAAAGATACCGAAAGCGCCCAAGAAGGTTATAACCCCATTCACCGAGGAACAAATTCAAAGCCTGCTTCAAGTGATAGATACCTCCGGTACTGCTGGCCTCCGGGATTACGCGATGATCTTAATGCTTCTCGACACAGGAATGAGGCTGGGGGAGCTAATAGGCTTAAAAAAGAATGATGTTGACTTCAGAAATAGAACACTCAAGGTTTTCGGTAAAGGAGCCAAAGAGAGACGGCTTCCGATAGGGAAAAGGCTATTGGCTGCCTTATGGAAATACCAGCTTCATCGCCCGCAACCAGCAACGGGGTCAATTGATAATTTCTTCCTCACCCGGGACGGCTGGCCACTCACTAAAAATAGAGTGGAAACGATTATAAAAAATCTAGGCAGGAAGGCAGGTTTACAAGGGGTGCGGTGTTCACCTCACACCTTTAGGCACACTTTCTGTATTCAATTTCTCCGGAATGGTGCCAATCTTTTCAGCTTGCAGCAAATGACCGGCCACTCATCTCTGGAGGTTTTGCGCGGATACGTGGCGTTAGCTGAGTCTGACCTTAAAATAGCTCATCAAAGGTTCTCGCCTGTTGATAATATGAATTTGAGCAGGCCTTACTTGGGTAGAAAAGATCGGCGCAGAGATTAAAGAAAAGTATACCTGCCAGAGGTGAGACACCACTCAAGCTAGCTAAGGCGAATATTTAAAGGTTTGGATAAGTGAAAGCATATCTTGAAATAGAAGAGACAGAGAAGCTCGAGAACGCGGCTCAATATCTCAGAGATAAGCTTCTCATTAGGCTAATAGCAAGGCTGGGTTGTCGCATCAGCGAAGCCCTGGCCCTTGAGGTGGAAGACATAGACTTCGATGCGGGCAAAGTAACAATTGAACATCTTAAGTCGCGAATTAAGCTTATCTGCCCAAAGTGTGGTGCTAGGCTAGGGAAGAGCTACACCTTCTGCCCCAAATGTGGCGGCAAAGTAGAAGAGGCGGTAGCCAAAGAGCAGGAACACCGGCGCATGAGAACACTACCTCTGGATAGGAATACTTTAGAAATGCTGAAGGATTACATTAAGCAGGGCGGGCCAGTAAATCAAAAAGGCAAGAGACTCATCTTTGGCATAAATCGGCACCGTGCCTGGCAGATAGTAAGAGAATGCGCTGAGAGAGCAGGCCTACCCAAGCTAGTCAACCCTGAGACCGGGAGGATCCACAATGTTAGTCCGCATCGGTTGCGAGATGCTTTCGCCGTTCACGCAGTAAAACTTGACGACTCTGGCGATGGACTAAGGCTCCTCCAAGAGCATTTAGGCCACGTGAGCTTCAACACTACGGCCAAATACAGAAAGGTAGCCGGGGAGGAGCTAAGAGATTGGTATGAAAAACTATGGGAGAAAGAGGTAAAAACCAAGTGAATCATAAACCAGGACGCCCCAGGGCCATACCACAGGCCTTAATTCCTATGGTGCTTACCCTTTATCGAGGAGGGTTAGGCTATCGGGCTATCGCTCGTGAACTAAGGGAAGACGGCGTATCAGTACACTGGAGCACTATCCGGAAACTAATCAAAACCGAAAGGGATGGGGCAACCATTGAGAGAGAAGCCTCTAACGAGTTTTAACACTATTTTAACACTGGGTGTCGGTGGCAACATGAGGAAAAGGTATCCTGGTCATCCCAAATACACCTAGAATTCAATCCCATAAATAGCTTCATTCTCATTTCTTGGCTACTGACTATCTAGACCAAAATCCACAGAGTGACCGTAGAACAACTCCCTGCCCAGGCA
>Ga0315282_10008178_pt1 | contig 16967 bp, 19 predicted proteins | sample YL17G07_20_MG_FD_203693 | JGI IMG/M metagenome (GOLD analysis project Ga0315282, IMG submission 203693) | Sediment microbial communities from Yellowstone Lake, YNP, Wyoming, USA - YL17G07_20 | ecosystem: Environmental > Aquatic > Freshwater > Lake > Sediment | place: USA: Wyoming | collected...
TGAAAGTGGCTGGTTTGATGCGGGTGCATCCCTGCAATTGTCAGCATCAGCCAATTCGCTATGGCAGTTTGAGGGATGGAGCGGCACGGGACTGGGCTCATATTCAGGTTCTGGTAGCCCGGCATCGATCATCATAAACGCTCCATTAACTGAAGAGGCGACCTTCTATCCTAGCATTGCCATAACAATTGTGCCTGGTGGTTCGATTTCATACAGCTATGCTACTCAAAGTGGGGTACTACAGTACTCGACTACGCTTTACGTTCCTGTTGGAAGCAAGATATTGCTTACTGCAGAGCCATCCAACCAGTTCTATCAATTCAATGGGTGGAATGGCCAATTGATATATACTGATGGAAGTATTAGCGTCTCAGTTAATAGTCCGTTAGAACTGACCGCGAACTTCGGGTATAGTTCCTTGATGATTGGTGGAATAACAGTAGCTGCAATAGTATTCATTAGCGTATTGATCGTCGCGAGGAGGAGGACAGTGCCACCGCCGCCCCCGATCCCCCAACCACAACTAGTTGAGGAAACTGCCTTCTCAGCCAAAGGGGAGACAGTTTATGAAGAGATCGGGAAAATCAGATGCCCATATTGCAAGAGCCTCGTATCACAAGATGCGGCATATTGCACTGAATGCGGTTCAGCATTAGCTAACTGTGATTATCAAAATTCTTAGATAAAAACACAGCATATATTTGGCATTTGTTTATTTTGAGATGCCATTCACCTACCTATATCCAAAGAGGGCATGGGTATAGTGACAGTTTATGGCCTCCTATGATAAGAAGCTGAATAGATGAGTTTTTAAGAGGTTCAAAGCATCATACACTATATGTTCGGGAAGCGCGCTACGTTCAGAGAAAGGTTATTCCAAATCATTCAGCTATTCCGTCAAAAAGGTGCGACTAGTAATGACAAGACAATGACAATTGAGGAACTCGGCCTTCCTCCGCGGTTCGAAGAGCTGATGAAAGGTCGACTTGGTCAGTCGGGCATTTTTGTAGAATCAAATGGCAGGTACTATCTATCGGAAGAAAGGTTGAAAGAGGTTCAAGAACGCATTGCAGCCAGAAGAAATATCGATGGATCATCCACAGGACGTAGACAGTTTGGAATGCGTAATATCAAGAGAAGGCCAGAATACCAAGAGCAGAGACAGCCTCTCTTCCATAAACCATTTGGCTCAATTCATGATTCGTAAGTAAGTCGTGTTTATTTGAGCCTTCGTTCTGATGTCTTCAAGGTTCTTAATGTTCAGCCTTCGACTCCTTATAAATCAAAGCCGCAAGCATGATGTTTCATAAAGGATTACGAAATATTTGAGAGGATCAGCTTATAACTTGACGTTCAATTTCACCATCGTATCATATAACGATCCGGTAGAACCAATAAATCACTAAGACGCTTAGGATTACGGATATGGCAATGCCTACCCTCCTCTTCTTGCTGATCTCCTCCTTTTTGGACTTGTAATAATAGTCGGTCAGGAGATAGGCGTTTGGATACGACAAGCCCAAAATCGCTATGCCCAGGAATACGGTATTGACCGACGATGGTAGGGGGATCGAAAAGAAGGTCGATCTCTGACCGGGAGAAGTCACGTCGAATGAGAATGAGAAGCTCCAGTTCGCCGCATTGAAGCCTCGCATCGTCAATATCTCGACGAAATAGGCGCTTTGAAACGTGTAGTTGCTATATGGGGTGAAGTTCTTAATGTCCTGTGTCAGAATCCCAAGCAGCATGTTGAATTGTATTTGAGACGACATATTCAGGATCAGGTGGTAATTGCCTGCCGACTGGAGCGTAAGCTGCACGTACGATCCCTGGTCCCCTCCCAGCTGGACTGGGACATTCGTGATTGACTCGTTTAATGAAGTCAGCTGTCTATATGCCCCTCCGTTCAGGGAGTCACATGTGGCCAGCATCGTGCTAAGGGGAGGGCTGAAGAAAACATAGATCACGTCGCCAACTGTAAGCGGTATAGGGCCTATGGGGCCAATGGAAGTAATGCTCTGCGGAACTACAGCTGAAAGGTTGGCAAGGACTAGGACAGGAAGCATAGCAAGAATCATCCCCCTTGGCATCGCTCGCATACTGCAACAAATAGTGAGGGGGATATTTTTAAGTCTTCAAAAAAAGGGAAAGAGGAGAATCCGAAAGCTCATAAAAAGAGCTGAGAAAGTTGAATTTGTCGTCTCTGGCCTTAGGTAGTGTTCACCTTTTAAGAGACTTTTGCAAATCTACGCTTTCATAAGGCTATAGAAGATGTCTTCCCAACCACGTGAAAGCATCTTCCTGCATTTCGACGTCGAACTTGTGCGGCCCCGGATAGAACTTTCCAACGTAATTATCAGGATAACCGATTTCCGAATAGATCTGCGCGATCTTTTCGTCCGCCTGGCGTTGCCCCTCTAGGGTGAAAAGTTCGTCATCCCTGTCGTATTGTACCATCAGGGGGGAAGGCGCGCGCAACGCGATGACGTCGGGCAGGTCCAAGAAGTGGGAAAGGCGAGGAACGTACATGAACAACCTGTGGGATTTTATGCGGTTGCGTAACAACCCGCGAATGGTGCTCATGAAGCCCACGCAGAATGCGCAACGGATCCTCGGATCTAATCCAGCAAGGAAGATCGTACGTAAGCCACCGCCTGACAATCCCCCGCACCCAATCCTATTCTGGTCTATCTCCGGTCGCGTTACCAAGTAGTCTATGCTTCTCCTGTCCTCGTATGAAAAAATCCCCGGCCAAGACGTCCCAGCATTTACGATTGTAGGCGCGATTACGAGATCCTCCATTTTATCGAGAAGCCCGTTGTATCGTTGCACGTATTCTTCCGAGTTGGGTCTCAGGTCCTTAAAGACAGTTTGGAATTCTTCGTTAAAGCTCTCTACCGGAATCTTCCTGCTTCCCCAAAGGAACACGTCAGGCACAAATACAGCGAATCCTCGTTTGGCCAGCTCGGTCGCCCAGCTCCTTCCGCCATAAGCCTCTGCCTTAAACCTAGTTAGTATGCCGGGCTCGCTAGGGATGGCCGTTACCTTCTCCTTGCCATAATAAAAGAACCCGCCATGATCGTGAAGCGACACCACGACAGGTAGCTTACCATCTCGTTTCTTCGGGTAAAGGAAAAAACCTTGAGTCCTCGACCCGTAGGGCATGTCGTAAGAGATCTCCTCGACTATGAGATTTCCTTCTTCTCGCCGCGAATCCACATGCGCGTTTAGTGGAGTCCTTATCGGGTCGAATGCGACCAACTCGAAAACCTTGGCGCGTGCTATGGTCCTCCACACTTCTACGTCTGGCCAAGATTTCGTCAAGAAGGAAAGAGAAGGCTGAGATGTTGCTATCGCATCAAGCATGTCATGGTATATTCCTAAATCAGGTTTCAATGTATCTGATAAGGCGACTGTATATTATTAAATCTTTTTCCATAAGTGTTTTGCAGAAGAGGACATCGAATTACCCCTTCCTGGGGTTGAGCTTCATCTCCTTCCCGATTCCCCTCGAACGATGTCGATGAATTCTGCAACTCTTGAGAGAGGCGTCAGTGGCGTCACAGGGCTTCCCAGGGACATCACGAATCTCCCGTGCTTGAGACCTATATCGATCTGCCTCCTGATCTCCCTTCTCAGCTCATCTCTTGTGCCGTTCTGAAGGATTCGGATGGAATCAATATTCCCAAAAATACACATCCGACCAGAAACGATCTCGTCGACCCAAGCTATATCGATGTCGAAACCTTTCTTGCTTTCCTCAAGCGATAAGCAGTCTGGTTCGATGTCGATCATTAGCTCCAGTCGATCACGAACATCGCCGCACGGATAGTATATGCTCTTCATCCCGAGTTTTTTAATCTCCGATACCAGCTCCTTGTTATACGGCAAAACGAACCTTCTGAACTGATCCAAAGATATTTCAGTGGCTGAGGAGAGACATTCCTCAATCCAGATCCCATCAACTTTGACTTCAGCGTATGCCCTAAGTTCCTGTAATGTGTTGTCCATTAGTCTTTCAAGCACTCGTTCAACCAACCTACTTCCTCTAAAAAGGTTCATCATCATCCCTTTGAATCCAAAGTAACTGCAGAGGGCTGTCCAGTAAGGCGTTCCGACGCTGGCACAAACGAACTTCTTAGAGCCAAACCTATTCACTACCATTTTAATATAGTCAAGCCTTCCACTTTGAATTAAATCATCCTTATCTAGGGAGCCGATGTGCCTATCGATATCTTCCATTGATTCGATTAAAGGTTCTTGCTCTATCGTGATGTGGGAACCACCTATCGGTTCCCTTCGTACCTCCTCTTTTCTGTTGTCTGAGGATCCGACCATAAAAACTCGTTCTCCGTTTTCTATCCTGTGACTCGCTCTCCATTCTCTTGGTGGGCAGAACTCACAACTTATCCAATCCATGTCCAACCTCTCAAGTAGATCCTCTTCTACTTTTAGCCAGGCTGTAAGATCTGGACTGTGAAACGTCCACCATGGTTGACCTGTTGTTTCTTCCCAGTGATCTCTCAGGAAAATCCCAACATAAGGTATTACGACTGGGAAGTCCCCGCTCAGGCCGTTTCCCATGGCCATTAACATATTTTCTCTGTTTCTCATCTATAAATCACGCCGCACATCGTACTTTGGTTAGGCAAACACATGTAGCTTTTGAATTCATATCGTTATATGTTTTACACAAAGCCAGCTGCCGGGACTTTCGAATTCATACTAATTGCTTTTGCGATACGACTCTTTTACCGGCTACTTTCAGCATATCCAGCTTGTGCTCTTTCGATATCCGAGTTACTGGAACCAGGTCGAAGATGGTGAATTGAAGCCACCGTAGATAGATTTCCAGATTATGTAGGGCACTTACAGCCCCTCCACCGGAGCCTCCAGCTGCAGCTATCCCGATGACAGGTTTCCCTTTCAGCGGGGAGACTTCATGATCGTAGATTTCACATCTACGCCACCTATCAAAAAACCGTTTGGCAGACTCACTCAGGTCACCGAAGTAGACAGGTGTACAAAAAACCAACGCATCTGTATGGTTGATCTTTTCCCTCAAGTTTTGAAAGTCGTCCTTGAGTATGCATTTCCCATCGCTTCGGCATGTTCCCCACCCTCGGTCGTGAGCCATGCAAGATTCGATATTCAACTTGTTCAGGTGAACAAGCTCCGTTTCAGCACCTCCGCTTTCCGCGCCCTCTAAGACTGCCTTAGCCAGTTGACACGTCAATCCATCCTCGTTGGGACTTGTGTGTACTGCGATCACCTTCAACATCTCATACTCCTACGATTCAATTCAAACTCAAGGTTATATTTGTTTCTCATGCATACACGTACGCGAAGAAATCGTAAAATGGCTTCATCCGTTCCTACACGAAAAAGATGAATTATCTATACCATAACAAGCACAAAGAAGATGTAAGGTCACAGCCCACTTGCCCAACCGAGATATTCTCGCTTCACTTCTTCAGCATTCACGTAGGGTTTGTACATGACCCGGGCTTTGTAACCATAGGTTCTGCCGATCTGGGGGTTGCGAATAACGAATTGCCAATCCCAAGCGGGACTGTGGCGATCGGGTTGGTCAGCATCGTTGGTGATGAAGTTCCAGACGGCAAAACGTATCGTCTCTCGCTGGTCGAACATCATAATGTAAGCCATTGTGACATTTTCTGTTGATGGATCGCCGTCGCCAGCAACGAGCCCATAGTAGAAGGGCAGCAGGAACTTCTTGGAGGGATGTTCAACGATGTTTAACGTCTGAGGGTTAATCGTCTGCCCTGCTATCACCATATCAGGTATCTGCCCTGCTTCATAGGGGAGATCGGGCACGCCGTAGCACGATACAGTGCCGGTTTCGAACCTATCGCCAATGTCTTCACCAAAGGTGACCCAGCCTTCCCGTTTACCGTTCATTCCATAGAAATGGATTTGTCTGTCTCTAGTATGGTTCATGAGGCTCATCCACATCATAACCACGTAGCCCAAGCTGAAACGATCCTGTGTTGGAGTAGCATTGAATTCGAGGTCGACGCAATCGCCGGATAGATTGTAGCGAAGCTCGCACTCCATGCCCCAGACTGAATCCCTAACTGGCCAACAAAGGGAGGCTGACGAATCGGAATGAACCACTAGGGCACATGGATCTTTTCTAGGCGCGAACAGGGAGGCCTTGTGATCCGCTGCGACGCCATTGAAGATGTGCTCGAAGTTCAGTCCCACAAGATCGTCACGGTATATGTTCTGGCCCGGATAAGCAGAGTGAAAAAGTGGGTTGAAGCCGTTACCGCTTCGTCGCGCGTTCGCCCAGTTGTCGAGTAATGTGCCGGACAAGTTACCGCCCCGAAGGTCTGCCTTGTGTAAATCGGTCCCAAGAGATCTGCGTGACTGATGTGATACACCACGCTTACTACAACACAAATGAGCCAATCCCCTCTTGCTCTATCCTGAAGCAAATGATATGTAAGTGAGGCTCATCGCTCTATCTCCAATCGGAACTCAGGGTGTTTCAGCTTTAAGTCTTTCTCCAAAAGATCGAGGCCGTTTTCTTATTCTCTGCCTTGGCGATATCATAACCTAAGTGAATTAGAGGTTAGGTATCTCCGATCAGTCCAATCCAAGTTAGGCCACGAAGGTCGTCATAAAAAAAGGTATGGACCTTACTGTCAATTAATGTTGGCGCTCATGGATATTGATCGCCACAAGTGCTCTCCTCTTCTATCAATGGCGCAAGAGTGGAAACTTTCTTCTCGCGCTATTTTTCAACGTGGGTAAAAAATCCAACACCAGACATATATAAGATGCGAGTGAGGAGGGTCGCGAAGCTTATGTTTAAAACAGCGTTGAACGCTATGTCAGTGTGGAAGAGGCAGAGCAGGAATTGGAAGGTTATATCGATCCGCTCCATGGCAAACAGGTTCATTGAGCGCCTCACCACGGATTACAACAACATCTACATCAGCTTTTTAGGCGCGGACCCGTTTCAACTCGGACTCCTGAACAGCTTTTCCAACGTGGCTGGCACAATGATTTCCGCTCCATTCGGCTGGATCCAAGATAGGTACAGCCTTAGGAAGATCTTCCTCACGGGTGTCGGACTGTCTCTACTCGTGGCGCTGGCTTTTGCCTTGGCCAACAACTGGGTCATGGTCATCCCAGCAATGGTCCTATCGAGTATTGCAGCAACAGTAGGAAGTTGCCTTACCATCTGCGATGTCTCTTTGAAGGACGAAGACAGGTCGGCCTGTAAGGGCATCTGTGACGGTGCCTTCGTTACTCCCTCCCTGCTGGCACCGGCCTTGGTGGCTCTTATCATCACATACTTCGGGGGCATTTCGGTCGAGGGTATACGGCCATTGTACTGGATCAAATTTGTCGCGGGAGCCATCCTCGCCCTTTTTCTCGCCTTGAATATGACAGAAATCGTCAGGCCAAGTTCATCCAAAGGCTCGGGATTCATCGAGGATTACCGGGAAGTTTTCGGCAGAGGGTTAGCGTTGAAGAGGTGGATGGCGTTCTCCGTCGTGAGCTCGTTCTCAACGGCCATGGTCGGCCCATTCACGCAGCTATTCGCCTACAAGATCAAAATGGCGGATCAGTATATCATAGGAGGCATGACCACTGCAGGTCTTATTATACAAGTGCTATTCTCCGCTTCGATGGGCGGCTTCGCAAATGACATCGGAAGGAAAAAGATAATTTATTTAGTCGAGCCCTTGTACTTGGTTTCGATTCTAATGCTCGTCTTCGCACCTTCACCCGAATACCTCATCATCTCGTCGATTTTTGGGGGGTTCAGGACAATAACCGATTACATCGCTACGGATCCTTTGCAGGTCGAGTTGGTTCCGATCGACTGTAGAGGAAGGTGGAGAGGAATCGTTGGTTTATGCGGCGGACTTGCCTCGATACCTGCGCCCATCATAGGCGGTATGATCTGGGAAAACCTAGGGCCAACTTACTTAATTCTTTCACAAATACTGCTCGACTTGTTAGTAAGGATACCTTTACTTACTACAATACCTGAAAAAAGATCTTCTTGAAGAAACCGAGTGAAAATCATCTATGGGGAAATTTGCTTTGTCGCACCGTAGCACGATAGTTAATAATAACCGAGGCAATAACTTAAGATTCGGTAATGATTATCAAAGAATCTACTAGAGGCTATTGCGTAGAGTCAGTATAGGTACAGATTCTCTCTGCCCATCACGATTGAGGTTTCTACGGATCCATGGGAGCCTAAATCCCCACTGCGGCCTCGAGGAGCGCAAGAAACATGGGATGTGGTCGGTCCTCTGAAGAACTAACTTGGGGCACGAAAAGCGTTGCTAGGAAGAAACGGGCCTTTGGCAGCTCAAGGATTCTAACCTCCCCACTATCATCAAAGCCCGAGGGGCACAAGCCCGCCTGCTCCACTTCCGTCCTGCAAGAGGGGTTCAGGCCGTAATTGCAGTAGAACCGTTCCAGCGTTTGCGTTCTCTTGTAGATCTCGAAGGCTCGGGAGCCAGGGCTGAGCCTTATCTTTTCGACTTTTCCGACTAGAGAACAAGCCAGTGGGGTAATGAAAAGGTGGGGAGCATTAGGGTTCTCCTCCGCGTGATTTGCGTCCTTGATGCCCATTACATTACGAGCGTACTCGAGGACTATGTGCTGAAACCCCCCGCAGGTCCCCAGGAGGGGTCGATCGCCTTCCCTTGCGAATCGGATGCCATTCAGTGCCCCCATCAGGCGTCTATAAGGGCTTCCCGGGGAACAGAGGAATGCATCGAATCGTTCCAATCTTTCCTCTGCATTTTTTTTCCAAGTCAAACGTGGTCACCCATTCTATGTCAACCGAGACACTTAAGCGAGTAGCCGCGTGACGAAAAGCAAGGTTGGTGGCTGTGTGCGTTTCGGAATGGGGATTGAAGTCACCAATGACACCGACGGACAGTTCCCTTGGCATACGTACATCACGTCCACGATGTTAATATAGTTAAACATTCGATAGTTCAGAACCTTGGGGAGCTGGGAAAGTCCGACAGGAAGCACTACAGATACACAAAGAAGGAAAAAGAAACTTTTATTTCCATGTGGAATAGTGAAGTTTATTACAATAGTAGGCTCATGTAGTCATGATAAATGGCGAAGCTGAAAAGGTAATTGAAGTTGAATGGTTATTCACAAAAGGCCGATAACAAGGAATTGGATATCGTGGTAAATGGGTCAATCATTATTAGGCGACGTAATACTTGGCTTTCAGCGGGTTGTTACGCTCAGATGAACGGTTTACGCTTTCAGATTATAAGGTGTTGATAATGGATATCGACATACAGACAGTCTCTATCATGGTTGCTTCAATCGGTGTGCTATCAGGAGCCATCTATTATATCATGGATAATCGGCATCGGAGCAGAGTAAGACAAACGGAGAGCCTGCTTAGACTCTCTCCATGGTTTAGCATGAATGCCAGAGAAATGCAAGAAGCAATAACCAGAGTCTGTTCAATTGAATACGAGAATTATGATGATTATTTGAAATAATATTCTGATAAACCAGAACATATGCTGTTAAAGATTCTTGGTAACTATTTTGAAGGGATAGGTATCCTTGTTAACAAAAAGTTGATAGATGCAGATATTGTATACGATTTCTGGGGCGATATTGTTCAGTCAGCATGGGAGAAGATTAAACCGCTGATTGTGGAAATGCGAAAAGATACAGACCAACCCAATATGTTTACATTTTGGGAAGATCTTTACAATGAAATGAAGAAAAGAGAACAACGACAGTAGAGCCTTTTTAGGGTATTGTGAGTGAGGATATGGCAAGAAGTTCAAATGGTTTTCATCATTCCCGCGCCAGGTATCATATACAGCCGATCGCGCGTAATGTGCCTCAAAACTTTTAAACATCATATGGCCTAGATGAGGTTGAAGGATTTAAGGGGTTTAATTGAATGTATATTTCGATCATAAGCAGCTTTCTCAAAGAACTAGGATACGATGACATCATAGAGGGTTGTTATGACATCGGGATCTATGCCCTTGAGCTGAGAGGGGAGCCTTCTCCTAGCGTTTTTAAAGAACCTGAAAGAGAAGGGGAACGAGAGGCCTTCCTTGAAAGGTTAAAATCAAATCACATATGCGTATCGGCCTTATCGATTGAGACATTTTACTTTGACCGTTATGCGAAGCCCGTAATCCCAAATCTAGTGGAAATCGCCAGAAATGTCTTTAAGAGCTCGCATCTGGAAAACCGGATGCTTTATCTTGGCCCCCCAAATGAGACAGATCCTAGCATCTCTGATGAAGATTATGCTAAGCTGGTCTCGGGAGAGGTTAACAAATTGCTTGATGAAACAACCGATCTTGGCATGGAAGTTGCGTTAGAAAACCACGGCGCACAGGATAGGCCTTTAGGAGTCAAGAAGGAGTTCCTTCAAATGCTGTTGAAACGCGTAAAATCGGGAAGGTTTGGCCTTACCTTGGATACAGGGTGCTTCTACTGGCTCTACCCCCTAGATGAATATTACAATGTAACGGAGTATTTTCTCCCTTTCGTGAAGAATGTTCATCTCAAGAACCAGACATTCCCATCTGAGCAACGGTACAAAATTAAGAGTGGGTCGCCACTTTCAGAAGCTCATGACACTCTTTATGAGGGAGACATAGATTTACGCCGGGTGTTAAACATGCTTAAAGGTGTCGGTTATGATGGCGCTCTATGCATTGAGGATCACTCATTTTCGAAATTGGCAAAAGCAAGAGGCGGTGGAATATCGGAGATGAGAGAGATAATCAAAAAGGATCTTGAGTTTCTGAGAGATATAATCTGATCCTATTTATTTCCTAGTATACTCATCATTCAAAATTATCCTGAATGAATCTTCTGATCCATCGGGCCTGAGGGGTTTCTAGATCATCCCTTGAGTATCTTCCCAGGATCTGAAAGCCCACGATCTTCTTCTCTCGGAGGTATTGGGCCGCATTCTCGAATTCGAACTTCAGGAGGTCCATGGGCATCAGCTGATTCGAGGGAAAGTCGAACAGGTATAGGCCCAGAAGGATTGGCTTTCCGGGGAAGATCTTGGGGCACTGCGCCACGTACGAATCCAGCCCTCTCAAGTCGCGGATGTTCTCCCAGATCCAGAGGCTCACAACATCGACGTGATGGACGTAGCTGGCTAGGTCTAGGTCGAAGTTCATCGTATAGAATACGCCGTACAGCTTCAGGGATGGATTGCGCCTGTTCAAAGCTCTCCGGATACCCCCAAGCTCATCTGGGCTTAGCTTGTATCTCCCCTGAGGCGAGATATACTGGGAGCTAAGGTCATCTATCATTGCCCCAACTACGTTAGGGTAGCTCCGAGAATTCTCTGCCAGCATCGACGCGTTGCGTTCAATGGCAGATGATTCGGACTCAACTCCATTCAGCGAGAAGACGACTTTGCTAAATCCCCTTAGCTTATCCAGCTCCTCCTTCGTAGGTGACTGGGCAAAATACATTGCATTCCTCGTATGAAAATATGAAGCCAATTCCTGGGCCTCGCAGGCTTTCTTCGAGGGGTAGTATGTGACCGCGATGTGTTCCCCGAATGCTGAACTTGTGGTCCAAACCCAAACATTATCGGACGATAATCGCATAATTTATAATTTAAGAAAAATTCCTATAAGCGTTTGCCATCATGATCCCTGGAAATGATATATTAGAGATAAAAGATATATGCGGGAATCGCATGTAAATGGGAATGGGTGTGGGTGAGAGATGACTATTGAGAAGATCAAGTCTGAGGGATTCCCAGCTCCACCTCAGTTTTTGGTAATTCGATGCCTTCCTTGGTCTAGCCTATATTGCCTCTGTGTTTGAGCTTCCGGTTTTCTCTCCTAAGAAGAATATCTCGTTTTTAAAACTAAAGAAATATTTTTTATCGAAGCCCCTCAACAGTTTTTTCCACTCTCCTTCTGAGAAGTAGCTTTTTAATGGACACCTGTAAAGGACGAACTCAAAGCAGTCTGCCACAATATTAAGGTAATATTCCACTCTGTGACATCTTTTCACGTCCTTCACAAAAAGGTGCCCATGTTCCTTCAAGACCCTCTTCGCTTCTCTTATGCCTTCTTCTGGTTCTAGGTGATGATGAAGGAAGTCGTACATACAAACTAGGTCAAAAGTCTCCCCATTGAAGGGCAAACGCGATGCATCCCCTAATATAAAGATGCCTGCTTTGGATGCCTTTGCTGCCCTCAGAAATTTGATTTCCCTGTCAATCCCAATCGTGTTCCCAATCCTTGCCAGCTCCTTTGTAGCAAAACCTGTCCCACATCCAACATCAAGAATTATATTGTCCTCCCTCGGAAGGCTTGGGATAACCGCTCTATCCCTCTCATACAAGAACTTATAAATGGGACCCCTGATAATGCGGTCATACAGCATAAAACGGCATAGGTATGGACATATATGAATACTACTGTAGTTGCAGGTCGATCTTTCCTCAATCTCCTGGCCGAGTTTCTCGTCTTCTTTTTCGGGATAGGCGTGTTCATTGTGCCCTCTTCCTTGCCATTCAATTGGTGGATGCTCCCTTCAGTATCGGCCCTACTCTTCCTTATGGAGTACAGGAATGGAGACAGGAAAAACCTTAGGCCCGCTCTCCTCGTAGGCACCTTCCTACTAGTTTTTGACTTCATCTTTGAGAACGTGGGCACGAAGATCTTCGGGTTTTGGGGCTGTTACAATAGCTCATTCTTCGTCCTAGCCGTTCCCATCGAGGTGATGCTAACATGTTTCTTAGGCGGTTCCGCATGGTGTATGTATACATTGTCGGTAAGCGCAGACGTCGCAATCAAGTTTAAGAATAAATTCGACAAGTCCATTGTTTATCCTCTGATTCTCCTGGACTTGGTCTTCTTTGGCATCGGTGGGAGCGTAGCAGAGTGGTGCCTCAGACAAAGAGGTTTAATGTACTACTCAAATGGATGGACGATGCTTTATGCCTTCATATCCTATTTCGCTGTCTGGTTTATATTACACATTATAACTAACTTCTTAAAACCGCCTACCTAAACTCTCCCTCGTTGTTCTCGCGTCAAGATTGGTACTTGTGCTTTAGTATGGTCTCGAAGTTGTTACAGTTCTGAATGTCCTAAGAATATATATTTCCTCGTTAGGATAGGCGGGTATAATGACAGCTGGCGACAACGATAATGTGAAACAGCGCATCAGGACCCGGCCTTTCGAGAATGACGGTGATTATTGGCGAGTGCGCAACCTGTTGATCGAAACGTATCCCATCACGCCAACGGGTTTTAACTGGGAAATCAGGCGATGGGATGGCTGGCGTTATTATAAAGAGGACCCATCATGGAATCCCCGCTGGGAGGAACTAGTTCACCTGTGGTTTGCAGACGACGATAAACTTGTGGGCGCAGTCCACCCCGAGGGAGGTGGCGACGCGCACCTAGAACTACACCCCTACTACCGGGACATCGAGGAAGACATGGTCGCCTGGGCCGAAGTTCATCTGGCCGTGCAAGCCGATGAGGGCCGCAGGCTGAGCATCTTCGTACTCGAATACGATACGCCGCGCTGCCGTCTGCTGGAGAAGCGCGGTTACATTAAAACTTCTGAGTGGGGCGTCACGCGCAGGCTGCGGTTCGGTAACAGACCCCTTCCTCGACCAGTCCCGGTTGAGGGTTACGCTCTGCGTTCGACATGTCCCGACGAGGGTGATTACCAAAGGATAGCCGACGTACTCAACGCCGGGTTTGGGCGCGACAGGCACACTGCAGAGGAATTCGCCACTTTCGCAAGATTTTCGCCGTCCTATCGCCATGATTTGAACTTGGTCGCCGAAGCACCTGACGGATCATTCGCGGCGCTAGTCGGCGTCACCTACGATGAGACCAACCGACGCGGCATCTTTGAACCCGTCTGCGCTCACCCGAGTCACCGCCGTAAAGGACTGGCGCGAACGCTGATGTGTGAGGGGTTGAGACGACTCAAGTCGTTGGGTGCGAACGACGCCTACGTCGATTCTGGTAACGCCGTTTCACCCAATCGGCTTTATGATTCTGTTGGCTTCACCGAGGCCTATAGGGGATACATCTGGCAAAAGGTGCTTTCAACGACGGTTCCTTCGTTTTAATTCGGGAAAAAAGGAGCTTGGAAGGCTTTTTTCAAGAAATAAGATTATTGTAACCATTAAAGAGAACATCAAAAGATGTTCAGCAGTTAAATTGTGGGCGGAATCGATACTGCCTGATCAGACGCTTGAGAATAAAGTCCGATATAGAATAAGTGTTATGCAATCCGGATATCTTAATCGCATCTAGATCAGATTAATCCTTCACTACGAACGGAATAAGTAAACCATACGCTGAGATGAATATGAGTGGCGTGTGAAGGATGAGGTTCCATTGAGTATATCCAGGCATAAATAAAAATGACATAGCATTAAATAGACCAATTACAAAGCCAACGAAACTTGTAGTTCTAAGAACATACATATTTACTTTTGGATATATCAGGGTCAATATAGCTATTATGAGCGGTGTGGTGGGACAGAACATCACTCCAAAGGAAGATGTAAGCAACAGCAAGGGATTGAAGTCCGGACTGAGCACCGCGTTTATCGGGGACCAAAAAGCTAGGAAAACAAAGGGTAACACCCAGTATCTCCAAGCGGGAAGCCTGTGAAAAACATACTCGTTACGAGGCCTGTAGACTTCCCAAAACCAGAACAGAGCTACGATTGAAATTGAAACCAGATTGCCCGTTACAACGGCAAGTCCATAGTCTTCAGTTACGGCGATGTGATTGCTAAAAGCCATGAACAAAAATAGAATTCCAAAAAAGGCACTAGTAATTCTGCTGACTTTAGACCCATATCGGTACAAGGCGATGAGAAGGACTAGGACGATAACATGAATTATAGGGCTGAGCCACAAATATGCAATGGAGGTCTTCATTAGGACCTCTTTAAGCACGAGTGTGCTGTCTTGTTGAGCGAAAGGCACGGTAGCAAGAGTCGGGAGAAATGTGCAGGCTAGGAGCACTAGAAGAATTAGTAGGGTCTTTCTACTTTCCTTCATAAGTCCATACTAGCCCCCTTCGAGATAGATACCCAACTTGGATCTTGCTCCGTATTTAATATATTATTTTTGCCCCACTCAGACGTGAACGCTCTACTATGAGACTGTTGATAGGCCTCTATTGGAGCCCTGCACCCTAAGCTCTGATGGATGTCCATTCAAAATGTTTAAACCGAATACAATCTGGTAATGAGGATGAGCAATCGTGTCCTTCAAGAGCCGAGTGGCGAAGAGGTCCGTGCAAGTGCTGATGGCGGTTGTGGAGGCGATTGCAGCCATCCTCCTCTTTATCTACATTTCTGGCTCTAATTTACAGCCTTTGAACATCTGGCTGATTACGTTCGTGCTCCTTAGCCTAACATTCATCCTGTTGGTATTTCATGCCTTATCTAATGTCACTAACCTTCGCTATAATAAGTTCTGCATCTTTTGTGGCGCGAAGCTCGTCAAAAGTGCAAAGTTGTGCTCTAAGTGCCTGAAACCTCAACCTGAGCCACCAGTTTAACCTTCAGAGGATGTTGTAGTCTTCTGGCATCATTATTAGCTTGGAGTGTGGTCCTGATAGTTTTGGATGTGTGGTTGCTTAGCAAGATGAGGGGCGTTGGCGTAGACGAGATAAGGATAACTTAAAACGATAAAGGCACAGGTTTTCTATACACCCATAAGATCTAATACACCGAATCAAAGTATGCTGACAAACTTGCGCAACGCGATGGTGATAAAAGGGTCGTCCAAGTCAGGGATAAACTTGCTGACCTCGTTTTTGAGTGCGTAAGCATTGAGATTAGAGCTTGCTTCATGGACAATATTCTAGTCGTCCCATGTCTCTTCCTGCATTAACTTCTTTTCGATCCACTTCTCTGACCGCTTTCTATTCCTCTTTTCTGCCTCAGCGTATCTCTTACGCTCATTTGGGGGTATCCAACTGCACCCATCCACCAAATCACCCCCTTGTACGAAAGAAGTAGAGTAAGAATCTAGAACATGATCCCTTGTAGCCTCAGAGAAGACTCTCCTGATTTCTTTATCAGTCATGCCTCTTTCCCTGAGCGCAGATTTTAGATCTTCTCGCGGTAGAAACCCAATTTTACCATCCTTGAATATATCGGAAAGTATTTCAAAATATCTCTGTGTTTTTGCCTTCTCCGCATCTCTAAGGCCAGGATCTAACCACTTGCAAATACCGTTCTCAATCCTTATGATCTTTCGCCTTTCAGCTTCGTCAATGGCATCATCTATATCATCGCGTTGAATCCCTCTTTCTTCCAATCTTCGAATCATTTCTTTCCAATCTACTTGCTTATCTTGTTCGTTACTTAATTCTTCTTCCATCATTTTGATAATTTCCCCTAATTTCATTGCTTTTTTCATCCCCTTTTTTCCAGATTCGATAATAAGCGCAGGAAGGATACAAACAACGCGGCTATATTGAGTACCCGAGCTTCCTCGCTGGCTCACATCAGTTAGATATGGTCCTCATCGCGAAGCAATTGGGGTGGCTCGATAGTTGTCGCATTCATGACTTATTGCGTGCAGACAGCATCAGAGGAGAGCGTACCCATGAGCAGTGTTCTATTCTTCCCACGTCTCTTCCTGCTCTACCTTCTTCTCAAGCCACTTCTCGAACCACTTCCTATGTCTCTTCTCAGCCTCCTCTTCGGTTTTGCGCTCTTCAGCAGGTATCCAGCTGCATCCCGCTACTAGGTTATCCTCAGGTCCAAATCCCCTTGTCGCATAGTGAAGAACGAAATCTCTGTCTGCCTCAGCTAGTATCCTTATAATCTCCTCATCATTGAATCCTCTCTCCTTGAGTGCGAGCTTGACATCTTCTTTCGGTAGAAAATCTATCTTACCATGTTTAAAGATATCAGCTAATATCTCATAGTATCG
>Ga0315282_10008179_pt1 | contig 16964 bp, 13 predicted proteins | sample YL17G07_20_MG_FD_203693 | JGI IMG/M metagenome (GOLD analysis project Ga0315282, IMG submission 203693) | Sediment microbial communities from Yellowstone Lake, YNP, Wyoming, USA - YL17G07_20 | ecosystem: Environmental > Aquatic > Freshwater > Lake > Sediment | place: USA: Wyoming | collected...
CCGTTTCACTTCTGAGTTCGGAATGGGATCAGGTGGTTCCAAAGTGCTTAAGTCACCAGACCAATACCTTGAAAAGTACTCATTATTAATTTTCAATTTGTTCTTTAATTACTGAAGAGAAAAGTTCGCAAGTCTTTCGATCGATTCGCACAAGGTAAGCTTAAACCCTTACGGGCCTTCCACTTCCTGCCGAATAACCTGGTGTTTTTCCAGGGATCTATCTTGCTTTCGCAAAACGAGTCCTAATCTTAGGGGGGGCTTCCCACTTAGATGCTTTCAGCGGTTATCCCTTAGGAATATAGCTACCCGGCGTTGCGACTGACGTCACAACCGGCACACCAGAGATTCCTCCAGCCTGGTCCTCTCGTACTGAGGCTAGCTCCCTTCAAGACTCGAATGATTCCACCGGATAGAGTCCGAACTGTCTCACGCATGTTAGTCAACCATTTCTGATTGCATGGACTATATCTTCACCCTAAATCATTGTTTTTAGCGATTTAGGGGCCGACATTTGATTATCTTATAAAAGACAATCTCACCTTACACCCGATAACTTATTTCGGGTCTAGGGATCAGTCTCTACGGGATAAAGAAATATTATGTGACTCAAAAAAGTCTTTTACTTTTGTTGAAGTATTAGTTCGCCTCTTTGAATAATTCAAATCAGCAAATTTATCAACTTCCTTAGCTAACAAAAATAAAAGTTCTGGTTTAATTTTTCTTCCGCTTCCTGGCATTTTGGATAAAACCTCTAAAACAAGTTTTGCTTGTTTATTCTTTAACCTTAAATAAGGATAAAGAAGTTTTACGACTCTTCCTACTGGACCTATACCAACTATGGTGTATTCAGACATTCCGTCGTTTCTTTCTCGGATATATCCATCCACTAGTTTTTGTTTTATCCACTCCAAAAAGCTTCTGTACTGTGTTTTTTGATAAAAGACAATGCTTGCTCTTATTTGGTATCCGAGCACATAATCGTGCCTATACACCAATTGGAGCATAATGCATCCATCTCCATCTAAAAAACCAGCAATATAAGCCAATTCTTCTTTCGTCACAGGACAATTCCTTTCTTACCCTCGGTATTACCCTCTTTAATAGTTCGAAAACTAAAGTAGGGTTTCACCGATTTTAGTCGAATTTATTTTACCGCATTACTGCGGTAGAACGCAATGTAATTTACGTTCTGAACCCAGCTCGCGTACCGCTTTAACAGGCGAACAGACTGACCCTTGGCACCTTCTTCAGCGCCAGGATGCGGTGAGCCGACATCGCTTTGAATCTACTATTTACATAGTAGCTTGACTATACCTTCACCCAAATATAATTTTGGGTGTCGACGTATTATGAAGGTTTAAAAACCTCCATCCTCTGCCAAAACAGAAAGTCGATACGGGGTTAATCAGGTTAAAACCTGACAACTTCCCACGGTATTACCCTACAACTAAAAAGTTAATTGGGTTTCACCGTTATGAGTCGATTTTTTTATCTAAACCACTGGTAGGGTCTAGAAAACAGCACTTCGATATTACTATCGAAGGACCCCGATGTTTGTTGAGGTAGCGAACCGCGCCGTCGCTATGGACGCTCGGGCGCGACTACTCTGTTATCCCCGGGGTAGCTTTTATCAGTTAAGCTCCGCGCGTACCCATGACGCATCGGAGGATCACTAAGACCTACTTTCGTACCTGCGCGGCCCTTCGGCCTTGCAGTCAAGCTGGCTTAAACCTTTGTGCTTTTCCTACGATTTCCATCCGTAGTAAGCCAACCTTTGTACCCCTGCGTTACAATTTAGCAGGGTACCGCCCCAGTAAAACTGCCCATCTAGCACTTTTCCCTTTCGAGTATTCATCGAAATCAGGTGAGCTCCACATTTTTCAACGAGAGGTATCACATTGGCGCCCGAAGGCTCCCTCCTATGACTTGACTATTAAAAAATATGGAAGCAATACCAAACTACAGTAAAGCTCCACGGGGTCTTTTTGTCCTGGTGGAATTAGGCCGCATCTTCACAGCCATTGCAATTTCGCCGAGTGAATGTTCAAGACAGTTACTAGCTCGTGACGCCATTCGTGCAGGTCGGAACTTACCCGACGAGGGACTTCGCTCAAAACCTTTTGAGTTTTGGACTATATCTTATACTTTTAAAAAGTACTCCAGCGTATAGTCTCTGAGGATTCTAGTTATGAATAACTAGTCTTTCCTGCTGATTAACTCTTACCGATTCAGATTTTTACCCTTAAGGGGTACTGTCAGATTCTTGAGTTTTTCCAGCATATAGCTAGATTTTACTACGGCAACGTTTTTAAAGTCCTGGGTACCGTAGAACAGTTCATTTTGTTATAAAGACGATTGGTTACGTCGCTCATGGTCGCCCATGAGATCGGACTATATCATGTATATTTTTTAATATACCCTGGCGTATAGTCTCTGAGGATTCTGGATTTCTCCAGCCTTTCCTGCTGATTGACTCCACCGATCAGATTTTTACCCTTTTAGGTACTGTCGGATACTTGAGTTCTTCCAGCATATAGCCAAGTTTTACAACTACAATGTTATTTATAGTTACTGCTGCCGTTTACTGGAGCTTTAGTTCAGAGCCTAATCATCCGAAGATAAAAAGACCCCTCTCCTTAACTTACCAGCACTGGGCAGGCGTCAGCCCCTATACCGTGCTTTTCAGCTTTGCAGGGACATGTGTTTTTGATAAACAGTCGGCTAGTAAACTTTAGGTGCCACCGTCTTACGACGGCAACCCATCTCCCGAAGTTACGGGTAGTTTTTTTGCCGAATTCCTTGAACATCCTTCTCTCGATCGTCTTAGGGTACTCCCCCAGCCCACCTGTGTTGGTTTTGGTACGGCTTAAATTTAATCTCACTACGAAATTTTTCTTGTAGACTGAAGCTTTCAGAATTGCCCCCATTGCTGAGGACTCTACATCACTGCTTAATTTAACATCTCAACGGATTTTCCAATTGAAACTACTTTACAGTTTGTACCAGGCTTCACCTCCTGGCTCTGATTCTCCAACCCAGTCATTCCCTAGTTAATAACGATTAAAAATAAATAGTAGAATTTTAACTACTCATCCATCGGCTACTCCTGAATAAAATCAGGACTTACCTTAGGTACCGACTAACCCGTCGTGGACGAACCTTGCGACGGAATCCTTGGGCCTTCGACGTTGTTGATTCTCACAACAATTGCGCGCTACTCATACCGGCATTCTCACTCCCATGCACTCCATCTTGCCTTACGGCTGAAACTTCACTGCACATGGGACGCTCCCCTACCACTTACACCTTGCGGTGCAAATCTCTGTCTTCGGCACTGCATTTAATCCTCGATAAATCTTGGGCGCTTCCTCTCATCGACCAGTGAGCTGTTACGCTATCTTTAAAGGGTGGCTGCTTCTGAGCCAACCTCCTGGCTGTCTGAGAAAGAAAACTTCCTTTTAAACTTAATGCAAATTTAGAGGCCTTAGACGAGAGTCTTGGGTTGTTTCCCTTTAACCACATCAGCTTAGCCCGATGTGATTGTCTAGCACGTTTTATGCATCCTATTATTCGGAGTTTGATTAAGTGAAATTGCTTGCGCTCTCTCACCCATTCAGTGCTCTACCACTAAGATGCCATTCATGCCACGGTCCCTATAGACCTTTCGGGGAGAACCAGCTATCTCCAGATTCGATTGGTATTTTGCCGCTAACCACAAGTCATCCCATGTCATTACAACGACAACGGGTGCGGGCCTCCCTCTATCTTTCGATAAAGTTCACCCTGCTCATGGTTAGATCATCTGGTTTCGGGCCATACGCCTAGAGTTCATCGCCCTCTTCGGACTTGGTTTCCCTATGCCTCCCTTTTTTCAAAAAAGTTAAGCTAGCACTAAACGTATACTCGCCGGTTCATTCTTCAATAGGCACGAGATCACACCTTGCGGTGCTCTCTCGGATTGTTCGCAAACAGTTTCAGTTTCTATTTCACTGGGTGCTTCACCCTTCTTTTAACCTTTCCCTCGCGGTACTAGTTCACTATCGGTTATAACTTATATTTAGCCTTAGAAGATGGTTCTCCTAGATTCCCACAAAGACACGTACTTCGTGGTACTTGGGATCTTCCTAGAGCTTGATTTAATTTCGCATACGAGATTTTCACTCTCTTTGATCAACCATTCCAGATTGTTCTGCTATCAAATCAAATCTCACATCGGAATCCCGCAACCCTCTTTAACCGAGCAAGCTCGGAAAAAGAGTTTAGGCTTTTGCGTTTTCGCTCGCCGCTACTTGCGCAATCATATTTATTTTCTCTTCCACACCTTACTGAGATGTTTCAGTTCAGATGGTTCCCTCCACACATTTTATGGATACTCTTGCGAGCACCCTTTGGAATGTGAGTACCTGATAAACAGGTGGGTTTTCCCATTCGGACACCGCCGGATCAAAGCTTCGTGACAGCTCCCCGACGACTATCGCGGTCATGTACGTCCTTCTTCGGTAAGTTATACCAAGGCATCCACTGTCTGCGTATATGAATAACTTGCGACCTTTCTCTTCAGATGTTAAAGAACAAACCGAATTAATTAATAAGTTTAATTAATAATTACTGGACAGCGATCCAATCAATGGATCGCTCACCAATAACTATTAATTGGTGGACCCGGGGAGAGTCGAACTCCCTACCTCTTCATTGCAAATGAAGCGTTCAAGCCAGGTAAACTTCGGGCCCGAAATCTCGAGTCTAAAAAGGCAAGATTAGTTAAAGAACAAAAAACCGGCCTTTTGAGGTCGGTTTAAAACCCTTAATATCCTTAAAATTTAGCCACGCAAAATGGCTAAGATTTTTTTGAAAAATTTCTTTAAGGTTTTCATTAAGTTATTCTGAACTCAAAAGCGTAAGAAGAATTATATCGTGAATTGAAAGAAGCGTCAAGCCCCCCTTTTTGCCAATAAAAAGGGCAGGATACCTTTAATATTTCAAAAGGCACCTGCCCAAGCTTTCTCTTCTATTTCCAGATAGATTATTTAATTATTACTCCCCCTGTGGGTGGCCATAAAATGGGAACTACAGCAATCGCAAGACCGCTTTCCTTATTCCAATAGAACGCGGGTGCGTTCCACTGGTCCGGTGAGTACGGAACCTTTTTCCCATCGGCCGGGTTCTTGGCGTACCATACCAAAATCAGATCCCCATGCTCGACGTATTCAAGGTCATCAAAACTGACCTTGTCGATCACCTTCCCGCCGCGATCCATGAGATAAATATTACTCTCGTACCCTGCGTGATGGAACTCGTACTTGCCGAGATTTATTCCGGGAACCGGGCCGAAGGAAATAATTACATCCTTTGACGGATGAATAATAACCTCCACCGCGGCGAGTTCTCGATCCTTGATCTGGTACTGGAACGTTTCCAGCATTTGCTGTTGCTGTTCAAGCGCCTGCACCCGGTTGTTCAGTCCGACTATCAAAACGGGCGTGCTTATAGCGCCAAGTGCCAAACCAAAACTCAAAAGCACAATAAGGAATCTCTCAATTTTCATTTTTCCTCCTTTGGAAAATGAATGATGGCGGATGGATTTATCTGGGAATATGGAAAAGAGCGAACTCTAAAATTTAAAAAATCCGTTTTGCTTGCGGATAGAAGGAATCATAGCAAAAATACGCCAAAAGTCAAGACTATGGGGTTAATTGTTTTGGAGCTTAAATTATGGTAAATTATCGAGTAACGGGTGGTTAGTTCATCGGTTAGAACGCTTTCCTGATAAGAAAGAGGTGGATGGTTCGATTCCATCACCACCCACTTATTTGCTCTTCTTGGCTCCCTAGAGTAAAATTCTCTCCAGAATAAAAATTATCAAGTGATTTGCGCTTGCCTTAATTACTGGTTTTTCTTATCAGCACTTTAAAATCTTGCGGAAAACCAAGAATCAATCGGGTTCTTACGCCCCAAAAGGAGGCCTTATGGATTAACAACCGTTCCAAGAACCAGTCGAAAAAATTAAAATTCGTTGTGAATCCTGTAAGGGCAGCGGTTTAAAACCGTATGCCACTGTCCCTCTGGGAATCGGGGTTATCTGTCCCCATTGCGAAGGGGAAGGAAGTAAAATTTTGGAAATTACCCGTTTTTCCAGAAAAAGACATGTTGATGGAGTCACAAAAGTTGTCTTAACCACAGACCCCTTTGCCGCTGTCGACAAAACTGTCGATCTTACGGGTGCGGTTTCCTACCAGGAATTCTTGGAAGGAAAGATGCCGACGACATAATTCCCTCTCCGCAAGTAAAAATCGAATATCCCGCCGTTTGAGGCCAATGTACCAGAGAATGGCGGGAGCAATACCTTATACACTATTATCTAAATCTTGCGTTATATATAATAATATTAATATGCAAAACCTGACCACTCTTCTTCTTAAGCTTCCGAGGAATACTGAAGTTACACCGGAGGGAGCTAAAACCTTTCTTTCTGCCTTAACTCAAATTAATTCTGTCTCTTTTTGGGATAAACTCATGGGGGCAACTTCTCAACCTCTGGCTTTAGAAATTGCTTTGGTTAATCAACAAATTTCATTTTTAGTCACTTGTGATACGGCCCTTATCCCCTTTGTTTCCACCCAAATCCAATCCAACTATCCTTTGGCCATTATTGAAAAGGTTACGGATCCGGCAACCGTAACTCCTTTAACTGTTACGACCTTAAAGTTAAAACAGGGCAGTTTTTATCCACTCGCTACTTTTGATAAATTTACGGACATTGACCCCATGGCTTCTCTCCTTTCGGTTTTATCCAAAGGTGACCCCAATCAAGTTATCCTCATCCAAATTGCTTTAGAAGCAACCGGTTCTTCTTGGCAGGGACAAGGTACCTCTTATGCGGAACATGGGACGAAAAACGAAGATGGAAGTTATTCCCCAAGATCGGACCAAACCATCATTAAAGAGAAAATTTGTTACCCTGGTTTTAAGGTCTCCATAAGACTTGCCTCCAACACGAAAGAAACCCAAAAAGAGTTAGTTAGTGCTTTTGGAGTTTTTGCCAGAGCAGACGGAAACTCTTTTTCCGTTAAAAAACCTTCTTTACTCGTCAAAGATAAATGTTACCAAAACTTAATTGCCAGAAAAGTAACTGGAAATGAGATTTTAAACGTCATGGAGCTGGCCACTATTTGGCATCTTCCTTCGGAAAAAATCCAAATTCCTTCTATTGTTTGGGGTCAATCTGTCCTTTCCGAACCGCCGGAAAATCTCCCTTCGGCCATAGGCTTAACTGATGAGGGTAAAAAGGAAGTTAATTTCTTTGCCAAAACGGTTTTTAAAAATCATGACACAATTTTTGGCATTAAAGATAAAGATAGAAGAAGGCATATCTGGACCATTGGAAAAACCGGAACCGGAAAATCCACCTTAATTGCCAATATGGCCATTGATGATCTTAAAAAAGGGCGGGGTTTAGCGGTCATTGATCCCCACGGAGACTTATGCGAGATACTTCTTAAATACATTCCTAAAAATAGAATTAATGACGTGGTTTATTTTAACCCTTCTGATAAAGACTATCCCATTGTCATAAATCCCCTGGAAGTTACCAATAAAGAAGAGGCGGAATTGGTGGTTTCGGGAATAGTTTCTATCTTTAATAAAATCTTTGGCTTTTCCTGGGGACCAAGATTGGAGTATATCTTAAGAACCACACTTCTGACCCTTTCGGATGTTCCGGCCACCACTCTTAAGGATGTTCCCCTTCTTCTGACTAACGCTTCGTTCAGAAGTCAAATTGTGGCCAAAATACAAGATCCAACCTTAAAATCTTTCTGGGTAGATGAATTTGAAAAAATGCCGCCTAATTTACAAAAGGAAGCCATCTCCCCTATTTTGAATAAAGTTGGACAGTTTGTCACTTCGCCTCTGATCAGAACCGTTATCGGTTCTCCCAAAAGTACCATTCAACTAGACGATGTGATGAATCATGGAAAAATTCTTTTAGCCAATCTTGCTCAGGGCCGTTTGGGTGAAGATAACGCGGCACTTTTAGGGGCGATGCTGATTACCAAACTACAACTGGCTGCCATGCACCGGGTGGATCTTCCTGAAGAACAAAGACGGGATTTCTACTTATATGTTGACGAGTTTCAAAATTTTGCTACAGGGAGTTTCATTAAAATCATGAGTGAGGCCAGAAAGTATCGACTTGATATTATGCTGGCCAATCAATACATGGCCCAAATTCCCGAAGAAGTCCAAAAAGCCATTTTAGGTAATGCCGGAACGATTATTACTTTTGCGGTGGGGGCATCTGATGCCACCATTCTCTTTAAAGAATTTGCCGAAGTCTTTTCAGAAACTGACATGGTGAGTCTTTCCAACTATCAGGTCGCGATCAAGATGACCATTGATGGCTTAACCACCCGACCGTTTTTAGCCCATACTCTTCCTTTACCTATTTCCTCTAATTTAAACCGAGAAAAAGTAATCAGAATGTCCCGCGAACGCTGGGCCAAAAAATTCTTCCCCAGTTTTCGGCCCTTTCCCCAAAGACAATTTCCGACAAGAGGTATTGGTCACCCCAACCCTCAAGAGGCAGTTAAAAAGACCTATAACTAGACAGGGCTTGTGGTTCATGTTATACTAGCCCCTTACTTTTCCAAAATTTGCATTTTGGATAAAAAAGTATTAAATACTGTCTTATATTGGAAGCTTTGAGGTATGCCCCGTAATCTGGTCGCTTGGGGTATGCTTAAGCAAATAGCGAAACCGACTCTGTCCCAATATTAACAGTTTAAAAAGAGCCGGTTTTTAGTGTCTAACACTTTAAAAACCAGCGCACATTAACAAGCGGGAGAAATAAAAAAATTTGGGGGAGAAAAGAGGGCACAAAGCGTGTCTTCTTAATACTCTCAATCAAACATTCATTCTCAAAAAAGGAGGTCATATAGAAGAAGGCTAGGGATTAAAAATACTTAATCAAACATTGGTAATACCGATTCTGGCGGTTTCCGAACCAGAGAATAAAAGGAGAAAAAGCCATGCGCAAGTTACGTATCCCCCTGGTTGTTTTCCTCGCGATCTTCATGATCGGTGGCCTATTCGCAACCGCCGCTACGCCGGCTGTACCGTTGGCCTGGGCGAAAGACGGGCAGATTAACTGCACCAGCGTCTGGGTCAGCATCAAAAACGACAGCGGCAGCCATAGCACCCGTTACTACGACGGCTACGTCAAGGTCAACAACGCCACGGTCTACAGCGTATCCAAGACGAGCGTCGCCTGGAACGCCACAGCCACTATCACCTGGAATCCCGGCACGACCGTTGGAAGCGTAGAGGCGCATATCGCCATCTACGACAAATACGGTTCGAACTACTATCTCCAGGATTCCTACAATAAGACCGGCCAACTGAACTGCGCGCCGCCGACTTCAACCAATACGCCAACTCCGACCGAGACGCCCATTCCTCCGACCGACACACCAGTCCCGTCCCACAAGGTCTACATCTGCCATGTAAACCCTGATCACGGACAGGTTCTTTATGTCGACGAAAACGGCTGGAATGGACACGATGGGCATCCGCTCGACTGGCTGATCGGCGAAACCGTCAGCGATGAGCAGCGCAATCAGTGCGAAAATCCGGCGACACCGACTCCGGTTCCTGTTCCCGGCTGCATGGATCCCCAGGCCACGAACTACAACCCCGACGCCACTGTTGACGACGGCAGTTGTACGTATCCGCCCACGGACCTGTGCCCGAACATCGAAGGTGTTCAGGAAACTGTTCCGGAAGGAACGATCGTGGATCAGGACGGCAACTGTGTTGTCCCTGAAGGGCCGACATCAACGCCCCAACCGACGCAACCGCCGGTTGTCCAACCGCCTCCCACTGGTGGTGGCATTGAACTCGCCAACTTCCTTGTTCCGATCTTGATCGGCGGCGTTTCAGTCATCACTGGCGGCCTGGCCTTTGGCGGCTTCATCAACTCGGGGAAAAAGCGCGCCAAGAAGTAAGCAGAAATAGCAACAAAGTAAGCTCCCGCTCGAAAAGGACACCAATTTAGTTTGTCAATTCTGACAGCTAGGTTGGTGTCCTTCTTTTTTTTAGAAACCTAATTATTTAATTTATTTTTTATATATATGAAAGAAAATCCAAGAAATTTAAGTCGAAGGGGATTTTTAACTGCAGCCGCCATTTTGGGTGGAGGTGCTCTCTTGGCATATGGTACTCACCAGGGTTATTTTTGGGCTATTCAAGAAGGTGTTTTACCCAATAATCTTAATACCGCTCCTGTCCCTACGGATTTACTGCAAAAATTTCAGGAAATTAACGGCTCAACTTCCACCCCTACCCCCTTTACTCCTCTTGCTACCGAATCTTGCAAACAAACACCAACGGTAGAGGTAAATAAGCCGACAGAGACAAAAGTAGAAACCCTAGAGTCAAGGCTTTTATTCGGAGGAAAAATTGATCTTTTTGACTTTAACAAAAGAATTCAGGGTTTTTTTAATATCAAAGGGGTAGGAATCTATGTTCCTTATTTCAGACCTTTGGAATATAAAAACGAGATTAATTATGACAAAGATTTTGCTCCAGGAATGGGTGTTGCCATAACTTGGAAAGATTTTTATCAGTATGAAGGGAAAAATTACGTCTCTTATTTTCTTTGGCCGCATTCAGGAAGACATGATGGTGCCCCCCTGCAATTTACCGATCTTCAGGAATATCTAGATTATGTTCAAGATGAAAAAAGCCCTCGAAGAGGATGGCGAAGAACTCCTCAAGAAGTAGAGGATGTTTTAAAAAATACCATGATCGGCTCCTCTCTTTTATTGGATCAGGAAGAAAACGGTAGTGCCTTAGGCAAAGTTGAGGCGGTTCTAAGAATTCCCCCTCTAGAGGTTAATTCCTTCTTTTGGCGATATTACAAAAGTAACCCCGGAAAATTCTTTGAGCTTATCGCCAGAGATTATCCCGGTTTTGGTTTTGATAAGGTTCTAGGAAAAGATAAAACCTTAGTCATTATGACTTGCGGACTCAGTCTTGATGGTGAAACCCCTGCTTCCGGAAGAGAAGGTAGCAATCAAGGCCGTTATATTTTTGTGCTAACTGCTCAATAAAACCATGGAAAGAAAAAATCAAATTATCTTAGCCGGTTTTCTCACCCTCGGTCTTGCTGGCTGTACCCGAGAAATTAAACCTACCCCAAAATGGCAATTTCCTACTTTGGAAAAAACTGGCACATCTTCCCCCCTTCCTTCTTTTTCTAATTCACAAGAAGATTCTGAATTTGTTATTCCTACTTCTTCCCCTACTGTGGTTGCTACCCAAACTCCGATTTTTACTTCTTCCCCAACTCCTGAAGCAACACCGGAAATTTTAAAATGTGTCTTTCCCCTTAAGGAGTTTACAATTATTTCGTCTTTTTTGGAAAAACGTTTATCTCGTGGTGAGGTAACCCTTCATTTGGGAATGGATTTTATTGCTAAACCAGGAGACAAATCAAAAGATAAAAGAGACATCTTAAGTCCTTGTAAGGGAACCCTCATTTACGCCGGCTATACCACTGGGAATCCTACCGACGGTTTAGGAAATGTTGTGGTTATCCAATATGACTGGAACGGTGAACCTATTTATGCCATCTTCGCCCACTTGGAAAAAACAATCGAAGGTAAAAAAGAAGGAGATACAATTTCTACCGGTGAAGTTATTGGGGAAATGGGCCATTCTGGAACACGCCCAGACAATGTTCACCTCCATCTTCAGGTCTGGAATAAAACGGGGTGGGAGCAAATTGTCGTTGGGACAAACAGACAAAGACTGAAAAAATATGGTTGGCCTTATGCTACCGCTATCTATCCTCACTGGGATAAAAAAGAAACCGTAGAAAAATATCTCGATAATCCCTACACCTGGCTGCAAAACGTGACCGGCCAAGAGGTTAAGTAATTCTTAACTTTGAAAAAGTTCTTCTTTTAATTTTTCCACAAAAAATCCCACATTTTACTGTGAGATTTCTTCTTTTCCAATTTTGACAACCAAATTATGACCGAAAACTATTACCCGTTTTGTTAACAGTCAAAACGGCGTACTTAAAAACTTGGTGATTATCACACCTTAAAAGATATAAATACCTTAAAAGGCTTCCGTGAGAACTCCTTAGAAAGGAGGTGATCCATCCGCACCTTCCAGTACGGATACCTTGTTACGACTTAATTCTTGTCGCTGGTTTCACCCTCCCCCGTTCACACGAGGTTCAGGTGCCCCCAACTTCACTAACTTGACGGGCGGTGTGTACAAAGAGCGAGAACGTATTCACCGCGGCATGCTGATCCGCGATTACTACCAATTCCGGGTTCATGAAGGCGAGTTGCAGCCTTCAATCCCAACTGAGAAGCCGTTTGATGGGATTAGCTCCGTGTTACCACTTGGCAACCCATTGTCGGCTCCATTGTAGAATGTGTGTTGCCCCAGACATAAGGGCCATGCTGACCTGACGTCGTCCCCACTTCCTCTTTTCAAAAGAAAAGTAGTCCCAAATGATTATTCAACATTTGGCAGGGGTTGCGCTCGTTACCCCACTGAAGGGAACACCCCCAATCACAAAATTTTGTGAATAGACTATACCTTCATCCTAAAAATAAATTTAGGAGCTGACGTTTTATATGATCATATTAAAACCATATCTCGCCCTTGCGGGCTCAGTCGTTACGGGGTCAAGGAACCTTAAAGTTCCCGACTTCCCTCGGGGTTGTTTTTAAATAATTTAAAGTTATTTAAAAAAGTTTCCCCGATATGAGTCAGATTTTTCTTTTACATTACTGTATAAGGCCGCAGAGGGTAAAATTTTCTACGGCACGAGCTGACGACGGCCATGCAACACCTGTGCTACCATCCTTGCGGATTTGCTCTCGTTTCTGAAAGCATAAACGGTAGCATGTCAAACCTGGGTAAGGTCCTTCGGTTCGTCTCGAATTAAACCACATGCTCCACTGGTTGTGCGCTCTCCCGTCAATTCCTTTGAGTTTTAGCCTTGCGGCCGTACTCCCCAGGCGGCTCGCTTAACGCGTTAGCTTACGCCCTCTCTACAAAAGTAAAGGGGACTAGCGAGCATCGTTTACGGCTAGGACTACAGGGGTCTCTAATCCCTTTCGCTCCCCTAGCTGTCGTTCCTCAGCGTCAAAAAATTCCTAGTTTTCTGCCTTCGCCCTTGGTGTTCCTGTCGAGATCAACGGATTTCACTCCTACACCGACAGTTCCGAAAACCCCGAAATTTTTCTAGTCTAGTAGTATCAGACCCCTTTCCACGGTTAAGCCGTGGTCTTTGAAGTCTGACTTAATAAACCGCCTACGAAACGCTTTACGCCCAATAAATCCGGATAACGCTTGCACCCTCTGTATTACCGCGGCTGCTGGCACAGAGTTAGCAGGTGCTTATTCTCCAAGCTTCTTAGGTCTTGGCAAAAGTGGTTTACGACCCGAAGGCCTTCATCCCACACGCGGCGTCGCGGCGTCAGACTTTCGTCCATTGCGCACGATTCCCAGTTGCTGCCACCCGTAGGTGTACAGGCCGTCATATAAGTCCATTATTACTAATGGTATAGACTATATCTTCATCCATATTAAACAAACTTCTTAATACGGAGTTGGCGTCTTATATAGGTGTAAAAACCCATATCTTGACACTTAAGTCTCAGTCGTTACGGGGTCAATTAAGTTAAAAACTTAACAACTTCCCACGGTATTACCCTTACAACTTATTAAAAGTCAATCGGGCTCCACCGTTATTAGCCAAATTTTACTGCAAAATTACTTCTGCAGGAGATCAAAATCGGTCTCAGTCCTGTTCTGGGGGGTCAGGCTCTCACCTCCCCTACCCGTCGTAGCCTTGGTAGGCCATTACCCTACCAACTAGCTGATGGGAGATAGGCTCATTCATCGACGCACAGTTAAGTGCTTTTCTCTTGCGAGGTTATGCGGTATTAGCTTGCCTTTCGGCAAGGTATTCCCCATCAAAGTGTAGATTCCTATCTTATACTCAGCCGTTCGCGACTTGACTCTTGCGAGTCCCGTCTCACTTGCATGCTTAAAGCACGCCGCCAGCGTTCATCCTGGACCAGGATCAAATCCTCAAAAAGTCCCAATACAGATAAATAAATTTATCTCTTGGGGGAATTGTTTCCGGTCATATCTTGATTGTCAAAATTGTTAAGGTACTTGAAGTTGTTACCCTGAAGGGAAGTTAACCTCTAAAACGAAAAAAACCGCCAGGTGGCGGCTGCCAATTTACGGCCTTCGGCCATCTGTCATACTTTTCTCATTTGTAAGAAGTAGTATATCTTCTTAATTTGTCCCAGTCAATGCTCTAAACACCTATTGACTTGAAAAGGCTACTGTTGTATTCTATTTACAACGTTTTGAAAGGGGGTGAGAAAATGAATTTCGGAAGCTATTTCCGACAGAAAAGATTGCAGGGAGGATCAACCTTGAGAGCATTTTGTAAAAGATACGGTTACGATACCGCTTATATAAGTAGATTAGAAACAAGCATACTTAACCCGCCAAAGGAGGAGGAAAAGTTATCCGCCATGGCCAGTGCTTTAGGTATCACAAAAAGAAGTGAAGACTGGATTAAGTTTTTTGATCTTGCTTATCAAGCAAAATCCGAATTGCCACCCGATATTAAAGAAAGTGCCCCAGAAATCCTTTCCCTTGTTCCGGCATTTCTAAGAACTCGCGATGGAAAAAAGATAGATAAAGAAAAAATTAGGGAACTAATTAGCTTTTTATCTAAAAAATCTAATAAGGACGAATAAATGGGAACTTCTCCAGAACGATTAAATTATGACCAAATAAGGAGAATCGCCGAAGATTTTTTGAATAAATATCATAAAAAATTGTCGATTCCTGTACCAATTGAGGAAATTGCTGAACTTGAGTTACAAATCAGCCTTGTAACTATTCCCCAGATGAAATCCTCATTCGATATAGATGGTTTCATTAATTCCACTTTTGACCAAATAACTATAGATAACGATATCTTTAACTTGTTCGAAGAACGAGCGCGATTCACAATAGCACATGAGCTTGGACATTGGGTTCTCCATTCCTCCATCTACAGCCAATTCAAAATCCAGACACTGGAAGAATATCTTCGTTTTCAGAACAGCATAACTGCAGAGGACCAAAAATGGTTAGAAATCCAAGCTAATATCTTTGCTGCTTGTTTGCTTGTTCCGTCTTCAAGGCTCAAGGAGGAATTTACGTTAACATTAAAGAAGGAAAAAGTTCCAAGAGGTGCGGGAGAAGAATACTTTATACCCCTAATTGAACAACTGCCTACAAAGTTCAAGGTATCTTGGGCCGTAATGTACAGAAGAATGCAAAAGGAGGGATTAATAAGTTAACTTCCCCCAAATTCCAACCGGCTATTTTCTCCAAAAGAAAACCCCCACAATCTTTCTTTTTTTGTGGGGGTTTACCCTAGGTTTCTTTTTTAATCAAACGTTCTCTTATTCTCCCCAACCAATCGGGCCATTGATATTCAGGAAGGAGAATGGTAATCAATACAAAAGAGATCACTTCGATGATTTCGGTTCCATCAGGCCAGTAATATACACCCAAAAACAAAGAAGTTATGGATATGGCGATTAGGAGACCAAAATCCGACCTCGTGGCTTGGCCGACAAGACATAAATAATGAGTCACTAGAAACATAAATATAGTTCCCAGGGCCAAGAATAATATGGCTAAATCCTTCGCAATATTGAATAATCCAGCATATACAAAGAGACTAATGAAAAAGAAAACCAGATATGTTACATCGGAAACTGAGCGAAGCCATTTGTCTGTTTTCATTTCTCCTCCTTTGGAGAACGGTTTGGATTTTAAAGAGTGGGGCAAGATTTAGGGCTTAACGGAGATTATATCATAACTGAAATTAAACCCTCCGAACTTCAATTAATTGTTATCACCCATAAGTTCTTCGAATTGATCTACCGGATCTTTGTCTCCATCAAAAAGTATTTGTTCTTGTCCCCCTTTAGTTGGGTCAATGATAATTACATCCAGCATTCCGGGAAGATAGGCATTTCTTATTCTTCTCATGAGATAGTGGTCTTTACCGACGAGCCACCTGACCAGTAAAATTTCTTCATCTAACCCTAAGTAACCAATCATTTCTTCCAGTTCTTTTTTGGTATAAAAACCTTCTAAAATTGATTTATACCTCTCTAAAAATTTCTGTATGCGGGGCTTTTCTTCTTCTCTTCCTGAAAAACCGGTATTAAAAAAGTCCCCAACCTTTCTTTCCACGGCAATAAATTCTGGGAATTTTTGAAGGTTAGAGGGAATCTCCCCCATGAAGGTTTCTGTTTCTTCCTTGGAAAGACCGATTCTTTCTTCTAAAAAAGCTTCGATTAAAAGTCGTTTTCTTTCTGGATCCAAAGAGTTTCTATCCGAACATAATCTTTCGTACCAATATCTAAAAGGCGTTTGTTCGCCTTGGGGTCTTTCCATGAAGAGAATCTTACTCTTTTCTTCTTAAGATTCCAGGAGAGTTATATTATTTTGCCGTACAGGTATCCCCTTCTTCAAATCCACTTTTATCTACCGGGGAAGTCAAAAATGTTTTGACTCCGGCTCTGGCAGAAGTCCAGTAATCGGCAACTAAGTCTTCGCTATTTGGGTTTCCTCCTTTTGGTTTATGTCTGGTTACATCGTATGGGTCAAGGGCCGGTTCTGTTTCTATTTCGTATCTGGCCGTAAACTCCGGCATGCCAAATCCTTTATTTTCCCCTACTCCCTCTTTAAGTACCTTTTTGCCTAGTTCAAACCCTAAATCCAAAAATAGTCCAAGGTTAAAATTGGCAACAATGTTGCCCCCTCTGGTTTCTTTTTCAAAAAAGACTAGGGATTTAGTAATAAATCCTGCGGCATTAATTGCACCTGAGGAAAGTTCGGTTTTTACTCTTCCC
>Ga0315282_10008180_pt1 | contig 16963 bp, 15 predicted proteins | sample YL17G07_20_MG_FD_203693 | JGI IMG/M metagenome (GOLD analysis project Ga0315282, IMG submission 203693) | Sediment microbial communities from Yellowstone Lake, YNP, Wyoming, USA - YL17G07_20 | ecosystem: Environmental > Aquatic > Freshwater > Lake > Sediment | place: USA: Wyoming | collected...
TTGCGGGTCAGCAGATGGTCCACCCGGTTCTTGCGCCAGCCGCTGGCGATGTCGTAGCCCTCCTCGATCTTGGCCAGCAGAGCAGGGATGTCTTCCGGAGCATGCTGCAGGTCACCATCCATGCTGACAATCACGTCGCCCTGGGCCTCGTGGAAGCCCGCCGACAGCGCCGCCGTCTGGCCGAAGTTCCGCCGCAGGCGCACCACTTTCAACTGCCCGTCCCTCTCCACCAGATTGGCCAGCAGCTCGAAGCTGCGGTCCGTCGAAGCGTCGTCCACAAAGATGATTTCGCAGGGCTGCCGCACCGCTTCCAACGTGGCGCTGAGCCGCTCGTACAGCGGCACGATGGACCCTTCCTCGTTGTGGATCGGAATCACCACCGACAGCATCGCTTTTTCAGTCTAACATCGGCAAGGAGCTTGTAGCCTGTAGCTTGTGGATTGTGGCCCCACGGCTCCTCGTTCCACAAGCTACGAGCCACAAGCTACAAGCTGTTTTTCTTCAGGCCTCCCGCAGATCCTTTCCATTGATGGGAGGCAGCAGCACCAGACGGACGTACAGCCGCAGAAGCTGGTAGAACGTCTTGGCCAGGGCGCGCACCCGGAAGAACTGCGAGCGGCCGTGCAGCCGGGGATAGTGGTGTACACCCACCTCCACCACCCGGTAGGGGCTCAACTCCAGCTTGCGCACCAACTCCACGCAGATCGTGCCGCTGGTCGAGGTCAACCGGATCTCCTCCAGCAGGCGGCGCCGGATCAGCCGGAAGTCGCAGTCGATGTCCCGAATCCGAATCCGGAACAGCAACCGCGCCAGGCGGTTGTAGACATTTCCTATGAAGATGCGATGCCAGGGGTCCTGCCGTTCCAGCTTGTACCCGTTGACCAGGCCCACCTCCGCCGTCATGCGCTCAAGCAGCCCCGGCAGTTCGCCCACGTCGTACTGCCCATCCCCGTCGGTGTAGAACACCAGTTCTTTGGACGCCGCGGCAAACCCGCTGCGCAGCGCCGCTCCGTAACCCCGGTTGTGCGCATGGGTAATGATGCGCATCCGGGGCGCGTACCTCTCGGCCAGTGCCGCCAGCACCTCGGCGGTGTTGTCCTGGCTGCCATCGTTGACTACGATCACCTCAAAGTCCTCAGCGTGCTCCCAGAGCACCGCGAAGGTCTTCTCGACCAGCCCCGGCAGCGACGGCGCGTCGTTGTAAGCCGGAAAGAACACGCTCAGGCCGGCGCATTTCGGCATCGTTGGGCTATTGTACTCGATCTTCAACCGGCCCACCCGCAACTACACCACAAAACCAGTTTTGTGGGGCGGCGCCCCTGCGCCGCTGCCGGCCCACAGGCCGGCCATCTTTGCGCCCCGCGAAGATTCCGCGTGGCGCCCAGCCCGCCAAGATCCCTTCCCAACCCGGCCCACATCCCGGCTCAGAGATTTTTGCCTTTTGATTTTCCGGTTCTTGCGGCGCACCCGCGCTGTGCAACCATCTATAATTCTCTCGCGCATCGATCGTCCTCCCTGACGGGTTGCCCGGAGCGCCCTCTGGTAAGCACTTGAAGCAGCGTTGATTCGGCGCCGGGAGCGGACGCCTTCGATCGCTGGTTCGAGTGCAGTTTTCACTCGGTGGTGGTCGATCTCTGCGATGACCTGCTGATACACGAAGAGATATGAGCGCCGCCAAGCATTCCTGCGACCCAAGAATCTCGTGCGATCTAGTTTTTGAACGTTTCGGCGCCCTGGCGCGGCGGCTTTCCTACGCTTTCCGCTTGTTGCTTTGGACCGCTTTCAGCAGCGCGTTCATGTACCCGATGCAGTAGGCCAGGCCGGGGTTCGGCCGGAACTGCGGTGCGCCCGCACCCCGCGCCCCTTGCGCCCCCGCCGGCCTTCCCCCCGGCACTTGCCCGACACCCGGGATGTGGTCGGGTATCGCGATGCCGTCGAACTTGACGTCCACCAGGGCTTCCATCACCTTGTACATGTCGTAGTAGCCGTCGTCCATCAGGGTCTCGGTGAAGTGCGGCAGGGGCGCGCTCACGTTCCGGAAATGGACCTTGAAGAGCTTCTTCTTGCCGCCGAAGTACTTGATGGTCTCCACCGGGTCTTTGCCCATCAACGGCCCGCCTTCCAGCCAGCACCCCACGCACAGGCACATGCCGATGTTGGGACTGTTGGCCATCTCCAGCGCCTTCTTGTAGCCCTCGAAGCTGGCGAAGATGCATCGCGGGACACCCGCGAGCACCGGTTGGGGCGGGTCGTCGGGGTGAATCCCTATGCGGACGCCCGCCTCCTCGGCCACCGGGACCACCTTCTTGATGAAGTATCTGTAGTTGTCCCAGATCTCCTCTTTCGAGTACACGCGGCCGTGCGAAAGAGGCTCCTCATACGTCTTTCCGCCCCAGTTCCCGCGCCGGTTAGGGCTCGCCATGTCCATGTCCCTGGAGGAATACCCCCGGGGTGTGGTCGCCCGGCCGCTCGACCAGATCCCATTGCCCATGTGGGCGTATGTCGTGTACGGGATGCCGGCCTTGCCCAGGTAACGCAAGTAATTGAGGTATTCCTCGATTTTCTGGTCGCGCCCCGGGAGGTTCAGCGTGACCTCCGGCATGTTGTGGAGGCTGCCGCTCGGGCCGACTCCGCTACCGATGTTGTACACCTCGAAGCCGCCCGCTTCCCACTGCTCCCGCATCTTGATGAAGCCTTCCGCCGTGGCCGTTTGGGGCGTCGCCCCTAGGCTCAGCCATGTCACCCCAAGCTGCTTGAGGTACAGCATGTTCTCTTCGGTGGGCGCGCCGCCCCCCGTGCCGATCTTTATCCCCGGCGGGATCGGCCGCAGCGTCCCGGTACTCGTGACGGCGGAAGCCAGGAAAGCCGCGCCTCCCAGCGCAATCTTGCCAAGCTCTCTTCTGTCAACGCCGGACTTCGCGTCCCGCGCCTGGTTGCCTTCCATGGAACTGCCCATTGAGAAATCTCCTTTAGCCCATCGTACTCTTGCAGTCGCACGCCCGGCGGAAACCCGCGCCGGCTCCTTCCGCCGGATCACCCGGCCAAAGGTGATTGTACCCGGATTTTCCGCTGCCACGGCACTCCGCTGGCGTAATCCGCCACGCCGCCCGCCCCGCCGCCACCTTCTTCACCACCGATCACGGCCAGGTCTACGCCACCCTCCACCTCGGCCCCGCTGGCCAGCAGGTTTGGCCACTGCGCTCGGCTCTCTTCCAGCACTGGCTCCTCAACCGCTTCGATCAGGAACACCAGACCGCCCCTCGCGACCCCTCATGGCGCGCCGCCCTCCGCATCCTCGAAGCCCGCGCCCACTGCCATTCCGCACCCCCGCTCCCGGTCCACCGCCGCGTCGCCGGTCGCGGCAACCCCCTCCAAACCATCGGACTCGATCTCCTCAACCGCCAGTCCGAGGTCGTCGAAATCACCGCCGATAGCTGGAATGTCCTGGGCGATTCCGACTTCTCCTTCCACTACCATTGCGGGAATCTCCCATTGCCCTACCCCCTGCCGGCCGAACCCTCCGCACTCGACCTCCTCCGCTCCCTCTTGAATCTCGCCAACGCCCCGGACTGGCTCCGCTGCCTCGCCTGGCTCCTGGCCGCCCACCAACGCCCGAATGCTCCGCGCCCTGATCGACCCGGCCACCGCCTCCCTTTGCCCCCTCCCCTTCTCCGAAACCGCTCTGTTGACCCTCGCTCACAACCACTGGGTCCTGGCCTTCAACCACATCGCCCATGCCTCCAACCGAATCTCCAGCGCACTCTGCCGTCTCTCCACCGGCCACGGCTTCTTCTACCAGGAGCGCTACCCCGCCCTCGAGCCCGTTCCCCTCGCCGTCCAACGCCCCATCCTCCTGAACGTGCCCGCCCGCCTCCACGGGAACCCCCGCCCCGACTTGGCCGACCGCACCCTCGCCGTCACCCTCCCGCCCATCCCGCCCCAGTGCCGCCTCCCCGAAGCCAATCTCTGGCGTCAGTTCGAGGCCGCTCTTCACTTCAGGTTCTGAATGATCTGCTCTTGAGTTTGGGCGAAACCTTTCATGATGTTGGACAGGGTCTGTATTATTTTGGCGCGCCTCTCCATGAGGAGCTGGAAGTGGAGCGCATTCTCTTCCATGATGCCCGCCTCATCCAAGAGCTTGAGAGTCTGGAACAGCAGGGCGAACCGCAGGGCGTCCATGGCGCTCCCAGAAAGGTCCTGCCCCGCGGCCCTGATACTGCCAGAGAATCTCGGACGGATTGCCTCCCTGAGCCGCATGTTCTCCACCAACCCAAAACCTGGGCCGCTGGCGATCTGCCGAGTTTGTTGCATGCCCCACGCTCTCGCGGAAGGGGAAAGCGCAGCAAGTAGTCGGTTACCCTGCTGAGCAATCTGAAAAGGAATCGGGGGAAGTACCGGCATCGTGATCCCTCCTGTCTCGAATTTGGAACGCTGTTTCTATCGTCAAAACTTCAGTGACAACCAGTATCCGGAACTTCAACCAGGATTTCCATATTGGGCTCCCCGCGGCCTCCCAGTATACACTGGACCGCATGCGGGGAGGTGGCGCCCCGGCCGCCTGGGGCAGCGGCGACCCTCCGTATGGTCCAAAAACTCAAATGTGGCCGATGGAACATGTGACGCCCCCGAGTCCCAATTTTGGGCCTACGGCACCCCGCTAGCGTGATCAGCAACTCCTTGCAGGAGAACAACTTAGCCCGCGGTTGAGTTTTTGGACGTTACCGGGTACGCCGTCTGGGCGCATCTGATCGCCGCCGAGGTTTACTGTGACGCTGGCCGGGTCGTATTAGGTAGATCGCCGTGATGTGGGCCCGCCCCACAGACTTAGGCCCTGCTGTTCCCCGCCCACTCACCTGACCAACCGATCCGGGAGGTAGTGTCTTCGTGGCGGCTGCCCGGGCCCATCTCGGCGTCATTCAACCGCGAAACCCCGGGCCGGAATCTCCCGAGTCGACTTGATCCGCCCAAACCGGTTTGCTTTTAAGCGCCTTGCTCGCGTTCTCCCAACCGCTTGCGGAATCGCTGAAACGGGGCTATTCAGCCTGACGTCTTTCAGACTCCGAGGTATAATATGTCCCATGCGATCCTTTGAGAAATGCCTCATTATTGTTTTGCTGTTGGGCTTGCCGGCGTTTGGGCAAGTGAGGGTTGCGCGCGACGGAGATCGCGTCACGGTGGACGTTCAGGGCAAGCCGTTCACCGCGCTGTACATCGCGGGTGCGGATACCACCAAGCCTTACTTCCACCCGGTCCGTGCGGCGTCGGGAACGATTGTGACGCGGCGCTATCCGATGGAAATGGTCGCAGGCGAGCTCCGCAACGAGAAGCACCAGCGGGGGCTCTGGTTCAGCCACGGAGACGTCAACGGCTTCGACTTCTGGGACAACGAGGCGAGCTACACGACGCCCAACCGCGGTTTTATCGTTCTGGACCGGGTGATCGGCCTCACCAGCGGCGAGAAGACCGGATCCATCGAGGCCAGTTTCAAGTGGGTGGACCCGAAGAACAAGCCGCTCGTCGAGGAAACTCGCAAGATGGTCTTTGACTCCGACCCCGCGCTCCGGATCATCGACTTCGACATCACGCTGCGGGCTATCGAGAAGGTGACTTTCAACGACTCCAAGGAGGGCGCCTTCGGGATGCGCCTGGCGCCGGGTCTGGAGGCGCCCACGCGGAACTCGCCCGCAGCGCCTAAGCGGACCGGCAGGATGGTGAACTCGAACGGGCAGGAGGGCGAGCAAGCCTGCTGGGGAAAGCGCGCCAATTGGGTCGACATGTTCGGTGAGGTGGAGGGAGAAAAGCTGGGAGTCGCGATCTTCGACCATCCCGGCAACCCGCAGCATCCCACTTACTGGCACGTGCGCGGCTATGGGCTGTTCGCAGCCAATATCTTCGGGGTGAAGGCCTTCGAGCGCAATCCGGCGCTTGACGGTTCGCGGACGCTCGAAGCCGGTCAGACACTGACTTTCCGCTACCGAGTGGTTGTGCACCCCGGCGACCCTCAGACCGCGAACATCGCAGGGCTGTACGAGAAGTACGCGACTCTGAAGTAGAGACGGGTTGAGTGGGTGCGGATGGTCCAATCCCTTTGGGGCACAATAATCCCACCCCCCTACCTCAGCGTGCTATAGGAGCGCAGTCACACCAGGAGGGGCTTTTATGTCACCCCCCGAGAGCGCCGAGGAATACCCGAAATCCGGTAAGGTCAGACTTTCTGGGGCACCACGAACGGCTTGCGGTAGTTGCGCGTGAACATGCGGTTGGCTTCTGCGTCGCCGGTACAGGAGTAGCTGGCGGCGTCGAAGTTCAACGTGCGGCCCAGGCGATAAGAGATGTTCGCCAGGTGCACCAGCGTCGTCGAGATGGCGCCTTCCTCGATGGGCGCGTTCAGGTCCGAGTGCTTGCGGCTGCGCACGGCCTCGATGAAGTTGGCGTAGTGGTTGCCCCGGTCGGAGCCGGAAGGACCCGGCTTCTGCTCGCGGTCGAGGAAGGTGTAGTAGTTGCCGACGTCCTCGCTCCACACCGACATGTAGCCCTTGGAGCCGTAGAAAATGGCGCCGACCGTACTTCCGGGGCGGGGTTCGTCTATGCCGCCTTCGTGATTCGTGATCCAGTGGCGGACTTCGAAAGTCATCACTCTCTTCACGCCGCCGTCGTTGAATTCAAAGCTGGCACTCAGGTCGTTGGGCGTCTCCTGGTCGTCATCGAACATGAAGTGGCCGCCGATGGCACTGACTTTGGTGGGATATTTCACGCCCAGCCCCCAGCGCGCCGTGTCGACCTGGTGAATGCCCTGGTTGCCCAAGTCGCCGTTTCCGTAATCCCACAACCAGTGCCAGTTGTAGTGAAGCCGGTTGGCCGTGTATTCGTGCTGTGGGGCCGGCCCCAGCCAGAGATCGTAGTGTATGCCCGCCGGGACGGGCTCCACGGGCTTGCGGCCGATGGTGTCACGCCGTTTGTAGCACAGGCCGCGGGCCATGTACACGTCACCGATCACGCCCTCCCGGATCTTCTGGACGGCTTCGCGCCCGATGGCGGACCGTTGTTGGGTGCCGTGCTGAACCATACGATTGTACTTCTGCGCGGCGGCCACGATCTGCCGGGCCTCGAACATGTTGTGCGAGCAAGGCTTCTCAACGTAGACGTCCTTGCCGGCCTGACAGGCCCAGATGGTCTGGAGCGTGTGGCTGTGGTTGGGGGTGGCGATCGAGATGGCGTCGATGGATTTGTCCTCGAGCAGCTTGCGCAGGTCGGTGTAAGCCGCGGGGCGCTTCCCCTTGGCCTTCTCGACCTCGCCCACCCGGGCGTTGAGGACTGACTCGTCGATGTCGCAAATGGCGGCAACTTCGACGTTGGCCATCCGGGTGTAGGCGCCGATGTGGCCGCGGCCCCGGCCGTGCACGCCCACACACGCCACTCGAACTGTGTCATTCGGGCTGGCGAGAGCACTGGAACGAAGCGCCGCGCCCGCCGAGATAGCGGAACCTAAAAAGTATCGTCGGTCCATGCCGAGCAGTATATCCCCTCGCGACGTGGCACGCAACGCCACCACGGCCTGAATGTCAAGCCTCTTGTAAATTCTCTTGACAGCACCCAAAGGGCGATCCATACTACTGGTGGGAGTGCGCAAAGCTGCCCCGGCGGGAGAGGGTATGCGCAACGTCAATCGCAGGAGTTTCCTAGTCGGTTCGCTGTCGGCCTCCGCCGCCCGGGTGTCCGGGAGCCCCAATGATCAGATCCAGGTGGCCGTGGTGGGGGTCAGGAGTCGCGGCCGCACTCACATCACCGAATTCGGAAAGCAGAAGAATTGCCGGGTCACGGCAGTCTGCGACGTGGATACCGCGCAGAGCGAGCGTGCGGTGCAACTGGCCGAGAAGGTACAAGGACATAAGCCGAAGACGTACCAGGACATTCGGCGGCTGCTGGAAGACAAGCAGATTGACGCCATTTCGATCGCCACCTGCAATCACTGGCACGCGCTGGGCAGCATCTGGGCCTGTCAGGCGGGAAAGGATGTGTATGTGGAGAAGCCGGCCAGCCACAACATTTGGGAAGGCCGGAAGATGGTCGAGGCCGCGCGCAAGTACCAGCGCATGGTGCAGGTGGGCATGCAGGCCCGCAGCCTGGAGCACTACCGGCGGGCCATCGAGCTGCTGCACCAGGGGGCCATTGGGAAGCTGTACATGGCCAAGGGTCTGTGCTTCAAGCGGCGCAAGTCGATCGGCAAGCAGGCGGACGGTCCGGTGCCGCCGGGGGTGGATTACGACCTGTGGCTGGGGCCGGCGCCGCTGCGTCCGTTCAATCCGAACCGGTTCCATTACAACTGGCACTGGTTCTGGGACACCGGCAGCGGCGACATCGGCAACCAGGGCGTCTGCGAAATGGACATCGCCCGTTGGGGACTCGGGCTAAACCTGCTGCCGAAGAAAGTCCACTCCAGCGGCGGCAAATTTGTCTACGACGACGATCAGGAGACTCCCAACACGCAACTGGCAGTTTTTGAATACGACGACTGCCAGCTCGTTTTTGAGGTGCGCGGCTTGCTGACGGGTGGGGAATCCAGCATCCAGTACGACGGGGCGAACTACATCGGCAATATCTTCTTTGGCAGCGAGGGCTTCCTTTCGCTGGATTGTTTCGGGTTCCAGATGTACTTGGGAGAGAAGCGGGAGTTGGCGCAACAGATGAAGTACACCGAGCCAAGCTCCTGGGACACCCGGCCGCACGTCGAGAACTTCCTCAAGGCCATGCGCAGCCGCGATCACAGGGAATTGACCAATGATGTCGAGGACGGCCATTGGTCCGCCGCTTTGTGTCACCTGGCCAACATCTCCTACCGCACCGGCCGGAAGCTTCAGTTCGACCCTGCGAGGGAGACATTCGGCAGCGACGCGGAAGCTAATCGGTATTTGTCAAGGAACTATCGGGCTCCGTTCGTGGTGCCACAGAAGGTTTGAAATGTGCCGTCGTGGTTTTTGGATGAAAACCAATCTGGGAGGCAATCTGGCATGAGACCTGGAATTTGTTCTATCCACACCGGCCTCAGGGAGGCGGTATCATGAGAGCGCTATTTGACCGGGACCGGAAAAACGAGGTGCCGATGTCAGGAGGAGGTACGCGTGTCATCCGATAACCTTTCCATCTCCCGCCGCGAGTTCGGCTTGTCTATAGGCGGTTGGGCATTGTGCAACCGCCTGTTCGGCGCCGATCCCTCCATGCCATGGATGGAACCGGCGACGGTAAAGAAGGTCTTCCTCGCCGTGCCGAAACCGACCTGGCCCCGACCCGACCTGGATGTGGCCGCGGAAAAGGCCCAACTCGAGGCGGCGCTGGCCGAACTCGAGCGCAAGTACACCGGATCGCTGCGGTTGACCGGCGGCGAGCTGGTACGCACGCCCGAACAGGCCCAAGCGGCCGCCCGCTCCGCCGCCGAGGCCGACGGCCTGCTCATCGTGGATCTGACCTCGGGGACCAGCAGCCTGCTGCGCCCCTTCCGCGACGTGCCCGCGCCTACGTTGCTGTTTGCGCGGCCGTATTCCGGCTGGTCCTACGAGGAAGTGACCCTGTGGATCCAGAACGGCAAGAAAGGCGACCTGGTCTCCACCAGCGAACCCGGCGACCTGGATCCCTACATGCGCATCTTCCGCACCATTCACCACCTCAAGAAGAGCAAGGTGCTGGTAGTCTCCACCGGCCGCGGGCGCGCCACCACCGACGCCTTCAGCAAGCAGTTCGGCACCGCCTTCGATTTCCCCTCCTACCAGGACCTGAAGGCGCTCTTCGACAGCTCCGACGCCGCCGAGGCGCAAAAGGCGGCCGAGCAGTACTCGCGCGCTGCGCTCAAGGTGGTGGAGCCTTCGCCCAAGGATATCGCCGACTCGATGCGCTTCTACCGCGCGGTGCTCAAGATGCTCGACCGCGAAAAGGCCAACGCCATCACCATCGACTGCCTGGGCGGCTTCAGGCGCGGCGACCTGCCGGCCTACCCGTGCGTGGCCTGGTCCAAGCTCAACGACGCCGGCCTGTACGGCGTCTGCGAAGCCGACGTGTTCTCCACCATGACGCAACTGCTGCTGACCTCTTTTTCCGGCAAGCCCGGCTTCGTCTCGGACCCGATCTTCGACACCGGCCGCAACGAGATCATTCACGCCCACTGCGTGGCCGCCACCGCCATGAACGGCATCGGCGCGCCGTCGGCGCCCTATATCATCCGCTCCCACATGGAGGACAACAAGGGCGTCTCGGTCCAGGTGATCATGCCCATCCAGGAGACCATCACGGTGGGCAAGTTCGTCGACGCCTCCACCTTCGCGGTCTCGACCGGCGAAGTGATCGGCAACGTGGACAACCCGCGCGGCTGCCGCACCAAGATCCGCACCCGCGTGGCCGACGCCCGCAAGATGCTGACCAACTACAAGGGCGGCCTGCACCGGGTGGTCTTCTATGGCGACTACACCCGCCCGCTGGAACAGATGGGCCGCATGATGGGGTTCAAAGTCGTGCGCGAATGTTAGCGCGCCAGCGCTTTTGGTAAATCTCGGTCAAGACTTTGAATACTTACGCCATCGTAACTCTCGGATAGCTCAATCGAGGAGGCACCTCAAGATGAAGCGCTTCTTTTCTCTGCTGTGTTTCGGCGCTGTGCTGCTCCTGCTGGCAACAGCGAGGGTGGACGCGCAGGAGACCCGCGGCCAGATTCTGGGGCGGGTCACGGACCAGTCCGGGGCAGTCCTGGTCGGGGCGGGCGTCAAGGCCATCAACACCGCCACGAGCGTCGCGACCACGACCGCCACCAACGAGAGCGGCGACTACGTTCTCCCGTTGCTGATCTCCGGCACATATAACGTCTCCGCTCAGATGAAGGGATTCCGGGATTTCACACAGGAGGGCATCCTTTTGCGGGTGGCGGACAAGGCCACCCTAAACATCGTCCTCGAGATCGGCCAGGCGAGCGAGCGCGTGCTGGTGGTGGGCGCGGCGCCGCTGGTCGAATCGTCCAACGCCTCCCTGGGCCAGGTGGTTGACAACCGCCGCATCTCCGAACTGCCGCTGAAGGACGGAAACCCGATCATGCTGTCGTACCTGGCGCCCGGCGTCATGAACCTTTCCACCGGCGGCTGGTCGCGGCCTTTCGACAACAGTTCGCCCTCCGCCCTTGCGGTCAACGGCGGCCGCACAGGGACCAACGAGTTCACAGTGGATGGCGCGCCGAACACGCAACGGGGGAACGTGGCTTATATCCCTCCCTCCGAGGCCGTGCAGGAATTCAAGATCCAGACCGCCACCTTCGATGCCAGCATGGGCTACACGGCCGGCGCGGTAGTGAACGTCAGCCTGAAATCCGGCACCAATACGGTTCACGGCTCCGTCTGGGAATTCCTGCAAAACACCAACCTCAACGCCAACGACTTCTTCAACAACCGGAACGGGCTGCCCAGGACCGATCTCAAGCTCAACCGCTGGGGCACTGCCGGCAGCGGCCCGGTGTACCTGCCCAAGCTCTACGACGGGCGCAACCGCACGTTCTGGACTTACGCTTATGAAGGCATCCACGATCGAGCGCCGGACGCGGCGTACTCTTTCGCCGTGCCCACCGCCCCGGAGCGGCAGGGGGATTTCTCCGCCCTGCTGAAACTGGGTTCGAATTACCAGATCTACGACCCGTCCACGACCGCGCCGGCGGCCAACGGGCGTTTCAGCCGCCAGCCGTTCGCCAATAACATCATCCCCTCCAGCCGTTTTAACCCCACCGGGGTGAAGATCATGAGCTACTTGCCGATGCCCAACCAGGCCGGCAGCGCCGACGGCACCGATAACTGGTTCACGCCAGGCCCCTCCGGCGACACCTTCTACTCGCACATGTTCCGGGTGGATCACAGCATCAGCGACAAGCACCGCTTCTTCGTGCGCGGCGACTGGAACCACCGTATACAGGACTATGTCCACTGGTTCAACAACGACGCCAACGGCTCCCTCTTCTATCGGGACAACCGCGGCTTGACCGTGGACGATGTCTACATCTTCAGCCCTTCCTTCCTGATGAACCTGCGCTACAGCTACACGCGCTTCCTCCAGGGCGACGACCCCATCACGCGGCACGCCGACCTGCTTACCCTGGGGTTTTCACAGAACTTCGAGAACCAGGTAAAATCAATCGACCCGCGCGGCATCAAGTTCCCCTACATCACCACCGACGGCACCACCAACATGTCGTCGATCTCGTACAGTTTCCGTTACGATGATACCCACGACACGGCGGCCAACTTCACCAAGATGATCCGCACCCACACGCTGCGCTTCGGGACGGGGTACCGCATCTATCGCGAAAACAGTTTCGACTTCGGCCAGGCCTCGGGCAGCTTCTCGTTCGGCTCGGGGGGCTGGGTGGGCGGCCCGCTCGACAACTCGCCGGGGGCCCCTTTGGGCCAGGGCTTTGCGTCACTGTTGCTCGGGCTGCCCGGCAGCGGCTCCATTAGTGTGAACGACAACTATGCCGAGCAGTCGCGCATTTGGTCGGCTTACCTCCAGGACGACTGGAAGCTCACTGCCAAGCTGACGCTCAACCTGGGCGTGCGGTACGAAGTGGAACTCCCCACCACCGAGCGCTTCAACCGCGCCGTAGCGACCTTCGACAGCAGTACCGCCAGCCCGCTTCAGGCCCAGGCCCAGGCGAACTACGCGAAGAACCCCATCCCGCAGATCCCGGTGGACCAGTTCCGCCTCCTGGGCGGCCTCACCTTTGCGAACCTGAACGGCAATCCCCGCGGGCTGTGGAACACCAACACCCACAACTTCATGCCGCGGATCGGGTTTGCCTATGCCTTCGATCCCAAGACCGTGGTGCGCGGCGGCTTTGGCACGTTCTACGACCAGTTGGGCATCCTGCGCCGCAACGTCAACCAGACCGGGTTCAGCATCAGCACCAGTTTCGTGGCCTCCACGGATAACGGCCAGACCTACATCGCCAACCTTACCGACCCATTTCCGACCGGTTACAATCGGCCGCCGGGCGCGGGTCTCGGTCTGTTGACCAACGCTGGCCAGAGCATCAGCTTCTGGAACCCCAATCTGACCAACCCCTACATGCAGCGCTGGGAGCTCAGCGTGCAGCGCCAACTGCCCTGGCAGTCCGTCCTCGAGTTGGCATACGTGGGAAATCATGGGTCCGATCTCCGTACCAGCCGCCAGCTCGACCCGATCCCGCGGCAGTATCTCAGCACCTCTCCGGTGCGCGACCAGCCGACGATCGACTTACTGAGCGCACAGGTCCCCAACCCCTTCTACCCGCTGCTGCCCAAGACGAGCCTCTCGGGGTCGACTGTCAGCCGCTCGCAGTTGCTACGTCCCTATCCCCAGTTCACCAGTGTCACGCGCGACACCAACGAAGGCTATTCGCGCTACAACGCGCTGCAGACGCGCTTTGAAAAGCGCATCGCCGCGGGGTATACCGTCAACGTCTCCGGGGCCTGGACGAAGTTCCTCGAAGCCACCGGCTTTCTGAACGAAACCGACCCCACGCCGGAGCGCGTCATCTCCGACCAGGACCGCACCTACCGCGTCGTCATCAGCGGGCTGTGGGAACTGCCGCTCGGCAAGGGACGGAAATTCGCCGCATCCACCAACCCCGTCCTCGGCAAGATGATCGAGGGCTGGCAGGCGCAGGCCATCTACCAGTACCAGAGCGGGCCAGCGCTGGGTTTCGGCAACGCCATCTTCACCGGCAACCTCGCCGACATTCCGCTCGGGTCCAGCCAGCGCAACGTTCTCCAGTGGTTCAACACCTCGGCCGGCTTCGAGCGCAGTTCCAGCAAACAGCTCGGCTCCAACATCCGTACTCTCTCCACCCGGTTCTCGGGCGTGCGGGGAGATGGCCTGAACAACTGGGACATCTCGATCGTGAAGAACACAAGCATCACCGAGCGCGCCAAGCTGCAGTTCCGCTCCGAGTTCGTCAATGCCCTGAACCACCCCCAGTACAGCGCTCCGAATACCACCCCGACCAGCTCGAGCTTCGGCCGCGTGACCTCCACGACGCAGTGGCCGAGGACCATCCAGTTCGCGCTCAAACTGATGTTTTAGAGAAGCGGCCAGCAGGTGGCGGGCGGCGTCCTGCAAAGCAGTGCAGGGACAGCGCTCGCATCTCTTCCGGCATTCGCGCTGCCGGGAGTTTTTGGTATTTCCAGCGGGTGCGCCAGCGAAGAGGCTGCACGGAGCGCTGTCAGGCAAGCGCATGCAAACAGGACAATACCAGCACACTCGTCCTGTTGGTCGCCAAAACCTCCTGCGGACGTGGAATCGGTCGTTTGCGGCTCGTGATCGCGTAGTGTCCAAAAACTCGATCTGCTTCAGATCATGCAGTTTGCAGAGCCCGTTACGATGGTCTTGGCTGCTATCCTGTGCCAATGCGCCGGACCTTCGACCCGTTTCGACTGTTGCTCGTCTCCATCGCCGGTTGGTTGGGCCAGCAGCAGCGCGACGCGATCGATGACCTCCGCGAGGAGAATCGAGTGCTGCGGGAGCAACTCGGCGACAAGCGACTCCGTCTGAACGACGACCAGCGCCGCCGCTTGGCCGCCAAGGCCAAGATGCTTGGGCCTCGCATCCCGCGGGAAGTCGCCACCATCGTCACGCCTGAAACCCTCCTGGCCTGGTACCGGAGCAAGAAACGTGGCCCGGCGCGACCCCGAACCGGCGATGAGAATGAGAACCTGATCCTTCGCATGGCCACGGAAAATCGGGATTGGGGCTATCGGAGGATCCAGGGTGCGCTGGCCAATCTGGGCCACGAGGTCGCGCACGGCGCCATCGCGAACATCCTCAAGGAGCACGGCTTGGAACCCGCGCCGGAGCGCAACCGAAAGACGACATGGAAAGAGTTCCTGAGCCGGCACTGGGAGGTGATCGTACCAGCGGACTTCTTCACCGCCGAGGTGTGGACACGGTCCGGCCTGACGAGGTTTCTGGTGCTCTTTCTGATCGACCTCTCGACACGGCGCCTTGAGATCGCTGACATCGCAACCAGGGCGGATAGGGATCTGGATGGGTCAGGTAGCGCGCAACCTCTGCGATCATGGGGACGGGTTCTTGACGGGGAAGCGATACCTGATTCACGACCGCGACTCGTTGTTCACCACTGAGTTTCTGGAAACGCTGGCCGCCAGTGGAGTAGAGTCTGTAAAACTGCCACCGCGGTCGCCGAATTTGAATCCCCGTGCGGAGCCATTTGTCAGAACCATCAAGGAATCCTGCTTGGACCGGATGATCCTATTCGGAGAAGGCCCTCTGCGGAAGACGATTCGCGAATTCGTGGCGCATGATGATGGCGAGCTAAACCACCAAGGTCTCGGCAACCAGTTGATCATCCCGGATGAATCCCATGCCGATAATGGTGGAGCGATCCGGCGCCGCGAGCGGTTGGGCGGGATGCTGAACTACTATGATTGGCAGGCCGCCTGAGGGGGAAGGCGTCAGGCGCTGACAGGATGATCACCATCAACCGAACATCCATCGTGGTGATGCCGGGCCAGCCATTCCTGGACTGGCTGCATCGGTTAGATCCGACGAGTGGCGAGTTGAGTCTGGAAGATCTCCGGCGAGAGTCGACGGTCCACCTGCTTCCGGAATGTCACAACCAGGAAGCGGCCCGCGAGTATCTCGAAGAAATGTGCGGCGAGATTTTCGAGGAGCAACTGAACACCTGGTACCGCGTTCCCTCTTCGTGGCCGAACCGGCGTGACCTCGACGCCTTCGATCGCTGGTTCGAGTGGGGTTTTCACTCGATGGTGGTCGATCTCTGCGACGATCCGCTTCTCCAAGAGGAGATCTGAACCGCACGGCTTCATCTTGTGCCCGGGGCTGGCGGCGGTTTGAGTTTTTGGACGTTACGCGGTAGTACAGGACATCCCCCCGCCGCCACAGTCACCCCCGCTCTCCAAAAACATCTCCCTCCCCCTCAACCACTTACCGCCCTCATCCACCTCCGGCCCTCCCTTCGCATGGTACCCATGAAGTGAGTGATGACCCGCCACACCGCCAGCCCCGCCGTCACCCGCACCCCCCCACCGTCTCCCAAACCGACCTCCTCCTCGACTGCGCTTCCGCCGCCACCTTCTTCACCACCGATCACGGCCAGGTCTACGCCACCCTCCACCTCGGCCCCGCGGGCCACCAGGGTTGGCCGCTGCGCTCGGCTCTCTTTCAGTACTGGCTCCTCAACCGCTTCGATCAGGAACACCAGACCGCCCCTCGCGACCCCTCATGGCGCGCCGCCCTCCGCATCCTTGAAGCCCGCGCCCACTGCCATTCCGCTCCCCCGCTCCCAGTCCACCGCCGCATCGCCGGACGCGATAATCCGCTCGAAATCATCGGACTCGATGGCCCTGTGACACCGCATCCTCAAAAAATGCCGTCACCCCGTCACCCCGTCACCATCTCCCACTACTCTCGCCGGCCCTGCCCCCGCAGACTGCCTCTCCGATGCATCCTCCACCCTGCTCGTCGCCTCGCATTCAAAAGGCCAACCCAAGTCTCTCTCCAGCAAGGCGTTATGTTAAAATTAAGTGTTCCCGATAGCAGCCCTTCATCCGGCGAACAAAAGGTGAAGATCAGGAGTCGTCTTGGCTAATACGGAGCATCCCGAACCGCCTCCGACCCCGCCTCCTCCTCCGCCGGTCGGCCCAGGCCCCCAGATGCCGCTGGGCGGCCCTCCCGCCGGCAAAAACATCATCCCCATCAACATCGAGGATGAGATGCGGCGGTCCTATCTCGATTACGCCATGAGCGTCATCGTGGGCCGCGCCTTGCCGGATGTCCGGGACGGCCTCAAGCCGGTCCACCGTCGCATCCTGTTCGGCCTGCACGAAATGGGCCTCACCTTCAACCGGCCCACCCGCAAGTGCGCCAAAATCGTCGGAGAAGTTCTGGGCAAATACCACCCGCACGGCGACACCGCGCTGTACGATGC
>Ga0315282_10008181_pt1 | contig 16962 bp, 15 predicted proteins | sample YL17G07_20_MG_FD_203693 | JGI IMG/M metagenome (GOLD analysis project Ga0315282, IMG submission 203693) | Sediment microbial communities from Yellowstone Lake, YNP, Wyoming, USA - YL17G07_20 | ecosystem: Environmental > Aquatic > Freshwater > Lake > Sediment | place: USA: Wyoming | collected...
TCATTTTCCGACCCGGTGCGGAAGGCCCGGAGCAGGGGCAGAGTGGCCTTGCCCTCCATGAAATCCTTGCCCAGCTGCTTGCCCCATCCGGGTTTGGTGTTGGTATAGTCCAGCGCATCGTCCACCAGCTGAAAGGCGATGCCGACATTGAGACCGTAGTCCGCCAGCGCCTCCTCCTGCTTGCGGTTGGCTTCGCCCAGAATCGCGCCGATCTGGCAGGAGGCGCTGATCAGGCTTGCGGTCTTGTCAATGATGGTTGAGAAATATTCCGCCTCGCTGATCTCGATCCTGCCCCGGCGTTCAAGCTGCCAGGCCTCGCCCTCGGCCATCTGCAAAGCTATTTCGTTGAGCAGCCCCAGGATGCGGTAGTTGCCCAGCTGGTGAATCACGGTGAAGGCCTTGAACAAAAGATAGTCTCCCACCAGCACGCTCGCCTGGTTGCCGAACAGGATGTTGGCCGACGGCCGGCCCCGGCGGATTTCGGCCTCGTCAACCACATCATCGTGGAGCAAGGTCGCGGTGTGCGCGTATTCGATGGCCGCAGCGTAAAAAACATTCTCCCCGCCCTGGCACCCGCAGAGCCGGCTCGAAAGCAAGAGCAGCGCGGGCCGGAACCGTTTGCCGCCGCTCTTCAGGATATGGTCGGAGACCTTGAAAATAAGCTCCGCCTCGCTCCTCGCCTCCTGGTCCAAAACTTCCTCCACCCGCGCCAGCTCCTCGCTGACCAGGCCGAGATGGGAATCCAGGCTTATGCTTTTCAGTTCCATCTTGAACTCCTGAATAAAATCTATGCGCCTTCCCGCCGGGTCCAGGCCGTCTGCAAAAAATCGCCGGAAGCGCACTTGGATGACGCTCCCGGCGCCTGCGGCTGCTGTCCCGGAAAACGCGCTACTTCAACTCGGCTCGAGTATAATCCAAAAGTCTGCGCGCAACAATCAGGGTGTTGATCTGGCCGGTGCCTTCAAAGATGTCGTTGATCTTGGCGTCCCGCATCCACTTTTCCAAAAGCATCTTCTTGGAGTACCCGAGCGGGCCGAGCAGCTCAACCGCTTTTTGCGTGAGCCAGGTCACGGCCCGGCCGGTCTTGGCCTTGGCCGCGCTCGCTTCCATGTTATTGTGAATCCCGGCGTCGGCCATCCAGGATGCGCGCCAGGTCAGGAGCCGGCTGGCCTTGAGCTGGGCTTCCATCATCATCAGGTCCTTCTCGCGCGCGGTGAGATTGTTGGACGCCGCGCCGTAGCGGACCGGAAGGCCGGCGGCCTGGAACTGCTTCTGCACCTCCTCCAGCGCGGCCCGGGCCACGCCGATAGCGCTGGCCGCGACCATGGGCCGGGTGGCGTCAAAGGTGGCCATGACATCTCGGAATCCCTTTTTGACTTCGGGGTCGCCGAGGATGTTGTCGAGCGGAATCTTGCAGTCTTCAAAAACAATGGCCGCGGTGTCCGAGGCGCGGATGCCGAGCTTGTGCTCCACCTTGGTCACCTTCATTCCCGGGGTGCCGTGCTCCACGATAAAGGACTTGATTCCGGCCCGGCCCGCGCTCTTGTCCACCGTGGCCCAGACCACCACGAATCCCTCGGAATCATCCATCGCGCTCTTGCCCGCGGTGACGAAAATCTTTTCCCCGTTCAAAACCCAGTGGTCGCCCTCGCGCACCGCGGTGGTGGAGATGGCCGCGGTGTCCGAGCCGGCGCCCGGCTCGGTGATGGCCATAGCCGCCCACTTGGGCTTGCCCTCGGTGAAGCGCTTCAAAAACCTTTCCTTCTGCTCCGGAGTGCCCGCGGCCATAACCGCGGCGCCTCCCAGGCCCGGAAAGGGCATGGCCAAATAAAGCCCGCCGTCGCCCCAGCTCAACTCCTCAACCATAACCGCGAGCTGCATGTTTTGCGAGCCGACCTTTTTCGCCTTCTTCTCGCCTTCGGCTGCGGGCTTGGGCTTGCGCTCCAGACTGCCCATGCCTCCGCCCATTCCGCGCAGCGCCCCCCACATGAAGTTGACCCACTCATCCACTCGCTTGTGCTCGTTGTCATCCGCCCATCTTGCCCACTTGCGCATGAGCCCTGCGGCCAGGCCGTTGATCATTTTTTTCATGTTTTTTTGGCCGTCGGAAAGTTCAAATTCAATCATTTCCTTCCCTCCTCCCCTCCTGTGGGTTCAAACCGTGGCAGTGCCTTCCAGAACCGCAAACCCGCGGCCGTTGCGGAGCCACAGCTCCACCGGATGCTCGCGGATATAGCCGTGCCCGCCCAGAATCTGCACTCCGCAGTCAGTTATCCACATCACTGACTGCTCGGCATAGAGCTTGGCCAGATAGGCTTCCTTGAAAGCGTCCGGCTTCTTCTGGTCAAGCTCCCAGGCCGCTTCCCACGACAAAAGCCGGATGGCGTCAGCCTCCCACGACATTTCCGCGAGCATGAAGGCAATGGCCTGGCGATGCGCAATCGGCTCGCCGAAAGCCACCCGGTCCTTGGCGTATTGCCGCGCGTATTCAAAGCTCGCCCGGCCCACGCCCGCGGCCATGGCCGCCAGTGCCGCGCGGGATAGGCTTGCGCTCCTTTTGAAGTCGCAGCCCTGGTCCCCGCCCAGCCGGTTTTCCGCAGGCAGCTCCAGGTTCTCGAGTTTAAGCTCCGCAGTCTCGAGCGCCTTAAGCCCCATATTTTTCTCGCGCTCGATAGTTTTCAAACCCGCGGCTCCCTTGTCCACGATGAATCCCGCGACATTCTCGTATCCGGGCTTGCCGTCGAGCGCGGCATAGACCATATAGAATTCGGAGCTTTGTCCGAGCGGGACCAGGCACTTGTGGCCGTTGAGCAGATAGCCGGCGCCTTTTCGGTCCGCCCTGGTCTTGAGCGCGGAGAGGTCAAAGTCAAAAGCCGGCTCGCAGAGCGCCGCGGTTGCGCGGAGGAATTTCGGCTCGCAGAAGCGGGGCAGGTATTTTTTCTTCTGGCCGTCAGTTCCGAACTCCATGACGGGATAGGCGAAGAGCGCGGGCGCGAGCAGGGCCAAGGCTATGCTCAAATCCCCCCAGGCCAGCTCCTCGCACATGAGCGCGCCGGTGACTGCGGAGCGCTCCATCCCGGCGCCTCCGCATTCTGCGGGAAGCACGGCGTTGACCATGCCGAGTTCCCATCCGGCCTGCAGAACCGGCTCCGGGACGGCGTCATTTTCGTCGCAGTCGTGCGCCTTGGGCCGAAGCTCGTTCACGGCGAAATCGCGCGCCATATCCTGGATCATTTTCTGGTCGTCGCTGGGCATAAATGAAACCATTTAACACCTCCTGCCGCTGGCTTAATACCTATTTAATAGCAAGATTTGCAAAATTTGGCAAGAAAATTCTGGCCAACTGTTCGCCGGGCCGGACCTGGACCTTTGCCGGCTGACCGGAGACCGCTCTATGGCCAAGGCGCCGAGGCCCGGAAGACAGGCTTGCTGCCGATTTATTAGTTGTAATTGGGGTCAAGCACGCGGAGGGGGAGCGGGGCGATGGGCCGGGGGAAATCTTTTTGGAGTTTTTGCTCCAGTTCATCAGCGGCCTTTTTGATTGCCGGGTTTGGGGATGGTTTGAGTTGGCGGGCAATCTCCAGGCTTTGACTGCGGAAAAGGTCTGACCAGCGGTCGATTTTCTCCCCGGCTCCGTTCTGCCAGAGCCAGGCCATTTGGCAGTAGACCGTGGCGCGCTTGAGTTCAATCTCATCGCGCAGCCCCGAGCCGGGATAGCGCTTGAGCAATTCCTCGTAGCCTTTGGCTTCAAGCATGCCGCAGTCCGGGAATCCTGCCCAAGTCGCGCAAAAACTGTCCTCCAACAAAATGAGCGCGGCCTCGCCCGCGAGTTCGCTTGCCGGCCATCTCTTCAGGAATTCCGTGAACAGGGTTCGGTCGTGATGGCTGCGGCCGGGCTTGCCTTGCGACTGCACATTTACCGATTCCTGTCGCCATTTAATCCGCGCCACCTGGAACCAGACCAAAGGCTCCAGGTTTTGGTCATTGCCTTTCGGCTCCACTTTTCCGGGACCGCACGCGCCTGGCGGGAATTCGGCCAGGCCGGGGTCTGTCAAGAGCGCGGCACAGGCCTTGCTCTCGCGGGCCGCAGCCAGGAATTGCGCGATGGCTCTTTCAGTCTGACCAGTGCGGAAGAGAGCCAATCCCTGAAGGTAATGGCTCTCTTCAGCCGCGGCCGGACCCGCAAGAGCGGGAAGAAGAATCAGCAGGATACAGGCGAGGATTACTGACTTGGGCCGCGCTTTGTTCATCTGTCCCTTAACCTCTGCCAGATTATGAACCAGTCGCGGGAGCCTTGCAACTTGCGCAGAAATTTTGCGCCGTGGTCGAATTCGGAAATATGATTGCGGCGAAGGTAGTATGGTTCCCGGAAATCGCGGTTCACTCCCATGAGCGTGCCCAGCGCAACCGCGTAGCCGCTGTCAGCGACGAGCTTCTTCACCGGCGCCGGCGCCACCGAGGGCAGGCCGAACGGATACGAAAACAGGTTGACGGCTCTGCCAATGATGTCTTCCAGGACCTTGCGCGACCGGGTCAACTCCTCCCTCACCTGCTCCGGCGGGAGCCTGCTTAAAACCGGGTGCGAGCAGCTATGGGACCCAAGCTCAAAACCCAGGCCGGCAATTTCCTCAACCATCTTCCTGGTGCCGGCGAGCGGGTAATCCTGCCCCTTTTCAAGCCAGGGGAATTTCTGGGAAGAGCCGATGAAGTTGGTGGCCACATAGAAGGAAGCCGGGAACTTGAACTCCTTAAGCAGGGGCACTGCGTTCTCAACGGTGTCAGCAAAAAAATCGTCAAAGGTGAGCGCCAGGTATTGTCCCAAGTCCGCGCTTGATTTAAGTGTGGCTACGGCCTCCTGCATGGACACCACCTTGAAGCCCGAACTCCTGATTATCTCGAGCTGCGCGCGGAACCTTGCTTGGGAGACCGTGAGCTGATTTTTTTCCGATTGGTTCGGCTGTTTGGCGACCAGGTGATACATAAGCACCCGCACCCCGCGGCTGCGGCGCGCGAGCGCGGCGAGCGGATAAAAAACCGGGTCAATGAAGTTAATGAGCGTTTCGCGGTTCATCGGCGCTCAAAGCATGCAATCATATTGGTGCCCAGGGTCTCCAGTCCGGTGCCGGCCAGGGATTTCTCGAGCCAGAGTCCGGCCCGGTCCGCAATTCCCTGCAGCGGCCCGCGCAGGATGCGGGAGCGGAAATTGGTGAACCGCCGGCTGCAGAGTTTAAAGCCGACCGCCTCTATTTGCCGCGCAAACTCCTCCGGAGCAAAGCTGCGGTGGAAGTAAGGGTATTCCAGGAATCCCCTGCCCCGCCTGCGCACGAGCAGGGGCCGGAAAAAAAAATTGACGGCTGCCGCGGCCGCGCGGTCGATGGCGGAGAGCAGGCTCTTGCGGTTGGGGCCGGCTATGACCAGGTGCCCGGAGGGCTTGAGGCAGCGCGCCAGTTCGGCGAGGGCAAGCTCAAGCTGCGGGATGTATTCGACCACTCCCACGCAAAGGATCACTTCAAAGAAGCGGTCCGGGAAGGCCAGCTCGGTCACGGAGCCGAGCACGAAAAAACAGTTGTCCTTGCGCGCGTGTCCCTGCACGCTGACCTGCGCAAGCTGCACCATCTCCCGGGCGATGTCCAGGGTCCAGACCTCGCAGCCCCGGTCCAGAAGCCAGGCCGTGAAAATCCCCGGGCCGCTCCCCACATCCAGCACCCGCACATCCTCCCAGGTGAAAATCTCCTTGACCGCCTTTTCGCGCCGCGAGAACGGCACGCTCCGCGCGCCCACCCCCTTGCGACAGGCGTCCTGATAGGACCGGGCGTCCTTTTCGAAAAACCGCGTTACTCTTTCGTCTTGGGGCTGCATTGCCGATTCCTGCTTCAATTATGGCATCAATCCCCGCGCGCCTCAATTCCTTCCTTCAATGAACGAGTAGCGCACGATCTGCCAGAGCGAGCGGGTGTAATATTTGACGCCGTGCCAGGTGAGCGCTTTCTTCAGGGTCTTTCTGATAAACCTCGGGCGGAGGAAAAACCTGCGGAAGAGCCGGACCTGGAGCCGGGCCATTTCCTGCGGCGAAAAATTTTCCGTGCGCCAGCTGGGAATGGAATGGAGGTGGGTATATTTTTCCCAGCGTTCCTCAAAAATCAGGTTTTTTTTCTCCATCAGCCGGCAAAGCTCGGTGCCGGGATAAGGAACCGCGATGGCGAGCGCCATCAGCTCGGTGTCGATCTCGCACATAAGCTTAAAGCTCTGCTCCAGCTCGTCTCGCGTTTCGCTCGGGTGCGAGCCGATCATGAAAAAGGCGGTGGTGATCAGCCCGGCCTCGTGCGCCCATGAGAAGGCGTTTTTGACCTGGGCGATGGTGATGCCCTTGTTGGCCAGGTCCAGGATGCGCTGGCTGCCGGACTCCACGCCGAAGGCCACCTTCTGGCAGCCGGCCCCGGCCATCATTGAGAGCATGTCGCGTGTCACGATATTCACGCGCGTGTCACAATCCCAGGTGAGCCTGCGGTCCTTGAACCCCTGGCAGATTTTTTCCAGCCGCCCGGGATTGTAAGTGAAGGTGTCGTCATCAATGGTCAGATGGCTGTATCCCCATTTTTGGATGATCTCGTCCACCTCGCGGAAAATGTGCTCCGGGCTGCGGAAGCGAACCCGCCTTCCGAAGACCAGGTGCGAGGCGCAGAAGCGGCACTGGTCCGGGCATCCGCGCGAGGTGAAGATTTCCGTGCTGCGGTGGAGGGTTGCGTCCAGGCCGGGGGTGCTCGCGCCCTTGTAAAGGGAATGGTCCATCAGATGGCGCGCGGGATTGGGCAGCCAGTCCAGTTCCGGGATAAGCGCCCGAGCGTTCTCTTTCACGAGCTCGGCCCCTCGGCGCCAGACCAATCCGGCCACTCCTTCAGGGCCTTTGCCCTCGGCCAGGCTCAGGCAGAGTTCGAGCAAGGTCTGCTCGCCTTCGCCGACCGCGACCATATCCAAGTCCGGAATTTCATTAAGCGTGCGCTCGGGTATGGCCGAGCTGTGCGGACCGCCGAGCAAGGTGGCAATTTCCCTGTCCTCGCTCTTGAGCCAGGCCGCGATCTGGCCGGCAACCTTGATGTTGCAGGTCATGGAGGTGATGCCCGCAAGTCGGGGCCGGCTCTTCCTGATGCGCTCTCTCAAAATTTTTTCCGATAATTTTTCAACCTCAAAGTCCCAGACCTCAACCTCCATGCCCTTGCCGTATTCCAGGAGCACTGCGGCGAGGTAAAGCAGATTGATGGGATGCTGGACCATGCTGCGCTCGATGGCGCCCTGGATTTTGGGAGGCCGGATGAGAACGACTTTCAAGTCCGCGCCTCCGGGACCGGCGGCTTCTGGTAATTTTTGAGCAGGAAAAATCCGGAGAGCAGGAACAATGCCAGGCTGATTATTTGCGAGGTTGAGATGTGGATGCTGGTGATTTGTCCGCGCGGGTCTCCGCGCAGGAATTCAAGAAAGAACCTGGCAACGGCGTAGAGGATGAGCATAAGCCAGAAAATTTCTCCATTGAATTTTTTATGCCGGCTGCGCCAGGCGAGGAACAGGAAGATGATGGCGGCGATGGTGGATTCGTAAATTGGCGTTGGATGGAGGGGGATAGCTGCCAAGTGCAGGGGGAGGTTGAAGGACGGGTATTTGACTTTCCAGGGCAGCCAAGAGGGGGCGACGCTCCCGTAGCAGCACCCATTGAGGAAGCAGCCGATTCTTCCGAAGACCAGGGCGAGCATAGCGGTAGGCGCAAACAGGTCTGCCCATTTGGGCCAGTTCAGGCGCTGCCAAAGGATGTAAGCGGTTGCAACCAGGCAAGCTCCTGCCAGGCCGCCGTAATAAACCATTCCGCCTTCCCAGATTTTGAAAATCCTGACCAGGTCTTTGGCGTAAATATGCCAGTTGACCAGGCAGTGAAGAATCCTGGCGCCGATGAAAGACGCAAAAAACATGAGGATGCCGACATCAATGACTTTTTCCGGGTCTTCTTTTAGACGGCGCGCCTCAAGCCAGGCGTAAAGAATCATAAAACAAAATGCCACCACCACCATCAGGCTGTAGGAGTAAATCACCAGTTTGCCGAACTTGAAAATTACCGGATGCACTAATGCGCTCCTGGTCCCCCTTCCGGGCCCGGGGCCTTGGCCGGCTGGTCGACTTTGGTTTGGGGCTGGGGCCGGAAGGAATCAATGAGCAGGAGGATAATTCCCGCGGTGATGGCCATATCCGCGACATTGAAGGTCGGCCAGTAATGCGCCCTGTAGGGCGGGTGCTGGCTGATGTAAAAGGCCTGAATGAAATCCACGACATATCCCCAGTGCAGGCGGTCGATGAGGTTTCCGAGCGCGCCGGAGAGCACCAGGCTTAACGCCAGGGGCAGAAGCACGGCCTTGTTCTCGGCGCGGAAGAAAAGGTTGACGATGATGGACAGGGCCACGATGGTTATGCCGAGAAAAATCCAGGTGCTGTATGCTCCCAGCCGGTCCGAGAACATTCCGAAGACCAGGCCGGTGTTGCGGGCGTAATAGATGTTCAGGTATCCGGGGATGATGGCCGCGGAATCGTAAAGCCGGAAATAGGAATGAATGGCCAACTTGCTTGCCTGGTCCAGGAGCACGGCCAGGGGAGCGGTTAAGATGATAATCCAGTGCTTTCGCAACAGCTTCAATTGTTCCTCCTCATAATTCCTCCGGAGAGGCGATTCTGCCGAGCACCGCGCTGGCGGCCGCGACCGCGGGTCCGCAAAGATAGACCTCGCTCTTGGGGCTGCCCATGCGGCCGATGAAATTGCGGTTGGTGGTTGCGAGGCAGCGCTCGCCTTGGGCCAGCACCCCCATATGCCCGCCCAGGCAGGGGCCGCAGGTTGCCGGGCCGATGACGGCCCCGGCTCTGGACAATTTTTCCAGGATGCCCTGGTGCAGGGCCTCAAGATAAATTTCCCGGGTCGCGGGCAGAACAATCAGGCGCACATTGGGATGCACCCGGTTGCCGTCAATGATTTTCGCGGCCAGGCGCAGGTCCTCGAGCCAGCCGTTGGTGCAGGACCCAATCACCACCTGGTCAATCTTGACCTTGCGCAGCCGGCAGACCGGCTGGACATTTTCCGGAAGACTGGGAAGCGCGACTTGGGGCTCCAGCCTGCTGACATCGACCCGGATTTTTTTTGCGTAATGCGCGTCCGGGTCGCTTGCGAAAAATCTGGCCGGACGCTTCAGCCGGTTCTGGATGAACTTTCTGGTGATTTTATCCGGGGCGATAATTCCGTTTTTGGCACCGGCTTCGATGGCCATATTGCAGATGGTTAAGCGGCCGTAGATGCTTATTTTCGAGAGCGCGGCACCGGTCATCTCCATCGCCATGTAGCGGGCGCCGTCCCCGCCGAGTTTTCCGAGCAGGGCCAGGACCAGGTCCTTGCCGGTGACCCATTTCCCCGGCTCGCCGTCAAAGTCAACCAGGATGGATGCCGGGACGCGCAGCCAGAGTTCGCCGGTGCTCATCCCGGCTGCGAGGTCGGTTGAGCCAACGCCGGCGGCAAAGGCGCCGAGCGCGCCGTAGGTGCAGGTGTGGCTGTCCGCTCCTATGACCAGCTCCCCGGGGCTGACCAGGCCCTGCTCGGGAAGCAGGGCGTGCTCGATGCCGCAGCCGGCCTCGTAGAAATATTTTATTTTATGCCGGCGGGCAAATTCGCGGATGAGTTTGGCCTGGTCTGCGGACTTGATGTCCTTGGCCGGGACAAAGTGGTCGAGCACCAGGGCCACACGCGCGCGGTCAAAAACTTTTCTCGCGCCGGCCTGGTTGAAGCTCTCGATGGCGAGCGGAGCGGTGATGTCGTTGGCGAGGACGAAATCGAGCCGGGCTTGGATTATCTCTCCGGGCTTCAGCTGTTTTTTGCCGGCGTGCTCGGCGAGGATTTTCTCGGTAATGGTCATTCCCATTTCATGACTCCCGGGCCGAATCAGGGTGTGCTTCGCCGGATAGATGAGAGGCTGTGCTTTTTATATTCCAGGTGGTTGAGGGCATCGATGTAGGCGAGCGCGGAGGCGACAATTACATCAGTGTGCGCTCCGAAGCCGCTCACCTCCACGCCGTCCTCCTCAATCCTCACCCGCACCTCGCCCTGGGCGTCGGTGCCCGAGGTGATGGCGTTGATGCTGAAAAGCAGGAGCTTGCTTTTGGTGCCGGTCAGCTTGGAGATGGTCTTGAAGGTAGCGTCCACCGGGCCGTCCCCGAATTCGGCGTCGCGCACGAGGTTGCCGTCAATCTCCATCTGCACCGAGGCCGTGGGCATGACCTCGGTCCCGGAGGTGACATTGATGTATTTGAGCTTGTACTTTCGCGGGATGTTGATTATCTCGTCCATCACCAGGGTCTCCAGGTCCTCGTCAAAAATTTCCTTCTTCTTGTCCGCCAGCTCCTTGAAGCTCTTGAAAGCCTTGTCCAGCTCGTCATCGCTCAACTCGAAACCGAGTTCCTCCAGCCGCTGGCGGAAGGCGTGCCTTCCGGAATGTTTGCCCATGACCAGGCGGTTGGAGGGGATTCCCACGGCAGTTGGGGTCATGATTTCATAGGTGAGGGGATTTTCGAGCACGCCGGCCTGGTGGATTCCGGCCTCGTGGCTGAAGGCGTTGAGCCCGACCACGGCCTTGTTGGGCGGAACCTGGATGCCGGTTATCTTGCGCACCAGCCGGCTTGCGGGATAAATCTGCTCGGTGGCGATGCCGGTGCTGAAGTTCAGCAAATCCTTGCGGGTGTGAATGGCCATCACAATTTCTTCCAGGGCCGCGTTTCCCGCGCGCTCGCCGATGCCGTTAATGGTGCACTCCACCTGACGCGCTCCTGCGCGGATTCCCGCAATGCTGTTGGCCACGGCCAAGCCGAGGTCGTCGTGGCAGTGCACGCTCAGGACGGATTTGGCCAGGCCGGGAATTTTTTCCTTGAGACTGCGGACCAGCTTTTCAAACTCGAAGGGGAGGGCATAGCCGACCGTGTCCGGGATATTGATGGTTGTGGCCCCGGCCTTGAGCGCCTCGCTTATTACCTGGACCATATAGTTGAATTCGCTGCGGGTGGCGTCTTCGCAGGAGAACTCGATATTATCGAGATGCTTTTTGGCCGTGGTGATGGCCTTGACCGCTGACTCCAGGGCCTGCTCGCGCGTCATCTTGAGTTTGTCCTTGAGGTGGATGTCGGAGGTGGCGATGAAGATGTGGATGCCGGGATTTTTTGCCGGCTCAACGGCCTTGAGCGCGCGCTCCACATCCTCCTTGCGGGTGCGGGCCAGGGCGCAGACCCGCGAGTCGGATGTCTGTTCGCTGACCTTGCGCACCGCTTCGAAATCGCCCTCGCTGGCCGCGGGGAATCCGGCTTCGATTATATCCACTCCCAGCTTTTCCAGCTGGCGCGCGATAATGACTTTTTCATCTATATTCATGCTGGCTCCGGGCGCCTGTTCTCCGTCCCGGAGCGTGGTATCGAATATGCAGACTCTCTCCGCCATTTATTTCTCCTGCTTGTCAGATGTTCCTGCAATCAGGCGCATCTTTTCTTCGCGCATTTTCTGCTTGCGCAGTTTTCTTTCCTCACGCCGCTTGCGCCGAAGCTCGCGGCGCTTGGCGCGCAGCTCCTTTTCCTTGGGCCGAAGAATCAAGAGCGTTTCCAGCACGGCCATGGTGATATAGGCTGCAAGACCTCCGAGGAAAGTGGCTTGGGGCCTTAGGAAGATGGCGGTGAGGAGGAAGACGAAAATGAAGAGGGGCAAAGCCCGACCGTATTTGGCGAACTGGAGGTCCTTGAAGGTTCGGAACCTGATGGGGCTGACCATGAGGATTCCGGCGCTGACCACGCAGACCAGGTAAGCCGCAGCCACGGCGAAAATCTGGCACTCCCCCGGGCTGACATATTTGTTGTAAACCATGACCGGAATTACGGCCAGGCCGGCCGCAGTCGGGCTGGGCATGCCCTTGAAATACGACCTGGACCAGCTCTCCTCCCCAATCAAGACATTGAAGCGCGCGAGCCGGATGGCGGCTCCAGCCAGATAGATGAAGGCCGCGGCCCATCCGAATTCTCCGAAGCTGTTGAGCGCCCAGCGGATGGCGAGAATGGCCGGAGCCACTCCGAAGCTGACCAGGTCCGTGAGCGAATCGTATTCCTCGCCGAACTCGCTGGTGCCCTTGACCAGCCGGGCGACTCTTCCGTCCAGCGAATCCAGGATGGCGGCGATGAACAAGGCCCAGGTAGCGTGAATAAAATTTCCTTCCATCGATTGCTGGATGGAATAAAATCCGAAGAACATGCTGGCGGTGGTGATGGCGTTAGGAAGGAAGACAGCGCTTTTTCTCTGGTTTTTCTGCTCGGTCATAAGAGCCTCCCGATGATGGTTTGTCCTGCCTGGACATGCTGTCCCTGTTTGACGGTTATTTCGGCTTCCAGCGGGAAGTAGACATCCAGCCTGCTTCCGAACTTAATCAGGCCGACCCTCTGCCCGATTTCAATCTCCTTGCCGGCGCGCGCGTAGCAGATGATTCGGCGGGCAATGAATCCCGCGATCTGCACGAACATGTAAACCCCGCCCTTTTCATCCTTGACGATTACGGCGTTCTGCTCGTTGTCCATGCTGGCCTTGGGCTTGTTGGCGGAGATGAATTTGCCGGGATTGTAAATCACCTCCAGCACGGTCCCGCTTCGGGGCACGCGGTTGACATGCACATTGAAAGGCGACATAAAGATGCAAAGCCGCTTCATGGTCTGGTGCAGATACCGGCTTTCCTCAAACCGGTCATCGATGCTCAAGACCGTGCCGTCCGCGGGGCTGACATAAATGTCTTTTTCCGACGGAATCTCCCGCTCCGGGTTGCGGAAGAACCACATGGAGAACAGACTTAACAAGCCGATAGGCGCGGTCAGCCACCATTTCCCGAACGGGAGCGTGAGCATAAACGCGAGCCAGCTCCCATAGACCCAGGCGTGGCCTTCCTTGGCAAAGATGTATCCCTGGTTCTGCATCAATACTCCCGGGGGTCCTCCTTGGCATCAATCCAGCTCATCATTTTGCGAAGCTGCTTGCCGACTTTTTCCGCGGGGTGCTCGCGCTGGGAGCGCGCTAATGCCTGGAACACGGGCCGGCCGGCCTGGCTCTCGAGAATCCATTCCCTGGCGAATTGGCCGGATTGAATCTCGGCGAGGATTTTTTTCATCTCCTTGCGCGTTTCCCCGGTGATGATTCGCTTGCCGCGCGTGAGGTCTCCGTATTCCGCGGTGTTGGATATGGCGTAGCGCATATAGGATATGCCGCCCTGGTAGATGAGGTCAATGATGAGCTTCATTTCGTGCAGGCATTCGAAGTAGGCTATCTCGGGCTGGTAGCCGGCCTCGACCAGGGTGTCAAACCCGGCGCGCAAAAGCTCGGTCAGTCCTCCGCAAAGCACGGCCTGCTCTCCGAAGAGGTCGGTCTCGGTCTCTTCCTTGAAGGTGGTCTCGAGCACTCCGGCCCGGGTTGCGCCGATGCCCTTGGCATAGGCCAGGGCAATCTTCCTGGCCTTTTTGCTCGGGTCTTTTTCAATCGCGAACAGCGCTGGCACCCCCCTGCCCTCGGTGTATTCCCTGCGCACGAGATGACCGGGGCCTTTGGGAGCGACCATGAACACATCCACATCCTTGGGCGGGAGGATCTGGCGGAAATGGATGTTGAACCCGTGGGAGAATCCGAGAGCCGCGCCTTTTTTCAGGTTGGGCCCGATGGACTCGCGGTAGACCCTGGCCTGGAGCTCGTCAGGAATCAGCACCTGGACGATGTCGGCTTTTTTGCTGGCTTCGGCCACGCTCAAGAGCTGGAATCCGGCCTTTTTCGCGGCCTCGGTGCTGGGGTCCGGGATTCCGCCGATTATGACCTTAAGTCCGGAGTCGCGCAGGTTTTGGGCCTGGGCGTGTCCCTGGCTGCCGTATCCGATCACAGCCACCTGCCTGCCTTTCAATATTTTCAAGTCCGCGTCCTTGTCATAATAAACTTTCGCCATTTTGCCCTCCTTGATAATTTTCTATTATAACCCCGGCGAGCCTTTTGTTAAAGCGGTTATTTGCCGTCCTTGAGCATGGCCACGGCGCCGCTCCGAATCAGCTCCTTGACCCCGAAGGGTTTGAGCAGGTTGAGGAAATTTTCCACTTCCTGCTCGTCTCCCATCATCTCCAGGGCCATGGTGCCGCTGGCCACATCCACCACCTTGGCGCCAAAGGCCTGGCTCATGCGTATGATTTCATCCTGGCTGCGCTCGGTGGCTGCCACCCTGACCAGGATAAGCTCCCGCTCGATGGCGTCATGCTCGGACACATTCCAGACCTTGAGCACATCGATCTGCTTGTTGAGCTGTTTCATAATCTGCTCGACCACGCGCTCATCGCCTATGGTGACGATGGTCATCCGGCTGACGGTGGGGTCTGCGGTGGGAGCCACGGACAGGCTCTCGATATTGTAGCCGCGGGCGCTGAACAGGCCGGAGATGCGGCTCAAGGCTCCGAACCGGTTCTCCACCAGAATCGATATGGTATGCTTGCTCATTTCATCCTCCTGCTATCGGCTCTTCTTGCGGCGCTTATAGACGGCGGCGCCAGGATGGTGTCATAAACGGTCTTGCCGGGCGGTATGATGGGCAGCACATTTTCCTCGCGCTCCACCCGGAAGTCGATGACGGCCGGCTCATCGCTGAAGAGCGCCTCTTTCAAGACCGGGCCGACCTCCGCGGGGTGCTCCACCCGGTATCCCTTCACGCCGTAGGCCTCGGCCACCTTTTTGAAATCCGGCTGGCAGGATATGCAGGTGTGCGAATAGCGCTTGTTGTAAAAATGCTCCTGCCATTGCCTGACCATGCCCAGGAACTGGTTGTTAAGAATTACGACCTTGACCGGAATTTTATATTGGGCCACGGTGGCCAGTTCCTGGATGTTCATCTGGAACGAGCCGTCGCCGGCGATGTCAATGACCATGCGCTCGGGCTTTGCCAGCTTGGCGCCGATTGCGGCCGGGAACCCGAAGCCCATGGTGCCGAGTCCTCCCGAGGAGATGAGGGTCCTCGGCTCGTCAAACTTGAAGAACTGCGCGGTCCACATCTGGTTCTGGCCGACCTCGGTGGTGATGACCGGCTTTTCCTTCCGGGTCAACTCGTAAATTTTTTCAATCACGAACTGCGGCTTGAGCGAGTTCTTGCTGGAATGATAATGCAGGGGATGCTCTTCCTCCCAGCCCCCTATCTCCTCAAGCCATTTTTCCCGCTGACTGTTGTCAAAGGGAGGAGTTGTCTGCAGCTCCTTTAATAGCTGGTGGAGAACGGTCTTGACATCTCCCACGATGGGGATCTGGGCCGGGACATTCTTGGCGATGGAGCTGGGGTCGATGTCGATGTGGATGATTTCCGCGTGGGGCGCGAACTCGTCCACCTTGCCGGTCACCCGGTCGTCAAAGCGCGCGCCGATGGCGATGAGGCAGTCGCAGTCGCGCACCGCGCGGTTGGCCGGCCAGGTGCCGTGCATGCCGAGCATGCCCATGAAATAAGGATGCGTTCCCGGGAACCCGCCCAGGCCCATAAGCGTGAGCGTGACCGGAATTTTCTGGCTCTCGGCCAGGCGCTTGACCTCCTCGGCCGCGCCGGAAATGATTATGCCTCCTCCGCCGTAAATCACGGGCCGATGGGCCTTGGCGATAGACTCGGCCGCGCGCTTGACCTGCTTGGGATTGCCCTTGAGCACCGGGTTATAGGACCGGAGGCTCACCTTTTCGATTTTTTCGAACTCGGCCCTGGTGCTGGACACATCCTTGGGCACATCCACCAGCACCGGTCCCGGCCGCCCCGTGCGCGCGATGTAAAACGCTTCCTTGATGACGCGGTGGATATCGCGCGGGTCCTTGACCAGGTAGTTGTATTTGGTGATGGACCGGGTGATGCCCACGGCGTCCGCTTCCTGAAAAGCGTCCTGGCCGATAAGCTGGGTGGTGACCTGGCCGGTGATGGCCACGATGGGGGACGAGTCCATGTTGGCGTTGGCGATACCAGTGGTGAGGTTGGTGGCGCCGGGCCCGGAGGTTGCCATGCACACACCCACCTTGCCGCTGGCCCGGGCATATCCCTCGGCGGCGTGGGCCGCGGCCTGCTCGTGGCGGACGAGGATGAAATTGATGGGGGAGTCAAAAAGCACATCAAAGATGTAGAGCAGCACTCCGCCGGGATAGCCGAACATCACCTCCACGCCCTCCTCGATGAGGGAGTCCACCAGGATTTCCGCGCCGAACTTTTCCATCAATGGCCTCCGAATAAGTTGTAATTCATCTCACAATTGCTCCGAGAGCGGACGAGCTGACCATTCTCGCGTATCTTGCCAGGTATCCGCTTTTGATTTTGGGCTGGAAGGCCGGGAGTTTTTGCAGCCGTTTCTTTATCTCGCGTTCGCTCAATTCCAGGTTGATTTTTCGCGCCGGGATGTTTATGCTTATTTGGTCGCCGTCTCTGACCGCGGCGATGGGTCCGCGGGCAGCGGCCTCGGGCGAGACATGGCCGATGCACGGCCCTCGGGTTCCGCCGGAGAATCTTCCGTCGGTGATGAGAGCCACGCTCTCGGCCAAGCCCATGCCCACGATGGCCGAGGTTGGCGAGAGCATCTCCCGCATGCCCGGGCCTCCGCTCGGGCCTTCGTACCTGATGACCACCACGGTGCCGGGTTTTATCTTCTTTGCGAGAATGGCTTTCATGGCCGCCTCCTCGGAGTCAAAGCATCTGGCCCGGCCCTGGAAAACCATCATCTTCGGGCTGACCGCGCTCTGCTTGACCACCGCGGCCTCGGGCGCGAGGTTGCCCTTGAGAATGGCGATTCCGCCTTCCTTGGCATACGGGCTTTCAAGCGGACGAATCACTTCATCGTTGATGTATCCCGGCTGATGCGCCGCGAGCTTTTTCATCCGGCTGCCCGAGA